>Ga0255127_1000138_pt1 | contig 39699 bp, 27 predicted proteins | sample Law_Miss_RepB_8d_FD_188555 | JGI IMG/M metagenome (GOLD analysis project Ga0255127, IMG submission 188555) | Freshwater microbial communities from St. Lawrence River, New York, United States - Law_Miss_RepB_8d | ecosystem: Environmental > Aquatic > Freshwater > River | place: USA: New York...
ATTGAAGGGGTGTTGTTAGGCTGTGCGGTCGGTGAGGGGTTGGGGGGGCTGTCGAAGCGTTGGCGGCGGGATGTTGTTCGTTATCGGGGTGGTTTGCGGTCGGGTTACCGAGCCGATGGGATGATTGTAACGATTCAATCGTTGTTGCTGTCACAAGCCGCTACTGAGAATTTCTGCCGCAATTTATCGCGACGTATGGGATGGTATCGTTGGTCGATGCCGGTACGCACGAGCCTGAGTCGGTGGTTTACTCGGGGAGGATTCGCCGGGAATGATCCATTAGTTCGAGCGATGGTATTGAGTGTCGTGATGCAGGGGCATCATGAAGGTATTTTGCGGTGGGTTCATAAATCCACGCAGTTAACGCATCGCGAGGAATTGAATACACAGGGTGCCTTTCTGGTTGCAACGGCTGCGCAATGCGCACAGTTCCATGGAACGAAGTACAGCGTGGAACCCGCGAAGTTGCTTGGTCGGCTTGCGGAGGCGACGCAATCGCGTGAGCTTTCGGAGCGATTGAATGCCTTACAGGTTCGGTTAGACAGAGGGGATGAATTAAGAGAAGTTGTCGTTTCTTTGGGGGTTAAGGGAGGGTGGCGCGATCACTTGATCGGGAACGCATTGTTGGGGGTTTATGTCTATGCGAAGCATTCCGAAGGGATGCTTGAGGGGATGCAGGAATTGTTGCGATTGCCAGGGAATTTGAGTGGAGTTGCAGCGATCTATGGTGGATTGGTCGCCGTCCATGGGGGATGCAAAGGAATTCCGCGAGGGTGGCTAGAGGGATTGAGCATGTATCCGTATTCCGATGGGTGGGTTCAGGGGTATGTCGATCGATGTTTGGACTGGCCGCATGGGCCGGAGGATATCCAAGATACGGCTGCGTTGCCGTCGTATCCGATCGGTCAGTTTTTCCGGAATTTGGCGAGGGTCGTAAGCTGATTTTCGGGGGATATTTGTACTGAATGTGGCGATGGTTGAAACGGGGTCGGGATGGTAAACTTTGGAGGACATGAGTTTTCCATTTGTTCCTTTGTTTCCCAGTAGGTGCTTCGTTGACCCGATCGCAGTCTAAACAGGGCGAGTCCGCAAGTTCTATCGATCGTCCGCAGGGTGAGTTGCAGTACACCAGTTGGGTGTCAGATCCCCGTGTGGCTGAGGCGAGACGGTTATTGCTCGAAGCTTTGCAGGAGCATCGTTCGAAGATTGTCGGAGTGCGGGGAGCAGATCCGGAGTTGTTGGCGAGTTATCAAGAGGAGTTAGCAAGGCTATCCCAAGCGCGGGGTGGTGCTCCGTTTTTCCCCTACATATCGAGCGGTATGGGGAATGGACCGTGGATCCAGCTTGGTGACGGGAGTGTGAAGTTGGACTTCATCGTCGGGATTGGTGTGCACGGGATGGGGCACAGCGATCCGAGGATGCTCAGCAGCACGTTGGATGCTGGGTTGGAAGACACGGTGATGCAGGGGAATCTCCAGCATGATTCGGCTTCGTTATGGATGTGTGAGAGGCTTATTGGTTTAGCTCAAGCGAAGGGTGCGAAGTTAGCGCATTGTTTGTTGAGCACAAGTGGAGCGATGTCGAACGAGAATGCATTGAAGATTGCGTTCCACAATCGCGCTCCTGCTTCGCGAGTGATATGTATCGACAATTGTTTTGCGGGTCGATCGATTGCACTCGCATCGCTTACCGACCGACCTGCGTATCGAACTGGGGTGCCCAAGGCGCTCGATGTAGATTACTTGCCGATGTTTCATCCGTCGGATCCGGAGGGGACAACACAAGGTGCGATTCGAACGCTCAAGCATCTAGTTGAGCGTTACCCGGGCGAGCACGCTTGTTTATGGTTAGAGTTAGTTGCGGGCGAGGGTGGATATTATCCTGGCACGAAAGAGTACTTTGAGACGTTGTGTCAAATTTGTCACGATCACAAGATCTTGGTGATCTTCGATGAAGTGCAAACGTTTTCGCGATTGAGTCGACCATTTGCGTTTCAGCATTTCGGGTTGGATCGCTTTGCGGATATCGTGACCTTGGGAAAAATCACCCAGGTGTGTGCCACGCTCTATGGTGAGGAGCTCAAACCGCGTGGTCCGATTTTGTCTCAGACCTTTACCGCATCGACAGCGGCGATTCGAGGTGGTTTAGCGGTTTTGGATCATCTCGAAAAAGAGAAGTGCTTTGGCGATGATGGTTGGAACATGCAGCGGCATCGTTATTTCCGAAGCAAGCTTGAGGCGTTAGCAGCGAAGTACCCAGGGCGTTTAAGTGGGCCTTATGGTGAAGGGATGATGATTGCGTTCACTCCTGGAGATGGGAGTGCAGAGACAGGCAAATTGATGTTAGGAAAGCTCTATGACTTGGGCTTGATGGGATTTGTGGCAGGAAGCAATCCGACACGACTTCGGTTTTTGCCACCTCCGGGAGTTACGACGAATGAGCACATTGACATTGCTGTCGGGATCATCGAGTCCGCTTTAGAGTTCATTGAACCGAGGAAGGTTTAGGGTTAAGCGATGAGCAAGGATCAGCAGGGCTCGAAGCGGGAGTTTGACGGGATCGAAGTGGACTTGAAGAACCGGTATGTAGCGGCCGTTTTGGCTTACTTGGTCCCTGGAGCGGGGCACTACTACCAGGGGCGCAAGCAAAAGGCGATCTTGTTTAGTGCATGTATCTTGGGGCTTTTTGTATTCGGATATTTCTTGGGTGGTGGGCGTGTTGTGTATGCCTATGAGAACACGTTCAAGCTAAGTAATTTACCCAAGATGTTCTCGCGTGCGGGGAGAGCGTCGATGGGAGCTACACGCAGTCCGGAATTTCGAATTCATGCTTATGCGCAAGCGATGGTGGGAGTGCCAGCGTTTCCGATGATCTGGCAATCCTTTTATGGTCAGCGGACACCGGATCAGCAATTGCTCGGTGGGTTTATGGCTCCACCTCCGATCGGTTCACCAGCCGACGGTGTGAATCCCGATTGGTTAGCGAAGTGGCACTCGGACGGATCCGCTTCTTTTGATCTTGGATCGTTATATACAGCGATTGCAGGGCTGTTGAATTTGTTGGTGATCATGGATGCATTTGCGGGTCCGATGCCGATTCCGTTAGCACCGACTCGCAAGAAGTAATCGTTTTTTAGTCGACGGGCAATTGCCGGCGTTTGAGATAGGGCAAGCATGCAGATATTACAGTTGATTCGTGATCGATTCCGAGTTGTGCTCGAGCCGATGTTGCAAGATCCCGCATTGTTGGGAGCAACGTTAGAGCGGATTGTCCCTTCGCGTGAAGCGCAGCTAGCTGACTACCAAGCCAACATAGCTATGCCATTGCAAAAGGTTTTGGGCAAGCCACCGTTGGAGATTGCCAAGAGCGTTGTCGATGGATTACAAGTTTCCGATATCTGTTCGAATGTGAGCATTGCGGGAGCGGGTTACATCAACTTGAGGTTGTCGCCAGAGTGGTTGGCTAACGCGGTGATGGTGGCAGATCGCGATGAGCGACTTGGGGTCGGAAGGGTTTCCCAGCCCAAGACGGCGATTATCGATTACTCATCGCCGAACGTAGCGAAGCCGATGCACGTGGGGCATATTCGGTCGACGGTGATTGGGGATGCGATCAGTAAGGTGATGCGGTTCTTAGGGCATCGTGTCATCACTGATAATCATTTAGGTGATTGGGGAACGCAGTTCGGGATGATTATCTATGGTTACAAGCATTTTCGTGATGAAGGGCGATATGCGGCGCAGCCTGTTGCAGAGCTAAGTCGGCTTTATCGCAAGGTGCAGGGTATCAGTGGCTATCAAGAGTCGTTAGTGAATATCCCTAAGTTAGAGCAAGGGGTCGAGCAGGCGCACAATCGCGTTCGGATGGTCGAAGAGAAATTGCAAGGAGCACCCAACGATAAGAAAGTGCTCAAGGAGCTAGCCGCTGTTCAGCGAGGGGTAGAAGTAGCGAAGGATGAGTTGCGAGCGGAGCGAGAGAAAGTCGAATCGGCTCAGCGGGACGAAGGGTTGATCCGGGACTCGCAGGCACATGCCAATATTTACGACAAGGTTCTTGCGGAAACGGCTGCATTGCATCGCGGTGAGGAAGAGAATCTAGGTTTGTGGCACGCGTTCTTGCCCAACTGCAAGGACGAGATCCACAGTGTTTATCGAAGACTCAATGTGGAGTTTGATCACGAGTACGGCGAGAGCTTTTATCACGCCATGTTACCTGCTGTTGTTGAAGAGCTGTTTGCCAAGTCGATGGCGGTCAACAGCGATGGAGCGGTGTGCGTGTTTTTAGATGGTTTCGATGCGCCGATGATTGTGCAAAAGCAAGACGGTGCTTATCTGTATGCGACGACCGACTTAGCCACAGCGATGTTTCGCGAACGTGAGTTCGCACCGGATATTTCGTTGTATGTGGTAGATCATCGACAGGGAGAGCATTTCACGAAGCTATTCGCTGTTCTGAAGAAGCTTGGGTATGACCGAACTGACTTTAGGCATATCAGCTTTGGGACGGTCATGGGTTCGGATGGCAAGCCGTTCAAGACGCGGTCTGGTAGTACAGTTGGGCTTGAGTCGATGTTGGATGAAGCGGTATCGCGGGCGATGGAAGTCGTGTGCGATCCGACGACCGGTGCGAGCGGACAGATGGATCAAGCTGAGCAGCAGTTGGTAGCTGAGACGGTTGGGTTAGGTGCGATCAAGTACGCTGACTTATCCCACAATCGGACGAGCAATTATATTTTTGACATGGACAAGATGGTTCGTCTTGAAGGAAACACTTCGGCTTATATTCAGTATTCGTATGCTCGGATCAAGAGTATTTTGCGCAAGGCCGAGGAGAAGGGTTGGGGAGAGTCGAGTTTTAGGAGTGTCCCGGTTCGATTGACCGAAGGATCCGAGGGGGTTTTGGCGCTGCACTTGTTGCGTTTTGAAGACATGCTGCATCAGTCCATGGTGGATTACACCCCAAATATGATCACGGAGTATTTGTACGAGTTAGCGAAGTTGTTCAGTAGTTTTTATGATCAATGCTCCGTGCTCAACGCTTCGACACGCGAAGAGGCTTTATCGCGATTACAGTTGACTTCGCTGGTGGGTAAGACGTTGCGTAAAGGTTTAGAGTTGTTGGGGATAGGGGTGGTCGATCGGATGTAGCGTAGCGATGCTGCTGTTGCAGGAAGTGTTTCCTGGATGCGGCAAGATGTAGCTATTGGGGGTGGATCCATCGCGGGAGTTTCGAAGGGTGCTTCCAAAACTTTCGCGAGCGGATATCTTGTGGTTTCTGGAATCGAAATCCTCGTTGGACGCAGCATGAAGCGGCGTTCGGGGATGAGAGAGTCCGGCATTTCGACGGATGGACTTGTTTCCCAAGGATGGGTTTTTCTTTTTGCAAGCATTCTGCTTGAACGTTCCTCCGCTTCTTTCTCCATGTCGAGATAGCTTATGCATGCGTAGTGTTTTTGCGTACGGTAGTTGAGTAGGGCTGTGGTATAGGGTTATAGGGTCTTTGTATTGGGCAGAGTGTGAATTGGCTGAAAGTGAGCTTCACTTGGTTTGTAGGAAGATGGTAATACAGGGAATAAAGAGTGGAGTTGGTAGGCTAGTCGCTAAGAGACGTATGGATGATTTGAGGAATGCTTTTATGCCTGGAGCCATAGTTGCCGTTGGTAAGCGAATCAGTGGGGGGGCTCGTTGGCTTTACGTATTGGTTGCTGGTTTTATGCCTTTGGTGGTTGGTTGTCAGCAGTGGCCTGGGAATCAGGCGATGCGTCAGTACCAGGTGGAGAGTGATCGGTTGTTGTCGGAGTTTCGCAGTCAGAAGAAGCGGGCCGAGGATTTAGAGAAGCGGAATTATCAGTTGGAGCAGAGGTTGGGAGAGAGCGAGCGCGAGATCGCTCGATTGCAGGGGAGTGGGACAGGGAGTCGGATGGCGAATCGAGGGGGTGGGAGTTTAGCTGTAGGGGAGGTTGCAGGTCTCGAGGGTACATCGCGGAGGATAGGAGGAAGTGGGTTACCGGATGTTCAGCCGGGGCCTGCGGGGCGTTTATCGTCGGCACCTTATGATTTGCCTGGTGGGTTGCAGGGCAATCCAACGAGGACGGGGCAATGGCGTCCGATACCTGGTAGGTAATTGGCTCAGGAGAGCCATGACAAGTGGAGTAGGTGAGGATTGACGCTGGGCGAATTGAATGGATGGAAAGCGTAGTGGCGAAGCGGGTTGAGGGTATTTCTGGCGCGTTCTCAGTGGATGTCTCACGCGGGCTATTGGACATCGAGCGAGTCCGTAGCTTGCGTTATGTTGTGCTGCGTGAGCCTTTGGGGTTACCTTTCGAGCAGACATTGTTTGCTGGAGATGAGTTTGAAGATACGCTTCATTTCGTTGGTGTGTTGGATGGTAAAGGGGTTGGCTGTTTGACACTTATGCCCCCCGGTGAGATACCTTCGCAGAGTGGCGTGAGCGAAAAGACGTGGGTGGGTCGGAGCGTACAGCTGCGGGGGATGGCGGTGGTTAGCGAGTTGCAGGGCAGGGGGGTAGGAAGTTTATTGTTAGAGCATGTATCCGATATTGCTCGGCAGCAGGGGTGGGTTTTGTGGTGTAAGGCGAGGGAGAAGGCGGTAGGTTTTTACGAGTCGAATGGATGGCGTGTGGTGGGAGTAAAGTTCGATATCCCGGAGATTGGGGTACATTACTGGATGGTGTTCGATAGAGCATTGGTATCGTAGTTTTGTTGGGAGGGGGCGTTCATTGAAGATCCATTTTCGGGGGTTTGAAGTACGCAAGCGAGTTGCATTGACGATTAGCCGTGGAATGCAAACCGGGTCGCGCAATTGGGAAGTTGAGATAGAGGATGAAGGGGTCAGTGGATTCGGGGAATCGGCTGAGTTTTCGATCCCTGGTTCAGTGCAGGATTACGATTATCTAGCTGGTGAGCTTGAGCGCGCCGCTACATTGATCTCGTCGTGTTCAGCTTGGGATCGTCAAGAAGCTTTGTCGCGACTACAAGCTCATTCGGTCGCTTCGTCTGTACGTGCAGGGATTGACATGGCACTTTGGGATTGGTGTGGCAAGGTTTGCCGTGCGCCGATTTGGAAGATGATGGGTTTAGCTGATCGCGCGAGTGTACCGATGTCGGTGACGATTGGGATTCAGAGTCCTGCGTCAGCTAAAGAGCGGTGGAGGAAGTGGTGCGAAGTAGGTTCTTTCCGTGCGGTGAAAGTGAAGATGGGTGCCAGTGGCGGGATTGCTCAAGATCAAGCAATGTTTGAGGCATTGGTCGAGGAATTACCTGCGGAGGTAAGTAAGAGTGTAGATGCGAATGGTGGTTGGACGGTTGAAGAAGCGATTGAGATGTCGCGATGGCTATCGGAGCGAGGGGTAGATCATATTGAGCAGCCGACGGTACCTGGGGATCAGGAAGCTCTGGCGAGAGTTCATCGCGAATCATCTTTGCCGATCATGGCGGATGAGAGTTGTCGAACTTCGATGGATATTCCGGGCTTAGTAGGATGCTGCAGCGGTATCAACATTAAGTTGCTCAAATGTGGTGGCTTGAGTGAAGCGATACGAATGGTTTATACGGCTAGGTCACACGGGCTGCGTGTCATGCTAGGCTGTTATTCTCAATCTTCGTTAGGAAATGCGGCTGCGAACCAAATCAGTGCGTTGGTCGACTACGTCGATTTGGACAGTCATCTGAACTTGTTAGATGACCCTTATAGCGGATGTCGCTTGGAGGGTGGTTATTTGGTCAACAGCGGTTCACCGGGACTTGGAGTAACACATGCCTAGGCATCCTCAGTATGACGCGACAGATAGGTTGGCGATTCTATTGCATGGGGGGATCAAGGGGATTCACGGCAAGACTGGATTAGCGCTGATTCGATTTGCTACAGAGCGAGTTGCCGTGGTGATTGATTCTCAGACGGCAGGCGAAGATTTAGGAGAGCTTACGGGGATCCCACTCGATCGTCCCATTCCTATTGTGTCGACGGTTGAGGAGGCGCTGAAGTATGGTCCTGAAACGATGGTGTTAGGGTTAGCGGCATTGGGTGGTAAGTTACCCCAGGATTGGGTTGGTCAGTTGCAAGTAGCTTTGCAAGGTGGATTAAACATTCTCAACGGACTGCATACTTCATTATCGAATGATGAAAGGTTTATGCCGCACGTTCAGGCGGGGCGTTGGATATGGGATATCCGCAAAGAGCCTTCAGGCTTGGTATCAGGTATGGGGCTATCGAGGTTGCTACCTTGCAAGCGAGTGTTGTTTGTTGGGACTGATATGTCGATTGGCAAGATGTCTGCGGCGATATCGTTTCATCGAGGAGCGGTTGCGAGGGGCAAGCGATCGAAGTTCATGGCGACGGGGCAAACGGGGATCATGTTAGAGGGGGATGGGATTGCATTGGATGCGATCCGAGTAGACTTCGCATCTGGGGCGGTGCAACAGGAGTTAGCGGCTTGTGCCAAGGATAGGGATGTGGTGTTTATCGAGGGGCAAGGTTCGTTGCTCAATCCAGCCTCTACAGCGACACTGCCATTGATGCGAGGATCGCAACCGAGTCATCTGGTGTTGGTGCATCGGGCTCAGATGCATCACTTGCGAGACTTTAAGTGGGTTCGAATACCACCCCTTCGAGACGTAGTAGCAATGCTGGAGAGTATCGCATGTGCGGGTGGGGCTTTAGCACCAGTGAAAGTGGCAAGCATTGCTCTCAATACGCACGGCTTGTCGGATGCAGAAGCTCGTTATGAGGTGGATCGTACTCAAGCCGAGACCGGGTTATTGGTTCAGGATGTAGTTCGTTGGGGAGCTGAGAAGTTGTTGCCGACCGTTGGCATCGATTAGAGACGGATTCGCACGATGGTAAAATCGTCATCAAGGATTTCATCTCCTCGGCGTTGCTGGCATTGCATGAACCAATTATCCAATGCGCTGGGATCGGTCGCATATTGATGCAGATAGTTGTCGAAGAGAGTTGTGTCCATCATGCTCCCATCTTGCTGGATGACTTCGAAGCAGCCATCGCTAAGAACTACGAGTGCCGAGTCCTTGGGGACTTCTATCGAGAGTTGATCGTAATCCATACCTTCCATGATCCCGATGATTGGCCCGGTAGAAGGTAGTTTTTCGAGCTTCGTTCCACTGGAGGTTGTAATTCTCAGAATCGCATCCGGGTGTCCGGCTCCACCGTAGGTGAGTGTTCGGGTGGCGCGATCGTAGACACCGTACCAGAGTGTAAAGAACATGTTGTTTTGGCGTTCCATCAAGAACATGTCATTGATTGCGGCAAGGACTTGACTAGGTTGTCGCATGTCGGCGATCGGCAGAAATCCATTACGGATAACGTTGATGGCGGAAGCCGAAAGCAGGGAAGCTCCCACACCGTGCCCACATACATCTAGTAGGTAGATCGCAAGATGGTTGTCATCGATCCAGTGGTAACCGAAAGCATCACCACCGAGTTCGGAACAGGGTTGATGTTTCCAATCGATCAAGAGTGGAGTTTCTGTTGGGGGCGGGAATAGGGAGCAAAGGTAGTTCGCGGCATCGAGGAGTTCCTTCGAGAGTCGTTTCTGCGTTGCCTCGATTTGCTGAAGGTGTTGTTGTTCTGCATCTCGCAGGAGTTTTTTCTCAAGCGATGCACCGAGTCGTGCCTTTAGCAGAGTCGGGTTAAAGGGTTTTGCAAGGTAGTCTTCTGCACCGATTTCGATACAGCGGATGACTGAATCGAGTTCATCGAGCGCGGATATCATGATGACGGGGATATGGCGCAAGACTGGATCGGATTTGATCTCGAGGAGGGTGGCATGCCCGTCTTGAACGGGCATCATGACATCGAGTAGGACGACATCGATAGCGGGCAAGTGATCGGACGAAGCGTCCCTCAGAATCGCAACGGCTTCGGCCCCATGTTCTGCTTGAGATACCTTCAATCCGCAGAGTTCGAGCATACGCGAGAGTACTTCGCGATTGGTTTGTTGATCATCGACGACGAGAATATGTCCGTAAGGTAGGACCGTCGTGTATTGTTGCGAAAGGGTACTCGGATGTTGGTCTTGGTTTTGCTTTGGGACTCGATCAGGGTTTAAGAGATATCCTGAAGTGACTTGGTCGTTGATGAGATTCAGTAGGACTTTGGATGCAGATCGGATCCGATTGAGGTCATTTGAAGTGGACGTGTTTGATAAATCGGCAGCTTCTTCGAGGAGTAGTTCGCTGTAACCGAGTATTTGGTTCAGTGGCGTTTTCAGGTCGTGGCGGACTTGGGCAAGTGCGTGTTCGAGGTGCGGGTTGGAGTCTTGCATGGTGATTTCGGTAGGAGGATTAATTCCCTAGCAGGCTGGCGATTTTGTCGAGAAGGGATTGAAAGTCGATGGGCTTCGTGTCGTATTGATCGCAGCCAGCTGCTAGGCATTTTTCCCGATCACCGGCCATGGCATGGGCGGTCAGTCCGATAATTGGGATACTTGCAGTAGCAGGATTAGCCTTTATCGCTTTGGTAGCTTCCCACCCGTCGATGACGGGGAGGTTCATATCCATCAGGATGATATCTGGTTTCTGTTCGGTGGCTATGTCGATGCCTTCTTTGCCGTCGACAGCGATCAGGATCGTAAACCCCCGACGTTCTAGGCGGCGGGAGAGCATGTCGCGGTTTAGTTCGTTGTCTTCAACCAGTAAAATTCTAGTCATAGGGTAATTCTCGAGCGGATGCTACTTTTTTACGTGTTCGTTGTGTTGTTCCGGGATTGTAGTAGTGCTATATGGTCTCGCAAATAGGTCAACAGTTGCGGGGTGGATACCCCTCCTTTTTTCAAGAAGTTGATTGATCGAGTTTTAAGGAATTGCTGCTGCGTTTCGCTCAGATCCATCGCGGTTAGTACAACGATGGGGATGTGTTGCCATGTGGGGTGTTTGTTGATCTCGCAGATGAATTCAAAGCCATCCATTTCGGGCATCATCAGGTCGAGCAAAATGATATTTGGTGAGATCGACTGAAGGAAATCAATCGCTTCTTGGCCATGCTGTGCAGTGGTTACAAACCATCCATGTTTCTCCAGTGCGCGGCGGGTCAATTCGACAGTTTGTGGATCATCCTCGACAAGCAGCGCGTGTTGTTTGTTTGATTGGGATTGGTTTTGGATAGAGTCGAGGATTCCAAGGAGTCGCGACCATTCGATTGGTTTTGGGAGAAAGTCGAGTGCACCCAAAGCGAAACCGGTATTTCGATCTGGGGTGATCGAGATCATGACGACTGGGGTTGAAGCAGTTTGCGAATTTTCCTTGAGGTTCCGCAGTAGACCAAATCCGTCGGTGCCAGGAAGAATCAGGTCGATGATAGCTAGGACGGGATGATTGCTTTCGATAGCTGGGATTGCTTCGTTAGGGTCGGTGGTACCGATGACATGGTAGCCCTCGCGGGTTAGGAACCGGGAGATTAGGTCGATGGTATTGGGATCATCGTCGACGACGAGAACGTTTGGAAGGTTTGGATTGGATGTGGTGGGGCGCAGCGAGGATTTGTTCTCACCGGTGTTAGTGGTGTTCGGTGTCGAGTCTGTAGGAAGCGATACAAGGAATGTGGATCCACTTCCTACTTTGCTTGTTACTTCGATGGACCCGCCGAGCATGTTGCAGAAGTGGCGAGAGATGGTTAATCCGAGACCTGTGCCTCCGTATTTTCGGGTAGTGGATGCATCGGCTTGAGTGAAGGGCTCGAAGAGTTTGGCGATTTGCGATTCATCCATTCCGATCCCTGAATCGCGAACGGAGAAACAGATGTTTCTTTCATCGCGATGTACTGAGAGTTCGACCGATCCATTATGGGTGAATTTTGCTGCGTTGCTCAAAAGGTTCAGCAGCGTTTGTCGGATTTTGGTTTGATCGCTTAGGATGGTACCCAAGTCACCCTTGGAAGTGACTTTGAAGTCGTTGTTTCCTTTTTTAAACAATGGCGAGACCGTAAGAGAGACTTCTTTCAGGAGGTTTCCTACGTCAAATTGTTCGATGTATAGAGACATCTTGCCCGCTTCGATTTTCGAGAGGTCGAGGATGTCGTTGATGATATTCAGCAGGTGTTTTCCTGCCAGTTGGATTTTCTGAAGGTCGACAACGGACTCTTGTAGTTCGGGTTGGTCGGATTGCTCTTCGATGAGCATTTCGCTGTACCCAATGATGGCGTTCATTGGGGTGCGAAGTTCGTGACTCATATTGGCTAGGAATTCGCTTTTCACGCGACTTGCCTGTTCGGCTTGGGATTTCGCGGATTGGGCTTCGTCCAGAGCTAGTTGAAGTTGATGAGTCTTGTCGGCAACAAGGTTGCTTAGTTGTTGATTCCAGGATTGCAACTGTGTTTCGCGTTGCGCGATTTCTTGCTGCATTTTTGAGAATGCGTCTGAGAGTATGCCGATCTCATCGTTTCGAGTAGTCAGAGGTTCAAGTTCGTCATTCTGGAATTCACCCTTGGAAGCATTGTTGACGATTTTCGTGAGAGTGAGGATGGGTTGGATGGTTCGGCGAGCGATCCAGGCGAGGAGTGTTAGCATCGCAATCATAGCAGTCGCTGAGAGAATGCCGATTTGCAGTGCGAGCATGCGAACAGGTGCGAGGATTGTGGAGTTTGAGACATTGAGGATAAGTTTCCAGCCAGAGGTGGCAGATGTGGCCCAATAGATGCGGCGGTCTTCCCCGTCGATTCGCAAAATCTGCATACCTGCGGAATTCGAAACGGTTGCTTTTCCATCGGGGAGTTCTTCGACGTGAGCCCCAGGTCCGTTTGCTCCCAGCATTAGAGATGCGTTTGGGTGGGAGATGATGCGTCCATTACGACTCACAAGAGAAGGGATTTCCGCGTTGAATTCGAGTTGATTTACAATCTCGCGAATCCGATCGAGGGAGAGATCTAGTCCTGCGGTACCGATGTACTTTCCCTCATCGTTTATGCATGGATAGGTGATACTTACCATGCCGATATTCGAACCACCTTCGTCGTAGTATGGTTCGGTAATAAAGAGCTGTTTGGATTGCTTCGGTCCGTTGTACCACTCATATTGTTCTTTGTGGAAATCGTAGCCGACGACTGTGGGATCTGGGAAATGATCACGATCGATCCAAGGCATCGCCCGGGGCGAATCGTAGTTTAGATCTTCGTACGCTATATAGATGCCGTAAGCATCTTTTGCAGGAATCGATTCGAGGACATTTTTCAAATAATCGCCCATGGAAGGGTCTGGAGTATCACCGTGTACTTGCTGTCGGACTGCGATTAATTTTGGAATCACCGAAGCGCGAAGGATAAGATCATCGAGTCGGAACGTACTATTCCAGACGGAATTCATCGATCTCGCATCCGCTTGGTCGGTCAGGATGCGAGCTGATGCGAAGTACACAAGAGCGAGGGTAGAAGCAAAAACGAGGGCGGCTGCACATCCGATCCAGCGTTGAAGTTTGGAGCTGAGAGAGTCGTTCATCATGGGATAATGCGAGTACGCGGAACGACCGCTAGGCTAGAGTTTCAATTCACTCGAGATTATAAGCGTTTTCACTGATTCTTGATGGCGGTAGGGCATGTCGGCCAAGATATTTTTTGTGTTTGACTTCCCTATCATAATCGCTCTTCGAGCTCTACACTCTATGGACTGGAATTGCTCCGAGAATTTTCAATTGGGAGTCGGCCGATGGCGAGCGTAGAACTAGATTGCAAGGGTTTGAATTGTCCTATGCCCATTGTGAGAATTTCCAGGACGATGAAAGAACTACAGGTTGGGGATCAATTGCAGGTAGAGGCTTCCGATCCGTCTTTTCAGAGTGACATTGAAGCTTGGGTTCGAAAAATGGGACACGACTTGAAGTCCTTTGAGGAATCGCAAGGGGTACAAAAGGTAGTACTTGAGAAGCGGGCATAGGTGATTTATGAGCTTGACCGAAGACGAGATTGCAAAGCTGGTAGATCGGCTCGTCGAAGAACGAGTATCGAAGCGGCTTGCTAGCGTTGAGCAGGATTTGGCGGCTTTACGAGGAATGGTTACGCAAGGTGGTGGCAACGTACCGGAGGATCGCACCACTATGGTGGTCTTTTCCGGTGAACTCGATCCTCTTTTTGGAGCGTTTACCATCGCATTGGGCTCTGTAGCGATGGGTATGGAAGTGTCCATGTTTTTCACCTTCTGGGGACTGAACGCTTTGCGAGTATCCAAGAAGTATGCTGGCAAGTCCATCGGAGAGAAGATGGTGGCGGCGATGTTGCCCAGCGGCCCGAAGAGCGTGCCGACGAGTCGTATGAATATGGGTGGTGCAGGTCCGATTTTCTTCAAGTACTTAATGGGGCAGCGGAATGTTGAATCGTTACCCAGTATGATAGCGATGGCCCAGGAGATGGGCGTTCGAATGGTAGCTTGTGAAACTTCGATGACCGTGATGGGTATTACGCGTGAGGAACTGCTGCCCGGCGTCGAATTCGGTGGGGTTGCAACTTACTTGGATGATGCGGCAAGGTCCAAGGTCACATTGTTTATATAATGGCCGATAGGCGATATGCATGAACGACGAATCGGATGTGGATTTACAGAGTGAATTGATCCGTTTGAGGGATTCCAATGCGGAATTGAATCGCAAGGTTCTAGCGCTTGCGGACGCGAATGCTTATGCTGCCGAGCTGTTAGCTGCATTGGAGGAAGCTCAGGAGCGAGAAGCGAAACTTGTCCGACGCGGCGAGGAACTTGATTTGCAGACCCGTTTGGATTTGGTAATGCAGCAGGAGCGGGTGGAATCACGTTTAGTGCAGTTAGTCGCTTCTGAGTTGCTTGCAACCGGAAGTCTAGGGGCGAAGTCATATGTAATTGATATGCTTCCTAACATGCGCCAGATGGGTAGAACTCTAGCCGAGAAAGCCCCTGAGGAAGATGCCGTAGCCGATTCATCGATAAAACCTTCGAATGAATTTGCTGATGGCGGAATGAAGGACTACGCGCTGGAAGTGGTCGATGGCCAGTTCGCAATTCCGATTTCTGTTTCTCAGCGAGTGGTGGGCTACATAAAGCTGAAAGTTGGAGATACGGATGCGACATGGTCGGAGCGGTGGGTTCGGTTTCTTGGATCTATCGGTAATCAGCTCGGGATGAGCTTGCATCGATTACGAGTGGAGCATGAGAACGAACGTATGAACACTGAACTGATCGTCGCTCGAGATCAAGCGTTAGAGGCGAGTCGGGCGAAGACGGTGTTCCTCGCCAACATGAGTCATGAATTGCGTACCCCGATGAATGCGATCCTGGGGTATTCGGAAATGCTCATGGAAGATGCTGGTTTGATGAGTGCCGAGGAGGTTACTGCGGATTTGCAAAAGATCAGGAATGCAGGAAAGCATTTGTTGGCCTTGATCAATGATGTATTAGATTTATCGAAAATCGAGTCAGGAAAGATGACTTTGCATCATGAGTCATTTTTGATCGGCGAGCTTGTTCAGGACATTGTATCGACAATTGAGCCGATAGCGTTGAAGAACCACAATAAGATTGCAGTACATTGCCCCGCGGAAATCGGCGCAATGTACAGCGATGCGATGAAGGTTCGGCAGTCCTTGATGAACCTGCTATCCAACGCATGTAAATTCTCGCAAAACAGCGTGATCGATTTGCTGATCTCGACACAGACTCACGAACGAGAGGAGTACATATCCTTTGCCGTGTGCGATCGCGGTATCGGTATGACCAGTGATCAGATTGCAAAGTTGTTTCAGGCGTTTGTTCAAGCGGATGAATCCACCACTCGAAAGTATGGCGGCACTGGTTTAGGACTGATGATCAGTCGCCGGCTATGCCAAATGCTCGGTGGTGATATCCGTGTGTCAAGCGAGCTTGGTAAAGGCTCAACCTTTACGATTGAACTTCCTCGGATCGCTCAAGCTATCTTGACACCGAGTGGACTTGGTGGTGCGGAAGATACCGAATTCGAAGCAAACTCCGCGTTAAGCACGGAGGTGATCCGAGGTGGAGCGATACGTGGCGAAGCGATTCGCGGGACGGTGCTTGCGATCGATGATAATCCCGATGCGCTGGATTTGATTAGCCGAAGTTTATCGAAGGATGGGTATCGGGTGATTATGGCCACTAGCGGCGAGGCCGGTTTGGTACTTGCCCGCTCTCACAGGCCGGACATCATCACGCTTGATGTGATGATGCCGCAAATGAACGGTTGGCAAGTGTTAGCTGCGATCAAAGCCGATGCGCATCTTTCAACCACTCCGGTAGTCTTGCTCTCGGTTGTTGAAAACAATGAAATTGCCATGGCATTGGGAGCCACCGATTGTTTGACTAAGCCGATCGATTGGGGGAAACTGCAGGTTTGTTTGGATCGATTGCTTCCCCGAAATGATCCAGATCGGATTTTGGTTGTTGAAGATGATCCCGCAAGCAGCGAGCTCGTTACTCGGATACTTCAAAAAGAGGGTTGGAAGATCGAGAAGGCAAGCAATGGGCGTGAGGCCTTTGCTTGTATGGAGGCATCTCCACCCTCGTTGGTCTTGCTAGATCTGATGATGCCGGAGATGGATGGATTCGAATTGGTAGCTCGGTTGCAAACGCATCCGACGTTATCGAAGATCCCTGTATTGGTATTAACTAGCAAGATGTTAACACCGGAGGATCACGCCAAGCTCAACGGTCGGGTGTTAGATGTGTTGTCCAAGGGAGCTACCGAGCGAAACGACTTGCTCGAAGCGGTGCGTCGAGCCCATGCATCCCGGCAAGGCACATAGCGGCCCGATCAAAGGCTCATCGGCTCGCTTGTCGCAACTTCGCTCCATAGACGTTTAATACATTCGATTCTCACACTCTCGCCACGAAGCTTTCAAAGCATCTAGCTTTGAAAGCGAATATTTGAGCGGACATGATTCGCTTCGAACTTTGTTCAATTCGAAAATCAGCTCGCGATCTGATACGCTCGGTTTCGAAATAGAAACTCAGTGAGGTTGCCTTCGTGGGGTTGTAGCCAGTTCAATCGGTTTGTCGCGATAGAGCCGATATTGAGTCGATCGATGTTCACTGCGTTTGTCAGTTCGTCGATCCAAGCAGTATCATGGGTTATCGCCGAACCGATGAGGGTTTGACCGATAGACTTGATCATGTCCTTTTGAGGGCACTCGACGACGGAGACGAATGGGAACATATATTCCTTGGCTGCAACTCCGCGTGAAGGTGAGTCAGCGTGGATGACCATTGGACGCAAGTATGCGCATCGTTCGCGTTCGACTAGGCGTGGCCCATAGCTGGCCGTCATGTCGGTGACGCCTGATTCTGCAAGGTCTTGTTGGATCATTGCCCAGGTGCCCGTCGCCATCTGCTTGTTTGTAAACGCAGCAAGTTCCGCTTTGGGATCGGTAGGTGGAAGAGCTTCCATGGGGCCGATACGAGCAGCTATCGCTTCCGCTATCTTCTTGGTGTGTCGCGAAGCCCAAATACCTGAGCAGTTGATGCATCCACGTCCCGAGTTGCTTGCGACGCTTTCTACCATCATGTCGAGGTAGTCTTCCCAGCGATCGACAATATCATCACCGAGAAGGATTTTGGAGAAGCCTGGTCCGTGAGCTTGCACGTGTGGGTTACCGGAATACTGCTGAACAGTCTGAGCACTGCCGAAGATCATGGACTTCGAGCATTTGCTCATAATGGTTGAACCAACGTCGTGTCCGCCTGGATAGAGACAGAACGCTTCAGCCGGAATTCCGGCTTGAATAAACGCGCTGATCATTCGGTATGGCGTCCAAGGTTCTTGAGAGCCGGGTTTAAGTACAAGTCCTACTTGGAGTGGGACGGCGGGAAGCCATAGTGTGTGGACGCCAGGGGAGTTGTTCGGAAGAACAGCACCGAGGACAGGTGATTGGCATTGGTAACTGACGGTAACTCCTCGTCCTTCGTCTCCGTATCCCTTGGTGTAGATATCCAAGGGCAGCCCACGAGTAAGGCAGCTCAAGATCTTGCTCATGTTGCTAAGCACGAAGCAATTTTTCTTCATGTTGCTTTGGCACATGTGCTCGGGCAATCCGGTACTGGCGGACTGTTGATGGATGAAGTCGCTTACTGACTGCATGCCGTCGCCGACAGGGAGAGGTTCATGTTCGAAAAGCTTCGCTGCATGTTCGCATTTCTTGATCAAGTCATCGCAGGAGAATGCTCTCAGAGCCTTGCGAGCTTGGTCTGCTTTTCGCATGTCCATCTGCACCATGCCACCATTGACTTGGCCAATTTTTGCGATGGATTCGCCGGTGTCGAAATGGAAAACGTCGAAGGTGTCGAGGGACTTATACTGTTTTCCCCATCTCAGGGGTTGGATCGTCAGCATGGTGAGATTTGGTTGTAATGGAGGATTTGTTTTGGAAGTAAACGCAAAGCCGGAGTTGCGGATTCACTCGTTAATTGAACGGTGAAGCGGCGACTCCGGCGGTATTTTTCAATGGACGATTTAGTAGACACCAACGGTGGTTGTGGAAGCGAAACCGTGGAAGGGTCTCACTCCGGAGACACCATCCCAAGGATACTTTTCGAATGGCAGTTCTCGTTCCCCTTCGTCGCGCTCGAGGAACCCTGGTACAAAGAATTCTTTGGTCATTGTGTAGAGTTTGACGCGTCCGGTTTTCCCGTAATCGACAACTTTATCTGAGTCATCGAAGTCGACGATTTCAACGACTGCCCGAGGTTGCGGGGCGTAGTAAGCGATGGTGTAGTCGTCTTCATCGGTGATAGGTCGCGAGCAAGCTAGACCCATCAACGTGTTGCCGTATGTTGGAGTCATGTAGACGCCACTTTGGTCGGGAAGGCCTTCGAGCAGTTCTTCGACGCAGAAGCGAGTCCATTGCGGGGTGAATTCCGTTCCACCGGAGAAGATACCGGTAATGCCACATTCACGAAGCGTTGTTCCTTTTTCTGCAAGTCCCATGGCGAGGGACTCGAGAAGTTTTGGCGTTGCGAACATACACTTGATGTTATGGTTAGCCGTCAGGATAGTGATGGCTTGGTCGATACAGTGCTTCTTGTACTCTTCGAGATGTTCCATCCAACCCTTCTTGATCAGCTTGATCACCCATCGCGGGTCGAGGTCGATGCAGAAGCAAATTCCACCTCGGTATTGACAGAGATGCTCAACGGCAAGTCGCAGGCGACGAGGGCCTGATGGGCCTAGCATCAACCAATTCGCCCCTTTGGGAAAATATTCGTCGGGCAGGGTGTGGCTGAAGAGTTCGTAATCGATCCGAAAGTCATCGATAACAACGCGACTTTTGGGGATTCCGGTCGTGCCACCGGTTTCGAAGACGTAGGTTGGTTTTCCTGCAAGACCTTTGGGAATCCAGCGTTCGACAGGGCCACCGCGGAGCCACTCGTCTTCGAACATAGGGAATTTCTTCAAGTCATCGAAGCATTTGATTTCCTTGAGCGGATCAAATTTCAGTTCGGACTTTTTTCCAAGCCAGAACGGTGATCCGGTGGATTCGTGGAAGTGCCATTGGACTGTTTCTACGGTGTGCGCATCGAGGCGTTGTTTGGCTTCGGATACGTCGGATGGGCTAGCGAGCCAGGCGGGGGAGGTTCCAGTCATGATTGGCATTCAGTCAGGTGATATCTTGAGGACAAATGGCGAGATGCAAAACGCGTTTACGACTACTCGGTTGGAGCGTCGCCAAGCACAATGGGTTATTGTAGCTTAATTTCAAGCCCTGCCCACTTCGTCGAATTGATGAATGTCAATCAGGCGAAGTGATCCAAGTGAGTAGGGACTTTGAAAGTGCCTTTCGGGACGCGTTGTAAGAATGGTCTGCGTCTGGAATCACCATGGTTCGATGTAGTCGTTTTGACTTACCATCGAAGGCCGCTTGAAATTGTTCTTCTAATGCATGATCTGCATGTTTAAAGTTTACCGAGCCTTTACGGACCTCAATTTCTCCGAACATCCAAAGGGTCGGGATTTGGATTTTCGTTGCCCATCCAAGGTAGTCGTATTTGTTACCGTTTCCGTACCGATCGATATAGGTGCTTGCCGAAACCCAATTTGCCATTGGGAATCGGACTCGAATGATGTGGTGGGGTTCGCCTTGCTCGCACCAATGATTTGCTAATTCCAAGTGCTTCTGGAAGATTTTTTGTTTCTCAGGAGCTGTTAGCAGCAGCTCTGTATTCAGGCGTGGGGGGGAGAGGGCGACGATTCGATTGACGTCCAAAGAGTGATGGGCTGCGACATAAGTGGTTTTCACCGCTCCTAGGGAGTACGCAATGATCCCGACTTGGGAGTAGTTCAACGAATGGGCAAAGGCCGTCCAAGCGTGTAGATCGCGATAGGCATCGCCTAACGATTCGTACATGGACCCAAGGCGAGCAGGGAATTCAGCTGAACCGAAGGTAGCAAGATCATGGCCTCGGGTGTTGACTAGCAGGGCGTCGTGGTTCGCCAGAAGTGCTGTTCGCGCAAGATCTGTTAGGAGAGTGGAACCGTAGAAGTTACCGTTTACACCGTGGACTATGATCCAAAGGGAACTCGATGGTTGCGATTGGAAGTCCGTGGCAGAGTATTCTTCGTCGATGGGATTCAGTGATCTTTGGACGAGAAAACCGTGTAGTTTAATTTTGTCGTCGGCCATGACATCGACCAGCGACCCGATAAGTGATTTGTCGTTCAGAGTTTGAACTCCGAGGCGCGTTTATTGGGTCGCAAGGTCAATAGGTTGGAAACGATCTGCTGAACCGGACGGATTAGGGTTCGTTGTTAGGTGTGAGCTTTCCATCGGGCGATTGGAATAGCCCGGAAACTCGACCGCGGCTTGGTGCCGGTGGCGCTGTTCGTGGTTTGAAGTCCGAAGCGCGAGTAGCACTGCCGAGCGGTACAACGTCTTCGTCACCAGTACCACGGAGGTAACCCATGAGTTTATCGAGATTGATGCGGCTGACACCCATCGACTTGGCTTGCTGCTCAAGTTCGGCGCGTCGTTTCGCCATGACTTCGGTGGCCCCATCGAGAGTTCCGCCGAGGACTTTGAATTCATCACCGACAACAAGCCATCGTGTGTTGACACTTAAGGCACCTTCCATGCGACCATCGGGTCGGAGGTCGACGGAGACTTCTCCACCATTTTGGGCAATGAGAGCCTTGACGGTATCTCGGTCGTCTTTTCCATCGCCGTCGATATCGAGTTTTCCTACGAGACCGAAGCTAACTTTGCGGCCTGGTTGCCAAGCTGGAGAGTAGATTCGGTCGCCGCGAAGGATGGTGTTTGTGCGTCTGTCTGGGAGGACGCGAGCGCGGGCGAGGTGATCGGTTTGTTGATTGACTTCAATTACTTCGATGCGAGCTTTCGGCTCGGCGTCTGCTGCGCGGTTCGCTTCGTCATCTAGTACGGAGAAACGCACGCCGGGTCGAAGGCCATCTGCTTTCCCAAGGTTCAGATAAACCGTCTGGCCACCGTCAACAACTTCTGTGATCTTACCTTGAACGTACTGGAAGTCTTCACCTTTGATCTCCTCGAGTTGTTTTCCGAGAAGTTCATTTTGGCGGGCGAGTTCGTCGCGTTTCTTGGTCAGCTTATCGATTTCGCCCAGGTAAGTCCGTTTTTCGGTCTCAGCTTGTTGCGCGAGCTTTTGACGGTCCGTTTGGATCTTGGTGATCTCATCTTGACGCTCTTTTTCTTTTTGAGCGTATGCGACTTGGGTCTGCTCTAGTTGTTGAGCGAGTTCGTTGGCACGCTTGCGTTCGGCTTCGCGAGCGTCGGTCTCTTGCTTGATCGTCGCATCGTACTTGGCTTTGAGGTCTTCTTCGCGTTTGGCTTGAGCGTCAACTTGTAGGTTCCGTTCACGAACGGTTTGCATGAGGGTTTCGACGAGTTTCCGGTAGTTCTTCTCCGTCACGTTTGGCCCGAGGAGAGCCATATCGGCCAAGTACTTGCTTTGAATGCTTGCCATGTCAGCGTTACCCGAGAACGAAGTGGCAACTTGATCAAATTCCGCTTGGCTCGATTGGCGAGCACCGAGAACCATTTCAAGCATTTGAGACTTTTTCGCTTCTTCGCGTAGCTTTAGATCTGCGTCGCTCGCGGCCTTCCGGGCTTCCTGCACGGATTTGTAATTGGTTTCCGCTTGGAAGGCGATGTAGGCGAGGGCCCCGATACAAAGGAGGCTCACGAACGACATCACGATGACGTAAGCTTGCCAAACATAGAGATTGCGATCGCGAGCCATGAACTACCTCGTCATCAAAAAATCAATCTGGTCGGAGTACACGAACCTTCTCCGACTTCATCTTCCTAGATCGTAAACAGGCCCCCTTCTATCGTCAAACTTTCTCTTGGTAAGTTCCATTTTTTCATGAAAGGGGTGAGGGTAGGGTGGGTGTGGAGGGTGTTGGAGTGAAGAAATTCCGGTTGTGCTGGTTTTTCCGGGGTTTTTTTGGGTGGGAACACGCGTGAAGCGGTGAGAGCCGGAATTATTAGTACATTCGGAGAAGGGCAGGGCTGTTCAGGTTAAGCCCCGGAAAAAACTCGCATTTCTGGGGGCAGAGAGTACGATGAAGTCCGATGGAATCGATGGATCGCTTGGTGTGAGACAACCGAGGTGCCCAGGGGCGTTCGGTGAGTGAAAACATTGAAGGTTGGCACGATGAGAATTAGAACTGCAAAACTGTCCCATTTAGTCGAAGGTGATACTTTGCGAAATGCAAACCTTGTTGGCGATTCATTTCCGTCCCGTTTTCTTCAGAATGCCGGTGTTCGACAGAAGAATTGTGTAGGTCAGCAGGGACCGGCCCGGCTAGGGGCGTGTTTGGTACGCAAGTGGATAGCAGGCGCTTGTTTGTCTTTTGGGCTTGTCGGTGGCATAGCTGGCGATGGATTGTTGCCGGTCGCTACAGCCCAAGTCAACAGTCGTGCCGTCACCCCCTTGGGGCTTGAGGTCGCTTGGGAAAATAGCGTCGGCGGAGCGGCATTGGCTCAAGGTACTGAGAGTTTGGTAGTGTGGCCTCATTCTCAGGATAGGCGCGAGTTCGTAGATGTGTTTGTCGGAAATCGATTGCTTGAGCGAATCGATGCTCGGCAAGTCGATCGCGGTGCGTTAGATAAATTGATCTTGGATGGCAAGCCGACCAGTCCGGTTCCTGTTTTGGGGCTCGACGGTGCTAAAGCGCAGGCAGATAAATTGGTCAAGACTTATGCGGTGTTAGGCAAGCAGGCAACCGTAAGGACTTTCAGTGAACCGGTGATCTACGTTGTTGCCGTAGCCAAAAATGGAGTGATCACTGCTATCGATGGTGAATCGGGAGAATTGCTTTGGCAAAACTCCGTGCCACGAGCTGATTTACCGATTCTTGGACCCGGTGTGTCGGACGATTACGTAGTTGTTCTCAACGGCAATTCTTTCTACGCATTGGAGCTGAAGACTGGCAATTTGGTTAACAATGCTAGGTTAGCTTTTACCCCTGTTGCTACACCGACAGCGTTGGAGACGCGAGTAATTGTTCCGTCGACACAAGGGCGATTGGTGGGGTATTCGATCGATAACCCTAACATTGCACCTGTGGTTCTCAGAGGCGGGACTGAGAATCGCGATGGGGTCGCTGGTTCGTTGGATCGAGAGTACTTAGCTTGGGTTTCCCAAGGCTCGATGTTTCTTGTTCGCAATGAGAATGTTCCCAAGATGTGGTCGAAAGTGAATCTTGGAGAACCGGTTGACAGCAAGCCTGTGGCAACACCTCAAGGATTCGTGTTTGTTAGCAGTTACGGGACGGTCATTCATGCCACAACAAGCCGGACTGGATCGTATCTATGGCGCGCGAATTTAGGGATGCCAGTAAGCCAAACTCCTGTGGTGAGTAACAAACAAGTTTTCGTCTTGTCGGACGATGGTCGCTTGGTCGCTCTGGATTTGACCACCGGTGCACATTCTTGGGATTCTCACGTGGGGCACGTCGAAGCCGTGCTCTCGATTGGTAAAGATCATTTGTATGTGAAAAATGATCACGGTCATTTGAACCGACTACGACTTTCTGACGGAAAGTTAGATGGGGTTTCGAACGTGCCGGTTGATGTGGCGATACCTAATAATGTCAGCGATCGATTGTTCTTGGCAACACGCGATGGGCATTTGAGTTGTTTGCGTGAAGAGGGAGCCATAATGCCCACGATGGTCAATGCACTGCCTGATAAAGCTGCAGGGCAGAAGAACGCTGGGGCAAAACCAGGAGCTACAGCCGGGCGTCCGGCTACTGACAACAACGATGCATTTGGTGCTCCGGTCGGATCTGCGAATGCTGGAGGCAACGAGGATCCTTTCGGATCCCCGTAAGTGCCACTCTAGTACAGATAGCCTGCATTATGTAGGTCCCAGCAGGGGGGCTACTAAATCTACGCCGAGCTTTTTTCGATTCCTAGTGCAGGATACAATGCCGACGCTCGTTGGGGAATTGTCGGTGTTTTCACTCGGAGGAACGGATCATGAGCAGTGCAAATCGCAAGCCTCGGGGTGAGAAGGGTGATTGGAAAGGAAAGGCCGGTCGATCGGAAGCTTCTTCTATTGTGAACAGAGAGCTTCCTTATGATTTAACGGCTGAAAAAGCGGTGCTCGGGTGCGTGATTCTCAACTCGGAAGTTATCAACGAATTGTCGTTGATTCTGCGAGCTGACGATTTCTATGATGATGCGCATCGGATTCTGTACGAAGCCATGGTTGACTTGTTCAATTCTGGTAAGAAAGTCGATGTCGCGTTATTGGTCAACCAGCTGAAGTCGACCAGTCAATTTGAATTGGTAGGTGGAGCTGCTTATTTGGCGGAGTTGGCGCATGCGGTACCTAACGCGGCACACTCCGTTTATTACGGGGAGATTATTCAATCGAAGGCGGTTGTGCGTCGGGTTATCGAAGCGACCACAGAGATCCTCGAAGAAGCTTACGATGAGTCTATCGATGCGCAGAAGCTCATTGCGAGAGCGGAAGAAAAGATCTTTCAGATTCAAGACGAGAAAACGGGTTCGCAGGCGCGAATGGTTTCCGACATTCTGACCGAGTCTTTGCAACGCATTGATTTGCGTATGCAAGGTCAGCAGTTAGCTTCCGGTGTTATGACACACTTTAGCGACTTTGATACGATGACGGGCGGATTGCACAATGGAGAGTTGATTATTCTTGCGGCCCGTCCCAGTATGGGTAAAACAGCCTTCGCAATGAACATTGCCGAGCAAGTTGCAATGAGGGAGCGAGCTCCTACTTTGTTTGTGAGCTTGGAAATGAACTCGATTGAGTTGGTCGACCGACTCTTGTGTTCGGTTGCCAAAGTCAATGGCTCGCGGATGCGGGTTGGAACGATCACGCACGAAGAGCAGCAAAGGTTGCTCAAGCATGCGGGTGAGATAAGTACGTCACCTTTGTATATCGATGATACACCGAGTCGAACTGTGAGCGAGATTGCGGCGGTAGCAAGGCGAATAACGCAGCAAGAGACAAAGAAGGGGAATCGGCCTCTGGGATTGATCGTCATCGACTATCTGCAGTTGATCGAGCCTGATAATTCCAAGGACCCACGACAAGAGCAAGTAGCGAAGATCGCTAGACGTCTGAAAATGTTGGCGCGGGAACAAAGTGTGCCAGTGCTGTGCTTATCCCAATTGAATCGTCAAGCGGAAGATTCCAAGGATCACCGGCCAAGATTAAGTCATTTGCGGGAGTCTGGTGCGATTGAGCAAGATGCCGACGTGGTGATGTTCGTGCACCGAGAAGAGTACTATCGCAAACCAGAGGAAGCTGCGGAGGTGGCAGGCCAGGCACAGATTATTATTGCCAAGCAGCGAAACGGGCCGATTGGCGATGTCGATTTAGTGTGGGAGAAGAACTACACGCGGTTCCTCAATAAGGCCGCCGAATTCCACGCGGATTTTGCAGCTCAGGGTGGGGAATTTTCGATGCCCGGAGGTTACTAAACCCTCTTCAAAATGCCTTGTTCAAGCTATCCTTTTGCGTTGTGATAGCGTGCCTGAGCATGCGTATTGGCCAGGTGGATTAAGCCCGTTAAGTGTTGGTGCTTTGGCAACCGTGACGTCGGATTCCTTGAGGAACTAAATCGAATGACAGCAGCTTGGACTCCAGAGTCTTGGAAACAATATCCCGCAGCCCAGCAGCCTAATTATCCCGAATTGGGTGAACTTGATCGAACCGTCGATCAATTGCGACGCTTGCCGCCGTTAGTGACAAGTTGGGAGATCGATCATCTAAAAGATTCGATAGCCGCAGCGCAGCGAGGAGAAGCATGGTTTCTTCAAGGGGGAGATTGCGCGGAGACCTTTGATGGATGCCAGACCGAATCGATTGCGAGCAAACTCAAGTTACTCTTGCAGATGAGTTTAGTGATAGTGTTTGCATCGCGGAAACGGATCATCCGGGTCGGACGAATTGCAGGACAGTATGCAAAGCCGAGGTCAAGCGATGTAGAGACGATTCATGGGGTCACCCTGCCTTGTTATCGCGGTGACATCGTGAATGGATTCGACTTTACGCAGGAGTCACGGATTCCGGATCCAAGGCGACTATTGCGTGGGTATGATCGTTCAGCAGCGACGCTAAATTTTATCCGTGCACTCAGTGAAGGTGGGTTTGCCGATCTGCATCATCCCGAGAACTGGAACCTATTGTTCGTCAACGAGGTTAAAGGGGAGGTTGCGAAACGTTATCGCGATTTGGTGCGGTCGTTAGGGGATGCACTGAAGTTCATGGAGACGATTCTTGAAGGTAGTACAGTTAACGAGTTGCGAAGGGTTGATTTTTTTACGTCGCACGAAGCACTGTTGTTGCCGTATGAGTCAGCGCTTACCCGACCGAGTATTCGGGGTATAGGCCATTACAACATGGGGACTCATTTTCCTTGGATCGGTGAGAGAACGCGGTCGTTGAGCGGTGCACATGTGGAGTATTTCCGAGGAATACGCAACCCGATAGGAGTGAAAATCGGAGCTAAGGTGTCTCCGGAAGAGTTGATCGAGTTAATTGATAGGCTCAATCCGGAGAACGAAGCAGGACGCTTAACATTGATTCATCGCTTAGGCAGGCAGCATGTTGAAGCTAGGTTGCCAGGGATGATTGAAGCGGTCCGGCGGAAGGAGCGTCGAGTGTTGTGGGTTTGTGATCCGATGCATGGAAACACTGTGAGCACTGCCCATGGTCGCAAGACACGGCGATTTGATGATGTTGTCGACGAGTTACGACTCTCGTTCGCGATTCATCATGCGTGCGGTTCGCATCTTGGAGGAGCGCATTTAGAACTTACTGGGGACAACGTCACCGAATGTGTCGGTGGATCCAGGGGGCTGACAGAATCCGATTTAGAGTCGGCTTATCAGACCCAGGTGGATCCAAGATTGAATTATGAGCAAGCCTTAGAAATGGCATTTGAAATTGCAGGTAAGCTTACCGAGTCGCGTGCACCGTGATCGACGCAAGTCGCTTGGTATTGAATGCGAATCGATCAAGTGACTTTTTGTAGGGCTCCTGACTTTCGGATAGCCATAGCCAGCCGAATAGCGGAGTAGGGAGTTTTTCCTTGAAGTTCCTCGAAGATTGGCTTTAGTCTATCTCCGCCAAGTTGATCTGCGATTGAGCAGATTTGGCGTGTGGTCTCGGGAGGAACCCAAGGGTCGATATTAGAGACTTCGCCGGCTAGGATTGCATCGACAAGGAATTTCGTTACGGTCTCCTCCGTTGCGCGTAGGAGCGTAGCGATTTCTGCGATGGGTTTTGCGGTTCGGAATAATTCGTCATAACTGCTCCGTAGTGACGATGATGGAAATGTCAAAGGTTGGTCCATCGGTACAAGTTTGAATTCGCAATAGGAGCGAATTGCTTCCAGAATTTGTTGACCATGGGCTTGTAACTGTTGCTCGCCAATCCCTGTAATGCTGCGCATGGCTTCGATTGTTGATGGGCGTTTTGCGGAAAGTTCTGCAAGCACATAGTCAGGAAACAAGATCGATGGAGCCACGCCGATTTGTGAAGCGGTTTCGTGGCGCCATTCGCGAAGTCGATAGAAGAGATTTTGGTCGTAGAGAAACCGCGTTAGTGATTTCCTACCGTTGTCGGCGATGGGACCGCTGAGTTGAGTTAAGACTGGAGTATCGGAGCCAAATAGGATAGCTTTTGCTTTTGGTCCAAGTTTCAAAACTGGGTATTGTTGTCCATCGATACACAGGGCGTTCAAGCCGACGAGTTGCTCGATCCAATTCCGAATTTCTTTGCGAGTGAATTCCTTTAAGATACCGAAGGTGCTAAGGGATTGATGTCCTCGTTTTTGGATTTCAAGAGCGTTAGAACCGATGAGCACATCGGCGATGGCATTGATACCGAATCGTTCACCCATTCGATGGACGCACGATATTATTTTTTGTGCGATGACCTTGCTGTCTTTGACAATGTCGAGTTCACCAAGGCAATAGTCGCAAGCGTTACAGTTTTCAAGCGAGTAGTTTTGGCCGAAGTATTCGGTAATGCTACGATGTCTGCAGCAAGGTGTTTTGCAGAACGCAACGAAATCTTGAAGGTTTTTCAGTTGGGTCTGAATCCACTCGGGTGACGATTGATTCTCTACTGCCGACTTCTCAATCAACTTTGTTATGGAAGTTGCGTCGCGCATGGAGAAGAGCAGAGTGCATTCGGAGTTCAGTCCATCGCGTCCGGCGCGACCAGTTTCTTGCTGGTAGTTCTCCATCGACTTTGGGATAGATGTATGGATGACAAAACGGACGTTAGACCGATCGATTCCCATGCCGAAAGCGATAGTAGCGACGACGACGTCCACTCGTTCTTTCATAAATGCTTCTTGAGCTCGCTGACGTTCTTCGTTGCTGAGTCCAGCGTGATAAGCGATTGCGGAGTAGCCGACTTTTTTCAGTGCAGAGGTGAGTTGATCGACATCTGTGCGGCGCAAGCAATAGATGATGCCACCGACACGGGTGTCATTCGAGGCACCTTGGTCGTGGTTGGGGTTTGAGTTGCATTTATGTCGATCGATGATTCGGCAGCATTGTTCAACAACACTTTCTTTTGGGACGATACGGTAAGTGAGATTTGGGCGATCGAAGGAGTGGACCGATATCGAGGGGTTACGAAGCTGGAGTTGGTTGACAATATCGTGTTGAACTTGTTCGGTTGCTGTTGCAGTTAATGCCATCATGGATGCATTTGGGAAAGCATTACGAAGGTTCAGCAGATTTCGGTATTCAGGTCGAAAGTCATGACCCCATTGGGAAACGCAGTGAGCTTCGTCAATTGCGATGGAGTGAACATTGTTCCCGCGGAACAAGTCTGGAAAATCTTTTTGTACGGCTCGCTCGGGAGAAGCGAACAGGAGGCGAATTTTCTGTTCGTTTAGTTCGGAGCTGATGAAGCGTTTCTCGGAGGGTGTCAAGGAGCTGTCCCAGCGGGCGGCGGGGATACCTAGTTGTTTCAGAGAGTCGACTTGATCTTTCATCAAGGCGATCAGTGGGCTGATGACGATAGTCACACCGCCTCTGAATACAGCGGGAGCTTGGTAGCAAAGTGATTTTCCACCACCGGTGGGAACGACGACTAGCGCGTCGTTTCCGGCTAGAGTGGCGGCGACAGCTTGTACTTGGGATTCTCTGAGTTTGGAGAACCCCCAAACTTCTTGGAGCATTTGAAAGAAGCGAGCTGGGATTTGAGTTTGCATGGATCATTCCTTCGATGCAAAGAGTGAGATGGAACAAGGTCTGCTTCTTAGGAAGTTGTGAGCAGACATGTTTCATTGAAAAGGCGTTTAGTGACACCTTTGGTCACTCGGATCTAGAAAACGAAAAATCCCTAGACTTTTCTCACCATTTGCTAGCAAAGAAAGCAGCCATGACTGGGGACAGTCCCTGAACCTCGACCTGTTCGGTGGGTTATGCTAGCAAATGAAATTGCCCGGAACCGGGGACAGTCCCTGAACCGAGATGAGTCAGGATTGAAATGCTAGTATTGATTTGAAGTGCTAGTAATCTGAGCTTTTTGCTAGCAAGAAGAAGCTGCATCGGTAGCAACGTTATGCAACCAAACGCTAGTGATGCTGGCGGGCGATTAAGTGCGATGCAGGACGATGCTGGGCGATAAACCAGTGGACTAATATACATGCCTTGGTGTGCAAGCGACGATGGGCAACTCAATGAGGCTACTTGAGCAACTCGTCGATCTTCTTCCGAAGTGCTTCCTCATTCTCTTCACTTGCGCCCACGAAAATGTCGGCAATGCCTCCATCCCGATCAATGAGAACTGTATGTGGTATGGCTGAGACTGCATACTGCTTGGACACGGATCCATCCGTGTCTAACACCACCGTGGGAATCGTTTTGAATCGCTCCAAAAATGGACGCACTCGATTCTCCGGTTCTTCTAAATTCACTAAAACTAACTCAACCCCAGCTTCTTTGTACTCCTTGGAAACGTCTATCAAAGTCGGGATCGAGCGGATGCAAGGTCCACACCAAGTGGCCCAGAAATCCAAGATGAGTATCTTGCCTTGCATTTCTTTAAGCCGGAACGGTGTCCCGTCGATTTTCATCAAATCGAAATCCGGAGCACCTTGGCCGATCAACCGCATTTGAGGTGTGTCGCTCGGGCGATCATTCCCTTCCTCTGCCTCGTTGATGTACTTCGGATCCGGCGCGTGCTGCAACTTCCATTTTCCATAGCGGTTTCGAGATGCATCAATACTAATAGCATCTCCAAGTGACACCCGAAGTATACTTGACCAAGGCAACGCACACTCGCCGAGTTGCGGATGTCTTCCTCGTAAATCTAGAGCGTCGACAGAAGTAGGTATAAGTGATACTCGTGCCCCTTGATCGAGAATGACTTGATAAGAACTTGCTGGATGCTCTTGCTCAGATGACACAGAATCCTCTACTTCGGGTTCGACTGACTCCGCTGCATCCAGTTTAGGAGCTTGGTCGAGCCTGATAAGCTCAGCAATGTTCTTAACCAAAACGGTGCGACCTTCTCCCCGGACATCAAGCACCATCTGATCGCGATCGAAGTGAAGGAGCTTGCCTCGAAGCAAATCTCCATCCCTTGAAACGACAAGATGTGTTGGGGGGTTATTTCGTTGAAGTCGTGGAACGGTGAGCATTCGATTTCGCGTAGCTCTGTCCAGTTTCTCAATACCTCGATAATCGAGAAACCGGATTCCACGCACAAGGGATTGGTCGATCGACTGCTTTGGGAAAAGTGGGGATTCGAAGTAGACTTCGGTGTCATCGCCTCTTCGTACTAACGCCGGAAAACAATCTCCGGAAAGAAGAAACAAACTAGGATCCTCGGGCTTTAGAGGCTTCCCAAAATCATTTTCGCTTGCTGGTGCATCTGCACGCAGTGTAGAAAGCCCATCTGTATTCTTGGACCTTCTGGGCACATCTGGATTGGATTGTGTAAGGATCGGTTCGATGGCTCCATCAGATTGAGGATTCAGCGGTACTGGTTCTTTCGCGAAACGTGGAAGCCATGAAAAAGTGTTCTGTGTTTCATTGATTTTCTTAACATCAGCTACCTTCCCTAGTGAAATCACTTCGTCGGTTACAAGTCGTTGTGAAATACGACTCTTTCCTGCTTCAGTTTCTTCGTTAGCCTCATCTGGAAGTGATGAGCTGCGTCTGCTTATTCGCTTTATGTCCTGCATTGCAAATCGAAGCTTCTGGCTCAGCACTTCGAGTACTACGCCTCTGTTGCCTTGATCTGAGTAGCTTTCGATGGTCTTTGATGCGAATCGCTTGCCGTCAATTAATTCAACCGTGTATGGATTCGTGGACTCATCAATAGGATTCGGGAATTCGACCCGTTCTATCTCGTTTATGGGAATATCGACGGGAGCCCCATTACCCCCTAGAACCTTGATGCTAGCTGAATTGCTCGATACTTCGTCGCTTGAGTTAGCCGATTCGCTTGGCTGAATATCCCCAAAGAACGTTCCCCTATTTACGGTCATCCATTCGATCTGCTTTGTACTTGATTCGCGTACTTCAGCGGGGATCGCAAACGCGCTTCGCGATACTCGTAAGTCGCGCAGCGTGAGGACTCCCAAAGCTGTATTGGTAAAGCTTACTTTAGTGCGTCCCACGAGTTGCTCTTTGGGGTTACCGCGGAGCCTACCTAGAACTTGGTTCTCACGCATCAACACGTAGACTCCTTTATTTGCATCGCAGAGGAGTTTTAGTTTCAACGACTGATCTTCTTCGTACGGAAGCTGGATCGTAGTAACATCAGCGTCTTTGGAGTTCTCAAGTAGTAGAGTGACATTAAGAAGCTTGCGATTCTGGAGTTTGCGAACTTGAAGTTCCATTCGTCGAGGTTCACCAAGGGTCAACCACCAGTTCGGTGATGTTTGATCCCAACTCACGTCGATATCAATGGTTGCTAGCTCGGGTAGGTTCGTCCATTGCGATATGGTGGTTCCACTGGTATCCGTTGCAATTTCTCCTGCTTTTAGATACCACTTCGTTGCCCGTCCATTGCGTGTTGCAGGCAGGATTTGTTCCCATTGATTTGCATCAAGCACTTGGACGGCTTGATCGTTGCTAGCCGACAGTCGCAAAAGGTACTGCACTTGTTGAATCGGTATAGAGAGTTTTCCCAAGTCATTAACTTGGATTTCTAATTGCTCTTTTGAAATTGAAACCAGTGAACCGCTGAGGATCTCTCCCGTCACAAGTTCAGCGCAGAATATAGGCCCGCTTGAATTGCTTGGCGTGGATTCCCGTTCCGCTTGGGTTTTGTTTTGCGAACTGTTGTTTTGGATGAGTTGGATCGATTCCCAAGGAAAGCTGATCGGAGAGAGGAAACTCGGGCATTCCCAAAGGAGCAAGTTGATTTCGTCACTACTTCGCCATGCCCCACGGAGGGTATCGCCTCCTTGGAGTCGAAGAACACTGTGAGTTTCCTTTTCGATCTTCTCTTGACTATCCGTTTCCTGTGCGTTGCCGATCGCACAAATGGTGGATAAACACATGGCGAGAAGAGCCGAGGTTTGATGCATCAGTTTTCTCGGAGGAGTCGCGTTACTTATTGGTTGCATGGGATTGCAGCATTTGATGGATTTGGAGAGGTGCATTAGGGTGAGAACCTCTGTTTTGTTTGAAGGACTTGCGTTTGAGGCTTAGCGTTCGTAGATCGGTAAAAATCGGAAGTTTAGGGCAAGGGCAAGCAGCGACATACTTGTCGCGACAGGTGCTCCGTAATTGCCTTCAAAATGACCATCCCCGCGTTGTTTCTCTTTTAGCTCACGAATGAGGTTCTTATTCCACTTCTCCCAAGCCGCGATGTCGGATTGGAAAAGTGCTTGAGCTCGGTAGTAAGCCGTATATTCGCCGTAGTGATCGCTCGTCTCATTGGAGTCAAGCGACTTAAGGTAGCTGCTTGTTGCTTTGAACTCTTTGAGATCCTTTCTACCAGCGATGCTGTAGACAAGTGTTGCAATCGATACTCGTGCAGGAGAGGAGTCGAAGCCTCCCAGACCGCCAGCATAAGCGACTTGACCACTTGGAGATGTCATCGATGTGAAATAATCGATTGCGCGATCAATCGCTTTGTCGGGTACTTCGATACCGGCATTTCGGGCAGCTAGTAATCCAACCATGACGGACCCTGAAACGGAGGTGTCTGCATCGGTTGCATCGGGAGAATATCGCCAAGCTCCGAGCGAGTTCTTGTTTTGACTGGTGATGGCGGTACGCACCGCTAATTCAAGTGCTTCGCCTATCGAACGATGTTTACCTTCTTTACGGTTGACACCATCCCAGAGTTTTCGTTCGTCGACAGCCCCGTAGGCTTCAGCTAGTGCAAGCATCGCGAAACCATGGTGGTACATACTCGATCCAAGGTAACCGGTGGATGCGTTTTGGTCTTCGATGATCGCGCGGATACCTTTCTTGATAATCTCGCTGTGCATTCCATAGTTAGGATCTTCGCCGTAAGCGAGGAAGGCCATGGTAGCTAATCCAGTGACTCCGGGTCCGCTTTCACCACCTTTCCATCTCCCCGAAGAGTCTTGGTTATTTTCAAGCCATTGCAGGCCTCGTTCGTAGATCTCGCGAACTTCTCTGGGGACCGCTTGACCTTGAAAAGCGTTCTCGCGAAGTGGATTTTGGGCAATCGCAAGCGACATATCCAGCGAAAGCCAAACGAGGATTATTAGGAGATGCAGGGAGCATAAACGTATGTAGTTCACTACCATTCCTCGCCGAATTCACGGACTACGAGTTGCAAGTCATCAGTTGTTTCCAAGGCTTTCTTTAGCTCTTGGATTTGTTCATTGGTGAGAATGTTCTGTTTCTCTTTATCGGGGAAGGACTGAAGAGTTTGCCAAGCTCTTTCAAAGGTCTTCCAATTCTCAGGTTGTGACTGCGCGTAAGCTTCGAGCTTGTCGCGTTGTTTAGCGGTTAGTCCCAAGCGGCGAGAGACTCGAAGGATTGTTTCTAGGCGAAGCGTTTTCTCCCTGTATTCAGCTCGTTTTTCGGTTTCTTTTTTGATTGCCGATTGCTGGCTATCCTGAAGGTTGGATGTCAGTACTTTTTGCCAAAGGGAGGGCTGAGATTGATTGAGCACTCGCGGTTGGTACTTTTGAGTTAGCTTGTGGATGCGGTTGTAGAATTCTTGATACTCTTCTTGCGTTGGGTTGCGAGGGGCTTGCGAAGCGAGAGTGAGCACTTCTGTCTTGAAGCGTTGAACTTCCAAATCAGCAGTGGCTTGGACTTTTTCTCGGAGTGGTTCGTCAAGTCCACAAATCAGTTCAATCCTGTTCAAGGCTATTCGCGCTCGGCGGCGTTGGAATTGTTCGAAGGTTGATTCAGAGCCTCCGAGTTGGCTGTAAATCACATCGATCCAGCGGTCGGGATCCATGGCGAAATTGACCATGGCATTTTTGGGAGGAGCCGGGACTTCCTCTTCAGGTTCTGGAGGATTGCGATCAAAGATCCTGGGTATCTTTTCCGCTGTATTTGAAACTGTAGCTTCAGTTGGAGGAGTAGCTGATTTCTGGGATTGTGCTTGGACCAATTGCGCAGACAAAGCGACTGAGATTGGAATCAGCAATAGTCTTTGCGCGCATGAATGATAGATCGATTGCATCATGGTTTTGGTGCTACAGGAGCAATAGGATCGATAGAGATCGATTCGTCGCTTGAGATACCTGCGACTTCGAGTCGTTCGTTTAGACCTTTTGATGGTAGGTCGGTAGCTCCACCGGAGGTGTAGTATTCCTGACGTAGCCCACCAGGATCACCGCCGGCCGTACGTTGTGATTCGCTCAGGATCGGGCTTATCCAAGCGAATTTCGTTTCTGGAGTTGTTCCGTGGCGGTACATGACCCACCAGGCTTCTTTCCATCGCTCGAGAATAAGTTTCTCGGCTTCGGCCATTTGGGTTGATGTCAGGCCGTATTTACGCTCCGCATCTGAGATCATCTTTCCGATGACGACTTTTTGTCGAAGAATGTTACGGCTGTTGAGCTCTTCGTCCCAGGTTGATTTCTGTTCGGGAGTTATGGATTCCGATGCTTGAACCCAAGCTTTCATCGCATTTTCGACTCGGTGTTCAAAGTCGACGCCCCCGCGTTGGTTTGACTCGGTGTAGCTTCGAAATGTTGATGCGAGTTTTGACTTCCATTGGGATTCAATGGTGTTTACGAGATCCTTGGCTTGTTGTGGATTAAGTTTGCAAAGGCTGTGAAGGGCTTGAAGCTCTTGTTGGATAAGTCCACGAACCCAGCGGCGCGCGGCTAGATCGCGATCGTTTTGAACGGGGACGCCTGGAGCAAGGACGACTGCGGGTGCAAGTCGGGCTGCTGGAACGACCGCTTGTGCAATACACTCAGTCTGTGAATTGCTAAAACAAAATAAGCAAATGCCGAGTGTTCGAAGCAAATGCATCGAGTAGGGTTTAAATGTTAATGGTGAAAACGTTTGAGCTTGAGAAGGAATCATGGGCGGCGTTCGATCCTTTCGAAATACTGATCGAGACCGAAACGGAATTCCTCTGGAAGATTGGAAGAAGAGGTTCCCGTAGATTGTTCGATAGGGTGGTCTTCGCGAATTTCTTTTTCATTGACGCCGGGACCGACCATCGCAATTGCAGCGTCGGATGTATCACCGGATCCTCCACCTCCAGGATTGGAGCCTCCGCCGCCTCCACCGCTCTTAGGATTGATTCGCTTGCTTGATAATAGCAATTCGATTGCTTCCGTTTCCGCCGCAACGGCCGCTTTACCGGTGTCAGGGCGTTTGAGGATATTTGCCGCATCGTTCATCGCTAGTTCAACTTGTTGCATGAGTTCGATTTCCTTTCCGAACTCTTCATCTGCATTAGGAAGTTCAGCGATTCGGTCGGCAACAGCCGCGATTCGATCTCGGAGTTGATATTGGGACTTTCCAAGTTCATCAACAGAATTCTGATACTGTTCAGCGGGTGCCGCTGGCTTTGCTTGATCAGCGACTCGGGTCCGCTCACGAAGATTCATTTCGCCTTCAAGAATTTGCATAACTTCAAGGACGATGGATGGTGGTAGTGATCCTTTGGACTTACCACCCGGACATTGTCCTTTTGCGGCTGGGTCTACAAGGTCTTCCGCCCATCGATCAAAGGTGTCCGACCAGAATTCGGCTTCGGCAATAGCTACACCTTGTTGCTCAAGGACTTCTGAGGAGAGTTTTCTCAAACCTGCTACGGGATCTTCTTTTTGGATGTCGTCAAGAACATCTCGGAATTTGACCATAGGTCGTCGTTCGTGAAATGCTTGAAGATCATCGATTATTTGTCCAACGTTGTTCAGTGCGTTGTTCTCGCGAGCGGAGAGTTGGTCGAGTGCTTCGCGATCTTCAGATTTAAACTTCTTCGCGCGAGACCCGAAAACATTCGGGACGGTGCTGCTTACCGAGTCAGCCACAGCAATCTGTTCTCGAGCGGCAGCTTTGAAGCGTTTAACGAGAGTGCTTCCTTCCAAGTTTGCCATAACTTTGTTGAGCTCTTCGGATACTTTGTCGAATTCTTCCAGAAGAGCAAGTTGCTGTTCGACCGCTTGCTCGACGGCTTCGGGGGAAGGTGGCGGAGGCTCTTGATTTTGATTTGACTTCGCACCGGCAAGGGTTGTTGTTGGAAGACCAAGACTACCAGTTGAGGGTTTTTTCTTGGCGGGTTCCTCGTTGTTTTCATTGTTGGTTTCGGGTTGTTGCGTTGATTCGGCATCAACAACTCTCGGTGTGTTCTGTGTTGGTTTGTTGTTTTCTTCTTGTTCTTGTTTGCTGGGACTGGTGGTCGATTCATTTCGATTGGTACCAGCAATTTTGGGAGGTTCATTTGGTTGCGAGCTTGGGTTCGACTGTTTTGCGTTTTTAGAAGCTTGCTTTAAAAGGTTTGCAACTGAAGGCATCCGGCTTGCGGAGATTTCCTTCAAGATCTTTTGCATTTCGGCCCACTTCTCTAGGTGTCCAACTCCGATTTCGGAGTTGCGGGAGGCTTGTCGTAACAAGTCTTCGCCGCGTTGGGTAAGGTTGGAAAGGCGTCGTGCGTTTGCGCCTTCTGCTGATGCTTGTTGCTCAATTTGTTTGATCACATCTGGATCGGAGAGTTGGTCTTCGGAGAGAGAGCGAAGTTTTTTATTTGTCTCCAGGAGTTGCAATTCGCGATCTCGAACTTCGAGTGCTTCCCGTTGCCATCGGTTGAATTGTTGAAGCACCCAGAGAGCATGATCTGAGGGATTGAGCACCATGAGTAGGAACGGGTTAGAGTAGACGCGTTTCCTACCTGGCAGATAGTCTTCCACGAAGACACGTACTTCGAGAGGTTGTGGTGCAATTCCCATGGCACTTGCTTGGAAAATTGCGTCTGCATCAACTCGTTGGCTTGAGGCACCGCCTGCGATAAGAATTTGCTCACCGGATGTCTTTGTTGTGCCGACAGCTCCTTCGGCAGTCCGCCAATCTAACCCGACCTGTTTGACTCCAAAGTCATCGGAAGCGTGAACAAGAAATTTAAGTTGTTCGGACTCCAGGAGAACTTTTGCACGCGGCATTCCTTCGGTGTAGATAGTAGGCTCTTCGTCAGGGTGGATCGTCACATTCAGAGGGAACGGTGATTTCGACGTGAGTCCAAGTTGATCGGTCCAGCGAACGGAGTGTGCTGATGATTGAGAATCCTTCAGTTGCTCCGAGTCGAAGCGTTGTGCTTGCACATGAAGTGGTTGGGAGTCGAGCGTTACAGATCGAAGCTCCCGAGAAGCCTCTCCTTCGACGGTGTATCTAGAGCCTTCGACTAAGCTGATAGAGCCGCTACGGATATCTTTGGTGATAGGTTCTGAGATTTGTAGATAGTCTGGGAGTGAGACTTTTGCATGTGCAGTGAGAAGTTCTGGGCGAGTTGTTGGTTCAATTTTAATGCGAGGGGTCGCGTCACCGATCCTCAACTGTATTTCCGTGGGGCGGATCATTGGAGGAAGTTCAAACTTATAGGAGTCCGCTTGTAGATTACTTTGAAGCGCGGGTACTCCCGGAAGCCACAGTTGGGCAGAGTTGGGTTTCCAGTCGGATGCATGCATCAAGGGAACAGCAAGGGTTATCGATTCTCCGTGCGGGACTATCCACTGCGATGGAAGTTCGCCCAGCTTAGTAAATGTGAAGCGTTCGATAGTACGCCATGGAGAAAGAAAACGAGCCCAAGAGTTAGCCGAAGCGGCGGGGTAAACTAACGACAATGCAATTGCGATCAGAGATAGAACGCCAGCGAGACTGAGCCAGTGTTTGTAGTAGCTGGTCGGTGTTGCTTGGTTTAGGTTCTGCTTCGCGGCAACAGAAGCGACTTGTTCGAGTGCCGCACGACAAAGAGCGGGTGAGCGTTGCTGTTCTTGTGGGTTAGAGGCGAGCTCAATGGCACTCAATAAAGAGTCACCCAAGTTGGGGAGTTTATGAGTCATGAGTTTCGCTAGCGACGCGTGGGTTCGGTAACGAAGTACCCATCGCTGTAGCCACCAAGGAATGGTCGCAAGGCTAATGGCAGCCAAGATCCACGCAGTCCATCTTGACCAAGAAGGCATTTCTATCCATCGTTCAATGGAGAAGACAATTAGGAATCCAATCAGAATACCGGTAATCGCTAGTCCGATACTTTCCGAGACCTTAATTCGCCTCAAGTTATAGCGGAATGCTTTTAGCTGTTGGTCGAGTGATTCTGGTAGCCGAATATTCTTGTTTGGAATGGAGCTCATCGTATCCCAGATCTTTCCTCGAATGAATTTATTGCAGCCGAGCCTTCGGTGACTTCTGCTGTGAGCCATCAAGTGGTTTTACCGATGGCTCATTTTGTTCGCATGCAGCCTTCTACCAACTTCACAAGTATACCCTGAAAGTGACATTTTTTCATGGAATGTGGGGTGATTTCACAGTAAAGCCGAGTGTTCGGATACGTTTTCAGGCTCATTCGCAGGACTGGCTAAATCGGACAGGCTTCAAGGGGCCTTTGTAGGAAGCAACGCTAAGGCTTGGCAAGAGGTTATTGCTGGCATTTCCAAGCTGTAGTAAGTGTTTCTCATCCGGGGGGCCGAGAACTTTTTCGAGCAAATCGTTGACATGAATTTTGAATTATGGCACATTTGATTTTGGCAGAATGACTCGCCTAACATCGCTTTGTTTCTCGCACACACAACGTTCACGGCACACACAACCGTTGCAG
>Ga0255127_1000141_pt1 | contig 39554 bp, 40 predicted proteins | sample Law_Miss_RepB_8d_FD_188555 | JGI IMG/M metagenome (GOLD analysis project Ga0255127, IMG submission 188555) | Freshwater microbial communities from St. Lawrence River, New York, United States - Law_Miss_RepB_8d | ecosystem: Environmental > Aquatic > Freshwater > River | place: USA: New York...
TTTCGCTCCACGCTTCCTTCCCACACTCGGTCACCCTCATGCAGTTGCGCTTCGCTTCGTTCGCTGTGATCAACTTACGGGAGGACTTGCACCTCCAAGAGTGCGCCCGTGCCGGGCGCACCAAAGATAACAGGCCCCGCAGGGCCTGTTGTGCAGCTGCTGAGACCTCAGCTCACTTGGGTGCCAAGCGAATGGCGCCATCAAGGCGGATCACCTCGCCGTTGAGCATGTCGTTTTCGATGATGTGTTTGGCCAGTTTGGCGTAGTCCTGCGGGGTGCCCAAGCGGCTGGGGAAGGGCACGCCTGCGGCCAGCGCGTCTTGCACTTCTTGCGGCATGCCAAAGAGCATGGGGGTGCCGAAGATGCCGGGGGCGATGGTCATGTTGCGGATGCCGTTGCGCGCCAGGTCACGGGCAATGGGCAGCGTCATGCCGACCACGCCGCCTTTGGAGGCGGCATAAGCGGCCTGGCCAATCTGGCCGTCGTAGGCCGCCACGCTGGCGGTGCTGATCAGCACGCCGCGCTCGCCAGTGGCCTCGGGCTCGTTCTTGCACATGGCCTCTGACGCCAGGCGGATCATGTTGAAGGTGCCGACCAGGTTGACCATGATGGTCTTGGTGTAAACGGCCAGGCTGTGCGCGCCGTTTTTGCCCACGGTCTTTTCTGCGGGGGCGATGCCTGCGCAGTTGATCAGGCCCATCAGCTTGCCCATGGACACCGCTTTGGCCACCACGGCCTGGCCGTCGGCCTCGTTGCTCACGTCGCATTTGACGAAGGCACCGCCCAGTTCCTTGGCAATCGCTTCGCCTTTTTCTGCCTGCATGTCGGCGATCACCACTTTGCCGCCGTTGGCCGCCAGCATGCGGGCCGTGCCTTCGCCCAGGCCCGATGCGCCGCCGGTGACGATGAAAACCTTGCCTTGAATGTCCATGTTTTGCTCCTGAATAGGGTTGACGTTACGTCAACGTCAATTATGCACAGATGGATGGCCTCTGAGGGTGTGCCCGCGCAGGGATTTCAGTCGGTTCGTACCGTGAAATCGGTACTCGACTACTGGCTTTGTTGGATGTACAAAGGCCCCCTGGTTTCCTAGCATGGCTTGGGTTAAGGGTCTCTGGCCCAACTTGCATCTGAACAGGAGAACGGCATGGCCTCAGACCTCACGTGGGACAAGAGCGAAACATCGATCTTGCAGACCGACGACAACTGGCGTCGAGCCAGCGAGTTGCTGGCCACGGCCGATATCCAGGTCGGGGGCAGCCGGCCCTGGGACATGCGGGTGCACCACCACGCCACGTTCGACCGCATCCTGACCCGCGGCAGTCTGGGCTTGGGCGAGAGCTACACGGACGGCTGGTGGGATTGCGACCAGGTGGATGAGCTGATCACCCGCATCTTGCGGGCGCGGCTGGACGAGCAGGTGGGTCGGGCCGGTTGGTTGTGGGCATCACTCAAGGCGCGGCTGACCAATCTGCAGTCGCCGCACCGGGCCTGGCAGGTGGGAGAGGTGCATTACGACCTGGGCAACGATTTGTACGAAGCCATGCTGGACCCGTCCATGGCCTACAGCTGCGGCTACTGGCCTGTGGCCCAAAATCTGGCGCAGGCGCAAGAGGCCAAGCTCGACCTCATTTGCCAAAAGCTGCAGCTCCAACCGGGCATGACGCTGCTGGACATCGGTTGCGGCTGGGGCAGCCTGATGCTGTTTGCGGCCCGCCATTACCGCGTCAAGTGCGTGGGGCTTACGGTCTCGAAAGAGCAAGCCCGCCTAGGGGCTGAAAAAGCGCAGGATTTGCCTGTGCATTTCGAGTTGGCCGATTACCGGCAATTCAACCCCCATGGCGAGCAGCGCTTTGACCGCATTGCCTCGGTGGGCATGTTCGAGCATGTGGGTCACAAAAACTACCGTGCTTATTTCGACATGGCCCGGCGTTCCTTGCGGGACGATGGCTTGTTTTTGCTGCACACCATCGGCAAAAACAGGGCGGGGGCGGGGATCGACCCGTGGATCGAAAAATACATCTTCCCCAACGGGGTGCTGCCTTCGGCCTCCGAGATCGCGTATTACAGCGAGGAGCACTTTGTCATGGAAGACTGGCACAACTTTGGCGAAGACTATGACAAAACGCTGATGGCCTGGCATGCGCGTTTTGAGGCGGCCTGGCCGGGGTTGAAAGCACGCTACGGGGAGCGCTTTTACCGCATGTGGCGCTACTACCTGCTGTGCTGCGCAGGCACCTTCCGCGCCCGCGACAACCAGCTGTGGCAAGTGGTGCTGTCACCGGGCGGCAAGACCGGGGGCTACCGCAGGCCTTTGATGTGAGGATGGACCCGAGGCAGTGAGTCCGTGGCTCATTCCTTGTTGTTCATCTTGCGCACAAACATGCGCACAAAGAAGGCGGCCATCAGCAGCACGAACAGGATCACGGCCAAACTCATCAGGCCGTAGTCGGTGGAAAACAGGTCGGTCAAGAGTTTCATGGGGCTTCCTTTTGTTGGTTTTGACGTTTCACTGTGCTGCAAAAGCCCCGAAAAAGCGCTGACGAAAGTCAAAGTCCGGGCATGCGCCGTGCTCCAATGCGCCTTGTCCTTTTTTCTGGCGCAAAGCCCAGCCTGACATGACCACCTTGCCGATGTTTTCCTTGCCTGTGTCCGCCCGCATTTTTGGGGCTTTGGGAGCGCTCAGCGCCTGCACCAGCGTGGTGTTCAGCGCCGCGTTTGCCCATTTGCCCGTCTTTGCCGCGGGTGTGCCGACAGCGGTGCAAACCGCCTTGAGCCAGCATCAATTCCATTCGGTGGGCTTGCTGATCACGGGTTTGGCCATCGGGGTGTGCGGCGTGTCCCGCTGGAGTTTGGCTGCGGGTGGGCTGATGCTGGTGGGTTTGCTGTTGTTCAGCTTCAACCTGTATGCGCGGCATGTGCTGGGTTTTGACGCCTGGCGCGCGGCAGTGCCTTGGGGCGGGGTGGCTTGGATTTTGGCCTGGTTGAGTCTGGCGGTCGCTTGGATCAGGGGGCGTGTAGAGCCAGGTGGGTCGGCTTGAAGCCGAAGGTTTTGCCTATCGGTCCCATAAAAACTACTCATGAGTGAAAACCCTAGGCTGCATTATGATTGCGACCAATGAGTTTTCTCATTTGATAGTTTTTTTAAACCAACCCAAGGAAATGACCATGTCCTCTTTGATCAATACCCAAGTCCAGCCTTTCAAGACCCAGGCCTTTCACAACGGCAAGTTCGTGCAAGTGTCCAACGAAACCCTCAAGGGCGAGTGGTCCGTGCTGATTTTCATGCCCGCAGCCTTCACCTTCAACTGCCCCACCGAAATCGAAGACGCGGCCGACAACTACGCCGAGTTCCAGAAAGCCGGTGCCGAGGTTTACATCGTGACCACCGACACCCACTTCTCGCACAAAGTCTGGCACGAGACATCGCCAGCTGTGGGCAAGGCCAAGTTCCCCCTGGTCGGCGACCCCACACACCAACTGACACGCGCTTTTGGCGTGCACATTGAAGAAGAAGGCCTGGCACTGCGCGGCACCTTCATCATCAACCCCGAAGGCATGATCAAGACCGCCGAAGTGCACTCCAACGAGATCGCCCGCGACGTGTCCGAGACCCTGCGCAAGCTCAAAGCCGCTCAGTACACCGCCGCCAACCCCGGCCAAGTGTGCCCCGCCAAGTGGAAAGAAGGCGCCAAGACTTTGGCTCCTTCCATCGACCTGGTCGGCAAGATCTGAATCTTGTCTCGGACGCCCTGATCACTCAGGGCGTTGGGTTCAGCGCATGCAGGCCACAAGTCCGCGTGTGCTGCGCCCAACGATTTCCCCCACTTTTTGTCCCCCAGACCTGCGCCACAAGTGCGGGTCCGAGTTCACTGCACCCTGAAAACCGGAGAACACCATGCTCGACGACACCCTCAAAGCCCAATTGCAGCAATACCTGGCCCTGTTGCGCCAGCCCATTCGCCTGATCGCCTCGCTCGACGACAGCGAGACCGGTGTGGACATGAAGCAATTGCTGGAAACCATCGTGGGACTGTCTGACAAGGTGTCGCTGGACACGTCGGGCGATGACGCCCGCAAGCCTTCTTTTGTGGTGGCACGCGACGGCCAAAACACCGGGGTGCGATTTGCCGGTTTGCCACTGGGCCACGAGTTCACTTCGCTGGTGTTGGCGCTGCTGTGGACCGGCGGCCACCCGCCCAAGGTCGAGCAAGACGTGATCGACAGCATCAAGGCCCTGGATGGCGACTTCAATTTCGAGGTCTACATGTCGCTCAGCTGCCACAACTGCCCCGACGTGGTGCAGGCGCTGTCGCTCATGGCCATCGTCAACCCCAAGGTGAAGACCGTGGTCATCGAAGGCGGCGCCTTCCAGGCCGAAGTCGAATCACGCCAGATCATGGCCGTGCCCATGGTGTTCCTGAATGGCCAGGTGTTCGGCTCGGGCCGCATGTCGGTCGAAGAAATTGTGGCCAAGCTCGACACCAACGCCGGTGAGCGCGACGCGGCCAAGCTCAGTGCCAAAGACCCGTTTGACGTGTTGGTGGTGGGCGGTGGCCCGGCCGGTGCGGCTGCTGCGGTGTACGCGGCCCGCAAAGGCATCCGCGTGGGCGTGGCCGCCGAGCGTTTTGGTGGCCAGACCAACGACACCATGGCCATCGAAAACTACATCTCGGTGCTGGAAACCGATGGCCCCAAGTTTGCGGCAGCCCTGGAAGCGCAGGTGCGCCACTACGAGGTGGACATCATGAATCTGCAGCGCGCCGAAAAAATCATCCCCGCCAGCCAGCCCGGCGGCCTGATCGAAGTGCAGATGGCCAATGGTGCGAGCCTCAAGGCCCGCTCGGTGATCCTGTCGACCGGTGCCCGTTGGCGCAATGTGAATGTGCCCGGCGAAGCCGAGTACAAGAACAAGGGCGTGGCTTATTGCCCGCACTGCGACGGTCCGCTGTTCAAGGGCAAGCGCACGGCAGTGATTGGTGGCGGCAACTCCGGCATCGAAGCGGCGATTGACCTGGCGGGTATCGTGGCCCACGTCACGGTGTTCGAATTTGCCGACCAGCTCAAAGCCGACGCGGTGCTGGTGAGCAAGCTCAAGAGCCTGCCCAACGTCACCGTGCACACCAACGCCCAAACCACCGAAATCACCGGAGCGGACGGCAAGGTCAACGGCATCCGTTACAAGGACCGCACCACGGGCGATGACCACTGGGTCGAGCTCGAAGGCGTGTTCGTGCAGATTGGCCTGGTGCCCAACACCGAGTTCCTCAAAGGCACTTTCGAGTTGAGCAAGTTCGGCGAGATCGTGGTGGACGCCAAGGGCCACACCAATGTGCCCGGCGTGTTTGCAGCCGGTGACTGCACCACCGTGCCTTACAAGCAGATCGTCATTGCTGCAGGCGAGGGCGCCAAGGCCGCACTCAGCGCCTTTGACCACCTGATCCGCTTGCCAGCTGTGGCCCAAGCCGAGGCAGCGGTCGAAGCGGTTTGAGTTCGGCAGCGCCCCTGATCAACCCGGCATCTTGGCCGGGTTTTTCATTTGGTCAGGATCAACTTGCCCTGCCGTGTGCTTTGCAGGCGGTAAGTGGCTCCCAGATGCTCAATGAGCACCAGGTTCTGGTCGCCCAGGACATCGCGGCTGTCCAGGGTTCGCGGGTTGGTGGACTTCACTTTGAGCCCTTGGTGGGCAACGGCAGGGGGCAGCTTTGGCGCATCCATCTCTTTGCAGGGTGGGGTGATGGACACAGAGGGCGTAGCGTTCATGGCCGCTGGCCCTCAGTGACAAAACCGATCCGGCTCAGCCCGGCGCGTTGGGCTGCCGTCATGGCCTGGGCCACATGCTCGTAGGGCACGTTTTTGTCGCCCCGGATGTAGAGCTGGGGTTGCGGCTCGCGGGCGGCTTGCGCGCGCAGGCGCTCTTGCAGGGCATCGGCGGCCACGGCCTGCTCGTCCAGAAAGAACCGGCCCTGGGCGTCCACCGACAGTTGCAGCTTGTCGGGTGGGGTCTGGTCGCGGCTGCTGCTGGCACGAGGCAGCGCCACTTTGACCGTGTGCTGGATGACGGGCATGGTGATGATGAAGATGATGAGCAGCACCAGCATCACGTCCACCAGGGGGGTCATGTTGATTTCGCTCATGACCTCATCGCTGTCTTCGTGGGCTTCAAAGGCCATGCTGACCTCCGTGGTGCTGAACACGGGCCCCGGTCACAAAGTAGGCATGCAGATCGTGCGCAAAGCGGTTCATGCGGGCGATGATGAACTTGTTGCCGCGCACCAGGGCGTTGTAGCCCAGCACGGCGGGAATGGCGACGGCCAGACCCAGTGCGGTCATGATCAGCGTCTCGCCCACCGGGCCGGCCACGGCGTCGAGGCTGACGTTGCCGCTGGCACTGATGCTCACCAGCGCGTGGTAAATGCCCCAGACGGTGCCGAACAGACCCACGAAAGGCGCGGTCGAACCGATCGAGGCCAGAACGGCCAGGCCGTTTTGCAGGCGGCTGGTGCTGTCGTCGATGGCATTGCGCAGGCTGCGTGTGACCCAGTCGCTGATGTCCAGCCGGTCGTGCAGCTGTTTTTGTGCGGCTTGGTGGTGTTCGGTGGCTTCCTGGCCGACTTGGGCCAGGGTGTGGAACAGGTTGCCGGGCCGCTGGCTGAGCACCGACAGGCCTTCGGCCAGGCTGGTGGTGTGCCAGAACTGCTCGCTGCCCAGGGCGCTTTGCTTGTGGCGCCAGACGTCCAGCGCCTTGAGCACGATGACCACCCAGCTGATGACCGACATGGTCATCAGGACCATCAGGATCAGGTGGGTGACGGCGTCACCTTGCGCCCAGATGTGGGACAGGCCGAAAGAGGTGGGCATGAAATTACTCCTTGAAATGGGGGTCAGTCGAGAACAAAGCGGATGGGGACGTTGAACCACATGGCTTCGGGCTGGCCGGCGCGCTTTCCGGGCACATAGCGCCAGCGTTGCACCGTCTCCAGGGCGGCGTCATCCAGCCGCGGGTAGCCGCTGGTGGTTCGGATGTCGGCTTTTTCGGCGCGGCCTTCGGCATTGATGAAAACCCGCACGAGCACCGTGCCCTGTTCGCCCAGGCGGCGGCTCATGCGCGGATAAGCTGGCGGCGGGTTGTTCAGGTAGTCGGCGTCGCTGGATGGCAGCACCACGGCCTGGGCGACGGTCGAGGTCGGGCCTGCGCTGCCAGTGGTCCCAAGGGCCGCAGCGGCGGTGGGCGATCTGGGGGCGGCATGGTTGGCGGGGCTGATCTCGCTGGGTGCGGTTTGGGGTTCCGGCGTCACGGTCTGCTGCACGGCAGGGCGCTGTGCAAGCGCTTGCGCTGGCCGGGTCGGTGTCGTCTGCACGGGCTGTGCAACGGCCACGGGAATTTCAGCCACCACGCTGGCCAAAATGACCGGGTCGCTGGCGCCCGGCAAGCTGGGGCTGGCCAGCTGCTGGACGACCAGCCAGACCACGCCGGCATGGGCCAGCAAAACGGCGCCACTGGTGCGCAGGACAGGTTTCATGTGCTGGCCCATTGGCGCAGGAGGTTGTGGTAGACGCCGGTCAGCGCAATGGTCTCGGTGGTTTCGCCCAGCTGGGCGCGCAGTTTGAGCAGGTTCATGTCCAGGTCGAACAGCAGGCGGCGTTGCTCGTCGCTGCGCACCATGCTTTCAATCCAGAAGAACGAGGCCAGTCGCACGCCGCGGGTGACCGGCGTGACCTCGTGCACGCTGGTGCCGGGGTAGAGCACCGCGTCGCCCGCAGCCAGCTTGACGCCCCTGCTGCCCCAGCTGTCCTGCACGCACAGCTCGCCGCCGTCGTAGTCTTGCGGCTCGCTCAGGAACAGGGTGCAGGAGATGTCGCTGCGCACCCATTCGCCGGTGCTGGCCGAGTGCATCACGGCGCCATCCACATGCGGACCGAAGGCATTGGTGTCGCCGCCGTAGCGGTTGAACAGCGGGTTGTAGATGCGCCGGGGCAGGGCGGCCGACAGGAACAGCGGTTCGCGTTGCAGGGCCTGGCGCACGAGCGCCTGCAACTGGCGTGACACCGCGCTGTCCTGGGCGAGTTGCTGGTTGCACTTGCGGGTGCGGGCCTGGCTGCCCGCACTGACGCGGCCATCGAGCCAGGGGGCGTCGTGGCCCAGCAGCTGGCGTGCCTGCGCGACCTCGTCGGGCGTCAGCAATTGTTTCAGTTGCAGCAGCATCCGTGTTGTCCTCAGAACAGGGTTTTCAGGCTCAGTTCCACGCGGCGTGACGCACCCGGCATGTAAAAGCCGCGGTACAGGCTGTCGGCGTAGAGTTGATTGCCCAGGTTGGTGATGTTGAGCTTGAGCAGGGTGGCGTCGCTCAGGGTGTATTCGGCCATGGCGTCTACGGTGGTGAAGGCCGGTGCCGTGACATGGCGCGCGCCCTCGGGGTTTTGTTCGCTGCGGTGGTTCAGGCCAGCGCCCATGCGCCACTGCGGATGCAGGCGCCAGGTGGTCCAAAGGCTGGCACTGTGTTTGGGCGTGAGGGCGGAGCGGTCGCCTTGCACCTGGGCACCGGTGCCGTTGGCGCTCAGGGTCTGGTTGCTCACGTCGATGCGGGCCCTTGGAATCCAGGTGTGGTTGAAGAACACTTCCCAGGCAGGTGTGATGCGACCTGCGAAGTTGAACTCCATACCGCTGGCGTGGCGCTGGCCGGACAGCAACATCTGGCTGGCTGCGCTGTCGGGGTCGGTGTTGCGCTCGTTGTATTTCTCGGAGCGAAACAGGGCGATGCCGAGCAGCGATTGGCTCCCGAACAGCTCGAATTTGCTGCCGATTTCGATGTTGCGGCTCTTCTCGGGCGAAGTGTTGGCGGCCTTGGCGTTGCAGGTGTTGTTGCCGGTGCAGTCGCTGGCGCTGAAACCGCCCAGAGCGTACTGGTAGGCGTCGCCCGAGGTGTTGTAGGACGTGCCGTACGAGGTGTAGAGCGAGGTGCCCTCACGCGCTTGCCAGATGGCGCCGATGCGCGGACTCCAGAGCGTGTCGCTTTTGTCCAGCGCGGCCACGCTGGGCGTGACGGTGTTGTAGGACGCCGAGAAGCGGTCGATTCGCACGCCGCCGACAAGCTTGACTTTGGGCGTCAGGCTCAGGGTGTCCTGCGCATACAGCCCGAAGTTGCGGGCACGGAAGTCGTTCAGGGCGATCTGTCGTGTGTCGGCGATCGACTGGCCGTCGTTGGGTGTGCCGACGGTGGTGCCCAATGCCGCGTAGCTGAGCCCCGCTGTGGCGTTGTTGTTGCGCAGGGCTTTTTCATCGCTGTAGTCCACGCCGGCGATCAGGCTGTGCCTGTGGCCAAGGGCTTCAAAGCTGGTGGTGTAGTCGCTCTGGATTTGTGTCAGATCGCTTTCGGCGCGGCGCGCTTTGGGCGAGCGGGTCAGCGCGGTGCTGTTGCCGAGCGTGGACAAGGTGGTGATGTTGGTGAATCGGATGGCGCTGGCCAGCAGGTCGCGCTCGTAATGGCCGTGGCGAACAGTGGTCTTGAGTTCGCTGTCCTGGTCGAAGCGGCGCTTGTGGCTAAAGGTGCCGTAGCTGCTCTCGGTGCGCAGGTGGTCGCTGGCCAGCCCGTAGTAGTTTTTGGCGGGCAGTGTGGGCACCAGGGTACCGATCGAGCCGCTCGCGCTGGTGATGGCGCTGCCGGTGTTGATCAGCCAGGGGTGGTTGTAAAGCGGGCGGCCCTTCGTTTCGAGGTGATACAGGCCCAGCGCATATTCGTCGCGCTCGCCAACGCCCCAGCGGTAGGTGCCGGCCACGCCTTTCTTGTCCACTTTGGCGCCCCAGTTGTCGGCCTGGTGGTCCATGACGTTCAGGCGCACGGCCGAACTCTCGCCCGTCTGCCGGTTGAAGTCACCGGTGATGCGGCGCGTGTGGCCGCTGCCTGCCATGACATTGATTTCGTTTTGGTCCATCAGGAAGGGCTGTTTGTTGACCTGGTTGACCACGCCACCGGTGGAGCCTTTGCCAAACAGCATGGAGGCCGAGCCCTTGAGCACTTCAACCCGGTCGAGGTTGAAGGTGTCGCGCTCGATCAGGGGGGCATCGCGCAGGCCATCGACGTAGATGTCTCCAGCCTGGCCGAGCGAGAAACCGCGCATGCGCACATCTTCTTCTCCGGTCTCGCCCGCCATGAAAGTGACGCCTGCAGTGGTCTTGAGAACTTCCCGGAAATCGTCCAGATTGCGCTCGTCCATGAGTTTTTCGGTCATCACCGTCACGGTCTGCGGGATGTCCTTGAGTGCCTGATTGCCTTTGGCAATGCCGGTTCTTGTCACCAGCAGCTTGTCTTTGGCGGCAGTGGCCGATTCCTGCGTGTCTCGAACGGTCACGGTCTTGAGGGTTTTTTCAGGTGCTTCCTGCGCGAGGACCTGCGCAGTGGTGCCGAGTGAGCCGGCCAGCATCATGGCGGCCAGGGGCAACAATTTGTTGGGGGTGGTGGGTGCGTTCATGGGGCGATAGCCTTGAAAAGTTGCTGTCACAGCAAAACGAAGACAAAGGCTGGCTATCACCCCATGCCGCGAGGCAGGGCGAATGGCTTGCTGAGGAAACGAAAGGAGGGCGGCAGGCACTGGCGCCTGACGCAGGCGGGCTTTACTTGAAGCCGACGCGGTCGAGCATTTGCTGGACCTTGATCTGGTTCATGCCGACGGCGCTGATCGGAATCAGTTCGCTCTTAAAGCTGCCGCCGGTCATGGCCTTGAGGGCCGGATTGTCAAAACTCACGCCTTTGGCCACGGGCCATTCGTTGTTGCCGTTGGCAAAGTGGTTCTGAGCTGAGGGGCTGGCCAGGTATTCGAGGAACTTGATGGCGTTGTCAGCGTTTTTGGCGTTTTTGGCCACCGCGCCACCGGCCACATTGACGTGCGTGCCCCAGCTGTTTTGGTTCGGAAAGACCACGCCGATCTTTTCGGTCACGGCCTTGTCGGCCGGGTTGGTGGATCGCATCAGGCGGGCCAGGTAATAGGTGTTGGTCAAGGCCACGCCGCATTCGCCAGACGCTACGCCTTTGATCTGGTCGGTGTCACCGCCCTTGGGGCTGCGTGCCATGTTGTCCACCAGCCCTTTGAGCCAGACTTCGGTTTTTTGCGGGCCTAGGTGCTCGGTCATGGCGCCGAACAGGCTCAGGTTGTAGGGGTGCGAGCCGCTGCGGATGCACAGGCTGCCTTTGAGTTTGGCATCGGCCAGTTTTTCGTAGCTGTCCACATCGGTTTTGCTGAATTTGACTTTGTCATACACCACCACGCGCGCCCGTGTGGACAGACCGAACCAGGCTGTGCCGCCGTTGTCGGCGGGCTTGGCACGCAGTTGGGCGGGGATGGCGTCTTCCAGCAGTTTGGATTTGACGGGTTGGAACAAGCCGTCGACTTCGGCGCGCCACAGGCGCGAGGCGTCCACCAACAAGATCACGTCGGCAGGCGAGGCGGCGCCTTCTGCCTTGAGGCGAGCGAGAATACCGGCATCGTCCGCATCAACCCGGTTGATTTTGATGCCGGTGGCTTTGGTGAAGTCGCTGTACATGACTTCATCGGTCGGGTAGTGGCGGGCTGAATAGATGTTGAGCACTTTGTCTTGGGCCATGGCCGATGCGGCGCTCATCAGGCAAGCGATGCTCAAAAGGGATTTGGAAAATGTCATGGTGGTGTCGCGCTGGGTGTGTGTTGATGGCCAGAGTTTAATCCAAATGCGAATCATTATCAATAAGATTTGAGGAAAACATGCATTCATTGAAGGGCTTTGGCCAGCAGGCCAGTCAAAAATCCAACAACCAGGCTTGGCCCTTGGTCAAGCGGGTCGCCTGTGGGCTGGGACTCTTGGCAGCAGGGCTGTTGCTCGGTGCATGCACCAGTTTGCAAACAGCGCCGCCAGCTGAGCCCGGTGTCCTGCCTGCGGCTGAGCGCCGCGAGTTGCGTCTCGGACTGGCCTTGGGCGGTGGTGCGGCCAGGGGGTTTGCCCATGTGGGTGTGATCCAGGTGCTGGAGGAAGCCGGTCTCAGGCCCAGCCATGTGGTGGGCACATCGGCAGGCAGCTTGGTGGCCTCCTTGTATGCCAGCGGCAAAAGCCCGCAGGAGTTGGTGCGTGTGGCCGAATCCATGCAGGAAGCCGAGATTACCGACTGGATGCTGCCGATTCTGAACCGGGGGGCCTTGCGCGGAGAGGCTTTGGCCAAGTATGTGAACACCCAGGTGGGCGGCAAAACGCTGGAACAGATGAAGATTCCGCTGGGCATCGTGGCCACCGACTTGAGCAGCGGGCAGGCGATCACGTTCCGAAGGGGCAATACCGGGGCCGCTGTGCGGGCGTCAAGCGCAGTGCCTGCGGTGTTCCAGCCCGTGCGCGTGGGTGAGCGGGAATATGTCGATGGCGGTCTGGTGGCCCCCGTGCCTGTGCGTCAGACCCGTGAGATGGGGGCCAACTTTGTGATCGCGGTGGACATTTCCAGCGACCCGGAGGGCAACCCTTATGGCGACACTTTCCAGATCCTGATGCAAACCTTCGCCATCATGGGCAAGAGCATCAACACCCTGGCGCTCAAAGAGGCCGATTGGGTGGTGCGTCCGGCTTTGTCAGGGGTCAAAAGTGCCGATTTCGGGGCACGCCAGCGGGCTATCGAAGCGGGCCGAGCCGCCATGCGGGCTGCGTTGCCTGCTCTGAAAGTGCGTTTGGCCCAGTTTGAAGAGGGGCGATGAGGGCTTTGGCCCGTGACAGCTGTTTGTCACACCCGCGAAGTCGGGTATCCACGGTCGCAGAAGGATAAAAAAAGGGCTGATCTTGCGATCAGCCCTGGAAGGGATCCCTGTTTCCCAGACGAAATTCAAAGAGATCCGAGGAGACAACTTGCAGCGAACAGGCCTTTGCAAAACCTGTCCGCGTTGAAAAATCACTTCTTCTTGCCAGCCTTGGGGGCAGCAGTTTGTGTCACGGCGGCCAGGTTGGACTCGGCCAGATCGGTGGCTTGCTTGACGGCTTTTTGCACCGACTCAAAAGCGGTGTTGGCGGCAGTCACGGCACCCTTCATCATGGCCACGGCTTGCTCGGAGCCGGCGGGGGCGTTTTGGGCGGCGCTGTCCACCAAGCTGGCGAACTGTTTTTGTGCGGCAGCGGCCTGGGCTTCGAAAGCCTTGGTGAACTCGCTGTTGGTGCCCGAGGCGATGTCGTACAGGTGGCGGCTGTAAGCGGCGGTTTTTTCAGCCAAAGGCTGGAACAGGTTGGCTTGCATGGCCAACAGCTCCTGGGCGTCTTTCACGCTCAGGGCGGCTTGGGTGTTGTTGGCGGACTCGTCCAGGGCAGCCTTGGCCACGCTCAGGTTCAGTTCGACCATTTTTTCCACGCCTTCGAAGGCTTTGGCGGTCAGGCCAAACAGAGTTTCCAGGTTGGCTTTGTGCGAGGCGACGATTTGTTCAGCGGTCATCATGAGGATCTCCAGATCAAAAGATAAATGTGGTTTCAGGAAGACTGCGCCGTAACTGGCCGGGGCCGTACAACTATGTTGCAGTGCAGCATGGTTTGAATTTTAGGGTTTCCACGGGGTATTGCAAGGGGATGGACCTGCTGACGGCTCAGTTTAGAGAGGGTTTTCTAGAATCAAGGCCCCACCAGACCCCAGCATGCACGCCTACTACGCCGACCACTTTGTCCTGCCTTTGCCCGAAGGCCACCGCTTTCCGATGCGCAAATACAGCCGCCTGCGCGACCGCCTGACGCAAGAGCTGCCGGGCGTGGTCATGCGCGAAGCCCCGGCCGCGAGCGATGGCGAGCTGGCGCTGGTGCACACACCCACCTACATCCAGGGCGTGGCCACGGGCAGCCTCGAGGCGGCCTTGCAGCGCGAGATCGGTTTCCCCTGGAGTCCGGCCATGGCCGAGCGGGCGCGCCGCTCGGTCGGGGCCACGGTGGCTGCAGCGCGGGATGCGCTGGCCCAGGGCGTGGCGGGCAATCTGGCGGGCGGCACGCACCACGCCTATGCGCACAAGGGCGGGGGCTTTTGTGTGTTCAACGACATTGCCGTGACGGCCCGCCTGATGCAGGCCGAGGCCTGGCGGCACCACCGCCAAAAGATGAAGGTGGCGGTGATCGATCTGGACGTGCACCAGGGCAATGGCACGGCGCATATTTTTGCGGGCGACCCGAGCGTGTTCACCCTGTCGCTGCACGGCGAAAAGAACTTCCCCTTCCGCAAGGAGCCGAGCGATCTGGACGTCGGCCTGCCGGACGGCTGCACCGATGAGCCGTATCTGGCCGCGCTGCACCAGGCGCTGCAGACCCTGCAGGACCGCTTTGATCCGCAATTGGTGATTTACCTGGCCGGGGCCGACCCGCACGAGGGTGACCGGTTGGGGCGGCTGAAATTGACTGCCGACGGCATGCAGGCGCGAGACCGGGTGGTGATGGACTGGGCCTGGCAGCGCAGGCTGCCGGTGGTGCTGTGCATGGGCGGGGGCTACGGCCACGACATCGAGACCACGGTGCAGGTGCAAATGCAGACCTGGGATGTCGCTTTGGGCTACTGGCAACGCTGGCACAATCTCGGGCGATGAACACGCCTGCCAAACCCCAAGCCGACGCCCGCAGCAGCTACAAAGCGTTTCGCGCCATCAGCACCCGCTGGATGGACAACGACGTCTACGGCCATGTGAACAACGTGGTCTATTACAGCTGGTTCGACACCGCGGTGAACGCCACCCTGATCGAGCAAGGCGTGCTGGACATCCACGCGGGCTCGACCATCGGCCTGGTGGTGGAAACCCAGTGTTTTTACTTTGCGCCCTTGGCGTTCCCTCAAACCATCGACGCGGGCATTCGCGTGGCCAAGCTGGGCACGTCCAGCGTGCGCTACGAGGTGGGCTTGTTCGCGCAAGGCGAAGACCTCACCGCCGCCCGGGGCCACTTTGTGCATGTGTACGTGGACCGCGAGACCCGCCGCCCGGTGCCCCTGCCTGCCGCACTCAAAAATTTTCTGGAGACTTTGACATGAGCATTTCCCCCATCGGCCCGCAGGTCAGCACCCGCGTGAACGACCCTGCGAGCGTGGACGCCGCCATCCTGAGCCGCTTTTCAGCCCGCGCTTACTTGCCCAAAGCCGTCGACCGCGGCATCTTGCAAGAGGTGCTGAGCATTGCCGCCCGCGCCCCCAGCGGCACCAACACCCAGCCCTGGAAGGTCTATGTGCTGCAAGGCGCCAAGCGCGACGAGCTGGTGGCCAAGACCTGCGCGGCGCACGACGCCATCAGCGCCAACCCGGCATTGGCCTCTGATTACGCCGAGGCCTACGACTATTACCCCGAAAAATGGGTCAGCCCCTACATCGACCGCCGCCGCGAGTGCGGTTTTGGCCTGTACGGCGTGCTGGGCATCGGCAAGGGCGACAAGGCGCGCATGCACCAGCAGCACCAGCAGAACTTCCGCTTCTTCGACGCGCCTGTGGGCCTGATTTTCACCATCGACAAGGTGATGGGCCGGGGCAGCTTGCTGGACTACGGCATGTTCTTGCAAAGCATCATGGTCGCCGCCCGCTCCCGTGGCCTGCACACTTGCCCTCAGGCGGCGTGGAACGGCTTTTCCAAAATCATCCTGCCCCATGTGGGCGCGGGCGAGAACGAGATGGTGGTCTGCGGCATGGCGCTGGGCTATGCCGACGAGTCGGCGCTGGTCAACACCTTCCAGACCACGCGGGTGTCGTCGAAAGATTTCACCCACTGGGTCGAGTGATGCTCTGTTTTTGATCGTCAGTGCTGGTTCGCGATGGTGGTAGGTGCTTGCCCGGCGAGCGCAGGCCACGCGAAGGTATGGCCTGCGGGCGGGTGAGTCAAACACGCTGATCCGCGGGCTGCACCAAGTCCCGGTGCTGCTGTTAGCCAATGCTGGCGTGGGCACCAAGGATGGACGCCCGCATGGGCCTTCTGGGCATCCCTTACACTGACTCACAACGACGAGCGGCCTCAGCCGCCACAGACAACACACCATGATCATCACCAGCCTGCTCGACACCGACCTGTACAAATTCACCATGATGCAGGTCGTGCTGCACCAGTTTCCGGGTGCACAGGTTGAATACAAGTTCAAATGCCGCAACCCCGGCGTGCCACTGGCTTTGTTTGCCAATGAAATCCGTCAGGAAATCCGTTCTCTGTGCAGCTTGAACTTCAAGGAATCCGAGCTGCAATACCTGCGCTCGCTGCGGTTCATCAAGAGCGATTTTGTGGATTTTCTGGGCCTGTTCAAGCTCAATGAAAAATACATCCAGGTGACGGCACTGCCCAATGGCGAGATCGACATCACCATCCAGGGGCCTTGGCTGCACACCATCTTGTTCGAGATTCCGGTGCTGGCCATCGTCAACGAGGTGTATTTCCGCAACACCCAGAAAGTGCCTGATCTGATGGAAGGCCGTCGCCGTCTGGACACCAAAATTGCACAGCTGCAGGCCCCTGGCCTGGAAACCCTCAAGATCGCGGATTACGGCACCCGTCGCCGCTTTTCTCGGGCCTGGCACGAAGAGGTCTTGCGCGTGCTCTCGGCCCGTTTGGGCACGGGGCCTGAAGGGCAGTTTGCCGGTACCAGCAACGTGTATTACGCCCACCTGTTGGGGCTGACGCCGCTGGGCACCATGGCGCACGAGTATTTGCAGGCGGCGCAGGCCCTGGGTCCGCGCTTGCGTGACAGCCAGGTCTTTGCTTTCGAGTCCTGGGCCAAGGAATACCGCGGTGACTTGGGCATTGCGCTGAGTGATGTGTACGGTTTCAATGCCTTCCTGCGCGACTTTGACATGTATTTTTGCAAGCTGTTTGACGGTGCCCGTCACGACAGCGGCGACCCGTTCAGCTGGGGGGAGCGCATGATCGCGCACTACCAGCAAAATCGGGTGGATCCCAAAACCAAGACCTTGATTTTCAGCGACAGTTTGACCATTCCGCGCACCATTGAGCTTTACCAGCAGTTCCGCGAACGCTGCCAGTTGGCCTTTGGTGTGGGCACCAACCTGACCAACGACCTGGGTTATGAACCTTTGCAGATTGTCATCAAGATGACCCGTTGCAATGGTCAGCCCGTTGCCAAACTGTCGGACACGCCGGGCAAAGGCATGTGCGATGACGAGAAGTATCTGGCCTATCTGCGTCAAGTCTTTGAAATTACACCTTTGGCCTGATGCAGGCCCCGAGGGCCGTTACCATACGCATCCATTTGAAAGACACGAGGGGCAACAGATGAAGCAATTGTCATTGCGAAGGGGCATTCAGGCAGGCTTGTTCGGGCTGATGGCCTGGCCAGGCTGGGCTGCAGCGGCCGACTTCGATGGTGCGCAGCTGACCGCGATTTGGGGTATTCCTTTTGCCGGCATTTTGCTGTCGATCGCTTTGATGCCTTTGCTGACCCCCCACTTCTGGCACCACCATTACGGCAAAGTGGCGGCCGCCTGGTCGCTGGCTTTCTTGTTGCCTTTTGCGGCGGTGTTCGGTGCGGGCGTGGCGGGTGTGAACCTGGTGCACGCGCTGCTGGCCGAATACATCCCCTTCATCATCTTGCTCACCGCCTTGTTCACCGTCTCGGGTGGCATTTACATCCGCGGCAACCTGCATGGCAGCCCGGGCCTGAACACGGCCATCTTGGCCATCGGTGCGGTGCTGGCCAGTTTCATGGGCACCACCGGTGCCTCGATGCTGCTCATTCGCCCCTTGATCCGGGCCAACGACAACCGCAAGCATGTGGCGCATGTGGTGGTGTTTTTCATCTTCATTGTGTCGAACGCGGGCGGCTCGCTGACCCCGCTGGGCGATCCGCCCTTGTTCCTGGGCTTCCTCAAGGGCGTGGATTTCTTTTGGACCCTGAAGCACATTTTCCCGGAGAGCCTGTTCCTGATCGGCTCCTTGCTGGCGATTTTTTACGCGCTGGACTCCTGGTTCTACCACCGCCGTGAAGAGCTGTTGCCGGTCGATCCGACCCCCGACTCCCGCCAGATCGGCTTTGATGGCCGCATCAACTTTGCCTTGCTCGGCGGTGTGGTCGCTCTGGTGCTGATGAGCGGCGTCTGGAAATCGCCCGTGTCATTCAACATCGCGGGCACCGAAGTGGGTTTGCCGGGCGTCTTGCGCGACCTGGGTTTGGTTTTGATCACCTGGCTGTCGCTCAAATGGACACCCACCCAAGTCCATGCCGACAACCAGTTTGGCTGGGGCCCCATGGTGGAGGTTGCCAAGTTGTTTGCCGGCATTTTCCTCACCATCATCCCCGTGATCGCCATGCTCAAGGCCGGCACCAACGGGCCTTTTGGTGCCGTGGTGTCTGCTGTGACCAAGCCGGACGGCAGCCCGGACGTGATGATGTACTTCTGGATCACGGGCTTGCTCAGCTCTTTCCTGGACAACGCGCCCACTTACCTGGTGTTCTTCAACACGGCCGGGGGTGACCCGCAGGTCTTGATGACCACGCTGGCCCCCACTTTGGCGGCCATCTCGGCGGGTGCCGTGTTCATGGGGGCCAACAGCTACATTGGCAATGCGCCCAACCTCATGGTCAAAGCCATTGCCGAAGACCGTGGCGTGAAAATGCCCAGCTTCTTTGGTTACATGCTCTGGTCGGGCGGCATTTTGGTGCCCCTGTTTGTCGTGATGAGTTTCATCTGGTTCAAATGATGTCCAAACCTTCCATTCTGGTGGCCCGCGCCATCTTCCCCGAGGTCCTGCAGTCTTTGGAGCAGGTGTTTGAAGTTGAAAGCAACCAGGCCGACGAGGTCTGGTCTGCCGCCGAGCTCACCCGCCGCATGCAGGGTAAAGCGGGGGCTTTGACCACGGGCAGCGAGCGCATCGACGCGGCGCTTTTGCAGGCCAACCCGCAGCTGCGCATCGTGGCCAACATGGCCGTGGGCTACAACAACTTCGACGTGCCCGCCATGACCGCTGCGGGCGTGGTCGCCACCAACACCCCCGATGTGCTGACCGAGACCACGGCCGACTTTGGCTTTGCGCTCTTGATGGCAACGGCCCGCCGCGTGACCGAGAGCGAGCATTACCTGCGAGCTGGCTTGTGGAAGAAGTGGAGCTACGACATGTTTGCCGGGGCCGAGGTGCATGGCTCGACCCTGGGCATCATCGGCATGGGGCGTATCGGCCAAGGCATTGCCCGCCGTGCGGCGCATGGCTTTGGCATGAAGGTCGTCTATCACAACCGCAGCCGCCTGAGCGCCGAGCTAGAAGCCGAGTGCAAGGCCACTTATGTGTCCAAGCAAGCGCTGCTGCAGACCGCTGACCATGTGATGTTGGTCGTGCCTTACAGCGCCGAGTCGCACCACACCATTGGCGCGGCCGAGCTGGCCCAGATGAAACCCACCGCCACGCTGGTGAACATTGCCCGTGGTGGCATCGTGGACGATGCGGCCCTGGCCAAGGCCTTGGCGGCGCGGCAAATCGCCGCCGCAGGCATCGATGTGTTCGAGGGTGAGCCCTCTGTGCACCCCGACTTGCTGAAAGTCCCCAATGTGGTCCTGACCCCCCACATCGCCAGCGCCACCATCAAGACCCGCAAGGCCATGGCCCAGCTGGCCGCCGACAACCTGGTCGCCTACCTGACCCGTGGCCAGGCCTTGACCCCCTTGAACACCCTGCCAGGCGCCGCTGCATGAGTGAATGGGTGCTGCTGGCCCTGGGCGGGCTGAATGTGTTGCTGTTGCTGGGGCTGTGGCGTCGCTCCACAGCCGCCCCTGATGCGCAGAGTGCGCAAAACGCTCAGGAGCTGCGTGCCGCCGAGCAAACCGCTTGGCAGCAACAGCAGTTTGCTGCTGTGCTGGCCCAGACCGAGCGGCTGGAACGTGAGCTGCGCACCGAGATCAGCCAGTCGGGCGTGCAAGGCCGCCAAGAGGCCATGCAGACCCTTACCTTGTTCCAGCAATCGCTGCTGCAGCAAAGCGCAGAAGCCACCCGCACCCAAAACCAGCAGATCGATGCACTGGCCCAACAACTGGCCTTGCTGCAAAAAAGCCTGACCGACAGCCTGGCCCAACAGGTCAATGCGCTGTCGGAAGCCAATGCCCGGCGCCTGACCGAGATGCGCGGCACCATGGAAACCCAGCTGGCCCAGCTGCAGCAAAGCAATGCCGCCAAACTGGACGAAATGCGCCAGACCGTGGACGAAAAGTTGCAAGCCACTTTGCAAGCCCGCTTGGGCGAGAGCTTCAAGCAAGTGGCCGAGCGGCTGGAGCAGGTGCACAAAGGCTTGGGCGAAATGCACAACCTGGCGCAAGGCGTGGGCGACTTGAAGCACCTGCTGACCAACGTCAAAACACGTGGCATGTTTGGCGAAGCGCAGCTCGCGTCCTTGCTGGAGCAGGTGCTGACCCCCGAGCAGTACGCGGTGCAGGTGGCCACCCGACCCGGCGACAAGAACCGGGTGGATTTTGCGATTCGCCTGCCCGGCCGCTCCGACAATGGCCAGCCCGTCTGGCTGCCGATCGATGCGAAGTTCCCCAACGAAGACTATGAGCGCTTGCTCGAAGCGCAAGGCCGGGCCGACCCGGTGCAAGCCGAGTTGTGTGCCAAGGCGCTCGAGACACGCATCAAACTCGAAGCCAAGTCCATTGCAGAAAAATACCTGGAGCCGCCGCACACCACCGACTTTGCGGTCATGTTCCTGCCCACCGAAGGGCTCTATGCCGAGGTGCTGCGCCGCCCTGGCCTGATGGAGACGCTGCAGCGCGACCACCGCGTCACGCTGGCGGGCCCGACCAACCTGATGGCCATGCTCAATGCCTTGCAAATGGGCTTCAGAACCCTGGCGCTAGAAAAGCGCTCCAGCGAAGTCTGGCAGGTGCTGGGCGCGGTCAAGACCGAGTTTGGCAAGTTTGGCGACGTGCTCGACAAAGTGCGCAACCAGACGCAAACCGTGCTCAACACGCTGGACCAGGCCCAGACCCGCAGCAACGTGATGAACCGGGCCTTGCGCCAGGTCGATGCCCTGCCCGAGGCCGACGCACAAGCCCTGCTGCCCGGCGGGGACCACTGATGGCCAAGCGGCCGAGGCGGGTCCGGGGATGAAAACACTGCCCCGTCTGATCGCTGGTCAGATTTTTTTGCATGCCTGCATGGCGGGCATGCGCATGGCCATCCCTTTGCTCGCGCTCAAACAGGGCTTCAGCGCCATGGCTGTCGGGGCCTTGCTGGCTTTGTTTGCCCTGACCCAGGTCTTTTTGGCCTTGCCCGCAGGACGTTACGCCGACCGCACGGGCCTGAAAAAACCCTTGCTGCTCAGCGTGGCGATGTCCTCCGTGGGGGCGGGGCTCTCGGTGCTGTGGCCCATTTTTCCGGTCATGTGCCTCAGCGCCCTGGCCACTGGCGGGGCCACGGGCATGGCGGTGATTGCCTTGCAACGGCATGTGGGCCGTCTGGCCAAAGACCCGGCAGACCTGAAGGCCGCGTTCAGCTGGTTGTCGATTGGCCCGGCGATTTCCAACTTCTTGGGTCCGGTCCTGGCGGGTTTGCTGATCGATTACGCCGGACCCGAGCCGGCCGACCTGACTGGTTTTCGCTGGGCCTTTTTGTTGATGGCGGTGTTGCCGCTGAGCACCTGGTTTTGGGTGCGTACGGTGCCCGAGTTGCACAGCCCCTCAGCCCTTGACAACGCCGCACCACGCCGCGCCATGGATTTGCTCGCCGAGCCCATGATGCGGCGTTTGCTGGGGGTCAACTGGCTGCTGTCTTCGTGCTGGGATGTCCACACCTTTGTGGTCCCTGTGCTGGGTCACGAGCGGGGTTTCAGCGCTTCGGTGGTGGGCACGATTTTGGGCGCATTTGCTGTCGCTGCGGCGTTCATCCGGGTGTGTTTGCCCTTCATTTCGCGGCATGTCCAGGAGCACCAGATCATCACCGGGGCCATGGTGTGCACCGCGCTGCTGTTTGGCCTGTACCCCTTCATGCCCACGCCCTGGAGCATGGGCTTGTGCTCGGTGTTGTTGGGCTTGGTGCTGGGCACGGTGCAGCCCATGATCATGAGCACATTGCACCAGATCACCCCCCAACACCGTCAGGGCGAGGCGCTGGGTCTGCGCCTGATGACCATCAATGCGTCGAGCGTGCTGATGCCCATGGTCTTTGGCGCTGCGGGGGCCATAGCCGGGGTGGCCCCGGTGTTTTGGGTGGTGGGCACCGCTGTGGGCCTGGGCGCACGCGCGGCGTGGCGCTTGCGGCCTGCTTAACCCACTTTGAGCTGGTAAAACTCGCAAATCGCCTGCCACGCCGCTTCGGGTGTGTCCACATAGCGGAACAGCTTCAGGTCGTCTCTGGAAATGGTGCCTTCTTGCACCAGCACCTCCATGTCGATCAAGCGCTGCCAGAACGCGGTCCCGAACAACAAGATCGGCACCGGGCGTGATTTGCGCGTTTGCACCAGCGTCATCACTTCAAACAGCTCGTCCAGCGTGCCAAACCCGCCCGGAAACGCCACCAGGGCCTTGGCCCGCATCATGAAATGCATCTTGCGCAGCGCAAAGTAGTGGAACTTGAAGCTCAGCTCGGGGGTGACGTAAGGGTTGGGTTTTTGCTCGTGGGGCAGGGCGATGTTCAGGGCCACCGAAGGCACCCCCGCTTCTTGGGTCCCCCGGTTGGCCGCCTCCATGATGCCGGGGCCGCCACCCGTGCAGATGAACAACTTTTCTTCGTCGGGCATGGACGCGCAGGACTTGGCGACTTGTTGCGCAAAAATGCGGGCGTTTTCGTAATAGTAGGCGTTGCGCACGGCGGTTTCGGCCCGGGCGATGTCCTGCGCCTGGCCGCTTTGCCGGGCGGCTTGCAGTTGCGCTTGGGCGCTGGCCATGTCCATGAACCGCGCACTGCCAAAGACCACCACAGTGTGTTCAATCTTGGCCTCGGCTTGCGCCAGGTCAGGTTTGAGCATCTCCAGCTGGAAACGGATGCCCCGGGTCTCGCGGCGCAGCAAAAACTCGGGGTCGGCAAAGGCCAGGCGGTGGGCTTCTGGCTCCAGCCAGTCGGCGGTGTTGGCCTCGGCTTGCAGATCGGCCCAGGCGTGGGGCAGGGAGGGGGTCAGGAGGTCTTGTCGGGATTGCATGGCGGCATTGTGCATGCGCCAGCCCGGCAGGCAAGACGAAGATGCCCAAATGAATCGCTTTGACCATGAAAAAAGCCCCTTGCGGGGCTTTCGTCGGGGCGGGATCGGCAAATCAGACGCGCTTGCGGTATTCGCCAGTGCGGGTGTCGATCTCGATTTTGTCGCCTTGGTCCACGAACAAGGGCACAGGCACTTCCATGCCGGTAGCGATCTTGGCGGGCTTGAGAACTTTGCCCGAGGTGTCGCCTTTGACAGCGGGCTCGGTCCAGGTGATTTCGCGCACAACGGTGGTGGGCAATTCGACCGAGATGGCTTTCTCATTGTAGAACACCACTTCGAGTTCCATGCCGTCTTCGAGGTAGTTCAGCGCGTCGCCCATGTTGGTGGCTTCGACTTCGTACTGGTTGAAATCGGTGTCCATGCAAACGTACATCGGGTCAGCGAAGTAAGAGTAGGTGCACTCTTTCTTGTCCAGAATGACCTGGTCCATCTTGTCGTCGGCGCGGAACACGACTTCGGTGCCGAAGTTGGCGATCAGGCTTTTGAGCTTCATGCGCACGGTGGACGAGCCGCGGCCACCGCGTTGGTATTCGGTGCGCAGGACGACCATGGGGTCTTTGCCGTGCATGATGACGTTGCCGACGCGGATTTCTTGAGCGGTTTTCATAGGAATTGAGTCTGAAATGAAAAGGGGTGGCTTGAAGCCAAGCCCATTATTCTAACCTGTGGGGCTTGGCTTTTGGGCTGAAGGTGCCCGCAGGCACTCAGTCCCGCGCCGTCAGGCCATGGGCCAGAGCGCCCAGCACAATGCCACCCAAGGCCCACAGGATGTCGGTGTTGCCTGTGCCCAAGGCCGCAATCGCGGGGCCGGGGCACACGCCCGACACGCCCCAGCCCACGCCAAAAATGGCCGAGCCGATCACGGTCTGGCGGTTCCAGCTGGCCGGTTGCGTGAGGAACTGACCACCCAGCAGGGGGCGACTGAACCAGCGGGGAAAACCTTTGTAAGCCAGCATGGCCAAGCCTGCGGCACCGCCCATGACCAGCATCAGGCCCCAGTCTTGAAAGCGCAAAAAGCTCAAAACCACATCGGGCTGGACCATGGTGGCCAGCGACAAGCCAAAGCCAAACAAGGCCCCGGCGACCAGGGTGACCAGCGCCTTGGGCAGAGAAAGTGTGTGAGGGTTCAACGGGTTCATGCCAGGCCTTTCGTGAAGATGGCCATCAGGTTGGCCGTCATGAAAGCGGTGGCCATGAAGGTCAGCACCGCGCCCAGCGAAGGCAGCTGCAGCGAGCCCAGCCCGCAAATGCCGTGGCCCGATGTGCAGCCATTGCCCAAGCGGGCACCGTAGCCCACCAAAAAGCCGCCCACCAGCAGCTGCCAGGCGGGCACACTGGTGTGCTGCGCCTCGCCGCCAGCCAGCGTGAACCGCCAAACCAGCGCCCCCAGCACCACGCCCAGCGCGTAAACCAGCCGCCAGTTGCGGGTGCTGACAAAGCGCGCTTGCTGAAAAAACGCCCGTTTGGACACGAATGACCAACTGCTGGAAAAGACGGAACTCATGCCGCCGACCCAGCCGTTGAACAAATACAGCAGCGCCACGCCAGCGCCAATGGTGAGGCCGCCCAGCAGGTAGTGTTGCCAGCCCAGGGGGAAGAGGGTGTTGATCAGAGTCATGGGTCGGGATTATCCGTGAGTGCTTCCAGGCGTTCCGGGAGACAGGGGCTAAACCACGCCTGGCGTGTGCGGTTTTTCAGGTGATGAACAAGCTCAGTCTGTTTGAGGTGGGGTCGCGGTGTGCATGACCAATTGGCGCACCAGGTCTTGCTGGTTTGCCAAATGTTGTTTCGCGGTTTGTACGCAGGCAGTCCAGTCCGCCAGCAGCATGGCATTGAGCGTTGGCAATTCGCTCGCCTCAAGCCCATTCCAAACCCGATGCGCTTTGCGCAAGCTGTCCGGCGCTTGTATCCAGTCCAAAAACGCCTCCAGCTTGGCATGGTGGGCGTTGTCGTCTTGTGGGTAGATATGCCAAATGAAGGGCTGGCCTGCCCACAGGGCGCGCACCAGCGAGTCTTCGCCGCGCACAAAGTTGAGGTCGCAGGCCCAGAGCATTTCGTCGAAGCCGTTTTGGGTTGTGTAGGGCAGGGCGCTCCAATTCGGTTGCTCGGCCATGCCCTTCAGCGCTTGCTGCACTGCCGCCAGTGGGCGGCCGGGGGTGACCAGCAGGTGGTGGGGTGTGCCCACCCCTTGGGCCAGCAGCTGGGGCAGGGCGGCGGGTTCGTAGCAGAACAGGCTGATCAGCAGGCCGTCAGGGGCCAGGTTAGGGCAGTGTTGTTTGCGCCAGGCACCCCGGTCAAAGCGATGTTGCCGTTCCTGCAAATCGGTTTCGCGCAGCAGGCCGCCCGTGTCCGGGGTGAAGCCGGGGTAAAAGAAGGTCTTGGTCCAGCCCTTGGCCGGTCCGCTCATGATGGGCGAGGGCAGCTGGTGCATGCGTGGCACCCAGTCTTCGGCGCTCAGGTATTCGAGGTTGATCCAGGTGGGCTGTTGGGCGTGCGTGGCCACGCCGTGCGCGACAAAGGCTTCAGGGATGTCGCAGCCAAAGGCCTCGACCCAGACGTCGGCCGGGGGCAGCGATTGCAGGGCGCTGGCTTGGCTGGCATCGGCCCACGGGCGCACTTCAATGCCAGGCTCCTGGTGGGCGGTGGGCGCCATCCAGGCCAGGGCCGAGGCGTCGTCCACCCACAGGCGCACGCGCTGGCCAGCGTCACGCAGCTGGCGCGTCAGGCGCCAGCACACGCCCAGGTCGCCGTGGTTGTCGATCACGGTGCAGAAGATGTCCCAGAGTTGGCCAGTTTGCATGCGGCGATTGTCGCTGGAGATTTCACACACATCTTTTCACAGACAATAGCCGCCATGTCGAACACCCATGATCAAGCCCTGCTCGCGCAAGTTGCCGCGCTGCCCGCCTTGCCGGGCGTGTACCGCTACTTTGACGCCCAGGACCAGCTGCTGTATGTGGGCAAGGCGCTGAACCTCAAGCGCCGGGTGTCGAGTTATTTCCAGAAGGACCACGGCGGCACCCGCATTGGCCACATGGTCAGCAAGATCACCCGCATGGAAACCACCGTGGTGCGCTCCGAGGCCGAGGCGCTGCTGCTGGAAAACAACCTCATCAAGACCCTGCACCCGCGCTTCAACATCCTGTTTCGGGACGACAAGAGTTACCCCTACCTCAAGCTCACGGGCAATGGCCGCGTGGCGCTGCCCGCTGTGGTGAAGACGCCAGAGGCCCAGCATTACCCGCGTGTGGCGTACTACCGGGGGGCGGTGGAAAAGAAGCACCGTTACTTTGGGCCGTTCCCCAGCGCCTGGGCGGTCAAGGAGTCGATTCAGCTGATCCAGAAGGTGTTCAGGCTGCGCACCTGCGAGGACACGGTGTTTGCCAACCGCACCCGGCCTTGCCTGCTGTTTCAGATCAAGCGTTGCTCCGGCCCGTGTGTGAACCTGATCAGCCCCGAGGACTACAAGGCCGATGTGCAGCATGCCGAGCAGTTTTTGCGCGGCGAGACCCAGGCGCTGATGCGCGAGATGGAAGCGCGGATGATGCAGCATGCCGAGCGCCTGGAGTTTGAGCAAGCCGCCGAGGTGCGCAACCAGCTCACGGCGCTGTCGCGGGTCTTGCACCAGCAGTCGGTTGACACGGCGGTGGACACCGATGCCGACATTTTGGTGGCCAAAGTGCAGGGCGGCCGCGCCTGCGTGAACCTGGCCATGGTGCGCGGCGGACGGCATCTGGGTGACCGACCTTATTTTCCGTTGCACGTTCAGGACGCGCAGGACTTGCTGGGTCTTGAAGAAGGGGAGGCGCAGCGCCCGGTTGAGGTGCAGGTGCTCGAAGCCTTTTTGGCGCAGCACTACATCGGTGTGCCCGTGCCGCCGCTCTTGATCTTGAGCGCGGCGGTGGACAAAGCGCTGATCGCGGCTTTGTCGGCGCAGTCGGGTGTGAAGATCAGCACCGTGACCCAGCCGCGCGAGCACCGCCGCGTGTGGCTGGAGATGGCCGAGAAAAACGCCGAGCTGCAACTGGCCCGCCTGCTGGCCGAAGAAGGCTCGCAGCAGGCCCGCACCCGTGCGCTGGCTGAGGCGCTGGATTTGGCTCCGGACGATCTGGACCAGCTGCACATCGAGTGTTTTGACATTTCGCACACGGCGGGCGAGAACACCCAGGCGTCTTGTGTGGTGTTCCGCCAGCACAAGATGCAAAGCAGCGACTACCGGCGCTACAACATCGAGGGCATCACGCCCGGTGACGATTACGCGGCCATGCGCCAGGTGCTGATGCGCCGCTACGGCAAATTGGCCGAGGCCTTGCGCTCGGGCGAAGGCACGGCCAAGTTGCCTGACCTGGTGCTGATCGACGGCGGCAAAGGTCAGGTCAGCATGGCCCGCGAGGTCTTCACCGACCTGGGGCTGGACCTGTCGCGCATCGTGGGCGTCGAAAAAGGCGAAGGCCGCAAGGTGGGCCTGGAAGAGCTGGTGTTTGCCGATGGCCGCGAGAAGGTCTATCTGGGCAAGGATTCGGCTGCGCTCATGCTGGTGGCGCAGATCCGCGACGAGGCACACCGTTTTGCCATCACCGGCATGCGGGCGGCACGCGCCAAGGTGCGGGTGGGCGGCAGCAAGATCGAAGAAATTCCTGGCATCGGGCCGCGCAAGCGGGCCAAGTTGCTGCAGCGCTTTGGTGGTGTGCGCGGCGTCGAGAGCGCCAGCGTGGAAGATTTGGTGGGCGTGGAGGGCATTTCACGCGAACTGGCCGAGAGCATTTACAACGCACTGCACTGAGTTCTTGGCTCTGAAGTCCGTGAAAACACCAATTGGCATGCCACAATCAAGCCCATGTTTTTCACGATTCCCACCCTCATGACCTGGACGCGCATTGTCGCGATCCCTTTGATTGTTGGCGTGTATTACCTGCAGAGCCTGACGGTGGAGACGCAGAACCTGATCGCCACGGTCATGTTTGTGCTGTTCGCCATCACCGACTGGCTGGACGGCTACCTGGCCCGCAAGCTCAACCAGACCTCGGCTTTTGGTGCTTTCCTGGACCCGGTGGCCGACAAGTTTCTGGTGTGTGCGGCGCTGCTGATTCTGGTGCACATGAACCGGGTGCATGTGTTGATCGCTTTGGTCATCATTGGCCGCGAGATCGCCATTTCTTCGCTGCGCGAATGGATGGCCCAGATTGGCGCGGGCAAGAGCGTTGCGGTGCACATGGTGGGCAAGCTCAAGACCACGGTGCAGATGGTGGCGATTCCGTTTTTGCTTTACGACGGCATGCTCTTGGGCATGATCGACACCCGAGATTGGGGGGCGGTGCTGATCCTCATCGCCGCCGTGCTGACCATTTGGTCCATGGTGTATTACATGCAAAAGGCCCTGCCTGAAATACGGGCACGGGTGAAATGAGCGATTCTTCAGAGACCACGGCCTGGATCAAGGCCATGCCGGTCGTGTTCGTGCTGATCTGGAGTACAGGCTTCATCGTGGCGCGGTACGGCATGCCACATGCACCGCCGTTCAGCTTTTTGCTGCTCCGTTACTTGTTCTCCATGGTGTGTTTCCTGCCCTGGATTTGGCTGGCCCGTGTCAAGTGGCCGCAAAGCCGGGCGCAGTGGCTGCACCTGTCGGTCACGGGCATGCTGATGCATGCGGGCTACCTGGGCGGCGTGTGGGCCGCAGTCAAGGCAGGGATGGGGTCGGGTTTGTCGGCGCTCATTGTGGGTTTTCAACCGGTGCTGACCGCTATCTGGCTTTCATACAGTCTGCGTGGCTCAGACCAGCCGGGTGTCTCGCGTCGCCAATGGCTGGGTTTGTTGCTGGGCTTTGCGGGTTTGCTCATGGTGGTCTGGCGCAAGCTGACGCTGGGCTCGGTCATGGACCATGTGACGCCGGTGAACATGGCCTTTGCCATTGGGGCGCTGTTGAGCATTACCGTCGGCACGCTGTACCAAAAGCGCTTTGTGCAGCCTTGCGATGTGCGTTCGGCCAACACGGTGCAGTTGATGGCCGCTTTGGTGGTGACCTTGCCGCTGGCATGGGCCGAGCCCGAAGCCATGCGCTGGAATGCCGAGCTGGTCGGGGCCATGGCCTGGTCGGTGCTGGGGCTCACGCTGGGCGGCAGTTCGCTGCTTTATCTGCTGATCCAGCGCGGCGCAGCCGCTTCTGTGACCAGCCTGATGTACCTGGTGCCCCCCACCACCGCCATCATGGCTTGGCTGCTGTTTGGTGAAACCATCACGGCCGCCACCCTGGTGGGCACGGCCCTGACGGCGCTGGGCGTGAGCCTGGTGGTGCGTGCGTCACCTCGGTGAAAGCCGCCGCATGCGCTTGCCTGTATTCTTCGTACATATTTTTGACATCCATGGCTGTGGCGTGACACGGCTGCAATCGCTTTGAATTGAAAAGGAACCCCATGACACGACACCGTATTGCTGTGATACCCGGAGACGGTATTGGCAAGGAGGTCATGCCCGAAGGCCTGCGCGTTCTGGACGCGGCAGCCCGCAAATTCGGCATCGACTTGCAGTTCGATCACTTTGATTTTTCAAGCTGGGACTATTGCGAAAAGCACGGCAAGATGCTGCCCGACAACTGGAAAGACCAAATCGGCGGCCACGATGCGATTTACTTTGGCGCAGTGGGCTGGCCCGACAAGATTGCCGACCACGTCTCGCTGTGGGGTTCCTTGCTGTTGTTTCGCCGCGAGTTTGACCAGTACATCAACCTGCGCCCCGCGCGCCTGATGCCCGGCATCATCGCGCCCGTAGTACGCCGTGATGGCAGCCCGCGTTTGCCCGGCGAGATCGACATGTACATCGTGCGTGAAAACACCGAAGGCGAGTACTCGGCTGTGGGTGGCCGCATGTTCCCGGGCACCGAACGCGAGATCGTGATGCAGGAGTCCATCATGAGCCGGATCGGTGTGGACCGCGTGTTGAAGTTTGCCTTTGAATTGGCGCAGACGCGTCCTAAAAAGCACCTCACCAGCGCCACCAAATCCAATGGCATCGCGATCACCATGCCTTATTGGGACGAGCGTGTGGTCGAGATGGCCAAGTCGTATCCGGGCATCAACGTCGACAAGTTCCACATCGACATCCTGACGGCGCATTTTGTGCAGCGCCCCGACTTTTTTGATGTGGTGGTGGCCAGCAATCTGTTTGGTGACATCCTCAGTGACCTGGGCCCCGCTTGCACCGGCACCATCGGCATTGCACCCAGTGCCAACCTCAACCCGGATCGCCTGTTCCCGTCGCTTTTTGAGCCGGTGCATGGCTCGGCCCCTGACATCGCAGGCAAGGGGATTGCCAATCCGATTGGCCAGATCTGGTGCGGTGCCATGATGCTGGAATTTTTGGGCTACAAGGCGGCTCACGATGCGATTTTGGCCGCGATTGAAAAAGTTCTGGCGCCCGGCAGTGGCGCGCCACGTACCCCTGACCTGGGTGGTACAGCGCAGACGGCCGACATTGGCCAGGCCATTGCTGCGGCGCTGTGAATGTGTCCATTGGCGAGGCTAGCAACCCGGTGCGGTTAAAAAAACCCGCTCATGAACGCATTCGCCAGAATTTCACGGCTAGAATCCAACGCAAATTGGGGTTCGCCAGATGGACGATTGACAGACCCACGGGGTCTGACTCTCATCAATCAAGGCATTTGACGCCAAAGTGAAATGGTTTTGACAGCACATGCTGTCGATTCGATTCTCAGCACAAACGTCGGATTTTCCGATATTTAACTTTCAGAGGTTTTTTGTGAACAAAACAGAATTAATCGAACACATCGCCAAGCACGCAGACCTCTCCAAAGCGGCTGCTGGCCGTGCATTAGAAGCCACGATCGGTGCAGTGCGCACCACCCTGAAAAAAGGCGGTACGGTTTCTCTGGTGGGTTTTGGCACTTTTGCAGTGGGCAAGCGTGCCGCACGCACCGGTCGCAATCCCCGTACTGGCGCTGCGATTAAAATCAAGAAAGCCAATGTGCCAAAGTTCCGCCCAGGCAAGGGTTTGAAGGATGCTTTGAACTGATTTGAATTTGAGGGGGTGCTTAGCTCAGTTGGTAGAGCGGCTCTCTTACACGGAGTAGGTCGGCGGTTCGAGACCGTCAGCACCCACCACCTCTTATTGGAAGGCGAACTGCAAGTTCGCCTTTTTTGTTGATAACCCGAGACCTTGATCATGTTTGACACCATCCGCAACAACTCCAAAATCCTGATGGGGCTGCTGTTTTTGCTGATCATCCCGTCCTTTGTCCTTTTTGGTGTGGATGGTTATCGCCAATTTGAAGAAAAAGGCGCTGTCGTCGCCAAGGTCGATGGTCAAAAGATCAACCAGATGGAGTGGGATGCCGCCCACCAGCGCGAAGTCGACCGTATTCGCGCTTCGATGCCCAACCTGGACCCCAAATTGCTGGGCTCGGAAGAGGCGCGTTATGCCACCCTTGAGCGCATGGTCAATGACCGCTTGATAGCCCTCGCCTCCGAGAAACAATTGCTGGTCACCAGCGACCAGCGCCTGGCGAATTACTTGCAGCAAGACCCCTCCATCGCAGGTTTGCGTGGTGCCGATGGCAAACTCGACATGGAGCGCTATCGACAGCTGGCTGCCAGCCAGGGTATGACGCCTGAAATGCTGGAATCACAGGTTCGACGGGATTTGTCGCAAAAGCAGGTTCTGTCAGCTTTGCAAGCCTCGGCTTTGTCTTCTCAGCGCCAGAGCGATGCGGCTTTGCAGGCCTTTTTGCAGCGCCGTGAAATTCAGGTCCAGCGCTTCGAACCCGCCAGCTTTGCGGCCAAAGTGCAGGTGACCGATGCTGACCTCGAGAAATTTTACCAAGCCCAGTCAGATCGTTTCAGGTCGCAAGAATCGGCCGACATCGAATACCTGGTGCTGGACGCTGCTGCACTTGAAAAAAGCATCACTTTGCCTGAACAAGACCTCAAGACATATTACGAGCAAAATTTGCAACGATTGGCCGGCCAAGAGCAGCGTCGCGCCAGCCACATCCTCATCAATGCAGCCAAAGACGCGCCGGCGGCTGACCGCGAAAAAGCCAGGCTCAAGGCTGACGCCTTGTTGGCTGATTTGCGCAAAGATCCCAAAGCCTTTGCCGAACTGGCTCGTAAAAATTCCCAGGATCCAGGCTCGGCCAGCAAAGGCGGCGACTTGGATTTCTTTGCCAAAGGGGCCATGGTCAAAGCTTTTGAGGATGCTGCCTTCGCCATGAAAAAAGGCGAAATCAGTGCTGTCGTGGAGTCCGAGTTTGGCTTTCACATCATCCAGCTGACCGACATCAAGGCACCTGCCGCGCCGAGCCTGGAGGCCATGCGGCCACAGCTTGAAGCCGATTTGAGAAAGCAGCAAGCCAAACGCCAATTTGCAGAATATGCCGAAACCTTCAGCAACAGCGTTTATGAACAGGCTGACACCTTCAAGCCGGTTGCTGAAAAGCTCAAGCTCACGGTTCAGCAGGCCAAGGGCCTGACACGCTCGCCGCAGCCAACCTCGCCAGCTTGGTTGTCGAACCCCAAACTGCTGGAGGCGATCTTTGCCGAGGATTCGGTGAGTAAACGCCGTAACACTGCGGCGATGGAAGTGGCCAGCAACACCTTGGTGTCTGCGCGAATCGTCAACCACCGTCCCGCATCCTTGCGTCCCTTTGCCGAAGTCAAAGAAGAGGTGCGTGTTCAGTATGTGAAAGATCAGGCCCAGGCTCTGGCCAAGGCCGAAGGCCTGGCTCGTCTCGCAGATTGGAAAGAGCGGCCTGCACAAGCTCAAGTGGGTGCGCCTTTGGTGGTCTCGCGCGAACAAGCCCAAGGGCAGGGCCAGGCTGTGGTGGATGCCGTGCTGCGGGCAGACCCAGCCCGATTGCCCACATTGCTGGGTGTTGACCTGGGCCCGATGGGTTACGCCTTGGTCCGAGTGAACAAGCTGGTAGAGCGCGATCAGCTCAACGCGCAGCAACAGGAACAAAGCCGTCAGCAATTTGCAAGGCTTCTGGGCAACGCCGAAGCCAACGCTTATTTGACACACCTGCGGTCGCAATTCAAAGCGGAGATTTTGGTGCCCAAACCCAAATCTTCAACAGCTTCATAAAAGCACAGGACCGCCGTTTTTGACGCTGATATTCAGGCTATAATTTAGTTTCTCCGGTGGCTGTAGCTCAGTTGGTAGAGTCCAGGATTGTGATTCCTGTTGTCGTGGGTTCGAGCCCCATCAGCCACCCCAATAAAATCAAGCACTTAGCCCGGTTCTGCCGGGCTTTTTGCTTTGTGGCCCCGCCAAAATTCCCTCGGCGGGAATTCACAGCGGTGGCCTGTGCAGATGGTGGGTCAGTTCACCATCACCAGTTTGCCCATGACGCTGCGTGATCCCATCAGGGTGTAGGCGGCTTTGAGTTCGCTCATGGGCATCGTGCGGTCCAGCACCGGCTTGATCTTGCCCTGGCCGTACCATTGGCCCAGTTCGGTCATCATGGCGGCATTGGCCTGGGGTTCGCGTCGGGCATAGTCACCCCAGAACACCCCCACCAGCGAAGCACCTTTGAGCAGCGGCAGATTCAGCGGCAGCGCAGGAATCGGTCCACCAGCGAAACCCACCACCAGATAGCGGCCGCGCCAGGCGATGGAGCGAAAAGCCGGTTCGGCCAGGTCTCCACCCACGGGGTCATAAATCACATCGGGACCACGTCCTTCGGTCAGCGTCTTCAAGGCTTCACGCAGGTTTTCGCGGCTGTAGTTGATGGTGGCGTCAGCACCCAGCTGGGTGCACAACGCGCACTTTTCGTCGGTGGATGCCGCAGCGATGACTTTGGCGCCCATGGCCTTGGCAATCTGGATGGCAGCGGTGCCCACGCCCCCTGCAGCGCCCAGCACCAGCACGGTTTCGCCCGCTTTGAGCGCGGCACGGTCCACCAGCGCGTGGTGCGAGGTGGCGTAGGTCATGATGAACGCTGCCCCATCGGTGGTAGGAAAGCCTGCAGGCAAGGGCATGCACAGCTTGGCTGGTGCCAAGGTGTGGGTGCCAAAGCCGCCTGTGCCCGAGAGGCAGGCCACGCTCTGGCCCACTTTCAGGTGGGTCACGCCTTCACCGATGGCCTCGATCACACCCGCATATTCAGAGCCCGGTACGAAAGGCAGCTCCGGCTTCATCTGGTATTTGTTCTGGACAATCAACAGGTCCGGAAAATTCAGGCTGGCCGCCTGGATTTGAATCAGAACCTGGCCAGGCCCTGGTGTTGGGGTGGGCAGTTCTTTCCAAGTCAGGGCGTCAACGCCCACAGGGTTTTCGCAAAGCCAAGCGTGCATGCAGTTTTCTCCAATTCAGCGTGTCATCAAATGTGCCTGATCTTAGGCAGCAGGGCGTGTCGATTCATGTCCCCCGAGCGACCAGTGACCGGTCAGCGTCTTCCAAGCAGCGCATGAGCCTGCAACAGGCGGGTGACGAGCGCTCACCCTACAATGGCTTATTCACAAACAGACAGCATGAAAATCCTGATTTCCAACGACGATGGCTTTCGTGCCGAAGGCATTGTGGCCTTGCACGCCGCCCTGAAAACCGTGGCCGATGTCGAGGTGGTAGCCCCTGAGCACAACAACAGTGCCAAGTCCAACGCGTTGACCTTGCACACCCCGCTGTATGTGCACCGTGCAGACAACGGTTTTCGCTATGTCAACGGCACGCCCGCTGACTGCGTGCACATCGCCTTGACGGGCCTTTTGGGTTATCGCCCGGACTTGGTCATCTCGGGCATCAACAACGGTGCCAACATGGGTGATGACACCTTGTATTCCGGCACAGTGGGTGCTGCGATGGAAGGGTATTTGTTTGGCATTCCCGCGATAGCCGTGTCTCAAATCGACAAGGGCTGGGCCCATCTGGATGCGGCGGCGGCTACCATCAAAAACATGGTTCAGCAGATGATGTCCGGGGCTTTGCTGGGCACACGCCCCTGGTTGTTGAATGTCAACATCCCCAACCTGCCCATCGAACAAATCAAGCCACCCAAAGTCTGTCGTTTGGGGCGCAGGCATGCGGCCGAGCCCGTGATCACACAGCTGGATCCCCGAGGTCAGACCATGTACTGGATCGGCAATGCCGGAGCGGCCATGGACGACAGCGAGGGCACTGATTTTCATGCAGCTGGCATGGGTCATGTGGTGGTGACACCCCTCAAGGTGGACTTGACGGACCACGACCACCTGCAGGCCTGGACGCAAACTTGCGGCCGCTTGTCGCAACAGGCCACGCCATGAACCAGCGCCCCAGTTTTCCCGCGAAATTGACACCTTCAGGGCAGCCAGCCAAGAGCCGGTCGGCTGCAGCGGGGTCTGGCAAGGCCCAAGCCAATGCACGTCTCGTGGCGCCTGGGGTCTCATCGGAGCCGCGTTTGTCACAGGTTTTGTCACAGGTGCACAGGCCCACGCAACCCATGCCCGCGTCCACCGGCCTGGGGCTCGACTCCAGTGCCGTGCGTGCTCGCATGGTCAGCAAGCTGGCCGAGCAGGGTGTTCAAGACCCTTGGGTGTTGCAGGCCATGGGGCGTGTGGAGCGCCATCGTTTTGTGGAAAGCGCCTTGGCCAACCAAGCCTACGAAGACACGAGTTTGCCCATTGGTCTGGGACAAACCATCTCCAAACCCAATGTGGTGGCTCGCATGATCGAGTTGCTCAGGCAAGGCGTCAGCGGTCATCTGGGTCGCGTGCTGGAAATTGGCACAGGTTGCGGCTACCAGGCTGCTGTGCTCAGCCATGTGGCCACCGAGGTCTACAGCATTGAGCGCTTGCGCGGCCTGCATGAAAAAGCCAAAGACAATCTGCGACCTTTCCGTTTGCCCAACGTCCATTTGATTTTTGGGGATGGCATGGTGGGTTTTCCCAAAGGCGCGCCTTATGCGGGAATCATTTCGGCTGCGGGCGGTGATGCGGTTCCGGCCGCCTGGCTGGACCAGTTGGCCGTGGGGGGGCGACTGGTGGCTCCGACCATCACCGCGGCGGGACATCAGGCCCTGGTGGTGATTCTGAAAAACGAGTCCGGCTTTGAACGGCAGGTTTTGGAGGCAGTTCACTTTGTCCCTTTAAAATCAGGCATTGCATGATTGAGTGAACCTGAATGATTTTTCACAACCTTTCTCGTTTCCTTCTGGTGGGCCTGACCGCTGTGTGGTTGGTCGGGTGCTCTTCGTCGCCGCGTACGCCTGCGCCTGTTGAAAATCGCGCTTTGGGCACGCCATCCAAAACCACCACCGCTGAAAAAAATGCCCAGATGCTGCCGGGTGCTGAAAACGCAGGCAAACCGGGTTACTACACGGTTCAAAAGGGCGATACCTTGACCCGCATTGGCCTGGATCACGGGCAATCCTGGCGGGATTTGGTGCGCTGGAACAATTTGCCCAATGCCCACCTGATCGAGGTGGGGCAGGTATTGCGTGTTGCGCCGCCGGGCGCAGCCGTAGAGGCCGCAGGCGTGGTGGTGCAGCCTGTGCCCAATGGCCCCGAAGCAACGGCTGTGACCAAAGCCCCGGCCCCCGTGCAGGCTCCGGCCCCCACAGCGGCCAACGATGAAGGTCTGGGTTTTGTCTGGCCTGCCGAGGGCAGTTTGCTGGCCGGTTTTGACGAGGCCAAGAACAAAGGCCTCGACATTGGCGGCAAAGCGGGCGATCCGGTGTTGGCCGCAGCCGATGGTCAAGTGGTTTATGCAGGTGCCGGGCTGCGTGGCTATGGCAACCTCATCATCCTCAAGCACAACAACACTTTTTTGACCGCTTACGCCCACAACCAGGCCCTGTTGGTCAAAGAAGACCAAAAAGTACGCAAGGGCCAAAAAATTGCCGAAATGGGCAAGACCGATGCAGACCGTGTGAAACTGCATTTTGAAATTCGCCGTCAAGGCAAACCGGTCGATCCCGCCAAATACCTGCCGGGCCGCTGAAGCGGTTCGGGCAGCGGCAGATTTTTCAAGCAAGAGGGCGCGCTGATGCCTTGGCCCGTGCTGGTTTTTGACATCGAAACCATTCCCGACATGGCCGGCTGGCGGCGCCTCAACCCCGGGCCTGCCGATGTGACCGATGCCCAGCTGCATGCCCAGTGGCAGGCCGAGCGGGCTGCAGAAGGCAAGAGCGATTTCATGCCCTTGTATCTGCAGCGCATCCTGTGCATCAGCTGCGTGTTTCGCAATGCCGAAGGCTTGCGGGTGCATTCCTTTGTGGACCGCGATGGGCAAAGCGAGGCCAAGGTGGTGCAAACCTTTTTTCAGGCCATCGAAAAACACGCCCCGCAATTGGTCAGCTGGAACGGCAGCGGTTTCGATTTGCCGGTGCTGCATTACCGGGGCCTGATGCACGGCGTGGTGGCCGACAAATACTGGGACTTGGGCGACGATGACCGCGAGTTCAAGTGGAACAACTACATCTCGCGCTATCACATGCGCCACCTGGACCTGATGGACCTGCTGGCCAAATACACGCCCAAAAACAACGCCCCCATGGACGCCCTGGCCAAGCTGTGTGGCTTTCCCGGCAAGCTGGGCATGGACGGCGCGCAGGTCTATGCGCAGTTTCAGGCCGGGCACACCGAAGACATCCGGCGCTATTGCGAAACCGATGTGATGAACACCTATTTGCTCTACTGCCTCTTTCAGAAAATGCGCGGCGGCTTCACCGAGGCCGAGTACGCGCAGGAGATCGCCTTTGTACAAGAAGAGTTGGGCAACTTGGCCCCGCAAGAGCCGCACTGGCAGGAATACCTGCAAGCCTGGGCCTGAAGTTTCCCTACGATACTGTGTGCTGGGCCCTCAAGTCGGGCCTCACATCCTGAGACAATCAGGGGATGAGCGAACCCGACATTTCCCTTTCCCAAGCCCACGCCGACGAACCCAGCCACTCCAGCGCCGACCTGCCCGAGGGTTGGCTGCGTGTCGGCTCCCTGGACATGGATGCCCAAGGCATCGCACGCCGACCCGATGGCAAAGTCGTGTTCATTGAAGGCGCTTTGCCTTTTGAGCTGGTGTCGGTCAATGTGCACCGCAAAAAGAACAACTGGGAGCAGGGCACCGTCACCCAGATCCACCACGAGTCTTCCCAGCGCGTGCGGCCGGGCTGCCCGCATTTCGGCCTGCATGCCGGCGCCTGCGGCGGCTGCAAGATGCAGCATTTGGAGGCCTCGGCGCAGGTAGCCGTCAAGCTGCGCGTGCTCGAGGACAACCTTTGGCACTTGGGCAAGGTCAAACCGGAAACCTTGTTGCGCCCGATCGAGGGGCCGACCTGGGGCTACCGCTACCGCGCCCGCTTGTCGGTGCGTTATGTGATCAAAAAAGGCGAAGTGCTGATTGGCTTTCACGAGCGCAAAAGCCGTTACATCGCCGACATGAAGGTCTGCCCGGTCCTGCCGCCCCATGTCAGCCGCATGCTGCTGCCATTGCGCGCCTTGATCGGACAGATGGACGCCCGCGAAACCTTGCCCCAGCTGGAGCTGGCCTGCGGCGACGAGGTCACGGCCTTGGTGCTGCGGCATCTGGAGCCCTTGAGCGAAGGCGACAAAGCCCTGCTGCGGGCCTTTGCCGCCGAGCACCAGGTGCAGTGGTGGCTGCAGCCCAAAGGCCCGGACACGGTGCATTTGCTCGACGAGGGTGGGGCGCAGCTCAGTTACGGCTTGCCCGACTTTGGCGTCACTATGCCGTTTCGGCCCACCGATTTCACCCAGGTCAACCCCTTCATCAACCGCGTGCTGGTGGCGCGTGCCTTGCGCTTGCTGCAAGCTCAAAAAACCGAGCGGGTGATCGACTGGTTTTGCGGTCTGGGCAACTTCACACTCCCCATCGCCACGCAAGCGGCGCAGGTGCTGGGCATTGAAGGGGCCGAAACCCTGGTGGCGCGTTCACGCGACAACTACGCCCGCAACCAGGCCGCCAGGCCCGAAGGCCAAGCCCTGGCCCCCACGCAGTTTGTGGCGCGCAATTTGTTTGAGATGACGCCCGAAATGCTGGTGGCCGATGGCACCGCAGACAAATGGCTGGTGGACCCACCGCGCGAAGGTGCCTTTGCCCTGAGCAAGGCGCTGGCCGAGCTGCACGAAAACCAGGACCTGCGCCAGGGCTGGACACCGCCGAAGCGCATCGTTTATGTGAGTTGCAACCCCGCCACGCTGGCCCGTGACGCCGGTATTCTGGTGCACCGTGCGGGTTACCGCTGCGTGAGTGCTGGGGTCATCAACATGTTCGCCCACACGGCCCATGTGGAGAGCATGGCGGTGTTCGAGTTGGCCTGAGACCCCTGGGTCTTTTGGCAGGCCACCGGCTCTGCACCATTGGCATAGGGGGCCTCCATTGTAGGAGGCACCCCTGCCACACCACCCGGCATGCGGGTCCGCACCGGGCGGTTCGAGCGCTTGAGGTCAGGACAGCCTTGGCACCCCCAGCCGGTCATAGTACG
>Ga0255127_1000142_pt1 | contig 39512 bp, 31 predicted proteins | sample Law_Miss_RepB_8d_FD_188555 | JGI IMG/M metagenome (GOLD analysis project Ga0255127, IMG submission 188555) | Freshwater microbial communities from St. Lawrence River, New York, United States - Law_Miss_RepB_8d | ecosystem: Environmental > Aquatic > Freshwater > River | place: USA: New York...
GGCGGTCGATCCTTCAGCTCGTCGAAAGAAGTACATCCACTGATCGCGTGGATCGGCGATCACGTCATTATCCCGTCCCACCTCCGGCTAGGCCCTTGGTTCTTCATCGCTCTGGCGGACCGTCGTCGACTGACGAAGCGTTAGGCGTTAGGTGAACGGCTATGATACGAGGAAACTTCGGACTTATCGCTGACATGGATCCCGATCCCCTTGTTCCGTCAACCGAACCTAAGTCTGCTAACTCGTAGAATCGAATTCTGATCGCATTTCCACCCGTTCATTCGAGGTCTGGACACGCTAGTGCGAGATTGTCCGGTGAATCGTCCTGGATATGTTGCCTGGCCTGAACGTGTTCGATGTGAAATCTCAGAAATGGAGCCGCATCTTGGTGCAAGTGGCAATATTCACAACGATTGCCTGCCCGATTTCACACCAATTTTTGTGTCGCAACATCCATCGACATTCTATGGTTGGATGAAACGTCTAGCACGCGATTGGAGAATGGTCACGAAATGGAATGCTGCTAAGTATCGATCGTACTCGGCTTGTTCCGTCTCCGTGAGTGTACCAGTATTGGCTTTATCCGCTAATGTATCTACCCGTTTCTGCAATTCATCGTCTGCTCGAATCGCTACGATTTTTCGCGCAGCCTCCTGGGTCAAACATTCGGCAAAGGGTTCGATAATTTGATCGAGAAGTGTTGCGTTCATGAAAAGTTTTATAAGGACTTGTAGGTCAAAGGAAAGCAATCAAGCATTTTTTCGCGAATCATTGATCGTCGGTCAAGTACCTCCTAATCACGAACATAGCCTTGTTCACACCGGTCTTTAGAGTTGTGGGCTGAACAAAATCAACTAACAGAAAACATTGGGAAAAACGCGAACGAGAAAAATCGCGTGCACTTCGATTCCGAAGCCCAACGCGACGAGCCCCTCTGACGGCTAATGCACTCGATTGCTACGCGCCATCAACCGCCCCTCCTCCGGCCGGGCCCATGGTTCTTCATCGCTCTGGCGGACCGTCGTTGAGATCGTCGAACTAATTGCCTTCAACTTCCCATACGCATCCTGGTAAAAACAATCGAGGGCCTACTGCCGCCGCCTTTCAAGTTCCCTCCTGGACTCAAACTGTTCATGGCACCGCCCGCCCAAGCGTCATCGCTTAAAAGCGGCTTAAACCTAGGGCTAGCCGCCGGTGTCCGACGATCCTGTACTATCGCCGCCTTCTCCGCTTTCCAACCGCTCCACACTAGCCGCTTCATGGATTTGCGCGGGACTCACTGGCGTCGGCGCGGGTGCATCGACCCGCAAGACCTCCGCTTCAAACACTTCCATGAACCGCTTGATGAGCGGCTTCGCCATCGCTTCGCGAATCCGTTGTGCTTGTGAAACACTCGGCCGTGTCGGGTCCATCGCAGCCGTAAATGCTTGAGCCTGCATTCCTGCAGCAATCGGCATCGGTACATCGGTCAACACAAAGTCGAGATGAATATCCGAGCCGGTCTGTGTCGCTAAAGCTCCCTTGAGCCGCTGCAAAGTTTCAGGTTTTCGCAACTGCTGGATCGCCATTGCAGCCTCTTTTGCAAGCTTTACCTGCCAAGCACCCGGGACCCGTTCGTGTACTTCAAGTGCCAATGCACCGAGTTGTCGCATCAATCCCCCAAGACTTAAGGCGGCTTGGGCAAGCTGTTCTTTTGGACTCAACCCTTCGATCACCTCACCTGAATCAACCGCAGGGGAATCGACAGCAGAACTTTCGATAGTTTGAACGACGGCTGATTGATTGGTTGTAGCGGCAACGGTGCTACCAGCAAGCGGCTGTACCTTCGCAACGCTTGCACTTTGAACCGGTTTAACATCCGGCTCCGGGAAAGGGATCTGTATAGATTCATCGTCATCCGATTCGACTTGCATCTGCTTCGGGTCGAGCGAAACACTTGGTGTTAAGCTTTGCTCTGAGACCCTTGATGCCTGACTAACCGGCTGGGTCAACTCTTTTTTTTTTGAGTCGTCTGATGGCACACTCGCAGCGACCGAAGAAACGGAAGGAGTTGCAATGACCGGTCTTGGGGAAGGGCTATTGGGCGAAAGGTTCCGAGCAATTCCATTGACCACATCAGAGAGTGCTTGAAGATCGACGAGATTGCAGATCTGTACAAGGGCAACTTCGAGAAGTATTCGGCTTTGCACACTATGCTTCATCTTGACGATGGTCTCGTCGACAATCTGAATTGCGGTCAGCAGAGTGGTCAGTCCCCATGATTGGCCGAAGCCTCGTAACTGGTCGCTGTTGGCTGCATTCGCGGTACGAATAAGGTCGGGTGAAGCACCGACCTTTAACGCCATGATATCTCGCAGATATCCTAAGAACTGCTCGGCTAGCTGGCCGGCATCTACTCCTTCGAGAACCGCTGCTTCCAGAGCTTCTATAGCACCAGCAGCATTCCGCTCAACCATACACTGAGCGAATGTCGCAAGCCGACTTTCGTCGGCAGTCCCGAGCATCGCGTGCACGTCAGCGACCGAGATCTGCTTGCCACCAAAGCTCAATAGCTGCTCCAGCAAAGATTGGCTATCGCGCATCGAGCCAGAAGCTCGGCGAGCGATCAATTTCAGAGCATCGGCATCAGCTTGAGTCCCTTCGTTCTGACAAATGAACTGCAACCTGCCGAGAATTTGATCGGTGTGAACAGGTGGAAAATCAAAGCGCTGGCAACGAGACAGAACCGTGATAGGTATCTTCTCTGGATCGGTCGTACAAAAAATGAACTTGACGTGCCCAGGTGGTTCTTCAAGCGTCTTTAGCAACGCATTGAATGCTGCTGTGGTCAACATGTGGACTTCGTCGATGATGTAGATCTTGTACGGTGCTCGGCTAGGACGCACCAAAGCGTTCTGCCGCAAAGACCGGATCTCGTCGATCCCGCGATTGCTCGCTCCGTCGATCTCGATCACATCCATGTCTTCCCCAGAATCGATCGCAAGGGCGATTTCCGAAGACGGGTCAAATCGTCCGTTCCCCTCAGGAGAAGCGTTCAGAGCCTTGGCAAAAATGCGCGCGGTACTGGTTTTGCCAACTCCTCGTGCCCCGGTAAACAAGTAAGCATGACCGACGCGATGAGTCTCGATTGCCCTTAGCAACGCTTGCGCAGCGGTATCTTGCCCAACAAGATCCTCGAACGTCTTGGGCCGATATCTTCGGGCCACGACGGTGTACTTCGTGGAGTCTTGCTTCTCGCTTGCGTCCTCGTGCGATCCTGACATCTGCTCTGTTTTCCCTTGCTGAGTCCCTTTGTTGATTCCCTTGTTGAAAGGGTCTCCTTGCTGACACTCACCCAGTCATCGAAGCCCGCCTACGGCATCTTAGTAAGGCCATATTTCCATTCCATATTGTACCGTGCAACACCTAATAGGGAATGGATCGACCCCCTTGAGCCAACGGCTGATTCTCACTGGAAACCTGAAAAACCCAACTCGCGCTCGCTCGAAAATCGCAGACTTAAGTCGATTCTGCGTTCATATGGGATATTTTCCTCGTGATCGCTTCGATCAAACACTCTAAGCTTCCCGGCGAAGTCGCTGCAATGACTTCCTGATAGATCTCATATCCATATACACTCGCCGGAGGTATGTAGCCCGGTTGCCAATCATTGGTTAGCGTCGTAACAAAAACCGCATGCGAACGAAACCGCTCTCGCAGGGTAACTTGAAAAATCTGATACAACTCCCCAGGCAAAAACACCCAAATTACATCTCCCAAAATCCCAATCTGACAACGCAACGGATACGATCGACCAGGCTCAAGGTGCGTCAAGCGGTTCAATTGTCTTGTTCGCTGCTCGACCTGTGCTCGACAATCGCGAACACGCCCAAGATCCGATGCTTCTCGCGCCTTGCTTTCCTCCCCCAACCAATGTTCCATCTCAACGCGCGTTTGCTCGATCGTCGGCAAATCATGCCTGTAGGGTAAGTCTACGACTAACTCTTCCCATCGCCACCTCGCCCCTTTTTGATCCTGCTCCGCACACACCGGTACGTGCTTCCAAGTCCCAATCGCGGTACCGGATATCACAGGTCCGGCATACCGATACTCGGTTCCTGCGGCAGGTAAAGTCGCAATCGCAGATAGGGCTGCAAAGCCAACCTGCTTGCCATTGCGATCCGCCACTGCAGGATCCCCGACGAACCCCTCGCGAGGCCCAAGGTCTCCGGAGGCACCTTGAAGAAACAGGCAAACCCCTCCCTGCTCGCGTTCAATCGTCTCTCGCATCGCCCCAACCCAATCGGGACTGATCAATGTGTTCTCCCAAGCCAATGTTGTTGGATGGCAAGCATAGTTAACGATGGTTCCTAAACACTTCCCCGTTTCATCTGCTAGCTTTGCAATCAACAAGGTATCGTCGGCTTGCCCCTCCGGGTTCAAACCACATACAAACCTTTGACGCTCCTCGTCGAAGAAATCGCGATGTGCGGCAAGCTCACAGCGGCCTGCCGTCACAACCATCCTCATGGGCTGTACCCTACTGCTAGCTTCTTTGGCTAAGAGCCCAAGTTGATTTGCTAACTGATCTAAATAAGGACCCAGCAATTCCCCACCCGGCAACCCGCTGCGGGTTCGCGACATCCATCCAGCGCCATGAGTATGCGTCAACGTTACCAACACCTTGCGAGCATCGATCCCTGTGGAACGATGAATCGACTCGCGAATCTTCTCGATCTCTTCTGGATCGAGAATACAGTGATCGAGACTTACGAGAATTCGCGCTTCGCTTGATTTCGAAACATCCGTTCCCGTTGAATAGGGTTCCAGCCACAGCAGCGTTGCTTCAAGTGGACGGTGCACTCCCGTAGCGCGATCGTGCAATGCCGCTCCCCACATCCGATGATAAATTCCCACAGGCGGTGTGATGTCACACCTCGCAAAAGCCCCCCGAAAACGTCCTTGCGATTTCCTGATCACTTCCATTTTACTCATCTCCAAATATCGTTCCTCGAGGATTGAGCAACGCCCAGCAAACCGCATCGATAGCCATCACTCCAGCAAATAAGAACAGAATGAGATTCCAGTTCTCCGTCTGTGCGACCAGCCAGCCTGCCGTCAACGGAAACAGCGATGCGCCAAAGTTCCCAAACATATTCATCGTGCTAAAAACTGTCGCGACATGCCGCCCACCATAACTGATGGCTACCGCATATCCGCTGACCCCACCGAACGTCGCAAAGAAAGCCCCCAAACTGATCAGCGTAATGCTCTGGTAAGTATCCGCTACGAAATAGGACATTAGGATCAATAACGCACAACTGCTCATCCCAACGACCGCTATACCCTGGCGACTAAGCCTCGGATTGCCTGTCTTCTTTAGCAACCAGTCCGAAAAGTAACCACCCGTTAAACTTCCAACCACACCTCCTATCCCGGCAACAGTAGTGAGGATTCCAGAGTCCAACTGGGAAACCCCGCGTGTCTTTTGCAAAAAGGTAGGAAACCAAGTGGTAAAGAAGACCATCCCCGCCGCCCTAAAAAACTGCTGCCCACACAACAACATCAACGGCACACTCCCCAACATCTTCGACCATCGCACTCTGGATGTGCTCTTCGAAACCTCAGCCGAAGGTAGTTTAGTACGAGTTACGATCCATAAAAAACCTCCTGTCCAGAGAATTCCAGGAATCGCATAAGCCATCAGCAGCAGTCGCCATCGCTCCACCCCAAGCCGCTGCGCTGGGCCAGTAAGGCCTTCCAAACAATACGCCGCAAGCACAGGTGCAATCGCCCCACCTATGGTCATACCGGCTGCCAATAACCCCGTTGACCTCGCTCGTTCTGCCTCTGGGAAAATCCTACCCAACGCTTTTGCAGCACAAGGAAACGCTCCAGCTTGCGCCGCACCCATCAATCCCCAAAGGAACAGAAGCGAATAAAAACCGTTCGCAAAAGCACTCAGCAACGTCGCCATCGACCAAGCCACCGTAAAGATGACCAACGCACTGCGACTTCCCAATCGATCCGCCAACCAACCGGAAGGGACTTGCATCAGCGCATAAGCCAAATACCAAGCCGACTGAATGGCACCCATATCCTTCGCAAGATTCGCGAACTTCAAATCGCTCGCAATCTCTTCTGCAGGGACACTCAACGCCGCTCGTTGAACATATGCGACAGCGGCAGATATGCAAAGCAACGTCAAAACTTGATAACGGCCGGCTCGCACATCAGTCTCACCCGCACCCTGATCTAAATCGCCATCCTTGTCCCGCTCACCATGCTCGCTCATGATGCGTTTTGCCCGTTAGCACCCTGCGTGCCGTTCTGCTCATCGCGCAACGCAAGCTGCAAGCAATCAAACAACCGGTCGACTTCCTCGCAAGTCTCCCGATCCAAATCCCAGCTATACGGTCGGATTCGCAAGGTGTTTCGGAAAATCCCACGCTTCTTGAGCAAGTATTTCTCGATCGCGAGAAAACCATCGAGACCAGCTTGTAACTGCAACGCAGTCAAAGCGCAAATCGGCAACGACAGTCGATAGATCCGGGACTCATCTCCCGCTTGTAAAGCCCGCCACAAGGCGACTATTCCATCGAGCAGATCGGTTCCAGGCATCGTCCCGACAATCCCACGCCGATAGCAATCGACGAGATTGATCCCTCCAGATCCTTCAAAAATCCTTGCCTTCCCCAAGCTTCCATCGCGGAGCTTCGACAAGTTTGGCCCAAGCGGACTCGCTTCGGGTTTAAAGAAAATTCGATGCTCGCCAAACTCGCTGAGCAATCGCAAGTAAACACTCAAGTCAATCGCCGCACCAACGTAGCTCGACGCATCTTGCACCACCAAAGGAATCGAAATCGCTCGAGCAATTGAGCTGAAATACTCGACCGTCATATCACCACCAAGGGACGTTGCTACGGGTGGAATAGCCATCACGGCATCCGCTCCCAATCCCTCCGCATGCTGCGCAAAATCGATAGCTTCGCGAATGCTCTCAGCCCCCACACTGATCACACTTGTTCCCCGACCTCGCACCGCTGAGCAAACATGACTCGCTAACTCACGGCGACCATGATAGCCAAGCCGCAGGGTCTCGCTGACCATCGCGACAACCACCCCGTCCGCTTGGGTTTCAAAAGCCCAATCGATTTCCTTCTCAAGAACTTCGACGTCGATTCCACCATCTTCACAAAAGGGTGTGTGCAAAACCGGCAGTACTCCTCGCAAAAGCGGCTTACTGCCCGAATCGCCCATAGCTGAATCCCTTGGTTGAACTCCAGCCGTATTTTTAATGTTCATTGTGCTACTCTTTATCGGTCTACCAATCGCCCACGCCACCATCGGCATAGAACACTCGCTGCAAAACCTCTTGCTCAAAGGGATGCTTGCGCACCGCTTCTTCGTCGATGGTAACCCCAAGTCCCGGTTTCGTGTTCGGTGTTACTGTGCGAGTCGACTTATCTACTACATAACCTTCCTGCACTACATCATCTCTCCACGGAACATCATTGTGCACCGATTCGCAAATAATGTAGCTTGGTTGCGAGAATCCGAATTCGATCGATGCAGCGGTGCTGACAGGCCCTTGGGGATTATGAGGTGCTAATGCAATGCGATAAGCATCCGCCAAAGCAGCCACACGTCGCGCTTCGGTGAACCCACCGCAATGCGTCAGATCCAACTGGCAAATCTCGCACCCCTTCGCTGCAAACAAATCGCGAAACGCGGCCAAGTGTGTCATCCGTTCCCCAGTCGCAATCGGTGTACTTACCGCAGCATTGATCGCCGCAAGCCCCTCGATGCTCTCTGGCCAACAAGGCTCCTCGAGAAAATACAAGCCAAAAGGTTCAAGCACTTTGGCAAACTGCATTCCCATCGCTGGAGATGGACGAGCATGACAATCCACCATAATGTCCACCGAATCCCCCACCGCCTCACGCATCGCCGCGACACAAGCTTCCGCCCCTTTGAGCGGTTTTAAACCCTCGATCGGCATCGTGGGCGGGACCGCCATCGACTTGAATGCACTAAACCCCTCCGAGACCGCTTGCAGCGCAAGCTCACCGAATCGCTTGGCATTGTCGACCGGCGTCTCGTAGAAACTCTTCATGTCTCCGCCACCAAGGTGACAATACAATCGGATGTAGTCCCGAACCTTTCCACCCCACAACTGATGGCAAGGCACTCCATGTACCTTGCCAAGAATATCCCAAAGTGCAATATCGATCCCCGCGATGGCGGTCGAACGCACAATTCCACTACCATGCCAAAAATGCTGCCTCCACATCATCTGCCAAAGATGCTCCACACGCGTTGGATCTTGACCAATCAGTAACTGGGATAGATCCTCAATCGCTCCTACCACCCCACGCGTGTGCCATTCCAAAGTCGCCTCACCCCAACCAACGAGCCCAGGCTGATCGGTGATAACTTTCACAAATACCCAATTGCGCATGCGCGCGTGGCAAACAAGCGTCTCGATTTTGGTGATCTTCATATTCTGTCGTTGATTAGTGACTTCGTTCTTTTACTAGTCGGCGATGCCCTTACGCTCACAACCGATCGATTAGCGAGGTATCGACCAATGCCCTTGCTCGCGATAACTCCTACCTAACATCGCATTGGCTTGCACATCGTTGGTAATCGATTGGGTCTTCGGATCGAAAGCCAATTGAACCCCTGTGCGTACAGCGATGTTGGCTAGATGAATCAAAGCCGTGGAATGATGCCCGATCTCGATGTCCGCAGAAGGCCTCTTACCGGTCTCGATGGATTGCAGAAAATCGGCTTGATGACTCGAAGGCAACGCAATGACTTCCTTAGGCTTCGGATCCTCGACAACCTTGTTGTCCTCCGACCAGAGCATCAGCTTACCGCGTTTGCTGACCATCAGCATCCCACGCGTGCCATGGAACTCGATTCCGCAGTCGCAGTTATAAGGATAGTTCTTGGACCAAATCCGCATTTCAAACATCAATTGGCGACGATGGCCGACTTGTCCATCCCCCGGCCACTCAAAAACACATGTAGCATGATCGGGAAATTGCTGATCATCGTCGAAGTAATACTTACCCCCGATCGCGGCTGCCGAAGTCGGGAAGCCTTCGACCCCCAACCCCCACCGCGCAATATCGATCTCATGTGCTCCATCGTTGCCGATATCGCCCGTTCCGAAGTTATGCCACCAGTGCCAAGAGTAATGAAAACGGTTCTCCTGGTAAGGGATGAAACTTGCTGGACCGACCCATGTGTCGTAGTCGACATGCTCGGGTACCGCTGAAGGGGCCGACTTGCCAATGTTCGCTCGACGTTGCACATTCCAAGCTTTGGCCATCAACACATCGCCAATAGCCCCTTCCTTGATCATCTGAATCGCGTCGACGACAAGCCGATTACTGCGGCTCTGCGTCCCATGCTGCACGACTACATTATTCTTTCTGGCTGCTTCTAGTAGTTTTGCACCTTCGACAAAGTTATGACTGCAAGGTTTCTCCACATAGACGTGCTTCCCTGCGTTACAAGCCATGATGGCTGCCGGAGCATGCCAATGGTCAGGAGTCGAAATCACAACGGCCTGAATCTCTTTATCATCGAGAATCCGTCGCAAGTCGGTCGTACCCTTCGCACCTGTTTCCTTTTCAAATTGAGCAAGCCGTTGTTTATCGGGGTCGCATACCCAAGCGATCTCTGCAATCTTCTTGAACTCATCCCGGTGAGTCCCCGCTCGCCCCCCGCATCCGATCAACGCAACTTTATGTTTTACTTCCGTCGCACCAATCGATCGCCCCGCCGCAGGTAACAACGCAACCGCCGAAGCCCTCTGCAAGAACAATCGACGCGTAAGAGCATCGCGACTGATGGATGCACGGTTGAGGAGTTGGTAACTTCGCATCGGGTTCCTCTTGATTCTTTCTTACTCGCAGTTTCCAGCACAGGTCAGTTTCAATCACGGGCCAGTTTGAATCATTGGCCAGTTTCCATCATTGGCCACAAGTTCCAACAACCGATTTAGTATAGGATATTCACCTGCGCAAAGTTGGAAGCACACTCCCAATCCCGATCACCATTCTTTTTCGTTTCTAATCATGCAATCCTTTTATCGGTACTTATCGACCAACTATTCCAGGCAGACCTGGAGTCTGGTTTGCTTACTTCTCGCAACCTTTGAGTCTGCTGCTTCGGCACAAATCGCAGCCGAAATTCCGTCCAAAGCCCTTGAGGCGATGCAACTTCGCACCCCCGCTTGGAAATCCCCAACAGTGCACCGCGAAAGCTCCATCTTATTGCAAGATGGTCAAGCGGTTCCTACCGCACGTTTGGCGTTCCCCGCTTCGGAAATCATCGAACTGAGAACAGCGATGACCGGAAAAGTGTTTCAAGAAGGTGTCGATTGGAAACTAGACGCAACCAAGTCGACGATTCAATGGGTCGGCCCACTTCCTTGTGAAACCATCCGAACCGACCAGCTCTTTCCACCGAGTTCAGCCCCCAACAGCTACAAACACCGAGCGAGTAACCCCGATCAAAACTTGCTCTATGCCCCTGGCAAGTGGTTTCATGAACGCAACCTTGAAATCACCTATCGCCGTGCAAATCCGGTCGAGTCCAGCGAAGGTGCAACGGAAATCCACTTTCCGAAAAGCCTTGAGAAACTTCGACGGAAATCCAAACTGGTAATCGCCGTAAGCGGGGATAGTATCTCCACGGGCCTCGATGCTTCGGCAACCACTGCAACCCCACCGAACCAGCCTGGCTATCCGGACCTACTTGCGTCTCAGTTGCGTCACGACTTTGGCGCAGAGATCACACTGGTCAATCGCTCCGTCGCGGGATGGAGTATCGCCAACGGTGCGGAAGACCTTGATCGACTTCTGGAATGCAAACCCGATTTGCTCATAGTGGCATACGGTATGAACGATGTCGGCAGACGCGATCCGAAATGGTTTGTGGATCAAGCCGACACGATCCGGCAACGCGCGAAAACGCTTGTGCCTGACGTCGAGATTTTGTGGGTCACCACTATGCTCGGCAACCGTGAATGGATTCATACCCCACGCGATATGTTCTTCGCTTACCAAAAAGCTTTGCGCGATGCTTTGCCGGATGCTAGCGCACACGAAGCAATAGCGGACGTGACTAGGGTTTGGGAGATCATGTCGGAACGCAAGCACGAACTCGATTACACCGGCAACGGTCTAAATCACCCGAACGATTTCGGGCATCGACTCTACGCTCAATGCATTCTCGAATTTCTACCTGTCGAGTCGCTTCCCGTTAAGTAACTCCCTCTGCTAAGGGAATTTACTTCATCGCAGAAAGCAATTCGGCGAGAATAACGGTCGCAAAAGTCGTAGCGTATTTCCGTTCGTAAACGCCGCGTAGCGAAACAACATCGATGTTATTGATCGCTACAACGAAACACTGCGCGGAAGTCGATTTCGAGACCGCTCCGTGTAAATCATGGGTAAAGGTGGCGATACCACACTTCCTCGGTGGAAAGTTACCGATGAATATGATCTTTTTCAAACTTGGGATTGGCGTGGTAATGGCGTCAATTCTTGAAAGAGCAAATCAGCCGTTGGCGATAGTGGATTCGATCCGATAATGACAACTTGCGTCATCAACATCATCGCGAATGAGCCGATGGGTGATCGGCACCAAGTGCTGACCGTCCTGCAACGACTTCAACGCCGCTTCAAATGTCGTCGCTTGCATCACACTCTGATTTGGATCGAGCGCATCGAGCACCAATAGCTTGCTCCCAGTTCGGTGCTCCACTTGATCGAGTTGATCCATCAGAAAGCGTTTTACCAACGGATAAGGGGTAAGATGCTTGGTATCACCTTGGAGAAAGGCATCGTATTGTGGCTTATCAGTGAACCCGAAGATCACTGATGGTGCGACAGGACTAGGCCTTGAATCCGCAACGTGTGAATCGGCAACTTCTGAATCTGCCAATTCTGAATCTGCCAATTCTGAATCTGCCACAAAAGTGTGATTCCCCGACAGAGACGGGCTAACTAGTTGCAGCCCGTGTCGTAGCACGTAACGCGGCGTCTTGGAAGAAACTTCCGCCATGATCAACTCCTTGACAATGAGCAAGCCTGCTGCGGCCGTTTGTCGAAGAGTATCTTCTGCAAGTACGGACGGCGGGTTGTGAGGAGCAAGTCCGCATGCGTATCAGGCAGGAGAAGGTTGCTGAATCACCTAGGGTGGTTCTTCACGCAGGGCACGCTTTGCAAGCTACCACGTTTGCCCCTCAACGCAATCATTAAAAGTCCTATTAAGCCATAATAGGGTTTGAAACAGTGTTTGATTTGCACAAACAAGAGGATTGTCGATCGGTCGCGAGGCAAGAGAACGGAATCGATTGCACAGATGGGTTTTCAAAGCTGGGAGTGCAGAACCGGGATTGTCACAGGGGCCCCGATTTCCCTAAACTGCCCCAATGACCCGCATCGACAGGTACTTGGCATTTCTCTACATCCGCGTATTTCTGGTTTGCTTTCTGACGCTTGCCGGACTGCTGATGGTTGCCCAGATTTTCACGAACCTCGACGAATTCATCCAATACGGGAAGATTCGTGGTAGCCTGCCACTTGCACTGGCTGAGTACTTTGGGCCTGTCATGCTCAATATTTACGAGCTGACTTGCGGATTGCTGACCCTTCTTGCAATGCTCTTTGTCATCGCATGGCTTTACCGGACCAATGAATTGACAGCAATGCTGGCAGCCGGGATCAGCAAAGCCCGCATACTGCGAGTACTACTGTGTTTGAGCCTGGTAGCGATCGTGCTCGGGGTCGTGGTCCGCGAGGTTTGGATCCCTCAATGGAGCCACATATTGACGAAGAAACCTCAGGACTTGCAGGGCACGGAACGAATCTTGCCGATTCGCCCCACCGAAGATCGAGAGCAGGGGATGTTGATCGCCGGTCGGAACTTGGTCAACAATACGCAGTCGATCCAAGGTCCTGTTTTCCGTCTATTCGGACCAGCTTCGAAATTGGCAACGCAGATCAACGGTGAGAATGCTAAATACTTGGAAGCGACCGAGGAACATGGTTCGGGATATCTTGTCGAAGGGGTGTTAGACAAGGACTTGTTGCTCAAGGGTTCGGTTCAGTTCGAAGGAGTCGACTACATCCGTCTCCCGTCGGATACGCAATGGTTGAAACCGACAGAATGTTTTCTTCCTAGTCTGGTCGAGTTCGACATGTTGCGGGGAGGAACGGCCAAACAGTTCGCATCCACCGCGGATCTGCTTTGGCGTCTGAAACACCAAAGCGAATACTACGGTGATGATTTGAAGCTGTTGATCCACCGCCGCTTCGTGCAACCCTGGCTTGATTTGACCCAGTTGCTATTGGGATTACCTTTCGTTTTGACCACTCGAAATCGCAACGTCATACAACTTTCCATCGCCTGCTTGATCACCTTTGGAATCTTCTATGCGGTCAATACAGGATTTGGAGTACTCGGTTCGTCGAGTGTCTGGATCAGCCCCTCGTTTGCAGCTTGGGCTCCTCTGCTGTTATTTGCGCCGATCGCTTATGCTCGAGCCATGCGAGCCCTAGTAGAGTAAGCGAATCGTAGAGTAAGCGAATCGTAGAGTAAGCGAATCGTAGAGTAAGCGAATCGTAGAGTAAGCGAATCGTAGAGTAAGCGAATCGTAGAGTAAGCGAGATCAACTAGTTCAAATGCAAAAAAAATCGGCCCACCATTTCTGGCAGGCCGATTTTAGTCGCTTGTATCTTAACCCTAGCAATCGTGTTCGCAATTAGCGAACGCGGGTGCTGCTAGCTTGAATGATACCGCGATTGGTGTTCAGGTAAGCATGTGGATCAACCACTGGTGCTGGAGTTGCAACTGGAGCAGCAACTGGGGTGCTTCCGCAGGAAGTGCATCCTGCTGGAGCTCCATCGCATGCACCGGTATCGCAAGCCGAAGCCGACTTCTTAGCAAACAACTTGCCGAGCAAGCCGCCATGACGCTTCTTCAATCCGCATCCGCTGTCGCAACCGCCAGCGACTGCACCGTTGCCTGCACAAGGATCGCAAGCAGCGATTTCAGCGCCACAGCTTGGGCCGTTGCCGCCGATGCCGCAAGCTGGAGCAGCGATTTCAGCGCCGCAGCTTGGACCTGCTCCACAACCAGCTTGTTCAGCACCGCAGCTTGGAGCTGTGGTGACGCATGCTGGGGTGGACAATGCAGCGTGCTTAGCAGCCAACTTCGCATGAAGATTAGCCTTAGCAGCGTGCAAGCGAGCCATCTTGTTTGCATGTGCAGCTGCAAGCTTGCACTTCAAACCCTTCAAGCCATCCAAAACTGGAGTGCGTACAACTACAGGACGGCAAGCAGCGGTTTCAACGCCACAGCTTGGACCGATGTTTCCACCGTTTCCGCCGTTACCTGCACAAGGATCACAAGAAGGAGCAGCGATTTCAGCTCCGCAGCTTGGACCTGCACCGCAACCAGCCATTTCGGCTCCGCAGCTTGGACCAGCGCCACAACCAGCTTGTTCAGCTCCGCAGCTTGGATCTACAACCGAGGTATCGCAGCAGGAGCTCGAAGCACCAACGCCACGTCCACCCAACAGACGATGAATCAGATCGCCACCGAAGCTTTGTCCGCAGAGGGTAGCACCTAAAACCATCGAGCCAACAATCATGTTCCACTTCATCGAACCAAATCTCCCTTTGTACATTGGGTCACTGACCATCGCAAGCGATCGTCGACATGGCGGAGTTGAGACCGATTTCGGCGCACGAAGTCGCCGCCGAAATCGCCCTCTACTGGCGCGGCTATTGAGCGATCGCGTTGAGATCGCCCGTGTGACTTCGTAAGCCCCACTTCCATTGGCTAAGCCCTTCCGTACTTGGACTTTCGCCACCCATGTCTTCATTCGCCTCAATCTTCAACGCTCCGAGCACGGCTCAAAGCATTGAATTCGAATCGCGATGGTTGTCGGCCGAGTCTTCCATAGACCCGATCAGTTCTGGGTCACCGACAATTTCGCATTCCATCTCACCACTCATCCTGCCCGCCCTTGCGGGCCATCCGTCAGCAGGTTGAAACTTGGTAAGATGCGATGACGAGGGAAACTATCGGCAAGCAATCAAAAAGCCTTGAACCGCCGAATGCTTTTTTCCAAAATTGAACCCAGATAGGAACTTACGTAAATCTTAACGCGCAGGAAGGCTTCGACAGTTCTTCCGATCGCACCATCGAACTTCTTCGCTATCTTCACATTTCCTTACGCACGCTTTGCCGAATAGGTATAATCGTCAAAGTCCATTACCAATCGCCCGTTGCTCCCACCTCGCCTCTCGCTCACCTCCAAAACCAATACGCCCCCAACACGCCACCCAACACCGCGCCCTGACAGGTCAACCTGCAAGCGATTGGACGGCGAACCGTCATTTAGAAGCCTACTGCTAATCCCTTTATGAGAATTGCTTACCTAACCGCTGGAGCCGCTGGCATGTACTGCGGCTCATGCATGAACGACAACGCAATCGCCAAAGAATTGCTAGAGGCCGGTCATGATTGCGTTCTGATGCCCGTCTACACCCCGATCAAAACCGACGTGGAAGATGTCAGCGTCGGCAAAGTCTTCCTCGGGGGCATCAATGTTTTCCTAGCCCAGAAACTCAAGTTCTTCCGCAAAGCACCCAAGTGGATAGAGAACCTGCTAAATCAACCTTGGCTGATCCGACAGCTTACCCGCAACGCCGGCAAAACATCGCCTAGCTTCCTCGGCGAGCTTACCGTATCCATGCTCCAAGGTGTGGAAGGAAACCAACAACAGGAATTCGACGAATTGCTGCGTTGGCTAAAAATGGATGTTCGCCCAGATGCGATCATCCTCACCAACCTGCTCATCGGTGGAGCCATACCCGAACTTCGCCGCAACGCCGACGTCTGGGTTACTCTTCAAGGCGACGATATTTTCCTTGACTCCCTCCCACAAGCCTATCGCGAGGAAGCGATAGCCAAAATGAAAACTCTGGTACCGAGCGTCCAAGGTTTCATCTGTCACTCCGAAGATTATGCTTCGCGAATGTCAGAACTCCTTCATATCCCCTCCAACAAACTTTTCGTCGTTCCACTAGGTGTCGAAACCGACGACTTCCTGCCAGACCCACAATCGCCCCCCGCGAACCGAGGCAACTCAAAAGACATTCATCTCGGTTACCTCGCCCGACTAGCACCGGAAAAAGGACTCCACCAACTCGTTGATGCTTTTATTGCCCTTCGAAAAACCGGTAACTGGAATCGACTGAAACTCCATGTTGCCGGCTGGGCAGGACCCCAACATGCCCCTTACTTGAAAGAACAACATGCAAAACTCAAAGCCGCCGGCCTTGAGAATCAATACAACATCCTCGGAAGCGTCAGTCGCCGACAGAAAATCGACTTTCTAAATTCCCTCGACCTGTTCTGCGTTCCGACCACCTACGCAGACCCGAAAGGAATCTATTTACTCGAAGCCGTCGCCTGCGGCTTGCCATATGTCATGCCCGACCATGGCGCTTTCCCAGAACTGCACCGCCGTATTACGGAACATTCCCCCCAAAGCAACGGAGCGTTATACGCCCATGCTTCCCCCGACGACCTCCGCGATCGACTCGAAAAGACTCTGCTTGGATTGGGCCCGAAATCACAAGCCGCCCCCAGCCTCATCTCCGAAATCGATATCGCAACCCACGCAAAACGCTTGCTGTTGACCTTGCAAGGCAAGCCCAGCAACCCCTGAGCCTCTCCGGATCCTTGCAAAACACTCCCGCGAAGTTTCCCGACGAAACTTCACCGCACGTAGTCGCCGAAGCGAAAATCGCTATACTTCTGCGTTTTTCAACACGGTGACCTAACCCCTGACTTGGTATGACCGAACCTATCGATTCGCTCCAAACCGAACGAGTACTCGTCCTCGACTTCGGCTCTCAGTTCGCACAACTTATCGCACGACGGGTCCGAGACCAAAACGTCTACTGCGAAATCGTCCGCCACGATATCTCAGTCGAGAAAATCCTTGCCCGCAAACCGATCGCGATCATTCTCTCGGGCGGGCCTTCTAGCGTCTACGATGCGAACGCACCGAAATGCGATCCGAAACTCTTCGATCTCGATATTCCGATCCTCGGCATTTGTTACGGCATGCAACTGACAGCGCATTCCCTCGGCGGGAATGTTCAAGCATGTCCGGCCCGCGAATACGGACGCTCGCGACTCGAAATCAAAAACCAAGAAAAACTCTTTGCCGGCTTCCCTTCGGAAATCGATGTCTGGATGAGCCACGGCGACCAAGTCCAAAAGCTACCCGAAGGCTTTGAAACACTTGCAGGCACCAGCACTTGCCCCTTCGCCGCAGTTCGTCACACCAAACGACGCATCTATGGATTGCAGTTCCATCCCGAAGTCTCCCACACAGCGCTCGGCGGAACGCTGATCCATAACTTCCTCTACAACGTTGCAGGATGCCAAGGTCTCTGGCATCTGGCAAACTTCGCCGAACAGACAATTCAAAACCTCCGGCAAAAAATCGGCTCTGATCGAGTCATCTGCGGGCTCTCCGGTGGAGTCGACTCGTCGGTGACTGCTGCACTGCTAACCAAAGCCATCGGCCCTCAACTCACGTGCATCCTGATCGATAACGGTTTGCTAAGAAAAGACGAGCAGACCGCCGTCATCAGCGAATTCACCGAACACTTCAAAGCCGACTTGCGCGTCGTCAACGCCGAAGCCCGATTCCTCGGTACACTCAGCGGTATCCGCGACCCTCAAGAAAAACGCCGACGTATCGGCCATGCTTTCATCGAATGCTTCAAGGAAGAAGCCCTCAAAATCAACGGAGCGAAGTACCTTGCACAAGGCACACTTTATCCCGATGTGATTGAAAGTGGTGCCGCTCCCGATGGCCCCGCTGCCACCATCAAACTACACCACAACGTCGGCGGACTCCCCGAACAACTCGGCTTCGATCTCGTAGAACCCCTACGAGATCTATTCAAAGACGAAGTCCGAAAGCTTGGCATCGAACTCGGATTGCCCGACCACCTCGTCTGGCGTCACCCCTTTCCAGGTCCTGGACTTGCAGTCCGCTGCCTCGGTGAAGTAACGCGAGCAAAGCTCGATGTGCTTCGCGAAGCCGATGAAATCCTCATCGATGAAATCCGAAATGCAAACCTCTACCGAGAGACCTCGCAAGCCTTCGTCGTCCTTCTCGAATCCCAAAGCGTAGGGGTGATGGGGGACGCTCGTACTTATGAAAATGTAGCTGCCGTGCGATGCGTCAATACCGACGATTTCATGACCGCCGACTGGAGCCGACTCCCCTACGACCTTCTTGCTCGTGTCTCCACACGCATCATCAATGAAGTGCGTGGGATCAATCGCGTTTGCTACGACATCAGCTCCAAACCTCCCGCAACCATCGAATGGGAATAAACCAACTTTATGAGCCGACAATACATCTACCAAATTGAAAACCTCACCAAACGCCACGGCCAAAAGGAAGTCCTCAAAGACATCTGGCTCGCGTTCTACCCCGGTGCGAAGATCGGTGTACTTGGCTCCAACGGTGCCGGAAAAAGTACACTTCTGCGCATCATGGCCGGTATCGATAAGAACTTCGATGGAGTCGCACGACTAGCAAACGGGTTCACCGCAGGATACCTCTCCCAAGAACCACAGCTTGATCCTGAAAAAAACGTTCAAGAAAACGTCGAACAAGCCGTTGCGCCGAAGCGAAAGGTGCTCGATCGATTCAACGAGATTTCGAATCTGCTCGGAGAAGTCACCGACGATAAACAGATGCAGAAACTCTGCGACGAGATGGCTAAACTACAAGACATCATCGACGCTCAAAATCTGTGGGAAATCGATCGCCAAATCGAACACTCCATGGCCGTGATGAACTTGCCCCCAGGAGACGCAGATGTCACCAAACTCTCCGGTGGCGAACGACGTCGCGTTGCTCTCTGCAAACTACTGCTCGAACAACCCGATCTTCTGCTCCTCGACGAACCGACCAACCACCTTGATGCCGAAGCCATCAACTGGCTCGAACAACACCTTGCCCAATACCAAGGGACCGTCGTGGCCGTAACCCACGATCGATACTTCCTAGATAACGTCGCTCAATGGATCCTCGAACTAGATCGCGGCTCCGGATTCCCCTTCGAAGGTAACTACACGGCTTGGCTGGAACAAAAACAAAAACGACTACAAATCGAACAAAAGTCCGCTGTCGCAAGACAGAAAACCCTCGACCGTGAACTCGAATGGATTCGCATGTCACCCCGAGCGCGCCAAGCGAAGAATAAAGCGCGTATCAGCGCTTACGAACAACTCGCCGCTCAACAGTTCGAGGAACGACCAGAAGAACTCGAAATCCAAATCCCACCCGGGAAGCATCTTGGAGAAGTCGTCGTAGAAGCCAACGATCTGAACAAGTCCTTCGGTGATAAAGTCCTCATCGATAAACTCAACTTCCGACTCCCTGCCGGAGGTATCGTTGGTATCATCGGACCAAACGGAGCCGGTAAAACGACTTTGTTCCGGATGATGATCGGCCAAGACAAACCCGATAGCGGAACGATCCGAGTCGGCGAGACGGTCGAACTCGGTTACGTAGACCAATCCCGCGACTCCCTAAACCCCGAGAGCACAATCTACCAAGAAATCTCCGGTGGACTCGATTGGCTCGACATGGGTGGCAAACGGATGAACTCCCGCGCCTACGTGTCTAAATTCAATTTCAAAGGGACCGACCAAGAGAAAAAAGTGGGAGTCCTCTCCGGTGGGGAACGCAACCGAGTCCACCTCGCCAAGCTGTTGCGACGCGGATGCAACGTCCTGCTCCTCGACGAACCGACCAACGACCTGGACGTCGATACCTTGCGAGCCCTCGAAGAAGCCATCCTCAATTTTGCGGGATGCGTTGTCGTAATCACCCACGACCGCTGGTTCCTCGACCGGATCGCAACCCATATCCTCGCCTTCGAAGGTGATGGCTACGTCCATTGGTGCGAAGGAAACTTTGACACCTACGAGCAACAACGCCGAGAACGACTGGGTATCTCCGCCGAAGAACCTCAGCGTTTCCGATATAAGAAACTCTCGAATTCCTAACCTTCGTCCAAGACGCACACTTTTGGCTTTGGTATATTCCTAATCTCGTTCTGACTCTCCCTTTTCCAAGGAAACTTGACATGAATCCATTCGATATTCTTACGGAAATCCTCAACGCCGGAGCAGCCCAACAACAAGGTGGCGGCCAGCAACGCCGAGGGAACCCAGGTCCCGACATTCTCAAAGATATCCTTGGCGGTAGCCCAGCCGGCGGCCGAGGCAGCTCCGGTGGGGTTCAATTCCCAGGAGTACTTAAAGAAGGTCGCGGCGGATCGAGCGGCAGCAAAGTTCCTTCCGAAGCCGAACTCGAAGACATGCTCGGCGTCGGACGATCTGCACCCCAGTCCAGACAAGCACCACAGTCCCAGCAAGCACCACAGTCCAGACAAGCTCCCACTCAGCAATCTGCCCCAAGCAACACTGGGCGTGGAGGTGCATCGAGCGATATTTTCGGACAACAACCCACCCAACAGCCGCCACAGCTATCCCAAGCCGAACAAGAACAGATGGAGGTTCTCATCCGCGCGATGATCTACGCTGGCAAAGCCGATGGCCGAATCGATGCGAAAGAACAACAAGCTATCGTCGAACGGATCGGTAATACCAACGAAGCCACCATTCAGTTCTTGCGCAAAGAATTTGCCGCCGCTACGAGCGTCCGCGATTTCGCTTGGTCGGTCCCCCTCGGGATGGAATCCGCCGTCTACGCCGCTTCCCTCTCGACAATCGATGTCGACACACAAGAAGAAGTCGACTACCTTCGTGAACTAGCTCATGGGCTAAGGTTGCAACCAAAACTCTGCAACCAAATCCATCAGCAATATGGCGTAAAACCCATTTTCTAAGTCCGGCTATTCTTACTTTTTCGACCACTGAAACCCATCGTGACTCAACCAGCGGAAAACCACGGAAACCACCCCCACAAAAACTTTATCGAGCAAGAAGTCGAAAAGGACTTCGCTGCAAAAGAAGTTCTTCAAGGGAAAACGATCCAGACCCGTTTTCCGCCTGAGCCCAACGGTTACCTTCATATCGGTCACGCAAAAAGTATCTGCCTTAACTTCGGGCTCGCTCAAACCTACGGAGGTAAATGCAACCTCCGTTTCGATGATACGAATCCGAGCAAGGAAAGTCAGGAATACGTCGACTCGATCCAACGCGATGTGCAATGGCTTGGGTTTCAATGGGATAACCTGTTCTACGCTTCAGATTACTTTCAACAACTCTACGACTGGGCTCTTCAGCTGATCCGGGAAGGTCACGCGTTCGTCTGCGATCTCAACGCGGAACAAATGCGTGAATATCGAGGTACCCTCACGCAACCCGGCAAAAACAGCCCCTACCGCGATCGATCCGTCGAAGAAAACCTCGACCTGTTTGAACGGATGCGAAAAGGGGAATTCTCCGAAGGTACACGCACCCTGCGAGCCAAAATCGACATGGGGGCCGCTAACCTAAACCTTCGTGATCCCGTCCTGTACCGAATCATGTTCGCTCACCACCACCGGACAGATAACAACTGGTGTATGTATCCGATGTACGACTGGGCTCACGGACAATCGGATTCCATTGAAGGGATCACACACTCGATCTGTACCCTTGAATTCGAAAACCATCGACCTCTGTACGATTGGTTCTGTCGAACCCTGAGAATCTTCCACCCTCGCCAAATCGAATTCGCTCGACTGAACCTCTCCTATACAGTCATGAGCAAACGGAAACTTCTACAACTCGTCACCGAGAAACATGTCGAAGGCTGGGATGACCCCCGGATGCCGACCATCAGCGGACTTCGCCGACGCGGCTACACCCCCGAGTCGATCCGCAACTTCTGCGAAACAATCGGGGTCGCGCGATTCAATGGAATCATCGACGTCCTCGTCCTCGAAAATGCCGTTCGAGAGCATCTCAATAAAACCGTATCGAGGTTCATGGCTATCCTCGACCCGATCAAAGTTACCCTGACGAACTACCCCGAAGATCAATCGGAAGAACTCGAAGCAATCAACAACCCGGAAGACCCCCAAGCAGGCTCGCGCAAGCTTCCTTTTGGCCGGACACTCTTCGTCGAACGCGATGACTTCATGGAAAACGCACCATCGAAGTTCTTCAGACTCAAACCAGGCGGAGAAGTTCGCTTGAGATACGCTTACATCATCAAGTGCGAAGAAGTCATCAAAGACGCCAGTGGAAAAGTCACCGAACTGCGATGCACGTACGATCCGGAAACCAAAAGCGGATCGGGCCCGGCAGCAGAACGAAAAGTAAAAGGAACCATCCACTGGGTTGCCGCCAAAACAGGGCATTGTGTGGAAGTCCGACTCTACGATCGACTCTTCCTCTCGGAGACCCCGGAAGAAGCCCCAGAAGGGAAGACATTCCTCGATAACATCAATCCCAACAGCAAGACAACCGTGCATGCTGTCGTCGAACCTTCACTTGCTCAAGTTCCACCGGGCACACGAGTGCAATTCGAACGCAACGGGTATTTCTGTGCCGACGAAGTCGATTCGAAAACCGGATCTCCTGTCTTCAATAGGATTGTCACTCTAAAAGATACTTGGGCCAAGATCCAAGCCAAAGAGTAAAGCGCCTTTGGGGCTCCGGGGGATTGCCATGCATACTTTTGATCTCTCCATTCCAACCTCTGGCGAATATGGCTTGGTGACTCGACTTTGGTGCGGCGAGACCTCTCCACGCTACATCCTCGCAGTCGTGCATGGCTTGGGGGAACACGCACAGCGTTACACACATGTCGCAGAGTCCTTTGTTAACCACGGTGCTAGCGTATTGGCTTGGGATCAAAAAGGGCACGGACGAACCGGTGGGGCTTTACCTCATTTTCAAGTGTTGCTCGATGACCTCGGAAGTGTCGAAACATATGTTGCAAGCAAGTATCCGGGAGTGCCGCTGGTATTTTACGGACAAAGCCTCGGAGGAGGGTTGGTAATCAACTATTTGCTAAGTCGCAGCAGCCAAGCGACAGGAGGAATCGCCACCAGCCCATTGCTACGCACGACTGTTCCTCCTCCCGCATGGAAACTTGCTGTCGCAAAAGCGCTCGGTAAACTCTGGCCTTCCTTCACCCTCTCGACCGCAATTCGCCCAAAAGAACTGACCCACGATCCTGCGGGCGTAAAAGCTTATCAATCGGATCCATTGGTACACCAACGCGTTTCGGCCGCGCTAGGTCTCTCCATGCTTGAAGCGGGTGAATGGTCCATCGCAAACGCTCATAAGCTTGCCACGCCACTTCTACTCATGCATGGCACCCAAGACCGCATCACTTCTTGTGAAGCCAGTGAAGCATTCTCCAAAGCTTCCAACACTTACTGCGACTTCCGGGCTTGGAATGGTTTATACCACGACATGCACTGGGAACCTCAGAGGGAACAAGTCATATCCGCCATGCAGGACTTCATCGATCGCACTATCGCTTCCGCATCGCATCGATCAACACCGCGAGGATAATCACTCCGCCGGTAATCATTCTCTTGATCGGATCGCTAATCCCCATCTGCGCGAGTCCAGTCTGAAGGATCGAGATAACCAGCACCCCAAAAAACGTGCTGATCACCGAGCCCTGGCCACCTCGCAGACTCGTACCCCCGATAACACAAGCAGCGATGGCCGATAGCTCCATCCCCACCCCCGCGTTTGGATCGACCGTGGAGAGTTTCGACGACTGCATGATCGCGGCTACACCGCACAAAGCTCCATTGAGGCAATAAAGAGAAACCAAAATGGGAGTTGTCGAGATTCCTGACATCCGCACCGACTCCGCGTTCGTCCCAACCGCGACTGCCAACCTCCCCAACACTGTTCGATGCAAGATCCACTGCCCTAGAAGGACAATCATGACGCTGAACAGAAAGGAAGGAGAAAGCCCGATGGCCGGCAAAGGCTCCGATATCCAACCTAGGCTACTCCCAACATATTGGGTCGTCGAATCGGTCATCCAAGCCGCTGCTCCACGCGCCACCTCAAGCATTCCCAAGGTGACGATAAAAGCGGGAATCCGAAAGTAAGCGCTGATCCAGCCATTAAGGCCACCACAAAGCGCTCCGAGCAAAACCGCTCCCCCCGCCGCCAATGCCAAAGGCCACTTGTGCGATAACAACAGCACCCCTAACAAAGATCCCGAGAAAGCCATCACCGATCCGACTGACAAATCTATTCCACCCGCAATCAAAACCAAAGTCATACCGACAGCAACTACAGTGATGTCCGGAATCGTATTGGCGACCGTCAAAAGCGTTGTCGCAGTAAAGAAATTCTTGGTCATCGCTCCAAAGAACAATACCAATGCTGCAATCGCAACAAGCAGTCCGCCATACTGAAGAACGATCGCCTTGATTCGGTTCGCTTGCATGAATCTCGTACTCGATGAATTCAAAGGATAACCTAGATGGCACCACATCAGCCTAGCTGCACCGCTAACTACATTTTGTTTTCGAACGGCGAAGTATAATCCACACCGAAGTATCACAAAAGAGAATGGTGTCTGGTGTTGCCATTAACAAGCCAGTCAGACTTGTCCGACTTGTCCGACTTGTCCGACTTGTCCGACTTGTCCGACCTGTCCGACAAAATTCCATCGAAGCACGCCGGACCACAGTTTCTTGCCACCGATTACCGCTCGGATCCATATCCCGCAAACATCGATGCCACGATAGAAGGCTTATCGTAAGCAGGGCCCGAAAACTCTTCGGTTAATCGCCCGTTCGATAAAACCACGATTCGATCAGATATCTCGGTTAGCTCTTCAAGATCACTGCTGACAACAAGCACCCCTTTTCCTTCAGAGGCTAGCTGGCGGATCACGCGATAGACCATTTCGCGAGCCGCGCTATCGATCCCGCGAGTTGGCTCGTCAAGTAAAAAAACCTTAGCGGATCGCTCTAGCCATTTCGCCAAGACCACCTTCTGCTGATTACCGCCACTTAAACTCGCCACGGATTGCTCGCACGACTCGCAGCGAATCGCAAGCTGTTCGATGTACCGATTCGCAACTTGCGACGCAATCTCTGGTACGTAGCGGTGAAAGACACTCAACCAGCCTTGCACAAACTGCGGAAGCTGAATGTTCATAGCGATCGACTGATCGAGAAGCAGACCATCTGACTTTCGATCCTCACTGACCATAACGACCCCTGCCATGACCGCTTCTCGAGGTGAACGAAACAACGCTCTGCCTTTGATTTTCTGCTTTCCAACTACCCCTGGTTCACCCTCCACCCAAACCGATCCGCCATGAGCTCGGTCCGCACCAAAGATCAATCGCAACAATTCGGTCCTTCCCGATCCCACTAACCCCGCAACGCCCAATACTTCCCCTCTCCTAACACTTAACGATACGCTCCTTACCTTCGGTGGAGAATCAAGCTGCTCAACAACAAGCACATCCTGTGTGCTAGGTTCCGCACCATGGATGTTAGTGCCGGAGCATTCACCGACGAACACAGACGAGATACTTCGTTCCCCCTCGCTTTGATGACGCAAGTCATCCGCAGCGGCAGTCATTTGCAAGACCATCTCTTTTTGTGTCAACTCACCTTGGTTCCAAGTTCCAATCCGAACGCCATCGCGCAAAATCGAAATCCGGTCTGCCAGCGATTCCACTTCCGCTAGCCGATGGCTGACATAAACAATGGCTGCCCCATCTTCTTTCCATCGCTTGATCTTCTCGAACAATAACTGACTCTCCCTGACGGACAGCGCAGCAGTCGGCTCATCGAGAATCAATAGCTTAAAATCTCCCTTTGTATTGGCAATGATTTCAAGCATCTGCTGTTGCCCGATCCCCAACTCTGCAACCAAGGTATCTGGGGATATGCCATCCAACCCGAAGTCAGCCAGCAACGACTCAGCACGGCGATCAAGTTCTTTGCGATCTAACAACCCTAGTCGATTCGGAAGCTCTTGCAGGAAAAGATTTTCCGCCACACTCAAAGTGGAGATGAGGTTCAACTCTTGCTGAACCATCTGCACCCCTAATCGCTTCGCTTCTCGTCGCGAGGAGGGCGCGTAGACATTTCCATCGAGTTGCATCATGCCAGAAGTCGGACTTTGCATCCCAGCAATCATCCGACATAACGTACTCTTCCCGGCACCATTCGCGCCTAGTAGTGCGTGAACCTGCCCTCCTTGGAACTCAATACTTACCGCATCGACGGCACGGCTAGTAAACTCTTTCGTCAGTTCTTGGGTACGAAGCAACTTCAATACAGCCTTGCCTAGCGCTAAACGGGGGAATGCAATCAGGGTTGGTTGTTTTATTGCTGACTACTGGGGATTCGCAGTCAATTCGGCTTTGGTGATCAGATCAACGGGGGTCTGTCGATCTTCGGGATTCGCCTTGGGATCGGCTATAAGCTGCAATGCAACCTCGATCCCAAAGACGGCCAGTTGATCACCGTGTTGATCGGCAGTGGCAAGCATTCGGCCTTCGCGGATCGCTTCCTGCGCTGCCGTAATATTGTCAAAACCGACAACTTCGATCGAGTCCGATTTATTAGCCCCCTTCACAGCCGCAATCGCACCGAGTGCCATGGAATCGTTCGCCGCCAAGATCGCCTTCAGATCGCTATGGGTATTAATCATCGAGGCTGCAATCGTATTCGCCTGGTTAGTCTCCCAATTCGCACTTTGACTATCGACAATCTCAATCCCCGCTTCCTTCATCGCTTGCTCAAAACCCAACCGTCGTTGCGTTCCATTGAAACTCGTCCGTATTCCTTCCAGAACCCCAACTCGATCCCCCGCCTTTAACTTAGCAGCCAAGAAAGCTCCCACTGTTTTAGCTCCGAGCAAATTGTCTGGGCCGACAAATGGTATCGATAACTTCTCGGCTTCGAGTACCTGAGCATCGAGCTTGTTGTCGATGTTGACCACCACAACCCCGGCCTGCTTCGCTCTTCGCAACACCGTAACCAATGCTTTCGAGTCCGCCGGCGCAATGACGATCGCTTGAACTCCAGAAGCGACCATCTCCTCGACTATGGCTGCTTGTCGCGCCAAGTCGCGCTCATCTTTGATGCCGTTGACGATCAACTCGTAATCGCTCGCATGAGCCGCTTGGTGCTTCTTTGCACCATCAGCCATCGTAGAAAAGAATTCGTTAGCAAGCGATTTCATCACCAAAGCGATTTTCGGTTTGCTCGAAGATCCGGGATCAGCTCCTGTCGAAGCTGACTTGCCTGTCGTAGAGGAATCACGATTGGAATTGCAACCGACGAGCAACGCAACCATTAGCAAAGACCAATAGCAAAGCCCCAATTGTACACGGACAAAGAAGACTCTACGGTTGTGGGGAAACGCTAAAGGCTGAGAGGATTGCATGATGTAAGTACGATAGATCTTAAAAAAGGAGGTCGAGGAAAACACGGAAACGAGATACAAAAGGTACAAGCCATATCATACCAAGTCGTAGCGATCGGCTTAAGCTACCGTTGTGCTTTTGAGAAAGCGATGCTTTGCTCCTCTACCGCCTGAGTATCGCTTGGACATCCCCAGGGGTCGGGAGCGAAGGCTGGGCTCCATGAACCGTTACACAGTGGGCTGCCGCCGCTGCCGCATATCGACAAGCTTCCACTAACGAACGATCTTTTGCCAACTCACCGACAAGTGCCCCGAGAAAAGCATCCCCGGCCGCAACTGTATCGACGGGGACGACGGAAAATGGTTCAATCCAGCGAAACTCCCTTCGACCGAGAAGATCACTCTCGGCGGCCATTGCCCCAAGACTCCCCAAGGTGATTACCACGCGACTCGCGCCGCGATCAAGCAGCCGCTCAGCAGCCCGAATCGCTTGATCGACCGTCTGCGGTGGTTCACATTGCAATAACATTGCTGTTTCCGTTTGATTCGGACAAAGCAAATCAACTTGAAAAAGGGATTCGGGAATCGCTCCACCTACCGGGGCTGGATTGAGGATGACCTTCGTTCCGTGCTTTCGGCACAACCGAACGAAATGCTCGACAGTAGCAATAGGAATTTCTAGCTGGGTCATCGCCCAACTCGCTTCACGAATCGATGCTTCCGCTCGATCCACATCTTCAATCCCAAGTTTCCCGTTCGCCCCCGGAACAACCATGATCGAGTTCTCCCCGGAATCATCTACCGAGACCACTGCCACGCCGCTTGATCCAGCTTTGTTTGCAATGTGTTTTGTATCAATGGACTCGTGCTGCAAGCAACGCAACAACGAAGATCCGAACCCATCGTCTCCAACGCATCCAATCATCTCTACGGAAGTACCAAGCCGAGCAGCCGCTACAGCTTGATTCGCTCCTTTACCTCCCGGAACTTCGGTAAGAGCGTGCGCGATAAGGGTCTGCCCCGGCGCAGGAAGCTTAGGTGTTCTTACGACAAGATCCATATTGATCGAACCGCAAACGACGACCTTGGGTTTGGAATGATGCATGTGACTATCGTTTCCGAGATGCGGGATAAGCTTAAGCTCTAAGCAGACGCGTTTTGGTAAAATGTAGCGATAAGTAAAAATACGATGAGTTAAAAACAGCCGCTAGATTAGCAGAGCGAATTTTGGTTGTGAACGAAACATTATTTTTTTAATTCGTCCACGTTGAAAATGATGCAGGTGGCGCAACACTGGGCTATACTCCGTCGACGGAATCCCACCCCGACGATGCTTCGTCGATTTCCAATGCATGGTTTTTTAGTGGCTCACATCCAATTGGTTTTGGTCGGCTATCTACCGCACACGCTAAGCCTTTTAGCACATGCACGCTGCCAACCACAATCACGATGGACATAGTTCAATGGTGATCTCTAACCGCAAGTTACAACCGTCATGATAGCTCGATTGAAAGTCTTCCTAGGATTGAATCGAACCATGGATTATTCCCTGGATGATTCAGAAGATAATCTCATTGGCCAGGGACAGGAGTGTCGAGTTCGAATCGAAAGCCACAACATCGCTCGAGTGCATGCGAAGCTGCTTTATCGCGAGGGTTTGTGGTGGGCCTTTGCCTGCGATACCGGAATGGGAATCTGGGTAAACGGCTCGAAAACGGATTGCGCTGTGCTGCTCAATGGAACGAGACTTCGATTCGGGGACACGGAGGCTTGTTTCAACAACTCTCTAAAATCCATGGAATTTGCCGATCTCGTGTTTGGCCGCGGACTTGTCGACCAGCGATTCGAAACGCCCAGAACCAATGGTGCTGTGCCACCCGAAAAAAAACCTACATCGCCAGAAATCGAGGGGGACTTCTCTGAGCTGTTGGGCACTAGCCATGCGATGCGGGAATTGAAGAAAAGAATTACTCGAATCGCTAGAGCTTCGGGTGGTATCCTAGTCCGTGGAGAAAGCGGGGTCGGCAAAGAACTAGTATCCAAAGCCATCCATCGCAACTCGCAACGGGCTGCGAAGCCAATGCTCAGTGTCAATTGCGCTGCAATCCCAAGCGAACTGATCGAAAGCCAACTCTTCGGACATGTCAAAGGTGCCTTCACCGGTGCAGACCGAGATCACGTCGGATATTTCCAGCAAGCAGATCAAGGAACCTTGTTCCTCGATGAAGTTGGCGAACTTAATCTAGATGGCCAAGCAAAGTTGTTGCGAATCCTCGAAGGCCATCCGTTTCTCCCTGTCGGTGGTACGCGCGAAATCAAAGTCGATGTTCGGGTTGTTTCCGCAACCAATCGCGATTTACGGGAATTCGTCATCGCAAAAAAATTCCGTGAAGATCTTTACTATCGCCTAAGCACCTTTGAAGTAGATATACCTCCTCTTCGAATGAGAGCTTCTGACATAGAGCTACTTGCGCAACATTACTTTGAGCAATTCCGCTTACAGCATGATCGAGAACACCTTGGGATCAGCGAAGAAGCGATGGAGACATTGCGGGCATACAGTTGGCCGGGAAACATTCGACAGTTGCGTAACGTCATCGAAAGCGCTGTTGTTCTTGCGGATGGATTTTTGATCACCCCTAACGATCTTAACCTGCGCGACATTGGGAACTTAAGCCACATTCCTGGCCCAATTACCCGAATCGACAAAACGCATCTTGGCGACAATCAACCGGCGGTTCCTGCTACCAAACCAAAACGATCCGCGAACGATACGACATTCGATACGCTCAATGTCACAGTGTGGGAACAACGTCTGATTCAGGAAGCACTTGTTCGCACGCAGGGAAATGTACCTGCTGCTGCGGAACTATTAGGAATGGCGCGCGCGACTCTTTACCGTAAACTTGAAAAGAGTCATTCATCTGTTTTTGAACCAACACATTTGCGCCCAGCTTTGTCCAAAAACGAGATTTAAATCAAGACTTCTTCATCGCCGTCTACAAACGAGAATCAGAAGTCGCAATTCTGGACAACAACACCTCTGCAGACGGGATTAATACTCACTTGATCGCTACGAAAATTTGTCGCCCTAAGCATGACGTAGAAATACCCATCTCGCGAATTCCCTTTGATTTCATTGCTTAGTTCGCACAAAAACAAACACCAAAACAAATCTGACAATTTTCTTTTAAAAAAACCCTTCAACGGCACAAGCTTCGCTATCTAAGTCATGCATTGGGACAAGTGAACAGCTGACCAGTTGGTTCTAGCGCACAAGTCGAAATAATTTTTAGTTGCAGGAGTTGTGAAAGATGTTTGCTTCAGTTTTGTCCAAAGTAGTTGCTCGTTTCGTTCGTGATCAACGTGGTGCAACGATGCTAGAGTACGGTTTGCTTGTCGGCCTCGTAGCGATTGCTGCCATCATCGCCGTGACATCTATGGGCACCGCACTCTCGACGATGTTCGCCAATGCTGCTGGTGAACTGTAAGACGCATTAAACCTAAGAACTGCGAAATGCGCGCATCGAGGTGCCCGCCTCTGCGTAAAAAATCAATAGCGATCGACCGCCAAAGTCGGTCGCTTTTTCGTTATTGACAAATGCATGCGTTTTTGTGCTCAGTGCGAAGATGGGAATGTTAGCACTGCATATTGATTTGACTTATTGAATTGCGGTGACCTATGAGCCCAAGGACATGGTTGGTTTTGTTTTTTGCCGTGATGAGCGGTGCTTCGGCAATCATCGGTATCTCGCAGATGCGCTCAAACCAAGCTGAAAAGGAAATTGCTACCGTCTACATGGCGAAGAAAGCAGTTGCCAGAGGGTATCAACTTCGCGAGGAAGACATCGAACCGCGTCGAATTCCAAGCAATCTTATCCATGAATCCATGGCGAGATCTGTGGACGAGATTGTTGGCAGAGTCGCGAAGATTTCGATTGTCGATGGAGAATTCGTTTTGAAAACAAAATTAGCGGAACAGGGGGTAAAAGCTGGTTTCGCAACGACAATTCCCAGTGGACTGCGAGCCAAAAGCATTACAGCCGTTTCGGCAGCAGATCGCGTCTCTGGGTTGCTCAACGTCGGAGATCACGTTGATGTCTTGATGACTCACGCTGTCAGGAATGGCGGCAACACGGATTCGGGTATCACGGAAACTTTAGTACAAAACGTTGAGGTGCTAGCTATCGATCGAACCGTAGAAAGTACTGCATCACGTCCAGCGACAGGAGCGACCAGTGAGAAAGGAGACTCAAAGCCCTCCTCTGTGACGTTATTGGTCACTCCAAAAGAGGCCTCAATCCTAAGTCTCGGTCAAAAAGAAGGCACTCTGTCGCTGTCCCTTCGGAGTCCTGAAGACCAAACCATCGTGGTAGATACCGACTTGTTGGACACGGATCTGCACGACCAAGCCTCCCCAAAGAAGTCCTCAGTCGCTGCTTCCCTAACCTCCGGAGGAACGCGAAATCGCTTGGCTTCCCTCGATGATAACTCGTTCATGGATGGCGAAGCGTCAGACATGGATGATCCTGCCGTGATGCAACAAGTTGCGTGGCTTGTCTACTGCCTACCAGAATACACCCCTGAATCGACGAAGTATTCCGCGATCCGGACCATCCGAGGTTCGTCCGTTGGTGTGGTTCCTGTTCAAGTTAAATCGAAGTAGCAGCCGTACCTGCAGACGGATCAAAAACGCCGATGAATTGGTTTAAGTCAAACGGGAAAAGTGCCAAGGGTAGTTCGGTTGCGTCTATCGATGCTGCAAATGCATCCAATGCGGGTAACGAAACAATTCAGCAAGCGGACATTAGTCAAGCGACGTCTAAAGCACCCGCAACCCCGTCCAATCTCGATGACCCGGTGGCGTGGCTGAAGTCCTTGGAACCCAAGGCAAACCCGAAGCTCGTTGCCCTCAAAAGGAAGTTGCATCAAAAGGTCATCACAGACCTAGATGTAGGTTCTATGGCCCGCTGGAATTCCGAAACTCTGCGCCTTGAAGTCCGACGACAAACGGAAGTCATCTGCGCAACAGAGAATATCGAAGGACTTGAAACCAGCAGAGAGACGCTTATCAAAGAAGTTCTCGATGAAGTCTTTGGACTCGGACCATTGGAACCCCTGCGTGCCGACCCATTCGTCTCGGATATCATGATCAATGGTCCGAAGACGATTTATGTCGAACGCCAAGGACAAATGCTTCGAACTCCAATCATCTTCGATAGCGATGAACACCTCGTGCAAATCATCCAACGAATTGTTGGGGATGTCGGTAGGCGGATCGATGAAACGACCCCTATGGTCGATGCTCGATTAGCAGACGGTAGCCGCCTGAACGCAGTCATCGCCCCCCTCGCACTCGACGGTGCTTTGGTATCGATCCGACGATTCGGCTCGAAACCACTTACAGCCGATCGATTGATTGCCAATCAGTCCATAACCCCGGAAATGGTTCATCTGCTTTCCGCTTGCGTCAAAGCTCGAATCAACATGCTCGTCTCAGGAGGTACAGGGAGCGGTAAGACTACCTTGCTCAATTGCCTATCCGGATACATCCCCGAATACGAACGGGTCGCCACAATCGAAGACGCTGCCGAACTGCGACTTCAACAACCCCACGTGGTTCGCATGGAAACGCGAGTCGCAAACGTCGAAGGAAACGGTGCAGTCACCGCACGTGACTTGGTCAAGAACGCCCTTCGAATGCGCCCCGATCGAATCATCATCGGCGAATGTCGAGGTCCAGAAGCCCTCGATATGCTCCAAGCCATGAATACCGGTCACGAAGGAAGTCTTACAACCATCCACGCCAACACCTCCCGCGATGCCGTAAGCCGCTTGGAAATGATGGTCGGGATGGCCGGTTTCGATTTGCCCATCTGGGTTATTCGAAAACAAGTTGCGTCCGCTGTTCAAATGGTCGTTCAAGTCAACCGTCTACCAGGAGGTGTACGGAAAATTACCCGTATCTCCGAAATCACGGGAATGGAAGGAGATGTCCTGAGTATGCAAGACATCTTCGAATTCAAACAAATGGGCCTTAACGAGCAAAAGGTTACCAAAGGACAATTCTGGGCAACGGGTATCCGCCCAGTGTTGCTCTCCCGATTAGAAGCATACGGCGTCGAAGTCCCCGTAGAACTGTTTGAACGCCGCATGCTCATGGACTGCAAAGGAAGGGTATAAGCAATGCTGTACTTCTTTTCAGCCTTAGCCTTTGTCGCCGGATTCGCCTTGGTCGCAGGGGTCAACCTAATGCTCATCGAGCTGATGGAAGACCGAAAACGCCATTACACCGAGCTAGCCAAAGAAGAAATGCGTCTGAGGAACGCCGAGCGAGCCCGGATGCAAATGGATACGAAAGACGCACAGCAAAAAGCTGTGAGTCAATTGTCCAAATACATGGACAACCCTTCACTTTGGTCCAAGTGGAAACTTACCGTCGCTCAATCGGGAATCGTCGGCATCAAACCCGAAACATTCGTAATAATGGCAGCCTGCCTTGCAATCGTCAGTGGAACCGCAAGCGGCCTGCTGAGCAGAACCGTTTGGATCGGTGTATTGACAGGGTTAGCCTTCGGCACGCTTCCATTTCTCTATGTAAACTCCCATAAAAAACAACGACAGAAGAAACTGCTAAGCCAACTGCCTGACGCCTATGAAATGCTCTCCCGCGTTCTACGCTCCGGTCAAACCGTCAGCCAAGCCATGCGGGCCATCGCCGATGAATTCACCTCCCCAATCGCCGAAGAATTCGCCTACTGCTGGGAACAACAAAACCTCGGACTTACACCCGAAGCCTCCCTCAAAGAACTCGCGAGGCGAACCGGAGTCCTCGAAGTCAAAATCTTCGTCGTTGCACTTACCATCAATTCATCCGCCGGTGGGAACCTCTCGAACCTCCTGAACAAACTCTCTCTCGTTATCCGAGACCGAGAAAGGATGCGCCATAAAATCATGGCTCTGACAGCCGAAGGACGCATGCAAGCCTACATGCTCATCGCCCTTCCCATCGGGCTCGCAGCCGTTCTAAGCGTTTTGAGCCCATCCTACTTGGTACCTCTCCTCGATTTCAAGTTTTTGATCTTTGGTACCATCGGCTGGATGTTCGTAGGCTTCCTCTGGATGCAAAGCATCATCAACTTCGACCAATAAAATCAACCTATCATTTGAAGTATTCCGCTTCCCTCAACGACCTCTCCATCAATGCTCCTAAACCCATTATTGCTACTTCTGATTGCTACGGTCCTAGCACTAGGTACCGTGTACCTGTTGAGCGGAAAATCCAAGTTCTTCAATACGGAATCCGAGCCAGGAACTCCCGGATCCTCGGATTCCTCATTCCAATCGAACGTCAAAAAACGAGTCGAAAGAAATGCCAAAAACGATCGTCTCCGCGCAAGGCTGATACAAGCTGGTTTCTACGGACGGCAAGCTTCCGTTTGGCTTTCTGTTACCAAAGTCTTATCACTTCTAATCCCATTTGCATTCGCACTTGCCGTCACCTATCTGACTTCTATTCCGCTGAAAACCACAGGCGCTTTCGCAGCCTTCACTGGAATCCTCGGCATCATCGGTCCATCCTTCGTCTTGGACAACCTCAAGAAAAAACGCCAACAATGCATTCGTCGCGCAATCCCCGATGCGCTTGATATCCTAGGGATCTGCCTCGAAGCCGGCGTATCGCTGCCCGCTTCCCTCGCTAGAGTCTCCCAAGAACTTGCCACCGCTCACCCCGAACTTGCCCTCGAACTCGCCATTGTCGATCGCGAAACGCGAATGGGGCGCGGCGTAGGTGAATCCATGCGGTCCTTCGCCGACCGATTTGATCTCGAAGAACTTCGAAGCATGTCGACGGTGATCATTCAAGCAGAACGCTATGGCTCTAGCCTCGCCGATGCAATCGAAGTCTTCGCCGCATCCATGAGACAAAAACGGATGTATGCCGCTGAAACTTTGGCACAACAAGCTGTTGCAAAGATTCTCATCCCTACCGTTATCTGCATCCTTCCAGCTCTCTTCGTCGTAACCATGGGCCCAGCCGTTATCATGATTATCCGAGGGCTTGCAAACCAATGAGAACAAAAAGATCTCGACAACGCTCAGGGGCAATTCTCCTCGAATTTGCATTCACCATCCCTGTCATGATGATCCTTGCAATCGCGGTACTCGATTTCTCACGAATATCCTACTACCGATTCCTCGTTGCCGATGCAGCAGGTGCCGCAAGCCGTTATGCAGCTATCCAACCCGTCACCGACGTATCCTATGACCTCTGGATGCAGCAACTCGATACAGTCGCTAGGAATACCGTCGAAGGCTCGCCGTGGGCATCAGCGAACGCTCTGATAGTCCACCCCGCTGAAATCACTGAAGTCAACCTCGGTGAGAAACGCATCACCGTCAAAACCTCCTACGTCTACCGCGCGACGCTTCCCTGGCCAGGCTTGCCAACCGAAACCACTGTGTCTAACAAAGTCACCATCGTAGGAGCTAAGTAAGGAACATGAAAAGCTCAAGCCGACGCGGTGCGGTTTCCATGGAGTTCGCAATCGTTCTCCCAATCTACGCCTTGGTGATTATGTCCACCATCACCGTCGGTATTCGTATGTTTCAAATCGAGCAATACGCCGCGATGTGCAAGTACCTCGGCCGTCAAGCCATCGTTCACGGACAAGACGCCGATCGACTCGGCTCATGGGGCCCAACCTCCATGGCTGGATCCTTCGGCGACGGTAGCGCCATCGGAGAACTAATGGCCAACAAATTCAACGATGGACACCCTATCGACATCTACTACCGACTTAATTGGCCAGATGGAGGTAACGATGGTAGAGGCGGCGATCGTGTCGAAGTCATCATCGCGTCGGCCCCCATACCAGCTTCCTCCGACCCTCTCGCATCAACTTCCGTCGGCACAGGCTCGGGGACTTCAACGGGACTGTTTAATGCCTCGACTCGCGTCCTTATGAGAATTGTACATTGATTTAAACCGCTGGATTTACTCATCCATTGAAACCAGACTCCATTGAAATCAGATCGATAATGCAGGACTCCACAAGGAACAGAACACGGACCACCCCCCCCCGTGGCTACCGCTCAAGGCGAGGGGCTTACCTGCACATATTCGCCGTAAGCCTGACGCTGTTTGTCGGAATGCTTGCGATCCTCTACGACCTTGCACAACTGAACTACGCTTGGAGACGCTGCCAGAACGCCGCTGATGCTGCTGCTCTTGCCGGCAGTGCAAAAATCGCCGATGGATTCCAAGAGAATCCTGCGATGTCGAAAACTCTCGAGTACCTATCGGTTTGGAACGTTACCGCCTCCACAGCCGAAGATATCCACTCACCTCCCATCTCCGGGAAATATCTCGGCATGGAGGGCTACATCGAAGTCGTCGCCAAGTGGAACGTCAAGATGATGTTTTTTCGACTTCTACCCTTCGGTAGCTCAGAAATCGAAGTCAAAGCAAGAGCTGTCGCAGGCACCGAATCCTTCATGCCCGGCGATGGGGTGATCGCCCTTAATCCAAACGCCCGCCCAGGTCTGATCACAAGTGGTTCATCAAAGCTGCTAGTTCACGGCCGAATTGTCGTGAACTCCGAAGGGGGCGGCGTCGATGAATTTGGAGCCCCCGTCAATAACGGCAATAATGGTGTCGCGATCTCCGGGGGGACGCCCAACTCCGATAAAGGGATCTATGGGATCATCGTCGACTGCGTCGGTGGTGTGGATAACCCCGCCGTTTTCAAACCACTGACTCCCGGCAAGCCATCTCCTCTGCACGCGAAGATGCCTCCAGAACCTGATCCCTATGTCAGCGTCGCTACTCCCATGATCTCCAATGGAGTCGATCCAACGGTTCGAGGTTCGATCATAGTGGTGAATAACGGCGTATCGGGATTAAACCAAGATCCCACTGGTCTCAACCGACGCGCAGTTGCCGGAGAAGTAATCGCTGGAGGACTCTACAGAGCAAATGCCGGAGATGTGATCCTGCATCCCGGAATCTACACCGGCATCTCAATCAATGGTGGCCGAGTCTATTTCGTCCCGGGCATCTATGTCCTCGTTGCACAAAGTGCAAATCAAAACATCTTGCGATTCAACGGTGGAACGGTGACCGCCAACGGCATGATGTTCTACAACACCGGGAGAAACTACAATGTTAATACAGGAGCTCCTGACAATACCGATCTTGGTATCCCTCCACCCTCATCACCTACAACCTCCTTCGGACGAGCCTCCTTCACAACTTCCTTTCAAACAAGCCCTATCGACACCTCCGTCTATAACTACGCCTCCCTTTACCCAGGAGCAAAAGCTGTATCTAGCGACTTCAACGGAATGATGTACTACCAACGAAGACACAATACGCAAACACTTCAAATCACCGGTAACAGCGCCGAGACAACTCTCCAAGGTACTTTCTACGGCAAGTGGATGCCGATTCAAATCTCTGGTCAAGGTAAATACAATTCCCAGTTCGTCGTTTCAACCTTTGCCGTCACCGGTAGCGGTAACATCGAAGTCACCTCCGGAAACAATACGCCGGTTGCGATGGGAAAAGCTGTTGCACTTGTCGAGTAACATCACTGATGTAACTCCTTGGAATTCCCCCCCTGATGCTCCAATCCATTCTAAATCCTGATCTAAAACCCTGGATCCTTATCTCCCTTGTACTCCTCGTCGCTCAGCGCGACTTGCGCCACTACAAAATCACAAACCTCTCGGTTCTCGCAACACTCATCGCCGGAATCGCTTGGAACATCTGGTTTCATCGCACCCAAGGCCTTCAGCATAGCATCGGCGGCATACTTGCAGGCGGTGGAATCCTACTGCCTCTCTACGCTCTAGGAGGACTGACCGCCGGCGATGTGAAATGGCAAGCCGCCTTAGGGGCTTGGTATGGCCCCAAAGCCATCATCGGGGTCTTTCTCGTAAGCGGCGTTCTCCTCGGCTTGATATCAGTCCTTTGGCTAATTGCTCCCAAGCTAACTTCCAAACAACCAACACCAACGTTGCCCACTCCCGCGCCGGACCCAACTCCAACATCGAAAACTATCGACGAAATTTTCGATTCATCCGAACGCCGCTCTCGCCTAATTCCCTACGCACTCCCAGTGGCCCTCGGAGTCCTACTCATCGAATCGATCAAGCTATACAACGCAAGTAACTAGGTGCAGGATAAGAATTTGGTTCACTTCACGGGTGCTGTGTAAGCAGTCTGCAAGACCTTCTGAGTACGCTTCGCTGTCGCAGACCCCTGGTCCCCTTGAGCCGCATGCTCGATCCAATACGAAGCCGACTGCACGTCACCTTCTAACAGCACAACATGCCCGATGTTCGCCCAGGCTTGCTGCGGAGTACATCCCGACCGGACAAAGCTCTCCACCGATCGTTCCCATTGCTTCTCTCGCGCAAGAAGCAATCCCTTAATCCCATGAAATCTCTCGTAGTCCGGCGAGCGACGCAACCCCTCGTCAATCATCGCATTGGCTTGCTCATCCTGCGCATTGAGATAATTCCAATAAGCATAGTCCGCCAGGATATCGTCGTCCTTCGGTGAGAATCGACGGGCTTCTTCAAAGTGCTCTTGCGCTTGTTTGGTCGCCGAAAGCCGACTGCTGATCAACGCCAATCGATGATGCGCTAGCCCGCTCTTCTTATCGAGCACTAACACTTCTTGATAACGCTTGATCGCTTCTCGATATTCTTGATTCGCTTCATGTCGCTCGGCCGCTGCAATTGCCAAATCGATCTGAGCTTGCCTAGTATTGGGCTTCGATCCCCCCAACCCCGAGGACATCCCAGCCACCTTATCCACAGACTTCTCCCTCGATCCGGCTTGCAGCTGATTCTTCGAGAACCCTTGCCAAGGTTTCCAAGCGGTGCAGCCGGCGTTGGAAACAATCATCACGATGATGGCGGCTAACGAGACAACTCGGCTTCTTGATATCATGCAAAGGTTCCTTCCGAACGCGATCTTTTCGGCAACCATGTTGATCCTACCGCATCCCCGAAACACCACCGACTCCACCCCCACCTGCACCCGGAGCTCCAGGTATCCC
>Ga0255127_1000150_pt1 | contig 38841 bp, 25 predicted proteins | sample Law_Miss_RepB_8d_FD_188555 | JGI IMG/M metagenome (GOLD analysis project Ga0255127, IMG submission 188555) | Freshwater microbial communities from St. Lawrence River, New York, United States - Law_Miss_RepB_8d | ecosystem: Environmental > Aquatic > Freshwater > River | place: USA: New York...
CGGAGGCACAGAGTCCACGGAGTCGGCAGCCTGAAATCTATTGCAGCCTCCCCCTCTGTGGCTCTGTATCTCTGTGTTTCAAAATCCGTCCAGGGATGTGCGCGGACAGTTGGAAACACGGAGGCACAGAGTCCACGGAGTCGGCAGCCTGAAATCTATTGCAGCCTCCCCCTCTGTGGCTCTGTATCTCTGTGTTTCAAAATCCGTCCAGGGATGTGCGCGGACAGTTGGAAACACGGAAGCACAAAGTTCACGGAGTAGGCAGCCTGGAATCTATTGCCGCCTCCCCCTCTGTGGCTCTGTATCTCTGTGTTTCAAAATCCGTCCAGGGATTCTTGAGTCTGCGACTAGTTCTTGCGTTCGCGCCGAGGCAACCAATCTAGTTCCACCGCGAATAATTGGTCTAGAGATGATTCTTTGTCTCGTGAACTGGAGTCCGACTCTCCTTCCCCGCCAGAGCGCGAATTGATCTCGTTGATGACAGAGAGCACGTCCAATGGAGAGATGGAGCCGTCGTTGTCCACGTCACAGAATATCTCACCGACTCCATGCGACTGCCGCGAGCCATACTTGTTGATCTGATCGATCAAACGGAGCACATCCAACGGCGAAATGGATTGATCATCATCGACATCGAGTGGATTCGACGCATTGTGCCACCGAACATTGATGGTTGCAGGTTCAAGCTGCTCGTCGAGAACGGTAAATGCGGGTACTCCATCACTGGGAATCGTGACGACCAACATTCGCTTGCTAGTAAGTGCGTGAATGGATTGTGCAGCCCCAGCGCCGAACTGCTTGACCTTCGACAACTCCAAGGTCGGTCCGATCCATTCTTGCAACTGTGCAATTGAGGCGATTGTCCGTATTGTGATCCAGCGGCCTGCAAACCAGACTGAATCAGTAACGGTGTTCGCTAGACCGTAAGGATTGCGATTAAGGGTTTGGGCATCGAAAACGAAGCCCGATCCAAGGAGTACCGATTTTCCGTCTCCGGAAATTCGGATCGGGTGTACCCAGCCGTTGGAATCATGATAGGGGGAATCGACTGGCGGTTGCAGCTGTCCAGCACTGTTGATCGCTTCGTAGATGAGATCATTTGGACTCGTATCATCTCGAAAGAAGTACATCCGACGGTTCGCGGGATTCCAAACGTACTCTGTCGAATAGTAATTCCAGTCTCGGGAACTTTGGAGTGCACCCGACTGCGAGATGACATAATGAGTGTGCCAAGCACCCGAGTCATCGACGGCAAAAAGGAACTCTCCAGCCATCGACAAGCCCAAGGCTACTCCCGGTAACCGATAGAAGGGTTCTTCTCGAGGCGAAGGCTGTTTAAGATCAATCTTGTTGATCTCTCCTGAATCGTAAGCGACGTAGAGTGTCTCTGTGTCGCTAGCAAAAGTCGCATAGCGAGGGCTACCGAGCAGCGGGATGCTTTCTTCGTATAACGTTGTTGTTGGGTTCCAACGAAAGATGCTTTGATTGGATTTGCTCAGCAGAAGCACGATCCCTTGGGCTGACACCGAAGTCCAATCGGGCTTGTAAGCTAAGCCGGTAGGATCGATCGGATCATTCGGATCGGTAGGACCAAAATCAAAGACCGGAAAAATCTGCGTCCGGTATCCGAATTCGGATGTCGCATCATCAAAGAAAACGATCACCGAGTCCGCATTAACAAAAATCTTCGTCGCAGAAGTATCTAGGGTAACTCGACCAGTGGGCAGAAAGGCTCGCGAGTACGCGGTGACTTCGTTGCCATTGAGTACGAAAGGAAGCTGCTGTTGGAAGAAGTCGATGTCTTCGATGGTGTTAAGACGGTTCAGGTAGGTTAGGTTGGAAGTGGCGTAGATGATTCCCGAATCATCGATAACTTTCGACTCGTCAGGGAAGACCCAAGTTCTGTTGGCGGTAGGATAATCACCATGATAGGGGCCATCACCGCGATCGAAGCCAAAGCGCCCATCGTCAGTGTAGGTAACGTAAGTGATATCCGCTGGTGAGATACCGATCGAGCGACCGTAGATCGTATTTCGAGTCGGAGCGATCGATGACCCGGATAGAGCATTGATATAATTCTCGACCGAATCGATGATCGCGTTATTGCTTTTGTTGATACTAACAAAGCGAGCGTAGAGACTGATGCTATAGTTGAGGAATAAGAGATTTCCGTCTGAGTGAATCGCAGTGATGGGGGTCGGTAGGTTGATCAGGTGTTTTCGTCCCGCACCTGTGATGTCGTAACGATAGGCGCTTTGTCCAAAAGCGGCATAGATACCATTCGTGTCGACGTGGGCCACCAACGGACCCGAGCTTGCATTCTGCAAAGTGATAGGTTCGAGCCATGAAGCCCTGGAAATATCGTAGCGACCTACGACCGGTGAAGTGGAATCGAAGAAGTACCCAACGTCCTCGAATTCGACGATGGAACTCGCCAAAACTCGACGGTCTTCGAGTCGTTCTACTCCAAGTTTGGTTCTATTTTGTCTTGCCATGGGGTTATATTGTAAATACTTGCCGTCCCGGACGCTTCTTCATTGAGCATTATAGGATTTTGTTCCTGATGCAGAAATGGACTTATTTGATGAGTAAACTGGGGAAACATTGCTTCGAAATCTGAATTTTCCCGGACAAATTCGCAGCTCTGTGTCTCCGTGTCTCTGTGTTTCAAAATCCGTCCAGGGATGCGCGGACAGTTGGAAACACGGAGGCACAGAGTTCACGGAGTCGGTAAGGATCGGAGGGGGCGGGAAGCGATAGGATTATGGAGCAGCGGAAGGTTGGTTCAGTTGCAGTTTTTCAAGTTTGGCTTCCCACGCCGCTGCTTCGGTTTCTCGTTCTGCGGAACGCATCGCAGCCAATCCTTGACTCAGTTGCGTCCTAACAATAGTAACTATATTGCCTGCGGAAGGCGGAAGAGCTTTGAGCTCATCGGCAGCTCGGACAGCGCGATCAAAATGGGATTCGACTTCCTCCCACGGAGCTATGGGTAAGCGGAGAAGGAATCTGTGCAGTTCGAGTTCGACACGTTGCGCGCAGTTTGCAGCAGAGCGGAATCGAAGCAATTCCGCTTGGTCGCATACCTGGATAGCACTCTGATATTTTTCGAGTGCCAAGTCGCGTTGTTCTAGTTTCTCGAATGCATGACCGGCGGAGTGAAAAGCAACGATGAGGAATTGCAGATTCGCTTCGGTTGGGGCATTACGAGCCAATAAATCCTGCGCTAGTTTCTCCCAAGCTTCTAAGGACTTGATCGCCGACAAAGTATCGCTGGATTGGATCATCAAAGGTGCGATCGATGCCGCAGTGGTTTGGTAAGCAGCTAAGCACCTTGGATCGCTCGGAAATTGCAAAAGTGTCTCTAACTCTTTCTCGAGAAGCTTTTTCAAAACATTGATTGCTGCTCGATAATCTTGTTTTGCAACAAGTAGTCTTGCACGCTCTTGAGCGATCTCAGCGCGGACGCTGACGTGTTGACTCGTCGGCCTGACGACCGTCTTTGTTCCCCCAATCCCACCGGGTCTCTGAGAAATCATCGCTTCAGCCACTTCAACTTGATTTGCTGCAAGTGCCAGTTCCGACAGGGACTTATCTGGCTCGTTGAGCTTTTCGTGGATCCGGGACATATTTCCATGGACTTGGACGCGCACCATAACATCTTCATAGGTGATGGGTGCATAATCGCTAAGAATACTCTGCGCTCTTAGCTGTAGGTTTTTTGCGGTTTCGAGATTTCCGGCGAAGAGGTCTTGCATGGACATTGCCGAAATCGCGGCTGCAATTGCGGTGGCAGCCGTCGAACGCTCTTCCTCACTAAGTTGTACCTCGTTTAACATCGGCTCAAGTCGTCGAATGGATTCTTCTAACTGCGGTTTTGCAATTTGATTTCTTCCGACTCGCATCAACAAAAGGCCTTGTAAGCTTCGAAGTTTCCCGATCTGCAGTTGCAGCAAAAGCTTGGTTTGCGATGGAAGGTCTTTCTTATCGGCGAAGCGCCTCATCCATTCACATGTGCGATTGAACAATGCATACGCTTCGTCATGTTTATTTAGTTGTGCTTCCGTTGCAGCGAGTCGGTGCGTCACTTCCGTCAATCGAACTAAATTCTTCGATGAAGGTGGAGACTCGGCTTCGAGGTCCGCAAGGATGGATGCGAAGATCTCTTTGGATTGATCCGAGAGGGAGTCGTTCAATTGCGCGAGTTCAGGGGATCGAAAGACTTCTTGGTTGCTAGCAGCCAACTCTTGAAATTTAAGCAGGCCTTCAAACGCGACTGCCCCTCTCTTTTCAGCAAGCAGCCGACTGTCGGTGGCTTCTTGTTGGCGTTGTTCGGCGATCTGCTGCGATTTCTCGGCTGCCAATTTCGCTTGTCGTGTCTCTTCTAGGAGAGCGTTCGCTTTTTCGAGCGCTGCCTGTAGCTGCTTAGCTTTGCTCTCGATAACTTGCGATTGCTTTGATTGAAGCCAAAAGATCAAGGCACCGGCGGAAAGGGTGATCAGTAGAGCCGTCGCAAGTCCGGCGGCAGCTACGCGATGCCGACTCGGCCAACGAATAGCTCGTTCGATGAATCCCTCGGGATACGCGATCAACGGCTCTCCGGCGATCCAATTCAGTAGATCTGAACGGAGTTCAGTAACATTTGCATACCGTTGTTTCAAATCATCGGCCATCGCTTTGCGACCGATCGCTTCGAGAGCACTAAGGGTTGGGCTGCGCCACTTGTTATACAACCTCGCTGGTTTACCTTGCAGCTTTTTTCCAGACAGGATAACCATGAGGATGGCACCTATCGAATAGACGTCACACAAGGGTAGAGCCTTGAGCTTCGCGGCTTGCACTAGTTCGGGAGCGGAGTAACCGGGGGTACCAATTCCCAAAGTGACATCGGGTTGCAGAAGCTCATCTGCTTCTTCTTGGTCGGAAGTGCTCGATGTTGATGTTTCCATCGATGTGGTTTCCATCGATGCTGGATCCAAACTGGTACGACTGGCAGAGTTGTCCATCGGTTTGTTCGACTTCGATGAAGAAGGTCGAGCAAATCTGCGAGCGAGTCCCCAATCAGAGATTAGAGTCTCACCGTAGGTACCCAAGAGAATATTAGCGGGTTTGAGATCGCGGTGAACGATTCCTCGACTATGCGCATAAGCGATCGTATCTGTCACGGCAATCAAGCGGCGAACAAGATCTCTTAGTTGTTCGGTTTGACTAACGCGCCATCGATTCTTAGATGCTGACAATTGTTCATGCAGAGACTCGATGGCTTGCTCAAGCGTTCCAGCTCCGCCACCGCTTATAAGTCGCATCGCATAGAATTCGCGCCCCTGGGAGTCAACTCCTTTTCCATAGACGGGAATAATCCCTGGATGCTCAAGCTCTGCCGTCAACTCAATCTCCGTTTTGAACCGTTTCTGCGCATCGGGATTGAATCGTTGATCTTTACGGATCTTTTTGATCGCCACTTGGCGGGAGCATTCATGGTCTATCCCTTGAAAGACTTCCCCCATCCCCCCACTTCCGATCAGCTCGAGTTCTGAGTAACGCTCAGTTGATGGAATAGGGTTCGCCTGAGAGGATTCAAGGTATTGCGAACGTTGCAGGGGTGTCAGAGATTCCAAGTGTTCATCGAGCAATCGCTGCAACTCCGGTATCAAAATTCGCGATGGAATGTTTGGATAGAGTTCTGCAAAAGCGATTGGGTCAGGGCGTTGTCCGCTAGCGAGCAAAAGTTCGTATTCACCGGTTGCGGCATTAACTTTTAGCCAGAGCGCTGGCCCGAGCGGCTCGCGCGAGTAACGCGGGTATTTTTTGGGGTCCTCGTTATCTTTCATGGAAATGCGGTAACCTGCGGATTGACAGCTTGGCCTGTCGGCTCAAGGGGGTAGCAGCCAAGCGATTTTCAAAGTGGCCTTCAACGGCCGCGAGGTGGTAATCATCTACAAACCGCTTATTTTTGTCATGAGGAAAAGACGCAAGCAACTGCATGGAACTAGTAAAACGATTGAAACCAGTGGAAAAAAGTTGCAAAGTGTTTATCTTAGTGGCTTCTCTCCAACATGTTTTTCGACGTGTTCTAAATTTTCGAGCGTTCCCCGCGTCTCGCACTCGAAAAACCGTATCGAGCGCGAGCGAAACAGCCAAGGGCGATTTCCCGAAAGCAATTTCAGTCCATCGTGGCGACGGGGTGGGTGATGGTAGTTAACTCGCAGTTGGGTGCTTGTTCATGGTAGTCGAGAGTGTGTTGGCGTTAAATGAAGAGATCCTTCGGGGCCAATGGGACTGGATTTTAGCTTGTTTCCGCGAAGTACTCGATGAATCGGGCGAGAGTTCGTTGGCCGGGTTGTTGCCCGTAGCAAACCAGCAGCCCCCCCCTTCGGGTGCGTTAACCCAGTCGGTGCACTTGACGCAAGCTTATTCGATCGCGTTTCAGCTTTTGGGGATGGCCGAGCAGAATGCGGCAGATCAGTTTCGCAAAACGATTGAACAGCAATCGGGCATGGATGCGTTGCCTGCACTTTGGGGGGATTCCCTGCGACAGCTCAAGGAGCAGGGATGGACAGCCGAGCAGATAGCCAAGCAATTGCCGAGCATGCAGGTCGAGTTAGTGTTAACGGCGCACCCGACCGAAGCCAAGAGGGCGACTGTGTTGGCTCACCACCGGCGGCTTTACGAACGATTACAGTTGCATCGGCAGTTGTCGAACGATGGTGGATTCGAGAACAACCCGTTGGCTGAAGAGAACGATTTTGCAACCAAAGCACTCTTGGCAATTCTGTGGCGTACGGGTGAGATTTATCTGGACAAACCGGACATTCAATCGGAGCGTCGCAACGTCTTGGACTACCTGACGCATGTTTTTCCGGCGGTGCTTCGACCGCTCGATCAGCGGTTGCGGAGAGCTTGGACGGCCGTCGGTTTGGACACGAGTGTATTCGATGACCCATTGGTGTTTCCTCGCTTAACATTTGGAACGTGGGTTGGTGGTGATCGAGACGGGCATCCGTTGGTGACAGCAGAAGTAACGCGTCAGAGTTTGTTGGAGATGCGAAGCAATGCGGTCAATCTTGTGCAAAAGCAACTACAGCAGTTGGCTCGGTTGCTGAGTCTTTCCGCATATTGGCAACGCCCAAATCCGGAGTTTTTACAAGCGTTGGCCTTGGCGGCCAATCGATTAGGGGACGCAGGCAAGCGAGCGATTGATCGCAACCCAAACGAACCTTGGCGACAGTTCATCAATACGATGTTGGCACGTCTACCTCGCGTGGATGAGACTTACAGTCGAATCACTCCGCATGCTGCTCCTACGTACCAACGGTACAGTGAGTTACTAGACGACTTGAAGCTTTTGTATCAGAGTCTTATCGCATCGGGAGGTCGCCGAGCGGCGGAATACTCCGTACAGCCATTGATGCGAGTGGTTCAAACGTTCGGATTTCACTTGGCGGTATTGGATGTTCGTCAGAACAGTGCGTTTCATGATCGTGCGGTTGAACAGTTGTTGGCGGCAGCTGGATTCAGTCGCACGAACTTCTCGCAGTGGACCGAAGAAGAGCGACTTGATTTGCTTCATCGGGAATTGGCATCGAAGCGGCCGTTCGCACGACCCGACGTATCGCTTGGGGTCGAAGCCGACGCGGTGCTATCTTCTTTGCGGGTATTGAAAGAGTACAGTGCAGCGTATGGCTTTGATGGCTTGGGCAGTTTGATTGTCAGCATGACCCGAAACGTTTCGGATTTATTAGTCGTGTATTTATTGGCTCGCGAAGTCGGATTGATGCGAGAGACGCCAGAGGGGCTTGAATGTCCGATGCCGGTCGTACCGTTGTTTGAAACCGTCGATGATTTGCATCACAGTCCAACCATTTACGACGCTTTCTTACAGCATCCAATTACGCAGCGAAGCATGCGTGCGATCCGCCGGGAGCAGGGTGAGAGTGAATCGGTTGGGCAGGTGATGATTGGGTATAGCGATAGCAACAAGGATGGTGGGATCCTTGCAAGCTTGGTCAATTTGCGCCGAGCGCAAAAAGAGCTGGTACGGGTTGGGAAGAAGCACTCGGTAAGAATCCGCTTTTTCCATGGGCGTGGAGGAACCATCAGTCGTGGGGCTGGGCCAACACATCGATTCATTCAGGCCCTGCCCTTTGAGTCGCTCGGTGGTGATTTACGATTGACCGAACAAGGAGAAACGATCCCTCAGAAGTATGCCCATCAATCGACGGCGATCTACAACCTCGAATTGTTCCTTGCGGGGGTTGCGCGAAAGACGTTAACCGACAAGCACTCCGATTTGAGCGATCATCCGTTGGAAGGGACACTTTCGGAATTAGCAAAGTGGGCGAGAGAGAGCTATACCGAGCTAATACATCGAGAGGGGTTCGTAACGTTTTTCCGGCAAGCGACACCCATCGATGCGATCGAGCAGAGTCGTATCGGCTCGCGTCCTTCGCGTCGTACTGGACAGCAGTCACTTGCGGATCTACGGGCGATTCCGTGGGTATTTAGTTGGGGTCAAGCGAGGTTCTTTTTGTCGGGTTGGTTTGGAGTCGGCAGTGCATTAGAGAAGTTACAGCAATCGGCACCCGAGACGTTTGAGCAGTTACGGCAGACCATGAATCGATGGGCTCCCTGTCATTACTTGCTCAGCAACGTAGCAACAAGCCTAGCAGCCACCGACATTGAGATCATGAGGGCTTATGCTCAGATGGTGGAAGACCCCGCATTGCGTCGAACATTTATGGAGACGATCGAAAGTGAATTGAATCGAACGCGAGAGAAGATCGAATTGATTTATGGCGGGCCTTTATCCGAGCGCCGTCCGAACATCCAGCGGATGATGAATTTACGATCGAGCGGATTGCGGGTATTGCACTATCAGCAGATCGACTTGTTAAAGATGTGGCGGAGTTATCATTGCATGCAGCAGACGCGTGAGGCCGAGCAACTAATCCCGCAGTTGTTGCTTACAGTCAATGCGATTGCTAGTGGCTTGGGCACAACTGGTTAATCGAAAAGGTGATTGATCTAGTTACCCAGCAGGACTTGTTCAAGCTTCCCGATGTTCGCTTCGGCGCAATACTTTGTTTCTACAAGTGCACGGCCGCGTTGTCCCATGGCGACGCGAAGTTCAGGGGAGTGGATAAGGGTTCTTAGCGATTCGAACCAATCGTCATCGGTTCGAGCGGCGAAGCCGACTTGATCCCCTTGAAGGATATCCGCGTTGACGCCGATGGGGCTTGCTACAGCAGGGATTCCGATAGCCATGTACTGCACAAGCTTGGTAGCAGCTTTATAGCGCATCCATTCTTGATCGCTAGGTAAGGGCATCAGTCCGATGTCCATTTGATGAAGCCGAGAGACTTCCGTGGCTTTATTCCATTTTTCGAAAGCGACATCGACACCGGTCCAATCGATTGCGCGGAGTGGTTGCTCATCATTGGAGATAACCATGAATCGGAATCGAGTTTCTTTGGCGAGTCGTCGCAATGCGGGAGCGCACAACGCGAGGAACGGCAGGTTCGAGGGGGTGCCCATCCAACCGATCACTGGCGGTTGGGACACGCGGTCGAGCGAAAACGCGTTTGGGCGAAGAGGAAATTTCTCGAGTAAAACGCAGGTGGGTATTTCGGTGATTCGGTTGTGGAACTGAGAGACGTATTGAGCGAGGGGTGGGTTGCTGACCACCACGTGATCGCTCCAAGTGATGAGCTCTTGGATTTTCTGAGGGAATTGAAGGAAGATTGCATCATCGACATCGAGGACGAAGCGGGGAGCAAGTTTTCGAAACCAGCGATCGAGCCAAAGGCTCTCGTCGTGAAAGCAACCACGTTCGAGGTAGATTGTATTGGGCCGAAACAGTCGGGCTTGGGCGTACTGACTCAAACGATTTGCGCGTTTGATTTGGTAGCTAAGACGCCAGCCTAGTCGGGGGAAGTGATCGTAGACGGCGGGGAAACTTGGCCAGTATTTGCAAGTGTGTCCGCGGTCGCGGAGCATTTGTGCGAAGGGATCGAAGCGAAAGCGGGTGGAGGGAACATTTGCTCCTAGCGTTACGAATCCGAATCGGCCCATGTTGTCTCCTCGACACGTAGCGGGTGTTTCAGCAACCGCCTGAGTTGTCATTCACCAGGTACAAGTTGATAACTACTAACTGGTACTTTCTTGCTGGCATCAGGCCGCTTACTAGAGTGGCCTAGTAAGCAACTAAGACAGTCGATTAGCTGTGCATTCGAGGTAGCGAGTGGCCTTCGTCGATGATAATAGCTTCGGCTTTGGAAAGTTCATCGAGACGCAGTCGGACTTCGTCTGCCGAGGCGAATTGGCGAGCGAGTCGGACGTAGGTCGAATGGTGTCGGGCTTCGGACTCGAAGAGGGAGCCATAGAAATCGGCTAGCTCAGGGTCTTGGACGTGATCCCGAAGCAGTTTGAATCTTTCGCAGGATCTCGCTTCGATCAATCCGGCGATCAGCAAGCGATCGATTGCGCGTTGTGGTTCGTTTTGTCGGACTAGAAGGTTCAGTTTTCGACCGTAGGTTCCAGGTCGAATTTTGCGAAACGCGATACCGCGACGTTTGAGCAGATCGAGCACCATTTGGAAGTGTTCGAGTTCTTCGGCGATGATGACTGTCATTTCACGGGTAAGCTCTTCGCAATCGACATAGGCCCCGAAGAGGCTCATGGCTGTCGCTGCGGCTTTGTGTTCGCAATGCGCGTGGTCGACCAAGATTTCATCGAGCGAGGTATCGACTTGACGTAACCAACGCAACTGTGATTCGCTTTGGAGGTGTAGCATGGTTTATTTATTTTTTTCGTTGGTGTCGTTTCTTTTGGAGTCGTCTGGGCCTAGGAACATCAGGTGTTGCCAGGGAAGTCGATCGTATTGATCGACTAAGCGAAATGCGTTGGCCTCGTACTCTTTAAGGATTTGTTTCTTGGTCATTTTATGTTCGGGCTTGATGGGGACTTGGGGGTCTTCGCCTCGAAACTCGACCAAAGCGATCCGCCCGTCTTTTTTGAGGCTTCTGCGCATCGAGTCAAGCATTTCGATCGGGTTTGAGAATTCGTGGTAGACGTCAACCATCAGGATCAGATCGAGCTTGCCTTCGGGGAGTTTTGGGTCGTGGGGAAGGCCGAGGATCATATCGACGTTTTTGAGGTTGTTCTGTTCACATCGACGGGAGAGCTCTTGAAGCATTTCCGGTTGGATATCGACAGCGATAACTTTGCCGGTTGGCCCGACGCGTCGGGCCAGTTCGATGGTGTAGTAGCCATCGCCACATCCCATATCGCAGACCGTCATCCCGGGCTGGACTTTGAGTTGTTCGAGCATCTCTTCCGGGTTCTCCTCTTGAATCCGTTCGGGACGGTTAAGCCATGGGATACCGTGATAGCTCATCGGAAGAGCGATTCGGCGACCGAGGTATTTTGTAAGGGGCTCAGGGATAGGAGCTTCTGGTTTCTCTTGGGCTTGCGCGATGCCGCTGTTAACCGCTGCGAACAACAACACTGCGAATAACATTGCCGGCAGCGAGGCTAGATAGCCAGTCGCGCGGGCGACCAAGAGGTGCCGCATAGAGAGGAGCGAGCGATGGTGCATTTGGTTAGACGATTTTTCGGTTGGCTTCATTGATGCGTTAGCCGTCGAGTGAGATCTGAGCATCATCGATATTCTCCAGGGTGATGGGGTTAAATCCTGGATGCTTGGAGGACTCCAGATAGGCATCGAGGATGATGTGAGCAGCGACTTTATCGAGTTGTTTTTTTCGTTTTTTGTGGGTCAGGTCTAGTTCGCGCAGAAGGCGAGTGGCCAGTGCGGTGGAGTATCGTTCGTCAACGAATCGCACTGGGCGAGCGGTGACGGTGATCAACCACTTGGCGAATTCTCTCGCTTCGCGGGCTTTAGCACTATCCCTACCGTCGCAGTGGATGGGTAGTCCGACGACCCAACCGCCGATTTGGTTTTCTTGGACAAGTTTACGAAAGTGCCGTTGTTCGATGGGGTCTGGGCAGCGTTGGAAGGTTTCCAGCGGGCCGGTCCAAGTGCGACTCGGGTCGCAGATCGACACACCGATCCGAACTGTTCCGTAATCTACGCCGGCCAGTCGCCCTGATTCGGGCCATGGCAGATCATAGGGATTGATTTCGCCCAAATTCTCTAGTCCCCATAGTTTTACTTGATTCGCAACGCATAGGTTTCCTATTACTTAGCTTAGCGGAAAGTCTAGCTGGTGATAAAGCTTAGCGGATAAAGCAACGCTGTGAATCAAGTTTAGCCGAGGATAGGGATAGGAAGGGAGAGTAAACCATGGTCAAGTCGATGAAAACGCAGTGGATCGCTCGTTGGATTGCGGGGACGGGCCTAGCGTGGAGTATTCTTGGAGTCCCGATGGCGGTTCCTCAAGACAACTACGGCTACAACGAAGCCGAGCAGATGCTTTCGCTCAATACGGTCGAGTTGAAGGATCAGCTCAATTATGGACTGCGGGTGGCTTTTACCGAGCAGCAGTTGTTTGTGGATCAAGTCGTGGCGAAGGTAGAAGCAGGGGAATTGTCCCGGGCGATGGTCAACGTGGTGTATGTATGGGCGAAGAAGCGTAAGCCGAACATACCTTTTCCTTACTTTGAATATGTCATGCGACTTTTGGCGGAAAAACGGGGGATCACTTTCGAGTGATTCCAGGTGAGAAAAAACCGCTAACTTTCTTCGCTCATAGCATTTGATCCTCTTGATCGCATCGCTCCCGCAGTAAACTAGCAGGGAAGCAGTGGTGAGTATTCCGAAAGTCGCATTTCCTCCGGAGCGATCGCTTCGGGTTTGAGGAACAAAATCGGGCAAATGTTTCGAGCGGGTCGTGATGTACCTTCCCTGCGAGTCCTCGCGTGTACCTATTGGTGGGGCGCGATTGCGTTTCGTAAGCCGCGACAGGGATCTGCAAGATGTGGTTTAAAAGCACTCGGGGCATGAAAAATCTGGGCTTGAAAAATTTGGGCTTAGAAAATCTGGCCTTGAAAACTCTGACACTTAGAAACGACAGGTCATTGGCAAACGAAAATTTCTTGTCTGTCATCGGGGCCCGACGTTCTAGCGGGTTTCGGTGCGGACTTGTGTGCATAGCGTTCATCCTAAGCAACCTCTGGGTGGAACAGTTTGAGTTTAGGCAACTGGCGAAGGGGCAGGATTCTCCTTCACCCCAGCAGGTTGCAACCCCGCAAGTTGAAGCTCCGCAAGCAGACACACCGCAAGTCAACGCATCTCAAGACCAACCCCTTCAAGAGGAAACGCAGCAGGAATCGCAACCGAAGGACGAGCAGCCGAAGGATGAGGCACTCAAGGGCGATCTGTTGCTTGAGCGCAACGAACCGATTGACGACTTGTGTTCGGGGATTATCGATAATCGCCGCATATACAATACCTTTGTGATGCGAGGGCGTCGTCTGATCGGGGACGAGAGAATTCTCGATGCACAAGAGATGAATGAAATCATCGGGAGGGCGCCCGCAAGCAAATCAATCGCGTTACCTGAACTTGAATCGATTCCTCGTAGTGAGATTCACGAGCGGCTCAAGCGAGCTTCTGTAATGGTCGGTAATCTTTACGATTGTGGGCGGTGCAGTAATTTGCATGGGAACATCGCGGGAGGAGTTCTCATCCATGAAGATGGATTGGTGTTGACCAACTACCATGTCCTAGAAGGCAAAGGAGATGGAAAGATCAAGGGAATGATCGCCATGAATCACTTGGGCCAATGTTTTGCGATTGCGGAGGTGCTTGCGGCATCCGAGAGTGCGGATGTGGCTTTGATTCGTTTGGCAAGTGCGACGAAATTCGAACCGGTATCCTTGGCCAAGAGGCGGCCTAGTCAGCTTTCTGAAGTAATTGTCATGAGTCACCCTCACAACGAGTTCTATGTTGTTACCACTGGATTAGTGAGTCGGTTTGTCAAGCCGACGATGACAGGAGATCGGACAACTTGGATGGAGATAACCGCAGAGTTTTCGGGTGGATCCAGTGGTTCAGGGGTATTTAATACTGATGGAGAGTTGGTTGGATTGGTATCGAGAATCCATCCGATGTTTCGACCGGAAGAGAAGCCGGAGGGAAATTCGGCGAATTCGCGAAGCTCGAAGCCAGATTCGGTAAAACGTCCGGAGTTCGTCGAGCAAATTCTTCGTCGTTGCGTTCCGCTTGAATCGATTCAAAACCTTTTTATTGCTCCCTAAGAAAACAATGCAAACAGAGTCCGTATCGATTGACGAACTGTATCGAGCGCGTGAAGTCTTACGACAACACATCTCCCCTGCTCCGCTGATTCGATCTTATGCGTTAGAACGCCAACTGCAACTTGGAGGCGATCGTCGGGTTTGGATCAAAGACTATGGATGGACACCGGTGGGTTCATTCAAGTTGATGGGTGCACTTTATTGGATGAGTCAGCACTTTCCCAATCTCGATGGCCGGCCGGTGGCGGCCCATTCCTCGGGCAATTTTGCTTCTGGGTTATCCTTTGCCGGCTATCGGTACGGTTCGCGCGTGATCATTGTGATGCCGGAATCAGCACCAAAGATCAAGTTTGAGAACACCCGTCGATTCGGTGCACAAGTCCGCACTTACGATATCACGACAGACCATTTGACCGGCACGCGAGACCGCTTGACGAAAGAAATTTCCGAGCAAGAGAATGCATTACAAGCGTCTCCTTACGACGACCCGTATGTGATCGCGGGGAATGGAGTTGGGGGATTAGAAATCGTCGATGAGTTACGGTCTAACGGGCGAAACCTGTCGCATTTTTTCTGTTCGGTCAGTGGCGGTGGTTTAATGGCAGGTCATGCGTTGGGAATCTCGCATGGGTTTCCGGAAGCAAAAATTATTGGGGTCGAGCCGCAGGGGGCTGACGACTTCCGACAATCCCTTGCCCTTGGCGAGCGAGTACGCTTACCCAAGCCGACGAGTATTTGCGATGGGTTACTTTCTTATGACGTCGGGCAACATAATTGGCCGATTCTTAGGCGTTTAGTTCGATCGGCGGTAGTCTGCGGCGATGACTCGACGAAGCGAGCTATGGCTTGGCTGTATCAAAATCATGGATTGCGGACGGAGCCATCGGGCGCGATAACCACGGCCGCGATTTTGAGCGGTGAAGTCGATTTGCAGGGGGATGGGGATATCGTGTTAGTGCTTAGTGGTCGCAACATCGATGAGCCGGTGTTTCGGAATTACTTGGAGAGCGTTTCGGTAAGCTAGAACCACTATCCGATATGCTTTCCAGTAAATCCGCCCAGTAAATTCCCCTTAGAAATTCGCGGTCTGATTTCGCTCTGGGAATTCGATCTGGCATCGAGGCTTAGGAATCGCTATAAGCCACTTCGAGATCGAGGAGTATCGGGGTGTTCCGGTAGTCCAAGGATTGGATTTCAAGGAGTGAGTCAAGGATGCTTACCACCTCTGAGCGACCGCGTGGTCGCAGTGTTTTTCCGTACATTGTTGCCCTTGCGCTCCTTCCTGGATTGATCGCATCGACAGGTTGTACCAATCTGATCAAATCCTTGGTCGTATTGCTTCACGATCCGAGAACTCCTGCTGAGTTCGACGACTTGAAAAACAAAAGCATTGCGGTGATTACGACATCCGAGGGAAGCTCCACGAGCGATGCGTCAGCCATTGTGATGACGCAGCATTTCAAAAACTTCCTCTCGAACAACCTGAAGAAGAAAATCACTTTTGCGTCGCAAGAAGATGCAAATCGAGCCTTCCACGACCAACCCTTCGAGGGGCGGAACTATGCCGATATTGCTCGGCAGTTAGAAGTGGATTATGTGATTGCGATCGACATCAGTAATTTGAAGCTCAAGGATGGTCCGACGTTGTATCAAGGAAACTGTGATTGCAAGTTGGCTGTGTACGACCCCGAACAAGGGAACAGACCTGTCTTCACGAAGGACTTGAGTGGATTTATTCACCCAGGTATGGGTAAACCGATTACCGACTGCACGGAAGCCCAGTTCCAGGGGCATTACTTGGGCCTGTTGGCTTGGAAAGCAGCTCGAATATTTTACAAGTGGGATCCTGTGGAAGAGGCTGTTTTAGATGCGACCGCAATCTAAGACAGTTCGTGCATTGGATTGCTAACCCTAGTCATGCGTTTGCCCCTTTCATCGTCTCCTTGGTTGACTAACCCATGAACTTTTACAAGTTCCCGTACGCGACCCACAACTTGTGCCCTGTCTATACGGGCCACGTGACGTCGTTCGTTTATGTTATTGCACTCTTGATGGCAAACTTCGGCGCAATGCCCATTGCCACAAGTATGGCACAAGGCTCAAAACCAATAGGGAGCCCTACTCTGGGAAACGGAACTGCGATCAACGCGACGGAAAACGCTTTTCGGATCGATACCGACATCTATTTAGATGAAACCAAACCTCCGATCAACACGACGCAAACGGTGTTCCTATCGAACCGAGTCATCGAGTGGGACGATACTAACCAACGCTTGCTGATCGTTGATTATCAAGACCAATCGATTCAAGTGGCAGATCTGAAGGCCCAAAGAAAATGCAAAATAAAGCTCGGTGAACTTAAGTCACGGCTTGAGGAACTTCGCGAGCAGATGACACAAGAGCAAGTCTCGATGTGGACTAGTCCCGGGCCGGCGGTCATGAGTGAAGATGGAACGCTGACTTTAAGATGTCAGAGGGCGAGCTACCAGTTTCGAACAGTTGTGCCGTTTGCTCCAAGCATGGCAAATGACTACGCCGAATTCGCGGATTGGTCAGTTCGATTGCATGCGGTCTATCCTCCTTACAAACCACCATTGCTCCGCATGCAATTGAACGAACACCTAAGAGCAAAACAAGAATTGCCGTCAGAAATTCGGCTGACTGACCCCAGACTCAGCGACACCAAGCTCAGCGACCCTAAATCAGTTGAAAACAAGCAGGTAATTGCCAAACCAGTTGTGGCTCGATTGATCGTTCAGAATTCGCTTAATCGACAAGATCACGAGCGCATTCGCGATTGGGAAGTCTTGGCGGGAACGCTAAAAACGGTAACAGATGCCGAGTACTTCAGGCCATCGGTTGCAGGTAACCCGATTTCCAAAGGAACGATTCGCTGATGGTGCGATTGCGCCCGAACCAGCGTTGGAGCTTGGTCATTCTCGCGTTGATTCTCGGGAGCCAACTCTATTGCATCGGGCATGCACAAACGCAATCGCCACTTCAATCGCCCTTACAATCTCGCTTACATCCGAACGGCTCTACCGGGTCTATAGGTTCTGCAAGTTTGATCGGCAACAGTACAGATACTCGCAGCGACCAAGACATCTCGCCGGGTTGGCCTTATGTCTTTGATGAGAGCGGTTTTCATTTCTATAGTTTGGTGCCGCCAAAAGTTCTTGAATCGCAGATTCAAGGTGTACTTCGTTTACCCGACGAGTTGAATCAAGAATTAGGGATCACGCTAAAGGGACTTGATGTTCACATCTTAGTTTTCGATTCGCGCCGCTCGCTCGATGAATACTTGCATCGCTATTATCCAGGTCTTCGCGCAGCGAATTCAATGTATATCCGCGACCAAGGTCCCGGACTTATTTTGACTTGGTTTCACGCAGATTGGTTGGTCGACGTTCGTCATGAAGCAACCCATGCGTTGCTCCATGCGAAGCGCGTAAGCATTCCTTTATGGATTGATGAAGGGCTCGCGGAATACTTTGAGTATCCGAGTGGCTCAAGCTCTGGCGAATCCTTTGCGATCAAATCGCATCCGGTTCACACCAAGCTCATTCACACGCAATTGCGATTTGGTCAGTTTGCCAACTTGGAAGAACAAGAACGATGGGATCCGAATAAGCGACTATCGAATCAGCAATACCGAGATGCGTGGGGCTCGGTCGCGTTCTTACTCAATCACAGCGATCAGTCCAAGGAAGAGTTTCGATCGTACGTGAAAGATCTTCTCGAAAACAGAGCCAGTGGAAATCTGAGTTATCGCTTACATCAAACTATTCCGGATTGGCGGACAGCTTATACGCGTTACTACCGTGAGCATTCGGTTGCGTCGTCCATCCGCTAGCCTTCAAGTGCATTCGCCACTCATCGTAGGCTAAGGCAAGGGACTCCGCAGGTTCTAAGCCACCTTCTGCACGCAATTCATCGGCACGGCGCAACAACACGTCCGATGTGACGGGCCTGAGGCGATCGTCGAATCGCTTTTCAAGTGCTGCGAAGGCAAACAACACACACACGCTTGCTAATAACAAAGTGAAGCCGTAACGAAGAATTTTGCGATCGGTTTGCTCGTCTCGATGACGCCGCAACGCTTCGCCGACAATACGTCCTCGCAGAGTGTCTGAGGGAACGACCAAATCCGCAGCTTGCTGAATTCGCAATTCAAGCGCTGTCAGTTCATCTGGCTGGTGCTGATCTTCGGGTCTCATACCTCTTCCCTCCAGTTCGATAGGAGACTTGAAGAGACGTGGGATGGCTCGCCGGCAAGCGATTCGCTTAAGTCTTCGATCTGATGACCTAGAATCTCAGATAACTTGGCAATCGCGTAACGGTACCGACTCGCAGCCGTCGGCAGTGGAATCTCCAATGTCCAGGAGATTTCTTGGAAGGTCAGTTCTTCCCAAATCTTCAAAACGACAACTTCTGCTTGTTCGGTGGGAAGTTGTCGCAGAGCTAGCCAAACTTTCTCACTGGCCTCTTTCTTTTCTGCACCATCCACACGATTCGGACAGATCAGATCTGCAAGGGCATTGGTTATGACAAGCTTGGCCGTTGCCCATCTCTTTTTTCGGCGAAGGATCTGCAGTGCATCGTTGCGTACTACTTGAAGCAAGAACGGCCATGGATGGGTGGCTCGGGTAAAGACCTCAGGGTTAGCGACGATTTTCAGCAATGCCGACGCCACCGCGTCTTCCGCATCATGCTGATTGCGGGTTATGGTCGTGGCGAAGCGAACCAGCCTTTGGCTGGTCAAATCATAGAGCCCAGCTACGGCAGGGCTCCCCAACTCGACGATCCGCTGAGCTTGCTGCTGAACTAATTGTGGTAACGAAAGATCAAGCGTCATGATGAAGGAAAAGATGCGTGCACTCGGCAGGTTTATCTAAAGTGTAGCTCAGATTTCCGTAGATATTTGGGAGATACCAGGGAATTCCATCAGTGGATTTCCGGCCTGCGGGACTTGGGGAGAGTGCAGTAGGCATCTCGCCTTGGCTTTGGCCTCACGCTAGGTTTGGGATTCTCGCTAGGTGTGAGATTCTCGTCTCGATAGCGATCCGAGGCTGAAAAGCAGGGGCCGGTATGCCGAGTTGACTACACAATCGGTTTTAGTGCATAGGGTTTAAGGATTTCCAGTGCTCCTTGGTGGAGTTTCGTGTTGCTTGCGAAACAATGTCCAGCTCGCAAATCAACCGCGCCCGACCAAGATGAAAAGCTACCGCCGGCTTCGATAATTACCGGTGCAACGGCGGCGACATCCCAAGGGTTCACGATGGGATCGACCATCAATTCCGCTCGACCGGTAGCGACCAACAAGTATCCGTAGCCATCTCCCCACGAGCGGCTGACATAGGCTTGACGCTCCAGTTCTTTGTAAGCCTCTGACGCTCCTCGTCGGTCAAAGTTGTCGACCTGAGACGTCAAAAACAGTCCGTCTTCGAGACGATCCACGGATGAGACATGGCACCTGGAAAGTTGAACGACTTGATCGCCATGACCTTGGCCATACCAAGCCCCGCATCGGCGGGCAGCGACGACCAGTTCTCCGAGGGCGGGAATAGCGATCACACCGAGCAGAGGTGCACCGTTGAGAGTCAAGCCAACCAAGGTCGAGTAGAGAGGTACGCCGGAGATGAAGCTCTTTGTGCCATCGATCGGGTCGATAATCCATTCGAAGGGGCTTTGGCCCCCGACGGAACCGAATTCCTCGCCGAGTAGAGCGTCAGTAGGATAGCGATCTGCAATGGCTTGCCGAACCTTCGTCTCTGCTCCTTTATCGGCGGCGGTCACTGGGGAACGGTCATTTTTGCGTTCGACCCGAAAGGCCGCGGTTCGAAAATATTCGAGAGTGACTTCGCTGGCGATTCGCGCCAATTCCATCGCGAATTGAGTTCTCTCAAGTAAATCAGCTGGGCTGATTTCGGTTTCATTGAGTTCTGCGGTTGCTTGTCCGGCAGAATTTTGTGTCTTCGACGACAAAGCGGTAACGAATTCGTTAGGAAGCTCGAATCGTGGAAATCGTTGCATTTGATCCATTTCTCCATAGAAATCGGCTTTGTTTCCCCAAGGAACCGGCCAGCTTGGTGGCTGGTTTTCCCATTGAACTACACTTCAGTCGACTACAATACGTAGAAACTGGCGTTCTGCCAGCCCCACCCTACCCTATACTCCCCCAAAACACGCGTATGGCGACGGCCCCCAATCTTGATGAAGGCACCCGATTGGCTTCATCACCCGCTGAACCGGTTTCCCCCCCCGCAGAGCCGGGGGGCAGAAAGCCCCTCTGGTATCGGGTTGGTTCTTTTTTGTTGCTTTGCGGTTTACTAGGGGTTGTTTACACGACGCGCGAGCGTTGGGAGCCGGCTCTTGAAGGCTGGATTCGGCCGGCGGCGAGTGGTCGTCCGGCTCCGCGACCACCTTTAGTGACGCTTGCGACGGCGAAAGTCGAAGCGATACCTCAGTACTTGAATTGTTTGGGGACGGTCACTGCATTCAACAGCGTCACGGTACGCAGCCGTGTCGACGGCGAGCTTGTCGGTGTGTCCTTTCAGGAAGGGGAGATGGTTGAAGAGGGACAGTTAATTGCGAGGATCGATTCGCGCGGATTCGAAGCTGCGTTGAGCCAAGCACGGGGACAGCTTGAGCGCGACCTCGCTGCTCTTGAGCTGGCCCGGCTTAACTTTGAACGATCAAAGAACCTTCCGGTGGGTGCGACGCTTTCTCAACAGGAGCGAGACGAACTGCAAGCAGTCTACAAGCAAGCGCAGGCGGTGGTGGATGTAGATCGAGCGACCGTTATGAATGCAGAGTTACAAGTTACTTACTGCAACATCACGGCCCCCATACGTGGACGCGTTGGGCTTCGGCAAGTAGATCAAGGGAACATGATCCAAGCCAACGGTCCATTGGGAATTGCGGTAATAACACAGTTGCAACCGATTTCTGTTTTATTCCCTATTCCGCAAGACGAGATACCCCGAGTGCAATCGCAGCTTGCTCAGAACAAAGCTTTACCGGTTATCGCATTCGATCGCAGTTTTCAGAACAAGCTCGCGGAAGGTGTGCTGACCGCGATCGACAATCAAGTCGACTCGGCAACAGGGACGCTTCGGTTGAAAGCAACCTTTGGTAATGAAGAAAACACGTTGTTTCCGAATCAGTTCGTCAACATTCGGCTGATGGTCAAATTGTGGGACAACGCCGTTGTGGTTCCTTCGTCTGCCATACAGCGTGGAGCAGACTTCTTGTACGTCTATGTTGTGCAACCGGATAATGAATCGGTAGACATTGCAAAGGTCACCGTGGCATTTAGCGAAGCGGGACGATCTGTGATTGCAACGGGACTTAACGAAGGTGACCGTGTGGTCACAGAAGGGACCGACAAGTTACAACCCAAGGGGAAGATATCGCTGAGCGGGGCTGGACCTAAGCCGCAATGAACATCTCGAAGCTCTTTATTGTTCGCCCCATCGCAACAACGTTGTTGATGGTCGCTATCTTGCTAAGTGGTTGGGTGGCTTATCGGCAACTGCCGGTCGCTGCATTGCCGCAGGTTGATTATCCGACGATTCAAGTCGTGACGTTTTATCCTGGAGCAGGCCCGGAGGTGATGGTATCGTCGGTCACTGCGCCGTTGGAGAAGCAGTTGGGGCAGATTCCAGGCTTGTCACAGATGACAAGTTCGAGCACGCATGGGTGTTCGGTTGTCACGTTGAAGTTCTCACTCGATTTGAACATTGACGTTGCGGTGCAGCAGGTCCAAGCAGCCATCAATGTCGCTGGAAATTTCCTACCTCGCGATTTACCCAATCCACCGATCTATTCGAAAGTCAATCCGGCGGATGCGCCGGTACTTACCCTTTCCTTGACATCGGACACCATTCCATTACCCCGCATCCAGGATCTTGCAGACACACGTCTTGCGCAGAAGTTATCGCAGATCAAAGGGGTTGGACAAGTCAGCGTAACAGGTGGGCAAAAGCCGGCGATTCGCGTACAAGCGAACCCGACAAGTCTCTCTGCGGTTGGATTAACACTCGATGACTTACGAACAGCTCTTGTGGCAGCGAATGTCAACCAAGCGAAGGGGAGTTTTGATGGTCCCAAGCAATCGGTGATCATCGGTGCGAACGATCAGCTCTTTACAGCAGAGCAGTTTCGAGAATTGATTGTAGCTTATCGCAATGGCGCTCCAGTGAAGCTTGCGGAGGTCGCCAATGTGATCGATGACGTCGAGAACATTCGCCAAGCCGCTTGGCGCGATACAACACCGGCTGTGCTGCTCAATATTCAGCGACAACCCGGCGCTAACATTATCGAAGTAGTCGATCGCGTACAAGCGATGTTGCCGCAACTGGAAGAGTCTTTACCCGCCGACATTCGGGTCGAAGTATTGACCGATCGGACCACGACGATTCGCGCTTCGGTGGAAAGTGTTCAACACGAATTGTTGCTCACGATTGGGTTGGTGATTCTCGTCATTTATTCGTTCTTACATAGCTTTCGAGCAACCGTTATCCCAAGTGCTGCTGTTCCGCTTTCGATCGTCGGGACCTTTGGCATCATGTACTTATTGGGATACACGTTGAACAACCTGACGCTTATGGCGCTTACGATCTCTACAGGATTCGTCGTCGACGATGCCATTGTAATGATCGAAAATATCATGCGGTATGTAGAAGAAGGGATGGATCCGCTTTCGGCATCGCTCAAGGGTGCATCGGAGATTGGATTTACGATCATATCATTGAGTGTATCGTTGGTTGCGGTACTCATTCCGTTGCTTTTCATGGGAGATGTTGTCGGACGATTGTTCCGGGAATTTGCAGTGACCTTGAGTGTGACCATTTTCGTGTCGGCCATCGTTTCTTTGACTCTCACACCGATGATGTGTGCGTTGCTGTTGAAGACCATACCCAAGGGGGCTGGTGCTTCGCACGATCATGGAACCCAAGGCTGGCTGTTCGTCATCTTGTTGGGTTTCTATGAAACAACGCTTCGATGGACTTTGCGACATCGAACATTCACGATGCTTGTTTTTCTCGCAACCTTAGCAGCGACCATCCTCCTGTACATACAGATTCCGAAAGGGTTTTTTCCCACCCAAGACACTGGCGTTATCCTAGGGATTACCGAAGCGGATCAAGACACATCGTTCTCTAAGATGCAGCAGAGGCAAGCTGAGTTAAACGCAGCATTGGTCAACGATCCCGCCATTGAAAGCTTAGCGAGTTTCATCGGTATCGATGGAACCAACTTGACGACTAACAACGGTCGGATTCAGATTAATTTGAAACCGCATCACGAGCGTTCCGAGTCGATCCAGCAAGTCATGGCCAGGTTGGCAGAAAAGGCTCAAAACGTATCGGGTATTCAGCTTTATCTACAACCGGTACAAGACCTTGCGGTCGAGTCGAAGGTTTCCCGTACGCAGTATCAGTATGCGATTGAAAGCCCGGACCCGGAAGAGCTTGCGACTTGGATCCCTCCACTAGTGAAAGCTCTAAAAGAACGTCCGGAACTTCGGGATGTTGCCAGTGATCAGTCTGTCTTTGGCAGAGAAGCAAAATTGGTGATTGACCGCGATACAGCAGCACGATTAGGGGTCACCCCGATGATGATCGATGATGCTCTCTACAATGCGTTTGGGCAGCGGCAAGTCTCGACCATTTTCACCCAACTAAATCAGTACCGCGTGGTACTTGAGGTAGCTCCGGAGTTTCGGGATTCGTTAAGCGACATCGGCGCGATGTATGTGAAAACGACCACAGGTCGTCCAGCACCGCTTGAGTCGTTAACAAAGATCGAATACCAGAACGCAGCTTTAGCGATCAACCATCAAGGTCAATTTCCGGTGGTTACGTTGTCGTTCAATGTTGCGCCAGGAGTATCGCTTGGCCAAGCGGTTGAAGCGGTCGAGACGACAACACAAGACATACAACTTCCGGCGAGCATGGTTGGAGCTTTCCAGGGATCAGCGGAAGCTTACCAACGGTCTTTGGCGACAACGCCACTGCTGATCCTCGCGGCGTTAGTTACGGTATACATCGTGCTAGGAGTTTTGTATGAAAGCTACGTGCATCCACTGACGATCCTATCAACACTTCCCTCGGCAGGAGTCGGTGCGCTGCTTGCACTGATTATCTTCCGAATCGATTTAGGGATCATCGCGATCATCGGTATTATCTTGCTCATCGGGATCGTCAAGAAGAACGCGATCATGATGATTGACTTTGCCCTCGAAGCCCAGCGAGTTCAGGGATTGAAAGCTGAAGATGCTATTTTTCACGCTTGTCTGTTGAGACTTCGGCCAATTCTCATGACGACGATGGCAGCCTTGCTCGGTGCGGTCCCTCTTGCTTTTAGCGGTGGTGTTGGTTCGGAGTTGCGGCAACCTTTGGGCATTTGCATTATCGGAGGTTTACTGCTTAGCCAAGCACTGACGCTTTACACAACACCTGTGATCTACTTATGGTTCGATGCACTAACGCCGAGGAAGCAAATTGGCGGAGGTGATGCTAGTAAACAGGGAGCGAGTGAATGATCGGAGCAGGTACAAATTTCTCCGCTCCCTTCATCCATCGGCCCGTCGGGACGATGTTGCTGACGATCGCACTGACCTTATCGGGACTGATCGGTTACTTTCTGTTGCCGGTCGCTCCGCTCCCTCAAGTTGAATTCCCTACGCTATCGGTCAGTGCCAATCTGCCAGGAGCAAGTCCTGAGACGATGGCATCGGCGGTAGCAACGCCGCTGGAGAGAAGTCTCAGTCGGATTGCTGGGGTGACGGAGATGACCTCGACGAGCACGTTGGGCTCTACATCGATTACGCTTCAATTTGAGCTCGATCGCGATGTCAATGCGGCGGCGCGGGAGGTTCAAGCGGCGATCAATGCAGCGCGAAGTCAACTGCCAGCGAATCTTCCAAACAACCCTTCGTATCGGAAAGTGAATCCCGCCGACTCCCCGATAATGCTGCTGACATTGGTTTCGGAGATTTACTCGAAGCCGCAGATGTATGAGTTAGCTTCGACGCTAGTTCAGCAGAAGCTATCGCAGATCGAAGGAGTCGGCCAAGTCTTTGCGACGGGGGGGGCAAACCCGGCGGTTCGAGTCGAAGTTAATCCAACGGTACTCAATCAGCTTCAAATCGGACTCGAAGATGTACGAGCGGCCATTGGAACAGCCAATGCGAATCGCCCGAAAGGTCTTCTGGAAGAGAACGATATTCAATGGTCTTTAAATACCACAGACCAATTGATGAATGCCGATGATTACCGACCATTGGTCGTCGCATTTCGCAATGGTGCGCCCATTCGATTGGGGGATGTTGCGAACGTTCAAGATGGACTCGAGGACATCCGCAATTATGCGATAACCGACGGTAGGCCATCGATAAGCGTGTTGATATTCCGTCAGCCCGACGCAAACATTATCGAGACGATCGATAACATCAAAGCTGTCTTGCCACAATTGCGCGCGCAATTACCTGCTGCCATTGAATTGGGGATCGGAATGGATCGTTCGACGACCATTCGCGCATCGCTTGAAGAAGTCCAGAAAACACTCTTGATAAGCGTCTTGCTGGTGATCGTGGTGGTCTATTTGTTCCTGCGGGACATCCGGGCCACAATTGTTCCGACGATTGCCGTACCTGTTTCACTGATTGGAACGTTTGGCGTTATGTATTTGTTCGGTTACAGCCTCGATAATCTGTCGTTGATGGCGCTGACCATTTCGACAGGCTTTGTGGTAGACGATGCGATCGTCGTTACCGAGAACATCAGTCGATATTTAGAAAAGGGGATGAAGCCTAAAGAGGCGGCCCTCAAGGGTGCTGGCGAGATCGGCTTTACCGTTCTATCGATAACGTTGTCATTGATCGCGGTATTCATCCCCATCTTGTTGATGCGTGGGATTGTCGGCATGCTATTTCGAGAGTTCGCCGTTACTCTTTCGATCGCTATTCTGATTTCTCTTGTGGTATCACTGACAACCACCCCAATGCTCTGTGCGGTGTTGCTCAAACCGGCGCAGCACCGCGAAAAGAAGAATTGTTATTGGATGGAGCACGCGTACGGCAAGATTCTAGATGTCGTGCTCGATTTTCCTGGTTGGACACTGGTCGTCTTTGGCTTCATCATCGCGTTCAACGTCTATCTTTACACAAACATTGCCAAAGGTTTTTTCCCCCAACAAGACACCGGTCGACTTGTCGGAAACATCGTAGCCGACCAAGGGACCTCGTTCACCGCCATGATTGATCTCGTCGAGCGATTTGGCAGAGCGGTAAGTGATGAGCCGGGGATAGATCGTGTATTGGTATCTACGGGTGGAGGTGGTCCGGGGGGTGGGGGTACCAACAGTGGACGGATGTTCGTAACGTTGAAACCCCTTTCGGAGCGCAAGCAATCGATCGATGAGATTTTGATGTCGATTCGCAAGAAAACAGGTGGGATTAGCGGAGCAAACTTGTTCATGCAAGCGACGCAAGACATTCGAATTGGCGGCAGGCCATCGGGTGCTCAGTATCAATACACATTGCGGGGCGGGGATTTAAAGGAACTCAACGAGTGGACGCTCAAGTTGATGGCAGCGATGAAAAAAGTTCCGGAGATCACCGATGTGAATACCGATCAGCAAGACAAAGGACAATTATCAAGGTTGACCATTCACCGCGACTTGGCATCCATCCTTGGACTTGATATTGCCACGATCGACAACACGCTTTATGACGCTTTTGGACAACGGCCGGTATCGACGATTTATTTGCCACTAACACAGCGCCGCGTTGTGATGACTTTGGATCGGGAATATGCACAAGGACCTGAATCGCTCAAGAACATCTATATCCGCACAAGGAACAATTCCCAAGTTCCTCTGCAAGATCTCTATGCCATCGAATCACGCAATACATCTCTTTCCGTGGCTCACTCAGGCTTGTTCCCGTCATCGACGATCTCCTTTAATCTCAGTCCTGGTAGCGCGCTAGGTGATGTTGTTCCAATCATTCAAAGTGTGAGCAATGAAATCGGGATGCCCAAAAGCATCCAAGGGAACTTCCAAGGGACAGCCCAAGCGTTTCAGGACTCGCTAGCTAATCAGCCATTGTTGATTCTTTCGGCGATTGTGGCGGTCTACATCGTATTGGGAATCCTGTATGAGAGCTTGATCCACCCGATTACGATTCTCTCCACCCTACCGTCGGCAGGAGTGGGAGCCATCCTGGCGTTGATCCTCTACAAAATTGATTTCAACGTGATCGGCATGATCGGAATTTTGCTATTGATCGGTATTGTTAAAAAGAATGCGATCATGATGATCGACTTCGCGATCGCGTTGCAAAAAGAACGGGGTTGGGGACCGCGTGAGGCGATCCACGAAGCGTGTTTAAGGCGATTTCGTCCGATTACCATGACCACGTTGGCTGCGATTCTCGGTGGAATTCCATTAGCAATTGGACGCGGAGATGGGGCTGAATTGCGACAACCCCTGGGCATCGCCATCGTTGGGGGGTTGATCGTAAGTCAGTTCGTAACGCTTTTTACCACACCGGTGATCTATCTGTTGATGGACAAGCTCTGGTCATGGCGCAAGCAGACGAAGTCGGCGCATGCTATGATACAGGGCGGTTCTGGAACTTCGTCAGGCCCGGAACCTTCGGTCGCAAACGTCTAAATCAGTGTTCTGTATTTCTTTCACTTTTAGGATATTTACACATGACCCAATCCTCTCGTCGTGAGTTTCTCGGAAAAACTGCCGGCACAGTCGCTGCGATGGCTGCGGTACCTGCAATCAACCCTTATTGGACGTCGAGTGCCCAAGGGGCACCATTTGCATCCCAGGATCGATTGCGAGTCGGTTGTATTGGGCTTGGCGGAATGGGTACGGGTGATGCCCACGATCACAATCGATTCGCAGATATCATCGCGGTCTGCGATGTGGATGCAAACCATCGCGAACGTGCTCGCAACGATGAGAAGATCGGCAAGGGCAAAGCCGAGTCGGTCGAGGATTATCGCCGAGTGCTTGAGAATAAAAATGTCGATGTGGTCAGTATCGTGACCCCAGACCATTGGCATACCAAAATTGCAATTGAAGCATTGCAAGCGGGCAAGCATGTGTTTTGTCAAAAGCCATTGACCCTTACGCTCGCCGAGAACTTGGCTATCCGTGCGGCTTGCAAAGCCAATCCGAAGCTAGTATTTTTCATTGGAACCCAGCAACGCTCCGACCGCCGATTGTTCCTTCGAGCCGTGAACATGGCTCACAAAGGCCTTCTCGGCGACATCAAGAAGATCACTTGCGGTATCAATGGTGCACCTACGGGAGGTCCTTTCGCGAAGGCAGCTCCGCCGGCCCATTTGAATTGGGATATGTGGCTTGGCCAAGCACCCAAAGTGGACTACATCCAACAACGTTGCCACAATGATTTCCGTTGGTGGTACGAGTACTCGGGAGGCAAGTTCACCGACTGGGGGGCTCACCATATCGACATTGCGTTATGGGCAGCGAATCAAATGGAGCAAGGGACCGGTCCAGTAGAAGTTGACGGATCGGATTGCACGCATCCAGTGGAGATGAAGGACGGCAATCCACTAATGGATGATCGCTTCAACACCTCTCATGATTTCAATATCATCCATCGTTTCGCCAACGGAATGGAGATTCATGTTACAAGCCGTGGCGATAACGGATTGTTGATCGAGGGGACCAAAGGTCGGATTTTCGTCAACCGAGAACGCATCACAGGCAAGCCGATCGAAGAGCAATGGGATAAGGATGTCTACGGCGATGCGGAACTTCAAGCGCTGTACAAAGGTAAGCCGCATGAGGGGCACAAAGCGAACTTTTATCGCTGCATTGCAGAAGGTGGGTTGCCTGTTTCGGATGTTTACTCGCACTTGCAGACAATGAACATGTGTCACCTTTCGGCTATTGCAGGACGATTGAAGCGAAAGCTGAAGTGGAATGCGACCACAGAGCGTATCGAGGGAGACGACATCGCAGCGGCGATGCAAGCTCGAGTGCAACGCGCTGGGTTTGAGATCCCTAAGGTCTAATCATCCGGCAACGCGGTGAGTCCGAATCAGGAATCGTAGCGTAACAAGCATCGATAGTGATGTTTGTTACGCGATTACTTCGCGGATGAAGTGCGATTCTTGCACTCCGGTCAGTTTATGATCGAGTCCACCGTAAAAGTAAGTTAGCAAGTTGTGGTCGATCCCCATGAGTCTCAAGATCGTCGCGTGCAAGTCTCGCACATGCCGGCGGTCGACTGCTGCTTCGGCTCCCAAGTCATCCGTCTCGCCGTAGCTGGTTCCTCCTCGGACTCCACCACCTGCTAGCCAATACGTGAAACCCTTGGGATTGTGATCGCGGCCTCCCTGATCGCCTTGCGAAACCGGTTGTCGTCCAAACTCTCCACCCCAAACGATGAGAGTCTCATCGAGAAGCCCTCGTTGCTCTAGATCGGTCAGGAGCGCAGCGATTGGTTGATCGATTTCGGGACAATGGATCGCGAGGTTTTCTTCTACGCCAAAGTGAGCATCCCAATTCTGTTGCTGGTGCCCACCTCCGCTGTAGATTTGGATAAATCGCACACCTCGTTCGATCAGTCGGCGGGCGATCAGGCATTGCCTGCCAAAAACCGAAGGACCAACAGAAAGCTTATGAGATCCCGCTGGTAGATGCACACCGTACATATCGAGAGTTGCTTGTGTTTCATCGGATAGATTCAAGGCTTCTGGCGCGCTGGTTTGCAATTGAAACGCAAGTTCGTAGGACGCGATTCTCGCTTCTAGTTCTGAGATCGATTGTCGCGATGCGAGATGTTCGGAGTTTAATGCGTTAAGCGTGTCGATTTGCTCGCGTTGCATTGATCCAGGAATTCGCTCGTAGGGATTTAAATCGAGGATAGGTTCACTGCTGGTGCGCAGTACCGTTCCCTGATGAGTCGCTTCCATAAATCCTGCTCCCCAATTGGGTGCCCCTGGAATGGGACCACCGCGAGGGTCGAGCATCACCACAAAGTTTGGAAGGTTACGATTCTCTGAGCCCAAGCCGTAGCTCAGCCATGAACCTATCGATGGATAACCTTGTTGGATCCTGCCGCAATTCATTTGAAGATTAGCAGATCCATGCGCGAAGGAGTCTTGGTACAGGCTTTTGATCACAGCCAACTTATCCATATGTTTCGATAAGTTCGGTAAAGCGTCCGAGCACCATAATCCGCTTTGCCCATGCTGCGCGAAAGTTCTCTTCGATCCGAGTAACTTTCCCTCTTTCACGTCGTTGCGTCTCAATTCGATGCGAACGGATTGTCCATCTCGTTTCTGCAACTCGGGCTTGTAATCGAACAAGTCCATCTGGGAAGGACCGCCGTACATGTAGAGAAAAATACAGTATTTGGCTTTAGCGGGTAGCTCAGCACCCAGATCAAGCGCAGCTCCATGCTTTGCATCACCCAACACACTTGGACCTTGGGCTATCAACCGTTTCAAATCCCCCTGTTCTGCCAGCATGGAAGCGAGAGCAAGTCCGGTAAAACCGGCACCTGTATCCTTAAAGAATCTTCGTCGCGCTGGATGCATTATTGGCCCTTAGTCCACGTACATGAATTCATTGGTGTTCATCAGAGTTCGGCAAAGCATCTCAAGTGCTTTTCTTGCAGCCCAAATCTCAACATCACCGTCAGTTGTTTCAGTGTTACTTGTGTTTTGCTGTCCGTTCCTTGCAATGCTCCAATCAGGTCGCAATTCCTCACTCCCGCGTCGAATCACAAAATTCCGATACTCGATTTGCGATCCCCAAGTTCTCAGTCCGATCCCATCACCTGGTAAGGGAGCCGAAAGCGTCTGGATCAATATTGGAGTTGCTTGGTCGTCCAAAAAAATGGAAAGCTTCAGTTGTCCATCGCTGAGCGTTTCCGTTCGAGCTTTGAGTCGATGCCATCGATCTGGTTCGATCTCTGCAGGGACTTCGGCCAATGGAGTCCAGTTATTGCGATGCTCCCCGAACAGGATCGTTTTCTTGGTCATGTTCAGCGATACTTCATATCCAAGCCAGTTATCCGCTCCGATTTTTGGCTCGCTTACCCTCAGGATCAATCCGCCGATATTTGATGCCCCGGAGGCAAACTTCAAATCGACCGAAACCTCTCCGTCCCGAAGCGTTGCTTGATCCCAAATCAACTTGGGCCCTTGTTCGGGTCCTACCTTTAGAATTCCATCGGAACGCAGTGTCCAATCCCCAGCATAGCTTGTCCAGTACTTGGGTGGCTCATTCGATTCCGCGATGTCGCGCGCTCTTGCTAGTGATGTGATCAAACCCGTCGTTGCATCTTGGGAGGATCCTTGAGGTTGATCCGTTTGCAGAACCAGTGGATCGAAGGCCAGAGTTCCGCCCCAGACGGCTACCCCTAAGGTCCCTGCGATATCGTCAGATCCACCTAGTCCTTGCTGGGAATCAAGTTGCAGTTCCAGAAGTGGTTTGGATTCGTCAATGTCGTTCAACCATAGCATCGCTCGATCACCTTGGAGTTGAAATCGGAATGGAATCCATTGTTCAACGGGAATTTCATGGTGTAGTCGAACACGTGCCTCGTCACGGATTGTAGGTTCAGAAGTACCCAGTTGACCGTTGATAGGTTCAAGCTTTTCAGGTTGGCGTTGCTCGAGCGTTACGACTTGATTCACAGGGTCGAATCTCAAGGCCACTCCGCTCCATCGGCTTCCTTGATTTGCCACTGCGATTTGCTTGGCCCGCAGAATTAGAGTCGCGAGTTCAGTAGTCCGATCCATCCGCAACTTGCCTTGAACTACACCATCTCGAAATTCCTGGCGTTTCAGCAGGGCAAAGGGACCGAAAGATTTATCGACCACATCGATTCCTTCATATCCACCTCCCCATAAGCCGCTGTAGCTTTGCCATGGCTTTGTCCCGTAAATGGTCTCTGGGGTCAGAAAGAAATCAGAACCGGGCAGTTGTTGGCGATACCCTGAGAAAAGAGAAACCGGAACATCGGTCCGAAAGTGCATTTGATCTGCGAGAGCGATGTAAGCCTTATTCATGCGATCGAGGCTATCGACCGAAATCGCAAGTTCAGACTCGGTGGGGTGGCGTTGAAGCACTGCGCGATATGCTTGCTCCGTTTGCTCTTTCGGTTCGGCTGTAAGTGCAATAATCTTTTGAGAGAGTGTGACCGCTCGTTCAGCGGTAAAACGGCTATTGAGCAACATCAACGATTGCGTTGCGACCGTTGTGACTGGCCTCTCTGTTAATGGGCTTGTGGTATTCGAATAATCGAAAGTTTCCAACAGGGGATCGCGAACCGATCGTTTCACGACAGCATAAAGGCTTTTGCGATTCCGCTGCTCTGCGGGGGATACGCGCCAATCAAGTCCAGGTTTGCTTTGCCCTGCTAGAACTTCTCCGCTGAGCTTGGGGTACATCTCCACCCCACCAACGGCTTGGTTAAGTTCTCCGGTAGCATTCAAAAGGCTGTCTCGAATCGACTCGGCTTGTAACCGTCGAATGTTCTGTCGCCAAAGTAGACGATTCCCAGGATCTTTGGTCATTTCCGTTCCGTCGGGAGTTTCGACACGTGAGGAACGCTGAAATGCTTGGGACGTCAGAATGTAACGATGCATGTGTTTGATCGACCAACCGTGCGAAAGAAATTCCGTAGCGAGATGATCGAGCAATTCCGGATGGGATGGCGTTCCTCCAGCGATGCCGAAGTCGGCGGTTGTAGCGACAATCCCGCGTCCGAAATGGTAATGCCACAGTCGGTTCACCAAGACGCGCGCGGTCAGCGGATGGTTGGGACTTGCCAACCAGCGAGCCAATCCCAATCGTCGCCCACTGCTAGGAAAAAGATCATGGAGCGGCGACTCGGATCCACCAAAGAAATTCACGGAGGAATCTGGGTGGGTCGTGGAAGCGAGAACTTGTAGGAAGCCAGGTTGTACTGCCGCGCCCGGTGTAGCAGCATTGCCTCGTATCAACACGTGCGTTTCGGGTGGATTCGCGTTTGATTCTCGGACAACCAATCCCCAGTCAGCGATCCCCAAGGACTTATCGCCACCATTGGGTACTGCCTGTATGGAATCACGATAGGTTTTCATCCGCTCGCGGATCAATGCATCGTCTACCAGAGGAAACGATGTGCTGTTATCGATATTGTTTTCCGGATTGCTATAGCGTTGGATGTTTCGGATGCATGCTAACATGCTGTAGTAATCCGATTGCGGGATAGGATCAAATTTATGATCGTGACAACGAGCACAACCGATCGATAACCCCATGAAAGTGGAACCTATCGTCACCATGATATCGTCCAAATCGTCGAACTCGGCTTGTCTCTTATCGTCGGGTTCATCGTCCCAAACACCCAACCGATAAAAGCCGGTAGCAATGCGAGATGAAGCGTTAGCGTTGGGTAATTCATCGCCGGCAAGTTGCTCGACGAGGAACTGATTGTAGGGTTTGTCTGTCTTAAAGGATTCGACTACGTAGTCTCGGTATTTCCAAGCATGGGGTTTGTATCCATCTCGTTCGTAACCGTTGCTTTGTGCGAAACGGACTACGTCAAGCCAGTGCCTTGCCCAATGCTCAGCATATGCAGGCGATTCCAACAGAGTATCGATCAACTCACGGTAAGCTTCCGCGTTCCATTGGCTATCGACCTCTCGTTCATCTACCAATTCCGCTCCATGAGCTAGTGCGTCATTCGATCTCGACTCGAGTTTCGATGCCCAATGCTCCAAAGCTTGAAAAGTAGGAGGTAGTCCCGTGAGGGTAAAGGTTACGCGCCGAACAAGTTCTCGCGTCGATGCTCTTCGGGTTGGAACAAGGCCTTCTCGTTGGAGTCTATCGAAGATCCATGCATCGATGGGATGAATATCAGGCTGCGATGGATGTGAAGGAGCAACTGGATTTGCGATTGGCTGAAAAGCCCAATGCGAACGATCCTTTTCAGTGATGCCTTCAGAGCGGCGTTGGTTGCTTGAGGAATGAGCAGAATCTGAATCCGATGGATCGCGAGGACTTGCGAAGTCGCTTGCTACAGGTGCTTTCGCTGCTATCCAACGCTTCAATGCATCGATCTTGCTCGTTGTTATTTTGCCAGTGGGAGGCATCTGCAAAGATTCGTACCGAACGGCTTGTACTAACAAGCTGTTTTCAGGGTCGCCGAGGAGAATCGCTGGTCCACTTTCGCCACCTTGGAGGATCGACGGTAAGTTATCGAGTCGCAGATTTCCTTTCTGTTTGTCTGGACCATGGCACACGTAGCAGTGCTGAGCTAAGACCGGTCGAATCTGGGTCTCAAAAAACTCGATCCCTGAAGAGCCTTTCTCTTCCGCACCAGGCTCTTGCGCACTACAAAGCGTTGTCCAAGTTACTGGCAAGAGGACCGAGCAAATCGATGTGATGCAGCCGACGAAGACCAAACGCAAACGCGACTGGTACATTGGAATTGCCATCCGCAACGGTTTCACTACAGGATTTCAAAGATCGCTTCGACCTCGACGGCCGAACCGGTTGGGATTTGAGCAAAGCCCAGAGCGCTGCGTGCATGATACCCGTCGGTTTCCTTCCCGTAGATTTCGTGCAACAAGTCGCTGCAACCGTTGACTACAAGATGCTGTTCGTGGAACTCCAACGTCGAGTTAACGCACCCGAGAAGCTTTAAGACTCGCAAGCCGTTGAGGGTGCCATGAAAGTTCCAGACCGAATTGAGAATCTTCTCCGCGCATTCCCGTGCAGCAAGTTTTCCTTGCTCAACGGTCAGCCCCGCGCCCAACTTACCCTTCATGTCGCTAACGTGGCCTGATGTCATCAACAGATTCCCTGTGCGGACAACCATCGCAAGGTAGCCAGGGGTTTGTTTCGAGAATCGAATTCCGAGCGATTCGGCTTTTTCTTGTGGAGTCATAGCAATCCAGGAAGGGTAACTTGAGAAAGGGATCAACTTGATCGGCTTTACTGTGCAACGAACGGCATGCCCAGAAAGCCGATTGCATTATAACCGAAGTCGATTTCCGGTGGATGCAAAACAGGTTGGTTGAACTACTCGTTAATACTCAAGGATTGCTCAATACCCAGAGACTGTTCCAAGGGATCGAGTCCGAGTACGGTTTGTAGCTTTGCCAACGCGATGTAGTACTCACGTTCGGCATCGAGTAGCTTGATCTCAGCTTCGGTCGCTTTTGCTTCCTGTGCCAAAAGGAACAAGAAGTCACGGTTTCCAGAGGCGAAGTCGCGACGAAAGAATTCAAGGGTTTGCTTTGTTTCGTTCAGAAGCTGCGAAGATCGTTCGACCATCTCCCGCGTGACTTCGAGGGCATTGCGAGCTACTCGCAGTTCCATCTCGATTTTGTTCGTAGTTAGCCATCGTTTTTGTTCGGTCTGTTGGATTTTCGCCAAAGTGCTTTCGAGCTTGCCGCGCGCTTTGCGACGTTGCACAGGTACTCCACCGACAACTCCGGACTCCAGGATGAAGTCTCCCTTATCGTTTAGACTAGTTGCTGGGTCACCGACGTTTTGGACTCCTTGAATCGTGAAATCGACATTTGGAAGGGTTTGATTGCGAGCCAGTTCCGCTTCCCATCTGAGTTTTTGCAAATCGATTTGAATCAGATTCAGTTCGGGGCGACGTTGCTGTGCATCAAGAAACGCCGATTCAAAATCCTGTAATTCAAGTCGGGAGATATTTGGGAATGCATTTGGCAACCACTCGGGACGCGCAAGCATAGGTGTTCCGGATTCATCGCGAAGGAAAATCGCGAGTTTGAAAGCTGTATCGCGAAATTTCTGACGCGAATCCATCACTTTAAGCTGTCTCTCAGAGATGGTTTGAGCGTTGATTGAGAGTTCTTGTCGAGTCGAGAGCCCTCGTTCCAGAAGTCGGTTTAGACCTTCATTGCGTTTGATGGCAAGTTGCAGCAGTTGTTCTTGGGAACGTAAAACGTTGCCGGCTTCTACCCATTGCCAATAGGCGCTGGCAGCCGCGAGGCTTGCGGCAAGCACATTCTGTTGAATTTCAGGTGCAACGGCTTGGCGATCCAAATTGGCTTGAAACAACTGCACGCGATAAGGATCGATTGCGCGGCCTTGGAGTAGAGGTTGCACCCAGCCAACACGAAACTCGCCACCTTTGTTGGTCTCTCGCTCTTTGTACCAAGGTTCAAAGGCACCCCGACCGATGCGATAGCCTGCATGTGCATATCCACCCCACCATAGTTGCCTTGATACTCCAACTCCCGATCTGTTGTTCTCGTAATACCCGACGGGTTGATTGAGATTGTAGTAATCAAGATGCAGATCATAGGCACCGTTTGCTTGAGTGACTTCACCCCGCGCTACGCCAGCCTGCAGTCGTGCGATTTCAATTTCAGGAAAGGAACGGAAGGTAGACGCGATTACGTCGGCGAGCAGTAGGGATTCACCCATCGCCACGAGATCTTGTTGCAGCGTTCCTGCCGACAGTGATGCTTGGTTTTGCTCTGTGCCGGTCGGTCCGATTCCCTGCGGTTGTTTCTGTGGACCTCCTGCCGGATCTGTGTTACCGAGGGTGTTGCTTTGCATTCCCTCCCCTGCGGGATCGTTTGGCGTCCCTTTGGGCGACTTGAGCAACTCTGTTTCCCGTTGACTTCGCCTCTCTTTGATGATGGCTTCGAGTTCTAGAAATCGTTTTTCTCCATCTCGAACTGGGTCGTCTAGGAGACTAGCTGGAGGAGTTTCAGGCTTACCCGCATTCGCTTGATCTTCTTTTGCTAAGCGTTGCCCGAGTTCAACCCGCGCGGCTTTAAGTAATGCTTCAAGCTCATCGAGCGTTTTACCGGAGATTGTCGGCGCAAGAGCCGGCGGTGTTGGAAGCAACTGCGGGGCCGGTTGCGGCAGTTGCGAAGATTTCGGAATCGGCGGTTGCTCTTGGGCCGAAACGTATGGAAGCCCAAGGATCAGTGCATAGCAACTCGTGGATAAGGTTGTTGGAATAAGCGACCTGAGAAATCGGGACATTTGCTCTGACCGCCCCATTGCTGTAACGAGTGTTATTTGATCTTCGGCGCCTTTGGTTCTTTGGCAGCCTTTTCTTCCGTTGGTTCGGTGTCGCTGATCGTGATTGGAAACCCGTTCAGTTGACGCCATATTTCGTAACCTAGCGAGACTTTTTTGAGGATAACCCAACCGTTTGCACGGACACCTTGTCGTAGGTATCGACTATCGGGCCATTTCAAATCCGTCATATTCGACACAAGCTGCAAACTCGACTCATCCCCCCCATTTTTAACTGGTCCAACAACGATCTTAAAAATACCTTTGCCAGAATCTGTTGGATTGACCGCGATGACTTCTCCTGGGAAGGTACCGACGGCGACTGATGGCCAGCCGACGAATTGGATTGCGGGCCAGCCTTCGAACTGCAAGCGAACTGGGTCACCGACGTGGATCAGAGGGGCATCAACACCTCGAACGGTCAGTTCGACGGCGAGATCATCGGTTTCCGGGACAACTTCGAAGAGCTTGTCACCTTCTTTGACACTATTAGTACCGGCTTGCCCCTTAATTGCTTGGATTCGACCTCGACTTGGGCTGGGTACTTTCAGACGGTCGAATTCGCCTTGTTTAGTAAGGACATCGTTGAGTTCTTTTTGGGTGTTATTGACGTCGGTGGTTGCTTTATCGACGTAGTTTTGGGCTTGGAGGAGCTTCTGTTCGATTTCGCGTCGTTTACCTTCGAGATCGCGTTCTTTACCTTCGAGGTCGTTGTAGCTTTTCTTCGCTGCCGCCATAGACGACTCGAGCTTGGCAAGTTCGGATAGTTCTTTATTTTCAAGATTTGAGAATTCGACTTCGGAGATCACGTCCCCTTTGAGGTCTTGGTATCTCTCTCGTTCAAGTTTGGCTTGGTTGAATTTAAAGAGTTGTTCCTCGACATCGCGGGTGGCTTTTTCCCAAGCGTTGCTGTAACTGCGTACATCTGCTTCGGCGCTGGCGATTGTCTGTGCACCTTGCATGCGTACCGATTCGACTTGCTGGCGGGTATTCTCGAGGATCAGGCGATAGGAGGCGAGTTTATCTTGTACGGCTTTAGCGACTTCTTGGGTCAGTCTTTGGGCGTCTTCTGCGAAGGGTTTGATCTCCATGATGATTTCCCCTTCTTCGACGAGGGAACCTTCGCGAAGATCCTGGCGAAGTGAAGCGATAATGCCTTTGGTTGGGCTCTCGACAGCTTGGAGACGCAACTGAGGTAATCTTGCAGTGACTTGACCTTCTCCTCTGGATGTTTGCTGCCAGGGCAAGAAGATGGCAGCGATTAAGAGGATAATCATAAGCAGCAGCAAGGTTCGGGCTAGTCCGCGAGCGAACCAACTGGATCGGACCAAGTGCATCGCGGGGAACCGCTGTCCGAGGTCTTGGCTGGGTCGAAGTTGAATCATGCGGCGTGTTGGCTGATTGCTATTCGTGGATTCTTGAGTCAAGGTAGCCATGTGTAAGGTTCTTGTGATGTGTAGTTGTTCGCGGGGAGTGGTTTAGGTCGGGTTGCGAAACAGACTAGTGGTGCGAATGAAGGTCGGATAGCAACTCGATGGTCTTATCGCAATCGTTAAG
>Ga0255127_1000152_pt1 | contig 38286 bp, 19 predicted proteins | sample Law_Miss_RepB_8d_FD_188555 | JGI IMG/M metagenome (GOLD analysis project Ga0255127, IMG submission 188555) | Freshwater microbial communities from St. Lawrence River, New York, United States - Law_Miss_RepB_8d | ecosystem: Environmental > Aquatic > Freshwater > River | place: USA: New York...
GGGCGGGTGGAACGAGTCCTTTTCAGACACCGTATTATGATTCATTATGGTTCTATCGGGAGCTCTCGGCAATTCCAGAGACAGAGCCCCTTCCGTAATCGCCAAAGTTTATCCACCCATACTATCCGGCAAAGTGATGAATGCTTGGACTCTCTGAGGTGTGGGGTCGATGTTCAGAGCGGTTTTCGTCCCTGAACTCAGCCCTTGCCACGTTCGTCGGAGAGCCCCTCTCGTGCCTCGTCTTTCCCTCCTCGTCCCATTCGTCCGAGATCCTCAAGCATTGGAAGCGACGTTGCTTTCCGTCTTAGAGGTACGTTCGGATGACGTCGAACTTTTGATCGTTCACCGTGGCGAGTACGATGATCCGTACGGGCTTGATGGCGACGAAGCGACCCTCGTCGAAACTTCGGCCAAAGCAACGCTTGCGCAGCAGTTAAATCTTGCCACAAAAGCAGCCTCAGGGCGGATTGTCCAAGTTCTCATGCCAGGTACGGTACTACAGCCCGAATGGGCGGATGGTGCATTAGAAGCTTTTGAAGATTCCGATGTAGATGTCGTCTCACTCGGTATTCGATCCGCAAATCAGTCCGAGCCAACTTACGGGTTTGACGCCCAAGCCCTTCCTCATCGGCGTTTTACAAGCGATCCGGTTGCGATTGCAGGGCCGATGTTAGCCGGCACGATGATTCGCCGATCTACGCTCGTTCATATGAATGGTTGGAATGAACAAATACCGAGCGACCTTATCGATTTGGAACTGTGTTTACTAGCGACTGCGCTCAAGCTCAACATCGGAGTTGTTGCAGACGTACAGTTGGTACACAACGAACCATCCGCCGCGACACTTTCGGCATACGAAGCTGGCAAAGCCATCGCCATGCTCGCTTGCGGGTACAGCGAAGCTCCCGAATCGTCGATATCCCTTGAGCCTTTGGGCAAACGTCTCGGGCAGCTCGCTACAGGTTTGCTCAATCCTAAAATTGCAGCCGAGCGACTCGGCTGGGTTCTAGGTATTCGAGATCGAACTTGGGTCCGTCCGATCGCAGAGCGGATTTCTGTAGCTCGCAGCAATCTATCTAGTGCGACTCTACAAGTACCGTACTCAAGTCCTACCACATCTCAGACCGTACGCCGCGCTGCGTAGTCTCATGCTTCGGGTTACTGTCCCACGACTACCTCGTTGACACTTCGAGTTGTTGCATCGCTGATGCATCAGGCTACTGTGTATTCCTCAAGGGCATCTCGCAATGGATCGATTGCTTGAGCAGAGTACCCTAAGTGCAAGTGCCGACGCCAACCTTCTGCATACTTGTACGCCGCTGAGCGATTGCTCACCTCGGTTCCTGAAGCAATTTCTACAACTTCACGCCCCAGATCCAACATAGTCTGAACGTACGAATTCATCCCCTGGGAATCCTGCAACCAAGCTTGCTGCGATCGATGCTCGGATAACATCGCTTGCTTGACTTCAATCACCGAGTCGATCCCGATGGCAAGCTCGGGTCGGACCATCTCACCCAATGGGGTGCGATTGCCGTGCGGCTGCGCATGATAGATGGCTAAATCCTCATAGTACGCTGGTACATACCGAGAGTCCTTAGGATCAGGGTAGTTCGGCACCCCCTTTGCAAATGCTGCTGACACCGCCAAACGGCACGTCTGCATGTGATCTTCCATGTAATCCAACGGTGCATGAGTAAGCACAATTGTCGGTTTTGCACGCCGAAGAATCCCAACCAAGTGGATCAGGGCCAACTGAGAATAATCCACTTCCAGATCGTTAAAGATCGGGTCGTAATGGGTCGCTTGCAAATGCCCAGCCGCCCCTCGGCTCTCTTCAAGCCGAATGCGGGCTGTCTCCTCTCTCGACGTTGTGGTTGAACCGCAACAACCGTTGGCGAGATTCATCATGTGAATCTCCCAACCCTTGCGTTTGAGCAACGCAAGGGTTCCTGCTGCTACGAATTCAATATCGTCTGGATGGGCGAATAAGGCTAAGACCGATGGCATACTACAACAGGTCGTCGAGAACTTCACCAAGGATGCTTACCAACTCGCGATCCGCACTGGCTTCCGAAGAATCAGTCTGCTTATCGCTGCCGAGTTCATCGGATGTCAAATCGATCACGTCGAAGGCAAGCTCGGAATCCTCACCGAACATCTTTGCAAACGTTCGGTCCGTACTGCTATTCGAGCCAACTGCAATCCGAACGTCTGGCCGATCGAAGTGCATCGATGAACCCGCCGACGAATTGGTAGAACCATTTCCGAAAGGTGTAGCCGACGGTGCGGACTGAGGTACAGACCGTGCCGAAATCCACGAATTGCCCAGACTTGAGCCTTCGCCTTCTCCACTACCCGTTCCGCCATTGATGTTGGAATTGATGAAGTCGATCACGGCCAGCACGTCGAGGGCATTGATGAACCCATCGCCGTTGACGTCCAGATACGGTGGAACCGCAGCCGGTGGCAACGTCGGACGGCTTGGGAAGCCCGCATTGATGTAGTTGACGATTTGCAAGACGTCGATCGGCGAGACGAATCCATCACCTGTCACATCGTACTTGTTGTTCGGATTCGTGTACGGATTCTTGCCAATCGTCACCATCCAATCTTCGACTTCACCATCGATTGCCTCACCCAAAGGCGAACCAATCGCTGCTTGATCACTACTTAGACGGAACCGGGCTGCTACAGGACGATCGGTCACTGCATCAGCAGGCACACCGAAGACCACTGCGGTATTCAATCCGTTGACGATTCGACCAGGGATGTTGATCTTCTCGCTCGAATCGAAAGCACCGTTACCGTTAAAGTCGATCCAAGCGCCGACGTAGGCTGGGCGAGCCAAGGTAACTCCCTGGACGCTGAATTGGAACGAACCGGTAAACCCGCTGACAATCGATTGGAATACCAATCCATCGTCAATATCTTCATCGGGCACACGTGCATCAGGATCGGCCGTATTGGTCGAGCCAAACGAGAAGCCTTCGGCAACCTTGTGGCGAGGACCGTTGTTATCCCTTCGGCTTGCGTAGTTCGGATCCGGTGCATCACCGTAGTCGAACCCTTCACCTAGGAAAATGGTGACCAAGGTATCCCCGTTGAGCTCGGTAGCTCGCATCGGATTACCTGCTTTGTCGCGAATACCTGAAACCACTTGTGTTCCAAGTCCACCAATTCCGAGAGAACCTTCGATAAAGACTTGGTCGCCCAAGACCGTATTGGTTACTCCCGGCATGTTCGCAGCCGTGAGAACTTGTCCGATGATCGTCGCAACTTGGGATGGTGCTTTAACTTGCTCAAGATCGAATACGATCGGAGTCGTAATCGTTCGACCAGGTGCACCAACAACGACCAAACCTCCGCTGGTGACGATTCGCAAGTCGGTTTGTGATCCAACAGCGATCATACCACCTGCGGTGAAGGTGCTGTTGAGCCCCAATCCGGAAGCATTGATCGCAGCCACGATCAATGCGGATTGCGCGTCTACCGACCCGGTATTCAATGGGACAGGAATACTGTTCGGACGAACCGTACCGTTGCTATCGAGTTCGAAGACAAGTGTGCGATCCCCACGTTGGATGGAGAACGTTTGACCGTCAAACAACCCTACTGGCAACCCGTTATTCGTTGGGATTTGCAAACCGTAGATTGGAGTCACACCCGTCTTACCGGAGGCAGTCATCTGACTTGTTTCCGGTAGGAATTGAATCAGGTTACTTCCAAGGATTTGCAGTTGTCCATTTCCAATCGACTTGATGGTCAATTGCAGATTCACTGCACTAACTGCTGCAGCGACATTCTGAGCAAGGATAGATGGTGGATCCGAACTGAGGAACTTGATCGGAATGTTTCCGGTTCCTGTCGCATCATTGCTATCGAATTCAAATGTCACTCGGTTGAACCCATCATCGATTCGGAAGATGGTTCCGTCGATTACGGTGTTCGAGAAGTTATCTGCACTCGATGGTACTCGGAGCAAAATTCCGGTTTCGACTTCGAAGTAGTGCGAAGTCATTTGTGCATCGATGATCGTGTAGGTCGTTCCGTCGATCAACGATCGAGGCTCGATAGCTTGGATCAAGTTCTCGTTCGTGTTGATGAACCGGATTTGGTAAGCAGCACCGCTTTCCCAAAGTCCCGAGAGCGGGGTCAATCGAATGATGTTGCTTGTCGAATCGAATCCGAATCGATAATCGCGGCCTTCGATCAACGTCCGACCATTCTTCGTTACGATCAACGAGTTTCTCGAAACGGTTGAACTATCGACCCCGGTTCCTTCAGCATTGAAGTCCAATGCAGAAGTATCAAGGACTTGTAGATCAAAGTACTCGAGCGATTCGCTTACCAACTCGACAACACCTGGGGTTGGGTTCGAATCGGCGCCCAACGTATCGTTGTCGCGAGGGCTGATCGCCAAGACGGATGGACCGACGAAGTCGGAACGGTCGGCAGCACCGCGGTCTTTAAAGACCGACTCACCAAGACCAGGAGGTGCAACAACGTTCGGATCATCTGTTCGCAGAGCACCGGTAATATCGGTCGCTGGAGCGATGATCGGGGATGGTGCCAATCCAAGCGGTTGTTTAACCGCCAGCAAGGCAGCGCGATCCACCAACGAATCGATCGACGAATCGATAGCGAGTGAACCAGGAACAGGATAAAGGTTTCCGCTAACCACATCTGTAAACAGTGGAACAGTCGCACCGACTTGGATTGGGAATTGCCCAACCGTCGCACCTGTTGCATTGACACCGTTGCGTTGATACAGAGTTCCACCGATCACTGTCGACGTGCTCGTTGGAGCAATCGAGATTCCGGTCGCGTTATTTGAAACGATGTTGTTGAGCAACGTTGGGCTTGCATTCGCCCCGACACGGATGCCGGTTCCGGAAGCACCATAACGAAGACCAGGACGGCTGGAGAGGGCACCCACTGCGTCGATATCCGCACCTACGGAATCTCCACTAGCAGGGCCTTCGCCTGGCTCATCGGTCAAACGAACATATTGCAATTGGCTCAAGGAGTTGAATCCGTACTGATCCAAATCGATATAGCGATTATTGAACGAAGCAGTACCTACCGAGGTGTAGTTTAAACCATCGGAACTGACTTCCACACGTACAAGTTCTGGGATACCAACTTCGTAGATCGCCAAGTCAGGTCGAGCATCATCCGAAGCGGTGAGGAAGTTATCGGTGAATTGAACCACCAACACACCACCGCGTCCAAGCGATACCACACCTTGACCAGCAAGCGGTTCACCAACTCCGGTGTAGTCCGGAGCTCCGACAGCGTTACCTGGGACTTGGAGTCCAGCGATTGGCACTGGGCCACCACCGGCACGTGGGTTGTACAAGTTAGCTGGTGCCACGTCCGCAAAGGATAGAGCACCATCTGCGTAGTAGTCACCGAGGATGGAAATCGCAGGTTGCGACTCAACGCGGGATACCGAACCACCAAGAATCGTGTTGTTCACAATTCGTGCGAACGGAACAGCAGCGGGAACATCGGTTGGACCGTTGAGTGTGTCACCAGCAAGGTTGATACCCCCAGCAGCGTTCCCGATCAACTCGTTGTTATAGACCACCGCACCTGGGATCAAACGTTGGTTGTTGATCGTCAAAGTGTTACGAACCGCACCAGGATTTGGAGCACCTGATACAGGATCGCGAACATCGGCTGTGATCGAAATACCGAATCCGCTCGAGTAAGAAATTCTCGAATTCTCGATGATCACTTGGCCTTGCTCGCGTGGCGTGTTGCGATCTCCTTCGAGAACCTTGATCAAGACGCTACCGATGCTTGCAGGGACCGATACTCCGGTAGCTCCCGAAATCAGAATCGCATCCGATGGTTGACCACCGAGTCCGCTTACAGGGAAAGCTGCAACGCGTAGAACCGATTGAACCGCAGTCGAGTTGATCACGCTGATAACCAAAGCGGCTACATCGACGCTGGACAACGCAACTGTCGAATCATAAGGAATCTCTACACTACCCAACTGCACACCAAACCCTGGGTTCGGTGCAACAATGGTCGTGTCGTTGAACTCTAGCCGAAGGGTATTGAATCCATCGCTAATCGTGAACGATTGACCATCGGAGATGCTCGACGAACCATTGAATCGAACACGTGGGCTTCGAGTCGCTACGTAGCCTGCGGTCGAACCGATCGATACCGTTACAGAGGATCCGAGCAGGAACAAATCTCGGGTGTTTGTACCAGACAAGCTACCATCGACTCCGAGTGCACTCGTCTTGAGTGTGCTTTGAACACCCGCCGAATTGATCGCATCGCGAACTCGTGCTGCGATCACAAAAGCAGATTCACCAGCAACAGGATCAAATGGAATCGGGTAATTACCGGCCGTGATTCCACTGCCCGGCTGTCCGGCTGGGATCGAAATATCATCGAACTCAAATGTGATCGAGTTCACCCCATCATCAACGGTAATCGTTTCTCCATCTGCGATTTGGTTCGCAGGATTGAAACGAATCTCGACCGCGTCGCTCAATGCTTGATTTGGATCAAAGGCTTGGTTGAGCAGAATGCCGCTATTGGTGCTGACGTTGCTGGTATTGTTTCCACCGTTGCTTGGAGGAGCTGTTCCAACATTCAACGGTTGGCCGTACTCACTACCACCACGAATTTCGACTTGGTAAGGACCGATCAAAATCGAACTTCCGGAACCAGCTACTGTGGTAAAGGAAGTATCGGCAGGAGCATTGGTAACGGCTTCGCCACGCTCAGCGAGTCCAATCACAAAGTCATCGAGGTACAGACCTTCGAAGTTATTGTTCCGCGAGCGATAAGCATCATGGAAACCAGGCTGGTTAAACTCTGATACATCATCTCCTTCGCGTAGTCCCACAATGGTGAAAGGTCCTTCATCCGTTGCGGTCACACCAGTCAAATCAACCGCTCCGAGCTTGCTCGGGAACGTCTTGTAAGTATCGATACCGCCAGAAAGATTAGCTTCAAAGACCTTCGAGATCTCGGTTGCCACTTCGGTCGCTGTCATCGTCTGCAAGACGTTCACGGTCACATTCGATGTGCTTGCCAGACCATAAGCACCATCGACACGGATGTTTGAACCCGTTGTAACCGACGCATCGCTTACGCCATCGAGTTGCAGGCGATTGCCGATCGTGCTGAGGTTCAACCGTGGAGTGATATCAACGGTGAGCTGATACAAACCGGTGGTACCTGAAGAAGTGCGTCCAGCAGCAATCAGTGGGTTGTACTCATTGATGCTCGAGTTCGAAATACCTAGGTAGTAGGTTCCCGAAGTGCTGATGGTGTAGCTAAGGTTTACATCGAGCAAAGTAGCGGTCGATGCACGAGCCAATTCATTACCAAGCGAATCGAACAAACGAATCCTTGGGTTTAGCCCCGAAGCAACAGCGCTTGCGGATACTTCGACATCGAATTGCGTTCCCGCATCGAGACGGAATTGAATCATGTCCACATCGGCACGAACTGCATCAGCAACTTCTCCCGGTTGCAGCACAATATCACCGATTGCACCAACGGCACTTACTCGCGTCAATTCACCAGGCCGGACTTGGGGGCGAATCGCGGTGCGGAACACTTCGTTTCGAGTGCTTGGTTCCGAGAGATCTGGGGTCACATCTTTCGGTGTGTAAGTTGCGCTCTCGAGGGCCGCGAGAACACGTGATGCGATCATCGCTGGTGAATCACCGGTGCTGTATGTGATCACATTACCGGCAGGAGCGGTTCCCGTTCCATTCCAGAATACGAACGTCGACCCCCGTACCGAAATGGTTTCGCCATTATTGATAGCGATACCGGTCGGGAAGATCATTGTCGGTCCCATCTCGATTTCAAAAGTCTTGCCGCCGACGGTGAAGGTCTGACCGTCTCGCAATTCGCTACCCGCAATGGTTCGCAATTCTGCGCCGCGACTTCCGAAACTGTTGAAACCTAGACCGCCGCCTGTAGCAAACTCAAATCGCAGTTGCACGTTCTTGTTACCCGCGAACTGCGCAAGAGACACGCGTGCTTGACGCCACGAAGTTCCCGGAGGAGCAATGGCTTGACCTGGAGTGGAGTTCGAACCCACTGGGCTTGGCACGTTATCCACGAGTGCTTCAATCGACGTCTCAGTCGCATTATTGGTTGCAAGTTGCACCCAAGAATTATCATCGCCCGCTCCGTATACACGGAATGAGTCACGCATCGGATCGAACGCGTTATTGATAAAGCCTGACCTAGCATCCTCAGTGGCCAAGAAATAATTGAAGTACAACGTTGGTAGATCGGCAGCGTTCAAGTTCTCCAGCGAGAAGACTTTGCTTTCCAAAACACCGGTTGCTCCACCAGGGAAGTTATAGGTGTTATCCAACGGCGTTCCCGTTGCTCGCGGTGCAGCCAGCGGATCGGTAACGTTGGTGAAGTTGGTGTTATCGTGGGCTAGATTCTCGTAACCGAAGTACCAGCTGGTTCCACCTTGGGTCGCTGTGTTTCCTTCGATGTCTGCACCGATTCCATGACCGATGTTCGACCCGCGACGAGATGAAGTATGCCACAGGTTGAAGTCGAGGTTGGAGAATGTAACGCCGTTAAGCCCACCGACCCCTGTATCGATAAACGATGCTCCGTTGGCAAATACAGGTTGTAGCACACCATTGGTATCGAATGCGTAGATTCGGCCGCTCGATGTCGAACCGAAGAGCAAATCTGCGTAGCGCCCGTTATCAAGGTTCTTTGGAGCAGCAGTCAATCCCGTGAAATTGATACCAGTCAATTCATAAGACGATGCTACGTAAGAACCGATCGCTCCGGGGCGATTGTTTTCAAGTTCCGACGAGGAGACCCGGTACAAGCCACCGTTCTCAGTTACCGCGTAAAGGGCGTTGCCGATACCCGCGATACCTTGAACAAAGCCACCAGGTGCAATACCAATGCGGCGCGAACTGCCAGTCGTCGACTGGACCGTTCCACCGATGATGTTGACTTCGTTGCCATTAATGCCACCCGCCACAGCCGAGAGCCCTGGGAACCCAGAAGCATTGATCGCTTGGACAACCCGTGCTGCGATCGTCTCAGCGGTATCGCTGGCCAGGAAATTCACTCCGACGCGACCACTGCCAACATTGCCAGTTGCCAGAGTATCCGTTGCAACTCCCCGAGCGAGCAACGTCGTGAAGTTACCTACCAAAGCACCGGAGAAGTTCAATCGATTGCCTTCGAATCCGACTTCGATCGAAATCGGAACCGCATCCGACAATGCTTGTGCGAACTCCGCATTGCTCATGCTTGTTCGGTAATAAACCGTGCGAGCGCCTGGAGTAGTTACAGGTGTCGTCCCGGTGGTGATCTCATAGGTAAGACCGTCGATCACGAACTGGTCACCGTTGCGCAACACTCTGTTAGGAGCGTTCACAGGATCAAGGTTCAAAATCAACTCAGGACCCGAGTTGAACTCGATGGTAACGTTGGTGTTCGTTTGCAACCGCAACGTAACCGTATCTCCATCGTTGATTAAAGAGGTAACGTTATTGGCCAAGCTCTCCGTCGCTTCAGTTACCGCAAAGGAGGTCGAAGTCGCTCCGGCTGCAGGAGCCGTTTGAATGAATCCACGTTCCGTGATGTCCGTACCAGCACCAAGAATAATGTCTGGTGCATTGGCTACCGCGATGTTGAACTCGTTGTCCGATGCTGGGAAACTTACACCCGCACCGGTATTCGGATTGAAGCGATAGAGGATGTTATTGAAGTACCGAACCCCAATGTTGTCAGCCGAGAAGAACGCAGACGAGCTGCGGTTCAAGACCACAAACCCAGCTTCCGAGCCATTCAAAGGCATCGTTGTCGAAGCATCGGTATCAAGAATGGCTCCGGTGTTCGCCAACTCTCCAGCGACCAAACCGCGTACCGTAAAGTCAAAAGCGCCTTGAACACTCGCAGCAGCTGTTCCCGGATCGACCAACAAGTAATTGAAACGATCATTGCTTGGGGTTTCAAAAGCTCGCAAGTCGCCGTTTGGACGAATGAACGAGTCACCGGTGATTCTTCCTAGAATCCCCACGTCATTGGGAACCTCACCCGTGAACGGGTTCGCGATATAGAACTGCGTACCGAGAGCTGATGACCTGCTCATGTAGAACGGAACATCGCCGAGGGTGTATTCAATTCTCGACTGTACATCGAGGAACGTAGTCGTGATCGGTGGAACCGTCGAGACCAACGGATCTCCTACTCGATCTTCCACGATGAACCGACCGCTAGAGACAGGGCCGATTCTCAAATTCGATGCACCAATCGCTGTATTCAAACGATTAGCCAGAACCGTTGGAACCTGAGTTCGGTTGGTAACTGCCAAGTAATAGCGGCCCGCTGGAAGTTCCACTGGTCCGATGTACGGATCCAAAGTACCAGTCGATCCTCGGCTCAAATCCGCATTGGTCGCTTGCGAGACCGCTGCATGACGGTCATCGAGAATATTGCTGTTCTGCCCGACCCGTACCAACGATGCACTCGAACCATCTGCCGTCGGTGCAAACAAGTACATCGACAAATCCCCTCGACCAATGCCGTCGGCATAATCAAGGTCGAAGATCGTTGAGAGGTATTCAGCAAGCGGCGTAATCAACTGCGTGTAGTCGATGGTGAAAGTAAACCAATCGACATCAGTCGCAGAGGCAATATTGCCTGCGATCGAAATCGTTCGACGATCGGTCGTCAGGATGTTGCCAAGCTCTTGAGCGGTTACGAACGTATCATTGTTCCCGCTGTTGATCTCTGCTGTCTCGCCGACGAGTGGAGAATGTCGAGGTACTCCTCGCAAATCCAAACCGGTCGCGGCAAAACGGATATCCGCAAAGTTAACGCTTGTGCCAGGAAACTCTTGATCTTCGCTCAAACGAACTTGGAGTTGATACGATCCACGCGAGAGGCCTTGTCCGACCGACGCAGGATCGGTCAACGCAGGCGATGTCGCAGTCTGCTGCGAAACTTGGTTGCTGCTGCGTACTCGAACGTGGTACAGCGATGCTTGGCCAGCTTGGCCAGGCAACACAACGCGCATCCCTGCATCCTTTGGATTCGTGCTGTAGTCGTCGCGAGGCTCTCCTCGCGATGATTGCGGATAACTGTTCGGCGAACTCTTGCGCAATCCATGCACACTGTTCCCGCTCAACGTCGAATACAACGGATTGTTCGCGCTATCGACTTCTTCCAAATAAGAGTCATCCGACAAGGCCAGGATCTCTCCGTCGGCGGAAATCAATTCCACCACCGTATCGAGCGACATGTCGGTGCGGTCGATGTCAAGCCAAACCTCCGTTCCACCGAAAGCGGTGAAACTGTACACATCAACGTCCGATGGCTTGTTGATCACACCTTGGATCTCAAAACCAAGCCGCGTGTTTTCGTCGCCGCTGTTGAAGGATCCAGCAAGTTGCCCAAGGTACTGCGCCTTGCTCGCAATGTCATTTGCTCCTGGAGCACTCGCCAAGGACGATTCGCGTTCGGGCGAAGCCCCTACGTTGCGATCGTTCGAATACGTTTGCAAGGACACACCTGCCCACGATCCGGGCGAAGCAGCTACTTGAATCGAGGTCGGAACCAACTCCAAGAAGCTCGTCATGCGTGCGGTGTTGGCTGTGGCACTTGTTTGCCATGCCAACGCCGTGGTGACGTCCGCAAGCCCGTAAACGAGACCAAGAACAGGGTCGTTGATCGCTGGCAAGTTCGCTTGGTTGATGTTACCAGCGATGTTATACGTCGTACCAGGTCCTTCGATCGCTAATTGCAGATCGGAATATTCGTCTGCGGCAAAACCCAAGTAGGTTGCGTTGACCAAGTCAACGCCGGGGTTATAGAAACCGCCGTGGGAGAATCCAATTCGTTCGCGATTATCGATCGTGTAAGCTCGGAAATCAGGGTTGCCTGGCGTACCGGTCAAATACAAGAAGTCATCGCTTGGAGCTTGAATGTCTTCATCAAGGTAGTTGATGAACTGAATATTACCCAAAGGAGAATCGCTCTCGAGGGTGAGGGTGTTGAACAACTTCGCTACACCGTTCTTGAACCTCGTTTCAACGGTCCAGCGAACTTCTGCGCTGTTATTGCCAGTGAAGCTTCCTCGGCTGATGACAACGTCTGGAGCAACCAAGGTTGGTGGTTGCGTGATCGTCGTGGCGCTCAACTGAATCGCACCACCGTCTCCACCCACGTCGATGTAGTTATTGAACGCGAAGATAACGTTCTCATTGACGAACAACTGTGTCGAACCTTGAGCGGTGATGCCACCAAGGTTGAAGAAATCGCCTTCGCCACCCGCATTCGGTTCGAACGAGAAGAAGCCTGGGCGGTTGATATCCACATCGTTGTCAATCAATAGTCCGCGATCGACTTCTGGCCCGGTTGGAAGAATGATTTCGCCACCAGTGGTGTTTTCGCCGTTGTTATCGGTGTCGAAATTCGGACGACCATCAACCCCAAACCCTGCGCCGACGGTATCGTCTCCGATAGCGGTCAAGATCACAGGGAATCCGGGTTGACCGAGAATCTGAATGCTACCGCCAACTCGATTGGAATGATCCAATGGAGTTCCCGTTGCATTCAATCCAGCGATGCTCGTACCACCACCAAACTTCACCACCAAGCTTTGGTTTGGATCGCTCTTGAGTTGCAATCCACCATAGGTGTGGAAATTATCCGAGGTGATTGTGTTTTGAACGACGTGAACGATGTCCGTGTCATCAAATACGCTTTGGGTTGTTAGCTCTTGACCACGAACCAGCATCCCGTTGATGGCGTTGCGTGAGAGGCGGTTGCCACGTACCAACGCACCTTGATTCGAAAGGTACTCACCGGACGTCGCCAGTTCACCCGTCTGACGTCCGTAGTCATCAAGCTTGTTCACATTGAGCGAATTGACGTCAATGCTGATCGCCGCACCGTTGGTGTCAACGATTCTGTTGTTGACAATCACCGGTTGCGAACCGCGAACAAAAAGGGCCGATGCGTCATTCGTGCCTCGACCTAAACGATCAGGGTCAGCACTGTTTGATTCCGTTCCGGATTCATTGAGTTCCAAAAGCGAGTTTGCCAAACGGAAATCCGCTTGATGGACTTCGATCGCATTAAACGACGCGAAACCACCTTCGATACGCGTGGTACCACCAGCGTACGAGAGGCGATTGAAATCCATAGATGCTTCAGCACTGTGACCGATGAATATGCCACCCCAATCACCAGGGGCTGCTGCTGTCGCACCCTTGTTGCCCGCCGTATCGAACGTGCCACCGAAGCCGTAGCGTGTATCGTTGATACTGGTCATGATGACCGGCAATCCCACGGTACCTTCGGCAATCATGTTCGCACTGTCTCTGACTTCGATACGCGATCCACGATTCTTGATAATCGCACCTGGATCTACGACCAAGCTACCATCGAGCCGAGGCCGAATTTTGGCCGACAACTCTACTAATGCGTTACCACTAACGGTGCCGTTATCTACAAAGCTCGTAGCGATCGCATTGATCTGAGCTACGAATCGGTACGTTCCACCGCCGTTTGCGTCGCTTCGATAAATCCGACGGCCGACATACGGTAACGTATTGTTGATTGGAGGCAGATTTCCAAGGCTGATCGAACCGCCGTTCGATACCGTCGCCGACGAAGTCGGGATCGATGCCAAACTTTCGTTGCCTGCTGCATCGACATAAACCAATCGGTAATTGTACGTACCGGCCGTTAGCGACCCGCTCGTTCCGCCACGAACCGTAACAACGGTTGTCGGAGGAGAAGCCACATCGAGAATGCCACCACCTGCCGTTCCGCTGACGATCAAGTTTTCGCCGAGAACGTAAGGGATATCGATATCGTCGAAGCGGGCCGAAGTCGTAATCGTCTCTAAGGTTTGAGCAGCACCGGTGCGAGTCTTGACAAACAACCCGTTAACCGTGTTGTTTACAACGCGATTGCCATAGATGTTTGGACCAACGCGGTCGTAGTCCGGAATGAACAATCCAGCTGCCTGACTCTTTGGATCCCGGAAATCATCTTCGCGGAAACTGTTAGGCGTTGCGCTCATCGCTGCATCAGCACTGCGGATGATAGTGCTGTTTGCAATCGTTGGTCTCGAGTCGATGATATTGATCGGCGTGATGACTTGTGACACGCCATCGACGATGACTTGTCCACCACCGAATCGAACATCTGCATGGTACAGAGCGTTGAGGAACAAACCTGCCCGCTCTTTATCTGTTCGCGTTTCGTCAGATCCGTCGATGCGATTGCGGAAATCGATTCCACCCCAATCTCCGGCTGCTGCGGCGGGTGGAGTTCGATCAGGGTTTACACCGATTCCAGTCGTATCGTGGATCGAAGTTACGATCACTTTGCTATCTGGAGTTCCGAGCAACTGCAATGTTCCCCCGCTTCGGTTCACCGAAACGGTCGATGAACCAACGCTAACGCGCGAACGGCCCATCTTGATAATTGCACCCGCATCGATCATGACGTTCACGTTGCGAGGAACATCAAACGAAGTTCCATCGGCAAGCGCTTGGCCGAGCCGATTGAAACCGATTTCGTAAGCTCGACTTTGGCTGTTACCCAAAATACGGATCGTCACCGCGCGTTGCCCGGTCGGATCTGCTGCGGCCACCGAAGTCGCTTCGGTGATCGCTCGGGCGATCGTGTTGTATGGAAGTGCCAACGTTCCGTTCCCGTTAGCAACAGCCGTCTTATCAACCCAAATCGTATAAGCGCTTGTATCGCTCGAAGCAGTCGCGGTTCGATCTGGTCGTGTCGGCACAAACCAATAATTAAACACACCACCCGGAACTCCATCCCCATCACCATCGAGTGATGTTGGACTGCCGTCTGCATCTGTCAAAGTCGATGCTGCAGGAGGAGCGAAGTCCAGACGCAAGTCGTACTTGCCTTCCGAACGTCCACCTAGCCCCGAATCATCGATGGTTGGATCGTAGTTCGTGTTCCCCTTGGCACTGACCCCGACGACGTACTCGCCAGGTTTTACGAAGTCCAAGCTAATGCGTGGATCATCGCTGAAATAGTCTTCGTTGGCTGCAATTTGAACCCAAACAGGTTCCGACGAGCTACCTTCATTGCGGTACAGCTTCAAGCTTGCATCGAGCAGGCTCGAATTGTTTTGTCGTTCCGCCATGACTTGCAACGACAGCGATCCGCCACTTGCAGGAACGACGAACTTATAAAGATCGATATCCTTACCTTCGGGTCGGAAAATGTACTGACCGTGAATGATGTCAGCTTCGCCCGGGAATACGTTTTCGACGTTCGGATCGGTGATTGGGGTGTTATTTTGAACGGTCGATTGAGGCAACTCATCCGCATTGCCTAGACCGATCAACACGCCAATGCCGCGCATAAACGATCGGAACAGCTCCGAACCAAAAATATTGTCGTCGGCGGTATTGAACTCTTGGCTGTCGATGACCACAGCAGACTGACTTCCGTTCGCCAACAATGGACCAGCAGCATACGTAATGTTGTCGCCAGGTCGGTTCGAAGCTACCGGAGTCAGAGCCGTCGCAGGATTAATAACCTGCATGTCACCAACAGCGATGGTGAAGCCTTGATTATCGCTTTCGACGAATCGCACCCCGAGATACTTCTCGTAGAGGGTGACGACTTGGCGAGCCATCGTCTTCTGAATTTCAGTGATCACATTGAGCTGAACGCTCGAGTTTTCGGTGCCGAGTTGCGAAGCGAAGTTGTAGTAGATAACTTCGATCCCATCGGAATCCGTTCGAGTCACGTGATGCTGATATCGATTGTCCCGATTGCCTTGCTCATCATTCGAGCCGGGGAAATCTAGCGTATAAGCAACCGTATTTTTGATTTCTGAACTGATGATAGCGGCTTTCGCACCCACACCAGCCATCCAGCCGCCACCAAGATCCATAGCGCCGCCAAACTGGCTTCCTGGATCCGCCGACGGAGTCATTGTCGTGACGTTCGTGTTGCTCGCAGAGTTGTCGTTTCCGACTCGCAAACGCAATGCAGCCAACGGCAAAGGACCTGCATTCGGATTTGCTGGATCGACCAACGCATCGAGATTGCGATCAAAGGTCAATGCGGCTCGATTCAACGTTGCATCGTAATTAACCCCAATAGGTAGCAACGAGATATCATCACCACCATTGAGCGTGTTACGCGTGTGAACCAATTGGTAATAAATCGGCTTGATCGCTTCTGCCGAATTGAGCTTATCACCATTGAAGTATACGTAGATCACGTTGCGCAATTGCTGACGAGTCGCACCCGTCGTAACAATTGGCTGCGGTACGACCGCTTGAACGGTCGGTCCGAGATCCAAATCGAATCGGACGCTCCGCGAGATGCCACCGTTGAATGCGAAGCCGTCGATATTGCGAAGCGCAAATGGGCCTGTGCCGAAGATATCGATCAAATACAGATCGTCAGGAAGAGTCTCAGCGAAGCGAATAATCACTTCTCGCTTCGTCTCACCAAGAGCGATGTATGCCGGGGTGATCAATTGATCATCACCACCAACAAGAGTCATCGGCGAATAGTTGATTGGATTGCTACCAATGCGAGTCAATCGATCACCGCTGACCAATCGAGCCACAACCAACGCTTGAGCTTCCTTCGAAGCGTTAACCGCATCGATGACTTCGCCGACTGTCGTCAGCGCTCGTGGGTTACTGTTGAGCTCAATGCGGATCGTCGTGCCGCTGACAATCACGTTCGGAGGAGCTGGAGATACGAATTCACGTGAAGTGAACTCGATACGCACTCCCGCTGCACTCGCGGCGGACCCCGTCGAAACAAACTCTGCTTGAAGAGTCGTCAACCCCGAGTTGAAATTCGTTGAAGCCCTTGCTGAGTCAGCACCCAACAATGGGAATGCTTGATTCGCTACTACCGAATCCGCAATAACCGTATTACCAAAACCGCGCAAGAACGTCGTGACGATCAACGATGAGACCGCTGGGTCTTGATTCATCGCGTTGACCAAGTCGTTCGCAGTGGTCTTGAAACCAGGAGCAATGTTCACATCGATGTTGATGCGCTGTCCCTGCACACTCAAAATCGGATAACTAGCCGGTTTGCCAGCAGGACCCACCGTACGAGAAGACTTCGTAAAGAAGACCTCCGTTCCGTTCCCTTGCTGACCAGGAAGCGATGCGCTGAAATCCACGACCGCTTGGCCATTGGTTCCCAAGTCAGTTGTTAGATAAGCGGAGCTTAACACTCCGTCGGAACCCGCACGCTTGATCTGAATTCCACTGAGGGTTGTCGGATCAAGTTCCGCACCATCATCGAAACGAAGGACCAACTCTCGCGGGCTTGTCTGAAGCACCGTTGGCGTGGAACTCGCTCCGAGGGCAATGAGCGAGCCCTCGTTCGGTTGCACCCCAATTAATTGTGGCCCTGTCGTCATCAATTGACGTGTTTCGAGCGATTCCAAGACCGAACGTCGCAAAACTTGCTTTCTGCGAAGCATGTTACGGTCGGATCGGTTGCGGTTGCTGGAGGAAGACCCACTCCCAAAACCAAAGGTGGTCATCGAGAAACCTCTTACAGAGCCTATTCTTAAGGAAAAAACAAAAATTCGGCAAAATGGACCGATGCTGAGTCTAATTCAGGGACCTAGCTTTGCAATCATTCCCAATGGGAACCATCGGAAGGCTTAACCCCCTAAATCAAGACAGTCGTTGGACTTACTCGATTTTTGGAGGCCAAATCCAGACCGGATGCTACAATTGCAGGCGATCCTTTGGAGCACTCAACCGCTTCGAAAGTTCCACATGAACCCCCCAGCGGGTGAATCCCCCCCGGAATTTAGCGAAAATCACTTCTCGATCGGAAGCCCTAACGCTAGATTCCGTATCATTCCTAATTCGGGTGATTACCCGGTCAAAGCGATCCTTTTTCTTTCATTAAAGTACGGAATTTCGATGTTCCAGTCCCTACAAGATGGCCTGTTGTCCGCCTTTAAGTCTCTCCAGGGTAAAGGTAAGCTGACGGAAGCGAATATGCGGGATGGGATAGCTATGGTCGAGCGATCCCTCATCGAAGCCGACGTCAACATAGATGTCGTCCGCAAATTCGTTAAAGATGTTGCAGTCGCAGCCGACGGCCGTCGCGTTCTGCTAAGCCTCCGACCTCACGAAGAATTCATCAAAATCGTCTTCGAGGAACTCGTCAACCTCCTCGGACCTGTCGACAACAGCCTCCCTCTTAAGAGGGGGCAAGTGTCGACCATCATGATGTGCGGTCTGCAAGGTGCCGGTAAAACCACCACCTGCGGAAAATTAGCCATGCTAATCAAAGAGCAGAAGCTCAAACCGTTTCTCGTCGCAGCCGACCTTCAACGACCCGCCGCAATCGAACAATTACACGTCCTCGGACGACAACTTAATGTCGGTGTGTTCAGCAAGCCTGGGGAAGCCGATCCCGTTGTTGTCTGCCGCGAGGGACAAGCCGCGGCCCGAGCCGCCGGTGCCGATGTCGTGATTCTCGACACCGCCGGACGATTGGCTATCGATGCGGAATTGATGGAACAGCTCAAACAAATCGATAAACAAATCGAGCCCAACCAAGTCTTGCTCGTCGTCGACGGGATGACTGGTCAAGACGCGGTCAACAGCGCGAAAGCCTTTAATGACGCACTGAACCTCGATGGGGTCATCATGACCAAACTCGATGGTGATGCTCGCGGCGGGGCTCTGCTTAGCGTCAAAGCCATCACTTCGGTCCCCATCAAATTCATCGGAACCGGGGAGCACCTCGATGCCCTCGAACCGTTCCGTCCCGAAGGGATGGCAAGCCGAATTCTTTCGATGGGTGACATCGTCGAAGTGGCTCGCGAAGCTCACCGGATGATCGATGAAAAGGAACGCAAGAGCCTTGAAGAACGCATGTCCAAAGGAATCTTCACCCTTGGTGATTTCCGCGACATGATGCAGAAGTTGCGAAAGCCTGGACTGATGACCAAGATGCTTACCCTCATGCCAGGCATGGGCGAACTCTCGAAGGTCATGGGTAACGCTGACAATGAAAAAGAAATGAGCCGACTCGCTGGTATCGTCGATTCGATGACCCCCGAAGAACGCAGGAATCCAAAGCTCATCGATAGCTCGCGGAAAAGCCGAATCGCGAAAGGCTGCGGTGTAGCTCCGAACCAAGTCTCGGACTTGATCAAGCAATTTGAAATGATCGGCCCAATGCTACAGATCGCAACTTCTGGCTCCATGGCCGACAAAATGAAGATGCTTCAGCAAATGCAAGGCATGATGGCCAACAACCCTATGAATCCTCTCGGTGGAATGAAAGTCAAAGGCAATACCGGTAAGCGACTCTCACCTAAAGAACGAGAGAAGCTTCAAAAGGAACGAGATCGCCTTCTGCGAAAAAAGAAACGCGATTAGCAATTCGCGAGCGGCTACGTTTTCGTAGCCAGTGCATTCTTGTAGCCACTGCTGCCAAGCGGTGGGCGTTGCGAGGAAAATCTCCACCGTCTGGCGACGGGTGGCTACGGCTTAGCAACGAGTGGCTACGACTTAGCGACGGGTGGCTACTTAGCACTTGCCCTGCTTACCGCACAACTTCGCGAAGCCGAGCACGATCGGCAACCACCCCCACCTGACGAACCACATCCTCCACCAGCCCTCTTTCCCGATCCATCCTCGGATTGATCCACTTGACCACAAGTCGGACCACACCCCTCTCGAAGTCGCTTTGCAATCTGCGATTCACTGACAGTTGATTGGTACAATGCGCTAAGCGAAACTTCTAACTCACAAGCCTTCGAACTCGGTTCGCCCAAGTAATGAAAGACCACATCGTAGCCATCTAAACTTGACTCAATCTCCAACAAAGTATCCGTTGCCCCGTTCGCATCGAGATACTCTTGGCACACGGGCAAACACTGCTGGTTGAGATCAAGCAATTGCTTCCACAGCCATCGATCCTCTTGTGTAGCTTTTCTTACACAAATCACTTGAGTTCCACTTAAATCTGCTTCGACGTCCGCTTGCGAACACCAAGCGACAAAGCGACCGATGCGCAATCCGCTTTCCGTGCGGCAGACGATCCAATCGCCGCGTTGCAGTTCTTCTACACCTGCGTAGAACGAAACCAAGCTTCCTTGAAGCTCGAATCGTACGAGTCCGTAAATGCTCACTCGTCCCTCTTTCCCTGATGCTGCCCAACGGGTACTTCCGACGAAGCAGCTCTATCAACTCGCATCGAATCCAATTCCTTGAGCCAAGCAATCGCTTGTTCCATTTTGCTTCGGTCCACTTCGTGAACCGAAACGCTTTGACCTACACTTTTGAGCATCGTCAGGGTCAATCTTCCACCGAGATGTTGCCGAAATTCTTCTAAACCATCGAAAACCGATTGCGATTCGAGCGCTGAATCATAGATCGGTAGTTGCAAATCGATCAGTGCGTTGACGGCTCCGATCGCATCGCTGCGGTCGAGCCCAAACATCAGATGCGAATAGAGTGTATCAAGCGCTACGCCGATAGATACCGCTTCTCCGTGCCGAAGACGGTACTTGGTATTTTGTTCGAGTTTGTGGGCGGACCAATGCCCGTAATCCAACGGGCGGGCTTCTTGCATCTCAAAAGGATCTCCGCCATGAGTGATATGGTGCAAGTGCATCAAGACGCTCGAGCGAATCGCAGGCATAACAGCTGTCCAGTCTCTGGATGCGATGTCTTTGGCATGCTGACAAAGAAACCGGAACGCGGAGGGACTTTTGAGCAACGAAACTTTGACCGACTCGGAAAACCCTGCGCGAAAATCGCGATCAGGTAGTTTGGCAAGAAGTCGTTGATCGTTGACGACTCCCCAAGGCACGGCAAACGTTCCTTTCCAGTTCTTCTTCCCGAACGCATTAATCGCATTCTTAACCCCTACACCCGAGTCCGCTTGGGCTAGCGTCGTAGTTGGAAAGCGAACCAAGCGAATACCTCGGTGAGCAATTCCTGCGGCGTAACCGACCGCATCGAGCACCGCTCCGCCACCGACAACCACGATATAAGATCGCCGATCCAGGCCATCTCGCTCGATTGTGGAGAAAATTCGGTTTACTGCTTGCTCATCATTTTTGACTTGCTCTCCTCCTTCGACTCGGTGAATCTCGGAGACAAGTTCCAGGGAGTCGGAGCTCTCAGCGATTCGCTGTTGGATTTGATTTTCGAGACTCGGGTCGGCCGCAAGCACCGATGCATCGATCCACCATTGCAACCTAGCTTTGCTCGCTCCCCCTTGTTCTCCTGCGTTGCTTTGGAAGATCGGAAGTACATTCTCCCAGTCCGCCCCAAAGCAGTCCTTCGTAAACCGCAGCCGCATAACCTGCGGGACAGAAAAATTGACATCCAGGGAATCTTCGGAGATCGACCAGGGAATCGAGGACATGGTGGGGAAACATTCGAGGGAGGGAACGGCACGGACGCAGGAGAACTTGCGCCCTTCGATTTAGCCATGCTCTATTCTACCCACCAACCCCCATAGTTCCAAAGTGCTTGATCACACATTCGGAGAATCGTTCCATTTCTTCGAGTTGCGGACTGCACTGTAGCAGCAATAAATCCACCCCAATCTCTGCAAATTCCCCGATCCGATCCTGAACTTGTTGGGGAGATCCAACTAATCCAGCTTGCAATCCACGATTGCTTACCGAATAGTCTTCGAGGCTGACCCGTCGTTCCAACTGGGTACCCGCCAGCCATTGCTGATAATTTGCGTAACCCAACGCCGAGTGTTTCACATCGGTAATCCTTTGCAACTCGGCTTGGGCTTCCCCAATCGTCGGACGGGTGATGACATAAGCGGCAACTCCAAATCGCATTGGTGGCAGTCCAAGTGCATCGCGGCGGTTTTGCATATCTCGAATCTTCGGAGCAATGCGCTCGGGTGGATCCCCGTGCATCACATAAGCATCACATTTTCGAGCGATCAAATCTTTCGCAGCTTCCGACTCGCCACCTGCATAAATGGTCGGCCTGGGCTGCGTCAAAGGCTTCGGCTGCAACACCCCTTGCTTGATCTTGTAAAACGCTCCTTCATAATCGACCCCATCACGACTCCACAATGCGTCGACTACATCGAGCCACTCTTCTGTCCTCTCATAGCGTCGGTCATGTTGCTCGAATTGAACTCCATACTTCTCCGCTTCATCCTGCCACCAACTCGAGACAACGTTCAAACTCAACCGACCTGCTCCACCTATTCGATCGATATTCGCTGCTTGCTTAGCCAATAATGCAGGAGCATGAAACGTCGGGCGTACGGCCACCATCCATTCGATCCGTTCGGTGACGGCCATCAAAGCCGCAGCTGTTGACCAAGCATCGAGCGATGGAGCTGATTGACCTTTGATATCGTTGAGATTCAGCTCGGCAATGAGGCTTAAATCAAACCCGATCTCCTCGCTTCGCTGCGCAAGCCGTTTGACATAACTCCAGTCAGCCTGCATCCCCTCATCCTCGACGTTCCTTAACCAACCGCCAAAGACCGGTAGCCAATATCCAAAACGCATCGCTATCTCCTTGCGTTAAGCTTTCGCCCGCTGGGCTGTTGCCACCCGCATTTCCATGTAATCGACAAGTCGAGCAAAGGGATCGAGTCCCACTACGTTCGTAGCATCAGCCACGAAATTCGACAACGCGTTGATGTCGTAGTAAACCACTCTTCCGTCCCGATCGTCGACCATAAACTCAATCCCACCAACGTCGATCTTCGCTCGCTGCATGATGGCTTCACAAGCTTTGATCACTTCGGTAGAAGGACTCGCCGCTTGAACCTTCAAACCGGACTTCGGCGCATCGATAGGACATGCCGCCCGCTGCAATTCAACCCCATCGGAGCGTTGACAAATATCGGCTGGACACAGGTTGAATGTATCCCCTGTTAAATGAACATCGATCGCATAGAGGAACTTCCCTCCAAGCAACTCAACACGGGTGATTTTACTACCTCGAGCAGGCGTGTACTCCTGCAACAACGCGGTATGATCCACACCGAAATCTAGCGAACCCTGCTGTGCTGCTCGCTCGAGCCCCTCAAGCGAATCGTATCGGACAATACCTGCCCCCGATCCACCAATGTTCGCTTTGAACACCACGGGAAATCGCAATCCAACGGACGCTTCGGAAACTTGGGTTGCATGATTCAAGACCCTTGAACGCGGATACCCTAACCCCAATTCCTCCAACAAGGTTAACTGCTTGGATTTGCTCGTCTCAATCGTAAACGCATCGAGTCCATTGATCACCGGCACACCAAGCCGCCCGAGATGCGCCAGCCAATCGAGCGTAAAGAACATCCCCTGAATCCCACCCCGCAAATATGCAGATGGACTCATCCGATTAAAAACCAAACCATACGGACTGCTCGACTCACTCGGATCAAACCAGTGACCGCGAGGATCAAGTCGCACCCAGGGGATTCCTCGGCTTTCAAGCTCCGCGAACAACGGTTTGAACCAGTGCTCATGCTCGTGATAAATCGCCCAAGGCTTCCCGCCGCTTACCTGATTTAAAGTCATTGCATTCAACGTCATTGCTTAGCCTACCTCTGTCGCTGCTGTGTACTTTCAACACAGAAAACAATAATGCTAGCCCAGTTGCCTAGATCCGACGAGGGTGGCATTGACGCAAGGCTCGATTTCCCCCTACAAACCGCAAGTGGCTAAGAAAACGCAACCACCCGAAAAACATACCGTAAAACCTTTTGATCCAAGTCCGCTCGTCGAAGGAATCTCTGGAATGAGCCGCCTGAACAGCTTCTTGCTAGAAAACCAAACAAAACGCTTGGATCACGGGTTTTCAAACGCCGCAGACGCGATGGATTTCTCGGGAGAACACGGAACCGATTCGGGTTCGCGAAGCCCCCTGAAAGCCCCACCTTCTATAAGCTTCCCACATCGGATCTTCGTCCCTGAACACTACGAATCGGGTTATCAGTACCCGTTGGTCATCTGGTTGCATTCTCAGCACAGCAGCGAATGCGAACTCGATGAAATCATGCCCGATCTGAGCATGCGCAATTACGTCGGCTTGTCCGTACGCGCCACCCGCCCATCTCGCAAATCACCACGCCTGTTCCAATGGGGTAACACCTTAACGGAATACATCCTCGCGGAAGAATGTGTCTTTCAAGCGATCGAACAACTCAGTGAGTCCCTGTCGATCAATACGGACAACGTCTTTATCGCTGGATTCGGCAGCGGAGCTACCTTGGCCCAATGGATCGGCTTGCGAAACCCAAACGCGTTCGCGGGCGTTGTCGCTTGCAACGGCCCCTTTCCAAACCATAAGCGGGCACTTGCTGACTGGAAGTCGGCGAGAAATCTTCCCGTTCTCGCGATGCAAAACTCCGATTCGAATACCTGCGGAGTCGATCAAGTCATCGACATGATGCGAATGGCCCATCGCGCACACTTGAACTACCAGTTCATGCAATTTCAAGTCAACTCCACCACCCTTTCGAACCGCGAATCGAAATACACATCGACACAGCAAATGGCCCAAGAAGGAAGTCTCGATTCTCAAATGCTTCAAGTCGCCAATCGATTCATGATGGGAATCGTTACACGTACCCCCATCACCCTCCAATCCAACGAAAACTTAAGCCGCGCCGCTGCATCCACCGAGTCCCGTTTCGCATCGGATTTCAACTGCCGTCGCCCTACAACTGGCAACTAGGCGATGTCAAAGCTACTCGAAATCCATTCTGCTCCCACCGAAGTATCCAGCGAGAATCAAGAATCTCCTTCGGTATGCACCACCCTCGCATTCTGCAAAGCCGGCGATAGATTCACTCACTTCATGGCTATCGATGAAACATCATCTGCAGCCTTGAAGCGATCTACCTTCCTGGAGTCGATCACCACCGATGCGCAATTGGCTTGGCCCAGCGATCCGCCATTGCAACAAGTCGTCCTCGAACCACTCGGCCCTGACCTACAACACGTCGCGCTCGGAGTCGGATTGTCAGGACACGGACACTGGTCCCTCGCCGCCCGTTGTCTCGATGACAACCAATCCTTAGAACTCGATTTCGCCTGCCGTATCACCCGCCCTGCCCTGTTTCTCGGAAGCACCTACCGAATCGTCGATGCAGATGGCAATTCAAACCACCATTGGCACGAAGCCCATATCGACGGGAATTCTTGGACCGGAACATGGACTCGACCTGGAAACGAGTTATTGAAAATCCAACTTGAAGTCACTCTCGGCAAGCTTCTCTGGAACCCTGAACTACGGCAACTTCAAATCCTACCGCTAGGTTCACTCGATAATCCTTCCACACTTCGTTGGTGCTATCGATTCCGTCAGCTACCATAATGGAATGAGCGTTCCACGCCGTCCACTCTTTGAAGCCAAACAACTAAGCAAGTCCTATCCAATGGGGGATTCCGTAGTTCATGCGCTTCGCGGAATCGATTTGCAATTGTTCGAAGGCGAGTTTGTCGTGATCCTCGGTGCCTCAGGCTCCGGTAAATCGACACTGCTAAACATTCTCGGGGGACTCGACACTCCCACGGCCGGTACACTCGTGTTTCGCGACCAAGATCTCTCGGCTTGCGATGAGCACGCATTGACCGAATATCGCCGAGAACACGTGGGGTTCGTGTTCCAATTCTACAATCTCATCTCCGGCTTAACTTCGCTCGATAACGTGCGATTGGTGACGGAAATCGCGAATGCACCGATGGAGCCAATCGATGCCCTGCGACTCGTCGGCCTCGAGAACCGCGCAACGCACTACCCAGCACAACTCTCCGGTGGTGAACAACAACGCGTAGCCATCGCACGCGCAATCGGAAAAAATCCGGCAGTCTTACTCTGCGACGAACCAACCGGCGCTCTTGACGTGAAAACAGGTGCAATCGTTTTGGATGCAATTGCTCGCATCCACCGAGAGCTCGGTACGCTCGTTGTCATAATCACCCACAACGCAGCAATCGCCAATATGGCTAACCGCGTAATCCGTCTTTCTGATGGACAAATCGCTCGTATCGATGAAAACCTAAACCCTCAGCCAGCAAGTTCTCTGCAATGGTAATTTTTCATCGACAAGCACCATTTCGATTTAGAGCGGCGACTCCTCGATGAATGCTCGCAAGCGACTACTCATCTCCGATATCCTGCGGTTGTGGAAACAAGGGGTTGCCATCGTCGGCTTACTCGCCTGCGGTATAGCTACCTTCATCATGTCCACGAGCACCATCCGATCGATGGAGGCAAGCCGAGATCAGTACTATGCTCACTACCACTTCGCTCACGCTTGGGCTTCGCTCGTCCGCGCCCCGACCTCTCTGTTGGATCGCATTCTTGAGATTCCAGGTGTCACTCGAGTATCGGGCCGCATCGTACGCCAAGCTATCTTGGACTTCCCCAACCTCTCGGAACCAGTCACTGCACGACTCGTCTCCATTGAAACCAAATCCCTAGACGCTCTGTACCTTCGCAAAGGTCGCTTGCCAAAACTTGGGGCCGAAACCGAAGTCGTCGTCAGCGAACTGTTTGCCGAAGCGCATAGCCTAAAGCTCGGCGATACGCTTCAAGCCAACTTAGGGGGGAAAAGAGATCTGTTGCATATAGTCGGTATCGGACTCTCCCCCGACTCGATCTACGTTGTACAACCTGGACTACTCCTTTCCGACAACCGCCTTTATGGAATCGTATGGGCACCCAGGGAGAAACTCGAAGCCGTATGGAATATGGATGGTGCGTTTAATCATCTAGCCGTGGAGCTTGAGAATCCCACCGATGGTCGCAAGATACAAACGCAGATCGACGAACTACTCTCCGATTATGGTGGGACTGGTTCGATCCTTCGGGAAGACCAAGAATCTCACGCTAGGATACGCGATGAGTTAAACGAATTGCGAACCATGGCTTTTCTCGCTCCTGCAATCTTCTTGAGCGTTACGATATTCTTGCTCCATATGGTCTTCAGCCGTTGGATCGGTCAACAACGCGAACGGATCGCAACCCTGCGCGCCTTCGGGTATCGTGTCCACGAAATCGCTTGGCATGTACTGCAAGTCATTTCGATTTGGATCGGAGCCGGCGTACTGCTCGGGGTCTTCGTCGGATTGCGATTCGCAAACGCATTAAGCGGTATTTACAAAGAGTTTTTCCGTTTTCCGGAAATCATCCAAGTACCCTTCGGATGGGAGTGGATCGGAGCCGTAATGCTCGGGGCCGCCGTCGCAGCCTTGGGGGCTTGGTCTGGGCTCATGCAAGTAGTCAAACTACCTCCGGCTCTGGCAATGCAAACCGGGAACCTTCAGCCAAACGCAGCTCGCTTCCTAGCCCTCTGGTCTCAGCGCTCTACTTCAATAGCGAGAATGTCTCCGATCCTACGCTTGGTACTCCTGCGTATGCTGGCGAATCCAAAACTGACTCTGCTCTCTATCCTTGGCTTATCTCTCGGTGTATCTCTTTTGATTCTCAGCTCGTTTTTTCAGTCCACGATCGAGCGTGTCTTAGAACACCAATTTTCTCAGTGCCAACGCCACGACTTTCAACTCACATTTGACGAATCAAAGAACGAATCGTCGATGCATGAAATAAGCCAATGGCCAGGGGTTACACGGGTAGAAGGTTTTCGAGCGGTACCAGTGCAACTGCACAACGGGAACCAACGTGAGCGGCTAACAATCTTGGGTCTCGATCCGAATGCCAAACTTTTTCGCATCCTCGATGCCTCCAACCACACTTCTAAACCGCAGCCTAACGGAGGAATTGTTATCAACAAAAAACTCGCCGAGAAACTAGGGGTAGGCCAAGGTGATTTCGTCGAAGTCGAAGTCCTCGAAGGAGCACACCGCCGGCGACGCTTACCCATCGATCGCATCTTTGCAAACTACACTGGCCCAAGCGCCTATATCGATCGAGCGACCTTGCACGAATGGATGCGTGAAGGTGATCGACTCTCGGGAGTATTCCTTACCTTAGATTCAAACTATCGAGATGATATCTATCAGCGAATCAAGAAGACGCCGGTAGTATGCGGTGTACTAAATCGACAAGCAACGCTGGCGAACTTCCGCGAACTACTCTCGAGAAGCACCAGCGTCATGAGATTCATAAACGCTATCTTTGCAGCCTTAATAACCCTAGGAGTCACTTACAACTCAGCTCTGATTACCTTCAGCGAACGCGCTCGCGATCTGGCTACGCTGCGCGTCTTGGGATACCGTCAAAAGGAAATCCTCTGGATCCTCTTGCTCGAACTTATTCTCATCACACTTCTTGCTATCCCGATAGGTATCCCATTAGGTTATGCTTTTGCATACGGGATGATCACCGCTTTGGATACAGATAGCCACCGACTTCCTATGGTCTTCGCCCCAAGCACCATCGCCTATACCCTCAGTGTCATTGCAGCAGCCACCGCATTGTGCTGCCTCATGGTAGCTCACATGGCATCCAAGCTTGAAATAATCAACGTTTTAAAAGTCAGGGAATAGCCAAGTGCCTCCCGTTCACCCCTCTGCAAATACTTGGTCTCCGAGAAATATCGGGTTTGCTGCCCTGCTGATATTGGGTCTTTGCGCATTGGCTTGGTTTGGATTCTCAGAATCTCCTATCCCCGTAGAACTCGGTCGAGTCGATATTGGATCTATCGAACAGTCCATCGAAGATGACGGCGAGACGAGAATCCGCGAACGCTACACCATAACCTCTCCAATCACAGGCAAACTAGCTCGTATCGAGCTTCACCCAGGGGACCCTATCGAGAAAGATCGCACGCGACTTGCCCTGCTCGAACCCGCCGATCCATCCCTTCTCGATGCTCGGGAGAGACTTCAAGGCGAAGGCCGATTGCGGGCATCACAAGCTGCTATCGAACGAGCCGATGAACTGATCAAAGTCGCGAATGAATCGCTAGAGCTTGCCGACCACAATTATTCTAGAGGTAAAAAGCTCTTGGCGACGAATGCCATCGCTCAAGCTGAGTTCGATCAGATCGAACATAGTTTCCGATCCGCAAATGCCGGACTCCGCGCAGCGAACTTCTTCCGATCAATCGCCCAACATGAATACAGTGTCGCCGAAGCAGCTTTGGCTATCGATACTCAGCAACCAAATACACCATTCGAAATCAAATCGCCCATCAACGGGACCGTCTTGCGAGTCCTCCGCGAAGATGCAGGTGTAATCACACCAGGCTCGCCAATGCTTGAAGTCGGTGACCCTCGCGAGATGGAAGTACAAATCGATGTGCTGTCCACCGCTGCTGTAAGTATTCGACCAAGCAACAAAGTTTGGATCGAAAGATGGGGGAGCGATCAAGCCCTCTCAGGCCGAGTTCGACGTATTGAACCTGCCGCTTTTCTGAAAGTCTCCGCCCTCGGCGTCGAAGAAAAACGCGTTCGCGTCCTGGTCGACCTCGATCAGCCTTGGGAAGAACGACCAACACTTGGAGACGGTTACCGAATCGAAGCGAGGATCGTGGTCGACTCAAGTCCCGCAGAGGGGATGTTTGTCCCAACCGGCGCTCTGGAATCAAACGCTCAATCTTGGTTCGTCTACCGCTATCGCTCAAACTCCTTCGGATACCCAAGCGTCGAACGGGTCGAAGTCAGCGTTGGAATCAAGAACCGCGACTTCGCACAAATCACAAGCGGACTAAACGTAGGGGACTCTGTCGTGCTCTACCCACCAGAGAAACTCAAAGATGGTAGCAGAGTTTCGGTTTACGTACCGAATGCAACCACCCCCTAAACCCGTACAGCTATCCACTCTCAACTGTCGGTTCTTCTGGAATTTTATTAGCTGTTATTGCTATCTGTTTTGCAGCGCCGTACTCGTGGTCAGTGAAACAGTACTCGTGGTCAGTGAAACAGTACTCGTGGTCAGTGAAACGGTGCTCGTGCTCGTAATCGAAAGCAGCCTAAAGTGGTGTTATGTTCGTTCAACACACGAACTACTTCGGAATGCAACTAAACTGTTCCCTGTATCCGAGCTAGAGCAAGATCAAGAGCACGGGCTCGGGCACAGGTACAGGCACAGGCACGGAACTGGGCCCGAATCGCAAACATATTGGCCACTATTCTTCCTCAGCAGCCCCACTATCAACTATTCACTATCAACTATCAACTACGATCTACTATCGATCCGGATGTCCAGTGAACTTACTACCGACGCGAAACTGCGGCAATCCAACGATTTGATCCCAACTTCCACGCCAGAGAGCTAGTTGCTGCTCGATGCTTCGCATCTTATCAAAGCTATGCAACACCCCCGATTCCCACTTGACCTTTTCGCGACTGCTTTGAACTGCAAGACACTCGGTTAACATCGCTTTAAGCCGCGTGCTTTCGCCTCGCATCCATTGTTCTTTCTTGGCACCAAGCGACTGCTCGATTTCGAATAAACTCTTAGGCTCAACCAATACCGATTCTTTTGCGACGAATCTGTCCCCAGGAGTTGATTGCCGTTGAACTCCAACCCTTGACTGAAACACCAGAGCTCCTCGAACAGAAGGGGGTTCCGAGGTAGACACGAATCGATGCTCACTTCTGATGGCACTATTCCAAGGAGCGCTGACTCGCAACGTCCGATCAGATTCGTCTTGTACAACTTGAATCGATATCGATCGACCTTGATCACCCTCGCTACTTTGGGTGGTTAACACTGCTGCGGCTGACCGTTTCCAGTCACAATCCATCTTCCAACGCTCGAGCTTACTATCCTCCCAGCGGGCTTTGATCGTTAAAATCCCTTGGGCGTTCGGTAGCTCGAATCGCCATGTGGAGACAGAAGCTTGATCACTTCCAGTCGTGTTATTTGCTCCACCGGATGAATATGTGCACTCGAATGGAATCTCTGATGTTCCATCTACGATCGAGATCAACGTTCCCTGAAATGTCCCTCGTTCCAGATTCCATCGCTTCGCATCCGCAGCGGTGCCTGTAAACGGTCGCTCAGTAATCCAACCTGCGATCGCATTGCAAAATGGCATTACCGACTCTTCTATCCGCTGTGAATAACTAACGGCTTGAACTCGCACTTCTGGTTCAATATCAGGAACCATCCGTGCAACTTGCGCATCGAGTCGCTCTGAAAGTTGGCTTTCCAATTGCGCCCATTTCTTTTCGCGAACCTTCGTTGCATCTCGCCATGCAATCCGTGTCTCAGCTAACTTCTGATTGATTGCATGATACTCCTTGGCGATCGGAGCTAGGACTTGACGATCACACAAAGCCGCCGGCATCGGTTGGCGCAGGTCTTGCTGTCGTGCTTCCAATGCTCGTAATCGATCTTCCATCTCTTGAACCGCAGCTCGATGCGGATCGCTATCGCGATCTAATGACTGAACCGAATCGATCACCCTCGATTCAATCCACTCCCGCATATCGACTACACCACGCGATTCATCACCAATGCTGCTGCCAGACAACTGGCCACTCGTGTGTAGCTGACCAGTGGCTTGCAAAGAAGCCGTGGCGGGCAATTGAGGGTACTCTGGCAACGACCATCGCAGTCGCTCAGGGGGTAACCAAGGCAGTCGCACGCCGCGAGCACGAAGCGAGTGGACGAGCAATTCATCACTGAAAAGACTCCCCGGATCGACCGTCGCACTCAGATGCTCGACCTCGACCGGCACATCGATACTTCCACCCTCGATACTCTTGCAGTGAACCAATACCGGTCCAAATTCCACACGTGAATCTTGAAAGGAGACCGCAAGCAAATCGCGCTTGCTCCCATATTGAACTTTTTCGAACCGCTCAAGCCATGAAGCAAAAAGGCGTTTGCGATTCGAATAGGTCGATAGCCCGACGAGCATTCCAAGAATCAGTATCCCTACGGACCAGCGTCGCCAGTTCATGCCTGCCTCCCAGCATTCGATTTATCTACCGCCACTTGACGGCGGAGATGGCCCCTCTTGCGCTACGCACTGCTCGATCGCCACGCACTCCTCAATCGCCATCCTCTGCATCGACAAGTGCCGCAGCAGAAATCGTAAAGAGCTACCGCTGCCGGGCCGTAACACGATTCTGTTACCACCCGATACTCGACTCCCAACCCCCTGTGTACCCAGTGCTCCCTGTGTTCCCAGTGCCTCCTGGACAGCCAGCGCCGCCGATGCACTATCCCCATCCCTCACTGCTCCATCCTGTCGGCTAGCAGCTACTGCAGGTACTTCGATCGGTGAGGTCGTCTCAGTCAGCATTTCGTTTTGGCTTCTCTTTGAACTACGCCAGAAAATCAAACGACAATCCGTCGTAGAGTTTCCATCGGACGCATAGCCCCACGAATTGAAACCAAAACATGATTGACTTCTATTTTCTCCCACGACACACAAACATCGTGGTTTATCAACCCCTTTACACCACCCCTTTTGCTCCGCGATTTGCTATCATTGAACCCTCGGCCCGCCTCATTACATGCAATCAACTTTGAGTCAAACAACTCGCCTTCATCCCACGGCGTTCCAAACAACTCGCCTTGCGACTGAAGCTCTCCTATCCAACACAAACTTCACTGAACAAACTTTAAAACGCCCGCTAGGAACAAACATGATCCGACTCCTTCGATTCGCTTGCCTTGCACTCCTTGTCAGTTTCCTCGGTTCAGCAATGGCTCAAAACCCTTCGACTGAATCCCCCCCAAATATTGTTCTGATCCTGGCCGATGATTTAGGCATCTACGATTTGGCTTGCTACGGTCGCTCCGAACATCGAACACCTAACTTGGACCGCTTGGCCAAAGATGGAATTAGGTACACCAGCGCCTACTGCGGCTTGTCGATCTGCTCGGCTTCTCGCGCCGCTTTGCTCACTAGCAAGTATCCTGCACGACTGCATCTGACAACCTATCTTCCAGGGCGAGCCAACGCGGACACTCAACGATTGCGACATCCACTGATCGAGCCCGCTTTGATCCCAAGCTCGCAAACTCTGGCTGAAACACTTAAGCGCGCTGGATACGCTACAGGTATCTTTGGCAAATGGCATCTCGGTGGTGGAGACTCAGCCCCTAGCATGCAAGGCTTTGACATCGCTTTCGAACCACCGGGAAATGGCGATCCACTTACCACCGGCGGCAAAAACGAATTCTTGATCACTGACAAAGCCATCGAATTCATCAAAGCCCACAGCGAACCGAACAAACCTTACTTCTGCTACGTACCCCACCACTCCCCGCACATCATGCTCAAGGAGCGGGAAGACCGTATTGCGGCTAACTCTGCGGCTTGGAACCCTTTGTATGCAGCCACCATCGAATCCCTCGATGAATCTATCGGGCGGTTGCTCCAAGCGATCGAGGAATCCCCTTCTGCCGCAAACACCATCGTAATCTTTTCCAGCGATAACGGTGGTCTTCATGTTCCCGAAGGACACGCAGAACCAGTCACTCATAACGGTCCGTTCCGAGCAGGAAAAGGATATCTTTATGAAGGTGGACTGCGGGTTCCATTGATCGTTCGATGGCCAAAACAGATCGCTTCAGGTAAACAAACCGACACGCCTGTCTCTCTGATGGACTTAATGCCATCGCTTCTCGAATCCGCCGGGATCGACATTGGCCGAAGTGCCGGACCACTCGACGGCATTTCGCTCCGCAAACATTGGTTCGGCGAAAGCGAAGTATCTGAAGACCGAACCTTCTTCTGGCACTTCCCTCATTACACCAATCAAGGGAGCAAGCCATCGGGTGCCGTTCGCAAAGGGCAATGGAAGTGGATCGAGGATTATGAAAACCTCTCGGGTGAACTCTATGACCTAAGTAAAGACATCTCCGAGGAGCATAATGTAGCCAAGGAACACCCTGAAGTCGCAATGTCGATGCACTTGGCATTGGAGAAATGGAAAGCTTCGATCGCCGCGCAGGAATGTGTCCCCAATCCTTCGATCAATCCAGAACTCAACCAAGAACTCTATACCACCAACAATGCATCGAACTTGCGTATTGGCATGAAATCCCCTCAGGAGATCGGCGCTGAATGGAAAGATTGGCGATCGAAGTTAAACCAAGCCATTGCGGGCAAACCTACCATCTTGAAAAAGACTCCCGCAGGAATCACGTTACCCGCCTCGAATGCCATCACCCACGGAACGCGAATTCGATACGAACCAGAAACGTTTAAAAACGTTGTGGGCTATTGGACCGAAGTCGATGACTGGGCTGAATGGGAAATGCAAGTCCCCAAGTCTGGCTTATACCGCCTTGAAATCCATAGTGGCTGCGGAGCCGGTAACGGTGGCTCCCTCGTGCATGTGGAAGTTGAATCGGGAATCGCCCAAGCCGACGCGCCAAACTCCCCTAAGGCCACATCGGAAACGATCGAATGGACGGTCCGTGAAACAGGACACTTCCAAAACATCGTGATTGAATCGCTCGGCGATGTCCGCCTGGTCGAAGGAAAAGGGGCCGTGCGTGTGAAACCTCAAAAGAAAGCCGCGGCTGCTGTGGTCGACATCCGTGAAATCCACCTGATTCCGATCGACTAGTCCGCTTCGCTTTGGCGATTTTGCGGGTTGACGAAACTATTGGTCGCAAACGGGGCTTCCTCGCCCCTAAGCTCCGCGAGCGCGTTACCCGCCGCTCGCTGCTCTGCTTCCTTTTTGTTTCTACCCCAAGCCGAAGTAAATCGCTTGCCGGAGATCTCTGCGGCAACTTCAAAGTACTTGCTGTGATCCGGTCCACTCTCTCCTACCAATCGGTAGACAGGTGTCCCCTTCAAGTTGCCTTGGGCTAACTGCTGCAACATCGATTTGTAGTTTCCACCGCTGTGTCCTTCGGCAGCCAACCGAATCTCGGTCTCCAAATGCCGAAGGATGAACGATCTGGCTTGATCCAAACCACCGTCGAGGAAAACCGCCGCCACCACCGCTTCGAACACATCGCTCAACAACGATCTTGGCATCCCGTGCCGCATCATCCCGCGTCCAACCACCAAACAGTCTTCCAGCCCTAACGCTTTGGAAACCTTCGCGCACACACGACGCGACACGACGATCGATTTGATCTTGGTCAAATCCCCTTCAAGGTACTCTGGGTAAGTTTGGAAAACATGCTCACAGACCACCATCCCGAGAATCGCGTCGCCGAGGAACTCCATTCTCTCGTTCGAATGCGTCCGACTTGTAGCAACACTCGCATGGGTCAACGCAGAAGCGACCAGCGTCGGATTGGCAAAACAATAGCCTATCCGCTCCTGGCAGAGTGTGACCTTCTCTTCGATACTCAAGCCCGCTTCGGGATTGAAACCTTCTTCGGGAGATTCCGGAAACTTCATTATGGATTTCGGGGTTATTAGAAGTTCTAGAATGTAACCTTCAGACACACTTCGGTGAAGTAGCGAACATTACGGCAGGGGTGAAATCGCCGGTAGGATTATATCTTTTTCGAGCGGAGTTCCAAAACGGTTATCTCGGGCAAACATCCCCAACGCAACGGTTGCACCCCGGCCATCCCACGGCTGACGTGCATCAACGTCGAATCCAATTCAAAAACACCCGAAGCGAATCGGCTACCGAAATGGCTAGGAGCAATGATCGGTCCAATCCAAGGAAACCGGACTTGTCCGCCATGTGTATGTCCACAAAGCATCAAATGCGCATGCTCATCGCGTCCCCATCTCCACTGATCCGGCGAATGAGAGACGGCCAAAATCAAATCCTTCTCGCTCGGCTCTCTGATCCCATTAGCTCGAAATCCAGTTCCAGCTTGCCTCGTAAACCAAGGCCGCTCATTTCCCAAAGCGTAGAGATCCCCTCTTGAGGTCTTTAAGACGCTGTCTTCAAGTCCAACATCCAACCAACCCAATCGACTCATCGCGGCGCGAATATCGTCTGGGATCCCGCAAGCTCGGTCGTGATTCCCCAAAACGAATAGCTTGGGTACACCCTCTAAAAATCCACTAAATATCGCTTCGAGACTCCCTAAAGAATCCGGTTCATCGAGCAGATCACCAGTCAAACAAAGCAGTTCAATCTTTTCGCCCGCCAACCATTCCACCGCTTTTCGGTAATACGGATCGGGTATTTCACCCATCAAGTGAATATCTGAAAAGTGACCGATCCGCATCCCTTCAAAACCTTCAGGAAGCCGATCAATCCACAAGATCTTCGTGTTGGCCTCCAGACTGAGAATCTCGTTGCCTGGCAAATAAAGATTACGCTTGGCAATCGCCCCTAACTCCCAATGAGGATTGACTCGATGCAAATGTCTTTCGATGTGAGTCTGCTCAACGCTATATCGATCGCGCGCGACGTGAAACACAGGTCGATACGCTAACCACACCGGTCCTTGAACGAAAAAACAACCGGTCGCAAAGCATATATAAAGCCACGTTGCAAACGAGAAGTAACTCAAATCAGAGTTGACCAAATACGCATAGAGCGCTTTGTCGAGTCGCCATGCTTGAGGATGATGCGTCCAGGTGTCTACCAGCAACAGCACAAAGGGAAGTGCTAGACAAGTGAGTACGATCACCTTCTCGGTCAACTTGATCCACTCTCGCTTGAATCCAGTAGCATTGATCCGGTTGTAAAGGGTGACCCAAAACCCAATATGGCCAAGAACAAAGGCCAAGAATAACAGAGTGCGTAAAAGAACAAGCAAGATCGCGACTTAAGGGTTGGACGACGTAGGGGGTGTTTCCTCGATCAACATCTCAGTGACGCTGAGCAACTGATCAAGATGAAACGGTTTGTAAAGAATCGCTTTGCGATGCAACCCCGCTTGTCGGGCTTTGACAATCGAATGCCCTGGATCATACCCAAAACCAGTCATCAACGCGATCGGCACATAGGACATGAGCTTTTGTAAACGAAGCATCAATTGATAGCCGGAATAGTCAGGCAACTTGATGTCCGAAAGGATCACATCGTACTTCTCGTCGGTGCTGCGCACCATCGATACAGCTTGGTCGCCGCAATGAGCTGTCTCTACAACACATCCGTAGCGTTCAAGCAATGCGTGAGCGTCATTTCGAACATTCTCGTCCGGGTCGACCACCAAGATCCGCCGACCGTTGAGCTTGGCATAGTGCTCGGTTAATTCTTGATTGTTCGCTACGTCATGCTGAGCCAAGGACTGTCCAATGGTCTGTATCGATTTCTTGATACTCCTCGCCTTGGTCAATACACTCCGCAATCGCGTAACGGTCTCCGGATCATGCCCAATGTATTTTTCCATCAAGAAGACGGAATCGAGTAACAAGTCATCTAAAGGTAAAGCGATCGCAGCGTGGATCGCATCGCAACTCTGCTGAGCGGCATTGGAACGCTGCGCTACGAGGAGTTCCAATGTATTCAATGCAACGGCTACATCTCTTGCGAAAATCTCCAAGAACTGCTGGTCACTCTCCGTGAATGCAGCAAGCTTCGGACTCTCGACATTGATCGTTCCAATCACTTCCTCATGCAGCAATATCGGCACCGTCAACGAACTGCGAGCACCCTTGAAAGCTTCCAAGTACATAGGGTCACTCGCAGTGTCCCGACATAAATAGCTTACGGCATTGGCAGCTACAAACCCCGTAACTCCATTGCCTGACGGACTCGCCATCAATCGACGATCCGCCGCCGCTTGATCGATCCCAACCGAAAGCAAAGGGATCAGATTTCCTGTCGGATGCTCCAACAGCCGAATCTCGATCACTTCAATATTCAAAAGGTCTTCGGTGTAGTGACGGATGTTGTCTTTCAAAAGCTCAATCCGCTGCTCGACATCCATCGCGAAAATCTCATCGGGTTTCAAGTCCGTCAACTTGGCTCCCGCTTGGTGAATCGCTGCTAACTTCTGCTCCTGCAAAACCTCTTCGGTAATGTCGCGAATGGTAACGACGATTTTTGCAGATGCAGCCACATCATCCGCTCGCCGCTTTGAAATGCCTTCGCCGGCATTGCCATCAACCACCGCCGAATCACCGGATACCTCTTGGTCTTCAAGCTCCCCGGTTCTCACCGGATGCAACTCAGATACCGCAGTTCCCTTACCACGCAAACCACCATCCAATGGATCGGCAACGCCAGACGCAGAAGCCTTCAATGAAACCGCTTGAACTTGATAGTAAGAAGGAGTCGCGCTGCTAGCCGTCGGTTCCGTCTTTAATGTGGCTGTGCAACGAGTCGGACGCCGCAAACAATTCTCCATCGGACAACCCACCGAGCCTTGAACCTCCGGATGCCCCAACGCAGAATAAAAATTTTGTCCCGTTCGATCCACACCCCCAAACCAATCGTTAAAACATTGGTTCGACCAAACAATCACTAACGACGGCGAAAGCACAGCAACGCCCTCGGGC
>Ga0255127_1000153_pt1 | contig 37720 bp, 43 predicted proteins | sample Law_Miss_RepB_8d_FD_188555 | JGI IMG/M metagenome (GOLD analysis project Ga0255127, IMG submission 188555) | Freshwater microbial communities from St. Lawrence River, New York, United States - Law_Miss_RepB_8d | ecosystem: Environmental > Aquatic > Freshwater > River | place: USA: New York...
GGGTTGTAGGGGCGCGGTGCAGCTGGTCACCAGACCAGATCGCCTTCGCGAATGAGCATCTTGCAGCGCAGGTCTTCGGTGTAGGGGGCGTGCGCCACGCCGCAGGGCATGCGAAACCAGGTCCCGGCTTCATAGCTGGCAAATTGGTCTTTGAGCACGCCTTCGAGCACCAGCGTCTCCTCGCCAATTGAGTGATCGTGCGAGGGCAGCTTGCGATGGGTGTGCACATGCCCGATACGACCCGTCTCAATGCCGTCCTTGTTGGGGTAGAGGTGGAGCACGTCAGCGCCGCGGTGAGGAAATTCGCCCCATTGGGCGGTCATCGCGTCGATCACGATGCGGGCAACCTCTTGGTGGATCGGTACACGCCATTTGGCATAGAGCGTGCACCCTGCATCGCTGCGCAGGGTTTGGGTCGTGCCAGGCGGCTGGCGCACAAAGGTGTGCTTGCCATAGCTGCCGTGCTCATCGCTGCAGGCGCCCTCGATCACAAAAAAGTCCAACCGCTCTGCCCAGGTGGTGGTTGGCAACGAAGCGCCGGCCGCGAGCTTGAGCATGGAGGTCTCACGACCCATCTTGGGGTGATTCACAAACTCGAGCACCTTGCGTTGCACGCCGGGCCACTCGGTGTCCTCCCAAGCCATGGTGCGCGTATCCATGAACGCCACCTTGTTGGCATCGGCATTGACTTCATCAGCAGATCTCATAGGGTCACCTCTTGACGGTTTAACGTTGATCGGATTAAATAACTATAGGCAAGTGTTTTAGCGGTTGTCAACAGGTTTAACGATAATTTGAAAGGAAGCCTCATGAATGAAGAACCCGTCGTTGCCCAAAAGGGGCCATACAAAGTCGAGCTGCTGGCTGGCTATCGCTATGCCTGGTGTTCCTGCGGCCTGTCGAAGCAACAGCCTTTCTGCGATGGCTCGCACACCTCCACCAAATCGGGCATGAAGCCGGTGGTGTGGACGCAGCAAAAAGACCAGAGCGTGTTCTTGTGCGGCTGCAAGTACAGCGGCAAGGTGCCTTACTGCGACGGCAGCCACAACAGCCTGTGAACCGCACGCGCTGTGGCCCAGCCGTGCCACCACTGCATGGAGATTTCGATTGCACGACAGCCCCGACAGCACCACTGAGGGAATGACCCTCGCCCTTTCAATCGCGCAGCGGCTGCGAGAGGATGTATTGGCGGGCCGTTACCTGCCCGGCGCAAAAATCCGACTGGAAGACATTCGTCAGGCCTTTGGCGTGAGTTGGAGTCCGATCCGGGAGGCGGTGACGCGGCTGGTCAGTGAAGGGCTCATGATTGCAGACAGCCAAAAGGGCTACCGCGTCGCCCCGGCCACGCGCGCCGAACTGGAAGAGACCATCCGTCTGAGGGTGCTCCTCGAACCACAGGCCCTGCGTTTGGCCATCGCGCTGGGCAACGACGCCTGGGAGGCGCAGGTTCTGGCGGCGCATCACCGGCTTGCCAAGCTCGAGTCCCAGCGGATCTCGGGGCAGGAAACGGAGCAGTGGGAAGCCTGGCATGCGGCCTTTCACACCACCCTGACCGAGCCGTGCCAGTCAGCCATCCTGCTGCAGTTCTGCCAGCAACTCAACAAGATTCAGGACCGTTACCGCCGCATCTTTTTCGCCCAACACGATGTCGACCGGGACGTTGCCAGCGAACATCGCCTGATCACCGAAGCCACCCTTGAGCGAAATGCCGATCGGGCTTGCAGTTTGCTCGCCGACCATATCGAACGCACGGGCCGCAATATTCTGGCCACGATGGTCGAATGACCCTGGCCGATTCGGCGCACGTGGATCTCTCTGACAACACCATGAAACACATCAAGCATTTCATCGACGGCGCCTTTGTCGGCTCCGAGCAGACGTTTCCCAAGATCTCACCGCTGGACGCAAGCACGATTGCTCTGGTGCACGAGGCCGGAGCGCAGGAAGTAGACCGCGCCGTGCGAGCGGCCCGCGCAGCCCTGCGCGGGCCTTGGGGGACGATGAGCCTGGCCGACCGCGTGGACCGTCTCTACGCAGTGGCCGATGGCATCAACCGGCGATTTGACGAATTTCTCGAGGCCGAGTGTGCCGATACCGGCAAACCCCACAGCCTGGCCAGCCACATCGACATTCCCAGGGGCGCTGCCAACTTCAAGGTGTTTGCCGACGTGGTCAAAAATGTCGGTACCGAATTTTTCGACATGTCCACGCCCGACGGGCGCGGCGCCATCAACTACGGCTATCGTCGCCCTGTGGGCGTGGTCGGCGTCATCTGCCCCTGGAATCTGCCGCTGCTGCTGATGACCTGGAAAGTGGGGCCGGCCCTGGCCTGCGGCAACGTGGTGGTGGTCAAGCCATCCGAGGAGACGCCTCAGACCGCCACCCTTCTGGGCGAGGTGATGAACGAGGCGGGCATTCCTGCCGGCGTGTACAACGTCGTGCACGGCAAGGGGCCCCAATCGGCAGGGGAGTTCCTGACCGCCCATCCCGGGGTGGACGCGATAACTTTCACCGGCGAAACCCGTACCGGCGAAGTGATCATGAAGGCGGCCGCGCGGGGCGCACGGCCCGTCAGTCTCGAGATGGGTGGAAAAAATTCAGCCATCGTGTTCGCCGATTGCGACTTTGAGGCCGCCATCGAAGGCACCTTGCGCTCTGCCTTTGCCAATTGCGGCCAGGTTTGCCTGGGAACCGAGCGCATCTTCGTTGAACGGCCGCTCTTCGAGCGCTTCGTGGAGGCGCTGAGCAAGGGCGCACAGGCCCTCAAGCCCGGACTGCCGGCCGAGCCGACAACCCGCCTGGGCCCGCTCATCAGCCAGGAGCATCGACAAAAGGTGTTGTCCTACTACCAACTGGCCCGAGAGGAGGGCGCCACCGTGGTCACAGGGGGGGGCGTGCCCAAGATGCCCCAGGAACTTCAGGCCGGCGCATGGATCGAACCGACCCTATGGACCGGCTTGAGCGACTCGGCCCGCGTGATGCGTGAAGAAATCTTTGGCCCTTGCTGCCATGTGAGCCCTTTTGACTCCGAAGAAGAAGTGCTCGCACGAGCCAACGACACCGAGTATGGGCTGGCCTGTGCCATCTGGACGAGAGACCTCTCTCGGGCCCACCGAGTGGCCCAGGCCTTGGACGTAGGAATCAGTTGGGTCAACAGCTGGTTTTTGCGTGACCTGCGCACACCTTTTGGCGGTGCAAAGCAGTCCGGCATCGGGCGCGAAGGCGGGGTCCATTCGCTGGAGTTCTACACCGAGCTCAAAAACGTGTGCATCAAACTTTGACGGCCCGGCTGAAAGCACCTTTTGTTGCGGGGCCAAAGGATCACCAATGAGCTTGCTGCTGACTGCTGACTCCGAGATCTATTACGAACTGCATGGAGAAGGGCCCCCGCTGGTCTTGATCCATGGCGCCAGTGGCACCCACCTGTCGTGGTGGCAGCAAGTGGCTGAACTGCGCTACCGCTTCAGCTGCCTGATCTACGACCTGCGAGGATACGGTCGATCCCGTGCGCTGCAGACCCTTGATCCAGGCGATGGGCATGCGCATGTGCGTGACCTGCAGGCGCTGCTCACGCACGTCGGACTGGCGGACGAGGCCGTCCATCTGATCGGCGCCTCTCTGGGGACGGCCGTTGCCATGCACTTTGCCGCCAACCATCCGCAACAAGTTCGAAGCCTGGTGCTCTGCTGCGGTCCGGGTACCGCCCGGACGCCCCTGGTCGATGAGGGTTGGCGCCTGCGACGCGAACGCATGCAAGCGCGCTATCAACAAGTGGACGCTCAGGAATCGCCCCTGCCGCCTGGCGTTCCCAAGGTGCGCAGCCCGGGAGAGAAAGAACGATTTGCAGCGGCATACCATCCCTACGGGCCGGTGGGCGAGGCCATGCATCTGGATTTTCCGGCCCTGACGTTCTTGTACGCTGAGATCATGGCGTCTGCGGGCGGCCCCCCCACGCCGTCTGTCTTTCCGGTGTTTCACAGCCGACCGGTGACGGCCGCCGATGCAGCCAACCTGGATTTCCCGGTGCTGATGGTGGGCGGCACCGAAGATCCCCTGTTCTCACCGAGCGAACTGGCTGAAGTGGCCGGTCTGTTTCCACGCGGCCGGCTGGCGTTATTCAAAGGCTCGGGGCACCTGGCTTACTACGAACGGCCCAGACGCTTCAACGATCTGGTGACAGGCTTTCTGACTGCGCCTGGCTGACCCCGTCCAGCCATCGCACAAGCGCCCGCCTGTGTGGGCACCAAGCGGCCAGGGGATTGGTTTCGGGCATCGCTGGGCATGCAATGGGTCAAAGAAAACCCGTCAAAAAGCGCCTCATCGACCACGGCGGCCCGCCGTGCCCGAAGGCTCAGCGCCTGCGCCAGACCATACCGCGTGCCTTGGTCAGCTTATCCCGGTGGATGCTTCATGTCCCTCAATGCGGGTCAGCGCAAAGCGCGGGGGAGCGATCCCCGAGTGCGGGCGGCACAAATCGGTGGGCAATGACTTTCTGAAACGGCGCCGCCCTGACCATTGAAGCGGCCGGGACAGGTGGCAAACCGCAGGTGACGCTTGGCTCTGAGGCCACGAGGGACGGGCTGCTGCTGCCGACCGGAAAAGGATCATCCGGGGTTCACAACGCCGCGAGATTCGACCGGCATCCAAGGGAAAACACGCAGATCCAAACCCCCCTATTCAATTAACATGTTAAATAAATGCAATCCACCCCATTCATCCACCGCAACCTGCCACGGCTGCTCTTGCAGGCGCGCGAATCGGTCATGGCCCACACCCGGCCCAGCCTGCGATCGCATGGCCTGTCCGACCAACAGTGGCGGGTGCTGCGGGTGCTGGGTGAACACGCGCATGACCGCGCAGGGGTCGAAACCGGACGCGTGGCCAAAGAGGCATTTTTACTCGGCCCCAGCCTCACAGGCGTTCTCAACAGAATGGAACGTGACGGCCTCATCCAACGACAGCGTTGCCCACAAGACGCACGCAGGACGGTGGTGCGGGCGACAACGCTGGGGCTGGCCAAAGTGCAGGCCTTGTCACACAGCATCGAAGCCCACTACGCCTGGATGGAGGAACAACTGGGCAAAGCCGCTTTGCGGGACTTGTACTCCCTGCTTGACCAGGTGATCGCCCTGGAAGCTGAAGGACCTGCTGAGCCACCGGAGCCCACCTTGAAAAAGAAAGCTGCACCATGAAACATTGGCAACCTTCGGGCACCGTCTATGGCTGCCTGCTGAATTTTCAGCGCGAATGGGACCTGTGGACCCCGCGCATGACGCAAGACCCGCACAAGGCCGCGCCCCAAGCGCCGGTGCTCTACATCAAGACCGCCAACACATTCTGTCCCGCCGGGCAAGAGCTGCTGCTGCAAGACGGCGTGCGCGAGGTCGACATCGGCGCCACGCTGGGACTGGTGATCGGGGCGGGCGGCCAGGTGGCGGGCGCTGCGCTGCTGAACGACTGGAGCGTGCCGCACACCAGTTACTACCGCCCACCGGTCAAGTTCCGCTGCCGCGACGGTTTTCTGGCTTTGCCGCAGCAGTTCACGCCCGGCCAGGTGTCAGACTGGGCCGCGCTGCAGATCGCGGTGCGGCGCAATGGCGCTTGGGTGCAAACCATCGACCTGCGCGACCTGGTGCGCGACTTGCCCACGCTGCTGGCCGATGTGGGCGAGTTCATGACGCTGCAGCCGGGCGATGTGCTGATGGTCGGCACCGACTGCCTGGCCGATGGCAGCCGGCCACGCGCCAAGGCGGGTGACCACGTGGAGATTTCTGCCACGGGGCTGGCCTCCGTCATCACCACCGTGGGAGGTGCCGCATGAAACACGCACGCATCGCCTGGTCGGGCGCCATCCAACAAGCGGTGGCATCGGACGGCCAGTTGCTCATCACCCAGGGCCCGCACAAGGGCCAGCGCGTGAACATGGGCGAGGTCGTTTGGCTGCCGCCGCTCGCGCCCGTGGCGCAGGCGCGCACCGTGATCGCGCTGGGCCTGAACTACGCCGACCACGCCAAGGAACTCGCCTTCAAGGCACCCGAAGAGCCGCTGGCCTTCATGAAGGGCGAGGCCTCGCTGATCGGCCACCAAGCCTTCACCCACCGTCCGGCGGGCGTGGCCTACATGCACTACGAGTGCGAGCTGGCCGTGGTCATCGGCCGCACAGCCCGCCGCGTCAAAAAAGCCGACGCGTACGACTTCATCGCCGGCTACAGCGTGGCCAACGACTACGCCATCCGCGACTACCTGGAAAACTGGTACCGGCCCAACCTGCGCGTGAAAAACCGCGACACCTGCACCCCCATCGGCCCCTGGCTGGTCGATGCGGCCGATGTGCCCAACCCGATGGCACTCCAACTGCAGACCACCGTCAACGGCCAGGTCACACAAAGCGGCACCACCGCCGACATGATTTTCGATGTACCCACCCTGATCGAGTACTTCAGCAGCTTCATGACTCTGAACCCGGGCGATGTGATCCTGACGGGCACCCCCGACGGCATCGTCAACGTCAAGCCCGGCGACGTGGTGGTCACCGAGATCGAAGGCATCGGGGCACTCACCAACACCCTTGTGAAAGCATGACCATGAAAATCGACCACCTGATCAACGGCCAGCGCGTGGCCGGCAGCGATTATTTCGAGACCATCAACCCCGCCACCCAAGAAGTGCTGGCCGAAGTCGCCTCGGGCGGCGAGTCAGAGGTGAACGCCGCGGTGGCTGCGGCCAAAGCCGCTTTCCCCAAATGGGCCGCCACCCCCGCCACCGAGCGCGCCAAGATCATGCGCAAGCTCGGCGACCTGATCACGCAGCATGTGCCCGAGATCGCCGAGACAGAAACCCGCGACTGCGGCCAGACCATCAGCCAGACCGGCAAGCAGCTGGTGCCGCGCGCGGCCGACAACTTCCACTACTTTGCCGAGATGTGCACCCGCGTGGACGGCCACACCTACCCCACACCCACCCACCTGAACTACACCCTGTTCCACCCGGTGGGCGTGTGCGCCCTCATCAGCCCCTGGAACGTGCCCTTCATGACCGCCACCTGGAAGGTCGCGCCGTGCCTGGCCTTTGGCAACACCGCCGTGCTCAAGATGAGCGAGCTCTCGCCACTCTCCGCCGCGCGCCTGGGCGAGCTGGCGCTCGAGGCCGGTGTGCCCGCTGGGGTGTTGAACCTGGTGCACGGCTACGGCAAACAAGCCGGCGAACCGCTGGTGGCGCACCGCGATGTGCGGGCCATCAGCTTCACCGGCTCCACCGTGACCGGCAACCGCATCGTGCAAAGCGCGGGCCTGAAAAAGTTCAGCATGGAGCTCGGCGGCAAAAGCCCCTTTGTGATTTTTGAAGACGCCGACCTCGACCGCGCTTTGGACGCGGCCATCTTCATGATCTTTTCCAACAACGGCGAACGCTGCACCGCCGGCAGCCGCATCCTGGTGCAGCAAAGCATTTATGCCGACTTTGCTGCCAAATTTGCCGAGCGTGCCCAACGCATCACCGTGGGCGACCCGCTCGACGACAAAACCATCGTCGGCCCCATGATCAGCCAGGCCCACCTGGCCAAGGTGCGCAGCTACATCGAGCTTGGCCCCAAAGAGGGCGCAACGATGCTGTGCGGCGGCCTGGACCGCCCCGCCTACGCCCCCGAGTTGGCTGGCGCTTTGCAAAAAGGCAACTTCGTCTGGCCCACCGTGTTCGCCGACGTCGACAACCGCATGCGCATCGCGCAAGAAGAGATCTTTGGCCCGGTGGCCTGTCTGATCCCCTTCAAGGACGAGCAGGATGCGATTGAAAAAGCCAACGACATTGAATACGGCTTGAGCAGCTATGTCTGGACCGAGAACCTCGGCCGCGCCCACCGTGTTGCCGCCGCCGTGGAGGCGGGCATGTGCTTTGTCAACAGCCAGAACGTGCGCGACCTGCGCCAGCCCTTTGGCGGCACCAAGGCCAGCGGCACCGGCCGCGAAGGCGGCACCTGGAGCTACGAAGTGTTCTGTGAGCCGAAGAACGTGGCGGTGAGCCTGGGCAGCCACCACATCCCCCATTGGGGCGTTTGAGCCCATCCGCAGGAGTTGACCATGTCCGTGAACCCCTTGGCCATTTGGGGCCCAGTTTTTGCCATGATGATTTTGGTGCTGGTCGTGACCGTGCTGACCTTTCGCGAACGGGTTCGGCAGTTCAAGGCGATGCGCCTGCACCCGCAAAAGGTGTCCACCCGGGGTGAGTTTGCGGCAGCCCTCAAGGACACCCGCTGCGCCGACAATTTCGCCAACCTGTTTGAAACCCCGGTGATGTTCTACGTGGCCTGCATCGGCCTGTTCGTCACGCAAACCCTCTCGCTGGGCGCGCTCTGCCTGGCCTGGGTGTATGTCTTGCTGCGCGTTGGGCACAGTGCGGTGCAATGCGGCCGCAATGGGGTGCTCCAGCGCTTCAAGCTCTTTGCGGCCAGCCTGCTGGTCTTGCTCGGGCTGTGGGCGGCTTGGGGCTGGTCTTTGTGGCAACTGCGCTGATTCAAAGGAAACACCATGGAACAACCCGACAACACCAGGAGTGCTCGCCATGGGTAAGCTCGCATTGGCCGCCAAAATCACCCACGTGCCCAGCATGTACCTGAGCGAGATCCCGGGCCCGCGCTTTGGCACGCGCCAAAGCGCCATCGACGGCCACAAAGAAATTAGCCGCCGCTGCCGCGCCCTGGGCGTGGACACCTTGGTGGTGTTTGACACCCACTGGCTGGTCAACGCCAACTACCACATCAACTGCGCGCCGCACTTCAAGGGCAGCTACACCAGCAACGAGTTACCGCACTTCATCAACCACATGGCGTTTGAGTCGCCGGGCAATCCTGAGTTGGGCCACCTGCTGGCCCAAGTGGCCAATGACCACGGCGTGGAAACGCTGGCGCACGACAACACCACGCTCGACCCCGAGTACGGCACCCTGGTGCCGCTGCGCTACATGAACGAAGACCAGCACTTCAAGGTGGTGTCGGTCTCGGCCCTGTGCATGGTGCATTACCTGAACGACAGCGCCCGCCTGGGCTGGGCCATGCGCGAAGCGGTGGAAAAACATTACGACGGCAAGGTGGCTTTTTTGGCCAGCGGCAGCCTGAGCCACCGCTTTGCACAAAACGGCCTGGCGCCTGAATTTGCCCACAAGATCTGGAGCCCGTTTCTGGAGCAGCTCGACAAGCAGGTGCTGCAGATGTGGGCGAATCGCGAATGGAAAGCCTTTTGCGAGATGCTGCCCGAGTACGCCAGCAAAGGCCACGGCGAAGGCTTCATGCACGACACCGCCATGCTGATGGGCGCTTTGGGCTGGACCGCTTACGACGGCGGCGTGGACATGGTCACCCCCTACTTTGGCGCCAGCGGTACCGGCCAGCTCAACGCCATTTTTGAAGTGACGCCGCAAGACGGCGCGCAGGTGCCCAAGGCAGTGGCCAGCAGCGCCGAGGGTTACACCGCGGTCAGTACACGCCTTTGACTTTTGAACCAGGACTTTCCCATGCCCCACCTCGTGATCCTCTACACCGGCCAGCTCGACGCTGAAGTCAACATGACCGTCCTGTGCCGCCAGCTGGCCGATGCCATGCTCACTGTCCAGGACGAAGACGGCCAACCGGTGTTTCCCACCGGCGGCGTGCGGGTGCTGGCTTACCCCGCGCCGCACTATGCGGTGGCCGATGGGGGCGCGGCCGGCCGGGCGGCGGGGGGCACGGGCGACTACGCCTTTGCCTACCTGAACGTGCGCATGGGGCGCGGGCGCAGCGCGGCCACGCAGCAGCGCGCGGGCCAGACCCTGCTGTCGGTGGCCCAGGCCTTTTTTGCGCCGGTGATGGCGCAGCGCCACATCGGCATCAAGCTGCAGATCGACGAAGGCCCCGAAGTGTTTGACGCCAAGCTCAGCAACCTCCACCCCCTGTTCCACAAGGCCTGAGTCATGTCCGTGTTCACCGAAGACCAGATCCAGCAGCTCGCGCGCGAGCTCGACCAGTCCGAAAAATCCCGTGTCCAGATCGAGCACTTTTCCAAGCGCTTTGCGGGCATGACGATCGAGGACGGTTACCGCATCAACCGCGCCTGGATGCAGCTCAAGTTCGCCCAAGGCCGCCAGATGATCGGCCACAAGATCGGCCTGACCAGCCGCGCCATGCAGGTCTCCAGCCAGATCGACGAGCCCGACTACGGCACGCTGCTCGACGACATGCGCTACACCTGCACGCCCGGCCAGGTGCTGGACATCCCGCACGCGAACTTCATTGCGCCGCGCGTCGAGGTGGAGCTGGCCTTCATCCTCCAAAAAGAACTGCGCGGCCCCAACGTGACGGTGCAGCAGGTGCTGGAGGCCACCGAGTACGTGACGCCGGCGATCGAGATCATCGACGCGCGCATCGAACAGTTTGAACGCCACACCAAGGCCATGCGCAAGGTGTACGACACCATCAGCGACAACGCCGCCAACGCCGGCATCGTGCTCGGCGCCAAGCAGGTCGATCCGCTCACCACCGACCTGCCCTGGTGCGGCGCGGTGTTGCGCCAGAACGGCGTGGTCGAAGAAACCGGCCTGGCCGCGGGCGTGCAGGGCCACCCGGCCGTGGGCATCGCTTGGCTGGCCAACAAGCTCGCGCCCTGGGGTGAGCACCTGCAAGCCGGTGAGATCGTGTTGGCGGGCTCCTTCACCAAACCCGCGCCCGCCAAGGTGGGCGATGTGTTCGAGGCGGATTACGGTCCGCTGGGCAAGCTGGCGTTTCGGTTTGTTTGAACACATGGCTTCGTCGCATGTCGGTGGCGGCTTTTTGGGGGCGGGGTGGCGGCCCGGGCTCAGAGGCGCTTCGCTTTGCCACATCGCCCGAACCGCCACCCCACCCCCAACAAGCTGCAAAGTTATTCCCCTTTAAAACGAGTCAACATCCATGAACACGCCCACCAACCTTTTCAAGCAAGCCTTGCAAAACCAACAGCCCCAAATCGGCTTGTGGATGGGCTTGGCCAGCGCCTACACCGCTGAAATCTGCGCCCTGGCCGGTTTTGACTGGCTGGTGATCGACGGCGAGCACGCGCCCAATGACCTGCGCAGCATCCAGGCCCAGCTGCAGACCCTGGCCGCCTACCCCGGCAGCCACCCGGTGTGCCGTGTGCCGGTGGGCGAGACGTCGCTCATCAAGCAGTACCTGGACCTGGGGGCGCAAAACATCCTGGTGCCCATGGTCGACACGCCCGAACAGGCCGCGCAACTGGTGCAGGCCATGCGCTACCCACAAGACGACGGGCAAGGCGGCGTGCGCGGCATGGCCGGGGCGCGCGCCTCGCGCTGGGGCCATGACCCCGACTACTTCAAGCGCGCCAACCAAGAGGTCTGCCTGCTGGTGCAGGTCGAATCGCGCCTGGCCTTGCAGAACCTGGACGCCATTGCCGCCACGCCCGGTGTGGACGGCGTGTTCATCGGCCCGGCCGACCTGTCGGCTTCGATGGGCCATGTGGGCAACGCGGCGCATCCCGAGGTGCAGGCGGCGATTGCCGACGCCATCGCCCGCATTTTGAAAGCCGGCAAGGCGCCGGGCATCCTCACGCCCGACCGGGCCATGGCCGCGCAGTACCTGCAGCTGGGCGCCTTGTTCGTGGCGGTGGGCCTGGACACCCAAATCCTGATGCGGCAGACCACCGATTTGGCCGCGCATTTCAAGGCTGCCGCCGCGCCGACACCGCCCAGCAAGGGCAGCACCTATTGACCACCAGCGACCCGCTGCACCACACCCCCAGGAGACGCCACATGTTCCCCACTCCCCAGCCCTTGGTACCTTGCCTGCAAGCGCAGGTCCATCCCGATGAATGGCAGGCCCGCCTGGAGCTGGCCGCGTGTTACCGCGTGTTTGCGCTGCTCGGCTGGACCGAGATGATCTACAACCACATCACGCTGCGCCTGCCCGACAGCGTCACCGGGGGTCAAAAGCAGTTCCTGATCAACCCCTTTGGGCTGCATTACAGCGAAGTGACCGCCAGCAACCTGGTCAAGATCGATGTGCAGGGGCGGGTGCAGGGGGGCTCCCCCTATCCGGTCAACCCGGCGGGCTTCACGGTGCATGCGGCGGTGCACGAAGGCCTGGCTGGCGCGCACTGCGTGATGCACACCCACACCACAGCGGGGGTGGCCGTGGCCTGTTTGCAAGGCGGCTTGCAGCAGACCAATTTTTACAGTGCCCAGCTGCACAACATGGTGGCTTACCATGACTTTGAAGGCATCACCATCCACGCCGAAGAAGCGCCGCGCCTGCTGCGCAGCATCGGCAACAAACAGGCGGTCATCCTGCGCAACCACGGCCTGCTGGCTTGGGGCCAGACCCTGGCGCAGACCTTTGCGGTGCTCTGGACCTTGCAGCGCGCCTGCGAAATCCAGATGGCCACGCTGAGCATGGGCCAGCCGATCGCGGTGCCCGAAGCGATCGCCGACCAATGCACCCGCGATGCCTTGCAGTTCAACCCGAACCACGGCGCGGGTGAGGACGTTTTCCAGGCGCTGGTGCGCCAGATTGACCGACAGGACACAGGGTGGCGCGCATGAAAGTTGGCATTTACGGCGCAGGCGCCATTGGTGGCTGGATCGGCGCGCACCTGGCGCAACAAGGCTGCAGCCTGAGCGCAGTGGCACGCGGGGCCACGCTCGAAGCCTTGCAACACAACGGCCTGGTGCTGTTGCAGGGCGATGCGGAGATTCGCAGCGCTTTGGTGGCCCGCGAAAACCCGGCCGATTTGGGCGTGCAGGACCTGGTGATCGTGGCCGTGAAGGCCCCGGCCATGGCCGATGTGGCCCGCCGCATCGGACCCTTGATGGGCCCAGACACCCTTGTTTTGACCGCCATGAACGGGGTGCCGTGGTGGTTCTTGCAGGGCTTTGGGGGGGCTTTGGCGGGCACCCATCTTGACTCGGTGGATCCGGGGGGCGTGATCGCGCAGCACATCCCGGCGCCGCACATTGTGGGCGGCGTCGTGCACGCCAGTTGCTCGGTCGAGGCGCCGGGCGTCATCCGGCACCACTTTGGTAACGGCCTGATTCTGGGCGAGCCCAGTGGTGCCGACACACCGCGTGTGCAGGCGCTGGCGGCCTGGCTGGTGCAGGCGGGCTTCAACGCCACGGTCTCGCCCCAGATCCAGAAAGACGTTTGGTACAAGCTGTGGGGCAACATGACCCTCAACCCGATCAGCGCCTTCACTGGCGTCACCACCGACGTCATTCTGGACGATCCGCTGGTGCGCGATTTCGCCTCGCGCATCATGCTCGAAGCCAAGGCGATTGGGGAGCGCATCGGCATCCCCATCGCGCAAACCCCTGAAGACCGGCACGCCGTCACCCGCAAGCTGGGGGCCTTTCGCACCTCGATGCTGCAAGACGTGGACGCGGGCAAGCCGGTCGAGCTCGATGCCCTGGTGAGCGCCGTGCGCGAGTTGGGGCAGCTGACGGGCGTGGCCACACCCTGTACCGATGCTTTGCTGGGCCTGAGCCGGGTCCATGCCGCGGGTCGTGGGCTTTACCCCAAAGCATGAGCAAGCACGCCCCATCCGGCCTGACAGCAGCGGCTTTTGCCACCTTGCTGTTGACCGCTTTCATGATGGGGGCCAACCATGTGGCGGCCCGGATCGCGTTCAACCATGGTCTGGATGTGGTGACCGCCGTCACCGTGCGCAGTGTCGCAACCGCCTTTGTGGTGGCACTCATCCTGTGGCACCAGAAGGTGGCGTTTCAGGTTTTGCCTGCGCAGCGCAAATTCCTGGGGGCCGTGGGCCTGCTGATCGCGGTGCAAAGCGTGTGCCTGTACTCGGCGGTGGCGCGTTTGCCGGTGGCCCTGGCCTTGCTGGCCTTCAACACCTACCCGCTGACCACGGCCCTGTGGGCCAGGCTGCTGTATGGGCACCGGCCCGAGCGCGCCGTGCTCGCGGCCATGCCGGTGATGATGATCGGGTTGGCCCTGGCGCTGGACGTGATGGGGGCCGCCTCGGGGCTGGGTGCAGCGCGGCATTGGGGCGAGATTGGGGCGGGTGTGGCTTTCGCATTGACCGCATCGGCCACGTTTGGCCTGGCCCTGGTGCTGACCCAGCATGGCACGGTGGGCGTGGACGGGCGAGTGCGCACCTTCACCAGCATGGCCACCGTGGGTGTGCTGGCAGGCAGTCTGGCCCTCACGCAAGGCGGGTTTCAGTGGCCGCAGGCCGTGCCCGGCTGGTGGGGCTTGGCGCTGCTGACCTTGTTGTACGGCACCGCATTCACCATCATGTTCACCGTGCTGCCCAAGCTGGGCGTGGTGGGCAATTCGGCCATCATGAATGTGGAGCCGATCTGTGCGCTGGTGCTGGCCTGGGTGCTGCTGGGTCAGGCCATCGCGCCCATGCAGTTGTTGGGGGCGGGCGTGGTGGTGGCCACGGTCATGTGGCTGGGCTTGCGCAAGCCGGGATGACCGCTTTCAGCTGCGCAGCCCTTTGACCAGGGGCTGCGCCAGACGTTCGCCTTCTTGCATCCAGAAGGTCGGATCGGCACTTTGGATGCGGCGGATGGCATTGCCCATGTGTGCTGCGGCCGCTTGCCGGGCCCGCTCGGGGTCGCCGTTGTGCACGGCCTGCAAGATGGCCTGGTGCTCGGTGCGCACCGCGGCCGCAAAGTCGCCGCGGCGTGCCTCATTGGCCCGGGTCACCTGAGTGGCCCCGTACAAGAACTGGCTCAGGTATTCCAGCGTCTGGATCAGGAAAGGGTTGCGCGTGGCTTCGGCAATCGCCCGGTGAAAGCGCACGTCTTCGGCCACGCCATCGCCTCCCGACTGCACGGCCAGATCCAATGCCCGGACTGCTTGTTCGATGGCCTGCAGGTCAGCCGTGCTGCGCCGCTCTGCCGCCAGCGCGGCGACCTCGGCCTCCAGGGCGCGGCGGACCTCGACCATCTGGATCACAACTTCTTGCGAGGCGGCGTGCCGGGCTTCGAAATTCAGCGGCGCAAAGGGCGGCTGCAGACTCACAAACACCCCGCTGCCCTGACGCGATTCGACCAGGCCCAGCGACTTCAGGCGCGACACCGCCTCGCGCACCACCGTGCGGCTGACCTGGAACTGCGCGACCAGCCGAGCTTCGGTGGGCAGTTTGTCGCCAGGTGCCAAACGACCTTGCTTGATCTCGGCGCTCAATTGCTCGGCCACCTGATCGGACAAGCGGGCACCGCTGGACACAGGGGTGAAGTGCTGGCTCATGAACTTGTCATACAAAAAACAAGCCCCAGCATAACGTGCCCGGTGGTGGGGTGCTGTCAAACAAGTGTCGTGACGGTCGTTCGAAACAAAATCCCCATAAAATTACGTTTAGGTAAATTGATTTATCAATGGTAAATTATCGGCTGCGCGCCGCAGGGCGCTGTTGACCCTTCTGGAGCTGTTCACATGGGTGCCTACGTCAACCCGATCTATCCCTACAAGTCGCCTGCTGATCTGATGGCCACGCCGCCGCAGCGCAAACCGCTGATCGTGATCGGTGCGGGCCCGGTGGGGCTGGCCGTGGCCATCGACGCCCGGCTGCGCGGCCTCGATGTGCTGGTGCTGGACGACGACAAAACCGTCTCGGTCGGCTCGCGGGCGGTGTGCTACGCCAAGCGCTCGCTCGAAATCCTGGGCCGCCTGGGCATCGCCGACCAGGCCTGCGCCTTGGGCGTGAGCTGGAACATCGGCCGCACCTTTTTGGAAGAAGACGAGGTCTACCAGTTCAACCTGGTGCCCGATGCGGGGCACAAGCGCCCCGGCATGATCAATTTGCAGCAGTACCACGTCGAGGAAATGCTGATTGCCCGCGCACTCGAATTGGGGGCCGATATCCGCTGGCAGCACAAAGTGACCGCCGTCACGCCTTCTGCCGACCACGCCACGCTGACGGTGGAGACGCCCGACGGCTGCTTCGACATCGAGGCCGACTGGTTGGTGGTGGCCGATGGTGCGCGCAGCCCCGTTCGCCGCCATCTGGGGCTGGACATCGAGGGCCGCGTGTTCCAGGACCGCTTCTTGATCGCCGATGTGGTCATGAAGGCCGACTACCCGGCAGAGCGCTGGTTCTGGTTCGACCCGCCGTTTCACCCCAACCAGAGCGTGCTCTTGCACAAGCAAAGCAACAACGTCTGGCGCATCGATTTCCAGCTGGGCTGGGACGCCGACCCCGAGGAAGAAAAGAAGCCCGAGCGGGTCATCCCGCGCCTCAAAGCCATGCTGGGCGACGAGCGGCCGTTCGAGCTCGAGTGGGTCAGCATCTACACCTTCCAGTGCCGCCGCATGAGCGACTTTCGCCACGGCCGCGTGTTGTTTGCGGGCGATGCGGCGCACCAAGTCTCGCCCTTTGGCGCGCGCGGGGCCAACTCGGGCTTTCAGGACGCGGACGATCTTGTGTGGAAGCTGGCGCTGGTGATCCAAGGCCAGGCCAGCGAGAAGTTGCTCGACAGCTACGCGATGGACCGCCAGTTTGCGGCCGACGAGAACATCATGAACTCAACCCGCTCGACCGACTTCATCACGCCCAAGAGCCGCACCAGCAAGACCTTCCGCAACCAGGTGCTGGCGCTGGCCAAGCACCACCCGTTTGCACGCAAGCTGGTCAACTCGGGCCGGCTGTCGGTGCCGTCCTTCCTGACGGGCTCGGTGCTCAACACGCCCGATGCCGATGCGTTTGCAGGCAACATGGTGCCCGGCGCGCCGATGGACGACGCGCCGGTGCAAGTGGCTGGTCAGGACGCTTGGCTGCTCGACCAGGTGGGCAAAGGTTTTCAAGTGATGTTGTTTGCCGATGCCCAGCCTTCGCCGGATGTGCTGGCGCAACTGGCATTCTGTAGGAGCGCACCCCTGTGCGCGAATGCGCCTGTCCAAGTCACCCCCCTCATCGTCACCCCAAGCCCCGTGAACATCCCGGGCATCCAAGTCATCGTTGACGTGCAGGGCCTGGTGGCCAAGCGCTACGACGCCACGCCCGGCACCACCTATTTGCTGCGCCCCGACCAGCATGTGCTGGCGCGCTGGCGCACGCTGGACAGCGTCCGGTTGCAAGCGGCCCTGGCCCGTGCCTTGGGCCAATTCAGCCCCCAAGCCTGAACCGCACACAGGACCGACATGAACAGCCCCCTGAAAACCGATCCCAACTTCCACGAACCCGGTCGCCGTTTCTTTCGTGACTTCTCGCCCGGCGACGAGTTTTATGAAGCCCTGATCGACGCCCACAACGGCCTGAGCGACGAACAAAGCGAGGCGCTCAACGCCCGCCTGATCCTGCTGCTGGCCAACCACATTGGCGACCTGCGCGTGCTGCGCGAGGCGCTGCAGGCCGCCCGCCAAACCGACTGAGTCCCCAGGAGACCCGCCATGAACATCGACCGCATCCACCACGTCGCCTACCGCTGCAAAGACGCCAAAGCCACTGTCGAGTGGTACGTCAAAAACCTGAACATGGACTTTGTGCTGGCGATCGCCGAAGACCTGGTGCCCTCGACCAAGGCGCCCGACCCCTACATGCATGTGTTTCTGGACGCAGGCAGCGGCAATGTGCTGGCGTTTTTTGAGCTGCCCAACTCGCCCGAAATGGGCCGCGACACCAACACCCCGGAATGGGTGCAGCACATCGCCTTCAAGGTGGACAGCCTGCAAGCCCTGGAAGAGGCCAAGGCCCGACTGCAAGCCAACGGTGTGGATGTGCTGGGCCCGACCAACCACACCATCTTCAAAAGCATTTATTTCTTCGACCCCAACGGCCACCGCCTGGAGCTGGCCTGCGATGTGGGCACACCCGAGATGTACGCCAAACTCGACGCCTGCAAGTGGGACATGTTGAACGAATGGGCCCAAACCAAACGCGCCCCCAAACACGCGGCCTGGATGCACGAGACTGAGCTGCAAGCCTGAGCCGGCCCGAATCTCCCAGGCTCAGGCGCTGGTCGGCATCGGCTTCAAGCTGGCTGCCAGCAAAGCCGCCAACCCCACCACATTGCTCGCGTGCGCCACGCTGTCGGTGCTCCAGAATTCACCCACCCCGGCCTGTTGGAGGCGTTGCAGTGCATCGCCCGCCAGCAGGGCGTGCGTCACGGCCACGTCCACGCTGGCGGCGCCTGCAGCCAGGGCCAGTGCAGCGGTGGTGGCCAGGGTGTGGCCGCTGCTGGCCACATCGTCCAGCAGCACCACCGCCTGGCCGCGCAGGTCGCAGGCGGGCAGCGTGATGCGTACAGCGCGGTCGCCGTGACGTTCTTTCTTGCACACCGCATGCGGCAGGCCGTGGGCAGCGGCCGCTTGGGTGACCCACTGCGCGGATTCTTGGTCTGGTCCCAGCAAAAAGGCAGCGGGCCGCCGTTGTGCAATCCAGTTGCCCAAGAGCGGTGCAGCACTCAGCGTGATGGCCTGGCGTGCGGGCACGGCTTCGGCCAGGCTGGCCACCCGGTGCAGATGCGGGTCGACGGTGATGACCGTGTCAAACAGCGTGGCCAGCCATGCACCCACGATGCGCTGGCTGACGGCCTGGCCGGGGGCGAAGGCTTTGTCTTGCCGCATGTAGGCCAGATAAGGCGCGACCAGGCTGAGGTGTTGGGCCCCGAGTTGGCGGGCGGTGGGTGCGGCCAGCAGCAGCTCGGTCAGTTTCTCGCCCGGCCGGTGCAGGCTGCGCAGCAGCACCACACGCGCAGGCAATTGCGCGGGCAGGGTCAGCTGGATTTCGCCATCGGGAAAGCGGTGGCGTTCAATCCGGTGTGGCGCCAGGCCAGCCGCCACGGCCAAGCGCAAGGCGGCAGGCGTCTCGTCTTCAAAGTACAGCAAGGCTGCGGCGGTTGTCATGGGCACGCATGCCTCAAAACTCAACAAACACATGCGGCACATCGGCCGCCTGACCCAGCGTGTAGCCACTGGCTTTGCGGCACAACTGCCGGGCAAATTCCAGATCGCTCGGGAAGCTGGCGTGCACGCGGTACAGCGGCTCGCCTTGCCTGACGCTGTCGCCCAGTTTGTGCAACAGGTCCACCCCGGCGCTTTGCACTTTGGGGGCGCCGGCCGTGCGGGCCACGCGAGCGATCTGCAGGTTGTCGATGCCGGTCACCACGCCATCGGTAGGGGCGCAGACCTCCAGCGTCAGCGCACCCAGCGGCGGGTGGTTGTGGTCAAACGGCCGAGCCCCTTGCGCGGCGATGATGGCCTGCATGCGGCTGAGCGCACGACCGGAGTCGAGGATGTCGCGCGCGATGGCAAAGCCGTCGCCGCCGCGCACATCGGGGTCGGCTTCGATCAGGCGACCCGCCAGTCGCAGCGATTTTTGCCGCAGGTCGTTGGGTGCGCGTGGGTCGTTTTCAAGGACACGCATCACGTCGCGCGCTTCGAGCATCGGGCCCACGCCCTGACCCACCGGTTGGCGGCCATCGGTGATGACGACTTCGAGCGACAGGTGCATGCGCGTGGCCACGTATTCAAACAGCCTGCGCAGGCGCTGCGCCTCGGGCATGGCGCGCACCTTGGCGGTGGGTCCAATCGGGATGTCCAGCACCAAATGGGTGGAGCCCGCCGCGATTTTCTTGGACAGGATGGAAGCCACCATTTGCGCGGGAGAGTCCAGCGACAGGGGCCGTTCGACCGCGATCAGCACATCGTCGGCCGGAGACAAATCGGCCGTGCTGCCCCAGGCCAGACAGCCCCGTTGGGTGCGCACGATTTCGGAGAGTTTTTCAAAGGGCAGTTCCACATCGGCCAGCACTTCCATGGTGTCGGCGGTGCCCGCGGGCGAGGTGATGGCGCGCGACGAGGTCTTGGGGCACAGGATGCCGTAGGCGGCCAGGATGGGCATGACCAGCATCGAGGTGCGGTTGCCGGGGATGCCGCCGATGCAGTGTTTGTCGACCACCAGGGCCTCGCGCCAGTCCAGACGCCGTCCGGCCTGAACCATGGCTTCGGTCAGGAAGTAGACCTCTTCGCGGTCCATCTCGCCCCGGTTGGTGGCCACCACAAAGGCGGTGAGTTCGATCCTGGAATAGTGGTGCCCCGCGATGTCCTGCACGATGGCGTGAAAGTCGGCCTTGTCCAGCCGCTCGCCATTGATTTTGCGAAACAGCGCTTGCATCGATGCAGGGGGCTCGGCCTGCGAGACCGAGGCGGTGTGCCCGTCTGGAATGCCCAGATGGCGGAAGGCGTCTTCGGACAGGCCCACTTCGCCGCAGGCCACGATGCTGTCGTCGTCCACCACATTCAGGGTGGCCAGCACATGCCGGCCATTGGCCCGCACCTCGATTTTGGACAACGCCTGAAATCCTTCGGCCCGGTAGACCGCGCAATTGCGGTTGAGGTAGGCCACGTTTTCGCGGTAGGTGTCGATGCCCACCCGGCGCAGGGACAGGGGCGAGGCCCGCTCGGTGGTGCCGGCAAGAGGGGCTGTAGCAAGTGGCTGGTCCATGGGTTTCAGACTACACCTGCAAACACCCCGGTGTTGTACCGGCTTATGCCCAGGCTTTGCTGTGGCTCAAAGCCTGCGCAGAAAAAATTGCGCCACGGCACCCGTCAGGGCAAAGGCCAGCATCATCCAGCCCAGGTTGACCGCGCCTTCATGTGGCACCAGCCCCACCAGATAGCCACCGGTGGCCCCGGTCAGTTGCTGCATCAGACCGGCCACCGCAGCGGCCGAGCCGGCCAGTGCGGGCAGCACGCCCACGGTGCCCGCCAGCGCAGGCGGGTTGATCAGGCCATGGCCCAGACCCAGCAACACCAGCGGCAAAGCCACGGCCAGGGCCGTCTGCACGCCGCCCAGGCCGAGCGCCAGCATCACGGCCAGACCGCCCACGGTCAGGGCCTGGCCCCAGACCATCACGCGCGATTCGCCCGCCTGCGCAATCAGCCGCGAGGTCATGAAGTTGCCGAGGATGTAGGACACTGGCACGGCCATGATGAACCAGCCAATGCCGTCCGGCCCAATGCCGTAGCCCTTGAGCACGATGGGTGCCCCGGCCAGGAAGGCATAAAACGTGGCGGTGGTGGCCGCGAGGATGGCGACGTACAGCACAAAGCGCGGCTCACGCAGCAATCGGACATAGGCGCTGAGCATGGCCCTCAGCCAGTGGCCCGCAGGGGGCGCCGATGGGCTTGCGCTGGGCAAGCCCCGCCAGGCCGCCACCCAAAGCAGCGCGGCCAACACCGCCAGCAACACAAAGTTGCTTTGCCAGCCCAAGCGCACATGGATCTGCCCGCCGATCAGTGTGGCCAGCGGCGGGCACAAGCCCAGCGCCATGCCGATGTAGGCCATGACGCGGGTGCGCTGCGGTCCGGTAAACAGGTCTTGCACCATGGAGCGGCCCACCACCATGCTGGCCGCGCTGCCCGCGCCTTGCAGCACGCGGGCCGCGGTGAGGGTGGCGATGTCGGTGGCCAGCGCCGCCATGACCGAGGCCAGACCCGCCACCACCAGCCCCAGCATCAAAATCGGCTTGCGTCCGTGCCGGTCGGACAGGGGGCCATACACCAGCTGCAAGGCCCCATAGGCGACCACATAGCCGCTGAAGGTCAGCTGCACATCCGCCTGCGACGTGTCAAAGATCGCGCCCCACTCCTGCATGGAGGGCAGGCACAAGGTCATGGCCAGCAGACCCAACGAAATTTGTGCCAGCACGATGGCAATCAGCCAGTTGCCGTGAGCGGTCGGGCCCGGGTTGCCTGGCGCAGTGGCCATGGCTCAGCTGCGTTGCAATTTGTAAACCGCTGTGCCCGCCATCAGGTTGGGCCACATGCGCACTTCCTGGCCCTGGTGCAGGCCAAAGGCGTCCATGATGCGCAAACGGTTCTTGCGGGCCAGGTCGCCAAAGTCGGCGAAGGTGCCCACGCGGATGTTGGGGGTGTCGTACCACTGGTAGGGCAGGCGCCGGGTCACCGGCATGCGGCCTTGCAGCACACTCAGGCGGTTGAACCAGTGTGCAAAGTTAGGGAAAGCCACGATGCCCACACGGCCCACCCGCACCGTCTCTTGCAGCATGGTCTCGGCGTTGCGCAGGTGTTGCAGCGTGTCGATTTGCAGCACCACGTCAAACGATTGGTCGGCAAACAGGCTCAGGCCTTCGTCCAGGTTCAGCTGCAGCACATTCACGCCGCGCTGCACGCAGGCGTGCACATTGGCGTCATCCAGCTCCACACCATAGCCGGTGCAGCCCTTGTGCTGTTGCAGATGGGCCAGCAAAGCGCCATCGCCACAGCCCAGGTCGAGCACCCGCGCGCCTGGTGGCACCAGGCGTGAAATGGCCTGCATGGTCAGGGGGTCGCTCATGCGGCACCTCCTGCGTTCAAGGACATCGCCATGTTGTCAAAGTAAGAGCGCACCACCTTCATGTAACGCGCATCGTCCAGCAAAAAGGCGTCATGCCCGTGCGGTGCGTCGATCTCGGCGTAGCTCACGTCGCAGTGGTTGTCCAGCAGGGCTTTGACCATTTCTCGGCTGCGGGCGGGCGAGAAGCGCCAGTCGGTGCTGAAGCTGACCAGCAAAAACTTGCAGCTGGCGCGGGCAAAAGCCTGCGACAGATCGCCGCCAAAAGCGCGCGCCGGGTCAAAGTAATCGAGCGCGCGGGTGATCAGCAAATAGGTGTTGGCGTCAAAGTACTCGCTGAACTTGTCGCCCTGGTAGCGCAGGTAGCTTTCGATCTGGAACTCCACCTCCTGGGTGGAGTATTTGTAGCCGGTGGCATTGTGCGTGACGGCCTCGCGCAGCTCGCGGCCAAATTTTTCGTTCATCACATCGTCGCTCAGGTACGTGATGTGGCCGATCATGCGGGCGATGCGCAGGCCGCGTTTGGGCACCACGCCTTGCGCGTAAAAGTGACCGTTGTGGAAGTCCGGGTCGGTCACGATGGCGCGGCGGGCCACTTCATTGAAGGCGATGTTTTCGGCATTCAGGTTGGGGGCGCTGGCCACCACCACCGCGTGCTTCACCCGCTCGGGGTATTGCAGTGTCCAACTCAGCGCCTGCATGCCGCCCAGGCTGCCGCCCATGACGGCGGCCAGTTGCACAATGCCCAAAGCGTCGAGCAAACGGGCCTGGGCATTGACCCAGTCTTCCACCGTGACCACCGGGAAGTCTGCGCCATACACCCGGCCGGTGTCGGGGTTCATGTGCATGGGGCCCGTCGAGCCAAAGCAGGAACCCAGGTTGTTCACCCCGATCACAAAGAACTGGTCGGTGTCCAACGATTTGCCGGGGCCGATCATGTTGTCCCACCAGCCCAGGTTTTTGGGCTGGTCGGCGTACACCCCTGCCACATGGTGCGAGGCGTTGAGGGCATGGCAGACCAGCACGGCATTGGATTTGTCGGCGTTGAGCGTCCCGTAGGTTTCATAGCTCAGCGAATAGCCGCGGATGGTCGCACCGCTTTGCAAAGGCAAAGGGGCTTCAAACAGCATGCTCTTGGACTCGGCGATCAGCATCGAAAGTGTTCAGGTGTCAAAAAACAAAACCCGGCTTCGCTGTCAGCTGGGCCGGGCTTCAGTGAGTTGAAACACACGCCATTTAGCTGAATTTCGGGACCATCGGGGTTCCGGCGCCCGCAATCGGGTTCAAATCGGCGCATGGGGCAAGTATATGTCGAACGGATGGGACCCTTTTCAGGAGTGTGCATGCCCGACCTGGATGGCTTTGACGCCTACAGCCCTGTCGAAATCGCCCGCCGCATCGAGTCGGTGGGCCAGGCCAAGGCCCGCATGGGGGCTTTGCCGCTGGCGTTGCTGGGCGTGCTGGCTGGCGCCTTCATTGGCATGGGGGCCATGCTGTTTGTGCTGGTCAAGTCCGATGCCACGCTGGGCTTTGCGGCCAGTTCGGTGCTGGGGGGCCTGGTGTTCTCGGTGGGCCTGTTCATGGTGGTGGTGGCCGGGGCCGAGCTGTTCACCGGCAACCACCTGATCGTGATGGCCTGGGCCGATGGGCGGGTCAGCACCGCGCAGGTGCTGCGCAACTGGGGCATCGTGTGCCTGGCCAATTTTGTCGGCGCCGCCGGTCTGGCGCTGCTGGTGTATGGGAGCGGGCATGCCGGTCTGAATGCCGGTGCCATCGGGCACCAGGTGGTGCAGATCGCCGTGGCCAAACAGGCGCTGCCCTTTGTCACCGCCTTGTTGCGCGGCGTGCTGTGCAATGTGCTGGTGTGCATGGCGGTGTGGATGGCCATGGCCGGGCGCAGTGTGACCGACAAAGCGGTGGCCGTGGTGTTGCCCTTGATGGCCTTTGTCGCAGCGGGCTTTGAGCACAGCATTGCCAACATGTACCTGATGCCGTTGGCCATGCTGCTGCAACACGGGGGCCTGGCGGGCGATACCGCCATCACATGGCGCGGCATGCTGGGCAATTTGCTGCCCGTGATCCTGGGCAATGTTCTGGGTGGCGCGGTTGGGGTGGCCGGCATTTACCACGTCATTTACAAGCGCCCACAAGGGCCTTGAAAACCAATCGCCCACGGGGTGGGCTCCTACAAGAACCTGCCACGCACCCCGCCGGCGCCCACCCCCAGGGCGAAGGTGCTTGTACCGTGTAGGAGCCCACCCCGTGGGCGATGGTGTGCCTTGAACGTGTAGAAGCCCACCCCGTGGGCGAAGGTGTTTGTAGCGTGTAGGAGCCCACCCCGTGGGCGATGGTGTGCCTTGACCATGTAGGAGCCCACCCCATGGGCGAAGGGTGTGGCGAACGCCGCTGTGGCCTCAAGAGCCCCAGCCCGACAAGGCCATCACACCCAGCACCGCAAAGATGCCGGCCGAAATCAGGTGCACCAGACGCAAAGGCACCCGCTGGGTGATGGCATCGCCCAGCCAGACCACCGGGGCATTGGCCAGCATCATGCCCAGCGTGGTGCCCGCCACCACGGCGAACCAGGCCTGGTATTGCGCGGCCAGCATGACGGTGGCGATCTGGGTTTTGTCGCCCATCTCGGCCAGAAAGAAGGCCACCACGGTGGTCAGGAACACGCCCATGCGCGGGGCGCTGTCGCCTTCTTCGTCGTCCAGCTTGTCCGGGATCAGCATCCACAGCGCCATGGCGATGAAGGACGCACCCAGCACCCAGCGCAGCATGTCGGGCCCCATGACGGTGGTGATCCAACTGCCCAGCGCGCCAGCCAGGCCGTGGTTGGCCAGCGTGGCCACCAGGATCCCCAGCACGATGGGCCAGGGTTGGCGAAAACGGGCGGCCAGCACCAAGGACAACAGTTGGGTTTTGTCGCCCATTTCGGCCAAGGCCACGATGCCGGTAGAGATGAGGAAGGCTTCCATGAAGTTCCGGGGTTTGTCCTGTCAGCGCCAACAGATGAACCGATCTTAATGGAGCGGTGGCCATGGGCTGGGCCGGCGCGATTCATTTTGGGTGCGTTTCTTGCTACGAATTGGTGCGCCAGGCGTTGATGCGCCTGGAATGCACCAAATTAAGGCAAAAATCCTCAAAGGGACGATCGTGGAAGCACTGAAACAGGGCGCGGATGCGCTATTTATTTTGTTGGGCGGCATCATGGTGTTGGCCATGCACGCCGGGTTCGCCTTTCTGGAGCTGGGCACCGTCCGCAAAAAGAGCCAGGTCAATGCACTGGTGAAAATCCTCGTGGACTTTTCGGTCTCGACGGTGGTTTATTTTCTGGTCGGTTACAGCGTGGCTTACGGCACCACCTTTTTGGTGGGTGCCGAGCAATTGGCGGCCAAGAATGGCTACGACCTGGTCAAGTTCTTCTTTCTCTTGACCTTTGCGGCGGCCATTCCCGCCATCATTTCCGGCGGCATTGCCGAGCGGGCCAAATTCTGGCCACAGCTCATCGCCACGGCCGTGATCGTTGGTTTTGTCTACCCCTTCTTTGAAGGCATCGCATGGAACCAGCACTTTGGCGTGCAAGCCTGGATCAAGGCGGTCACGGGCGATGAGTTCCATGATTTTGCGGGCTCCGTCGTGGTGCACGCCATGGGCGGCTGGATCGCCTTGCCTGCCGTGGTTTTGTTGGGGGCCCGTTACAACCGTTACCGCAAGGATGGGGTGGTCTCTGCACACCCCCCGTCCAGCATCCCGTTTCTGGCCCTGGGTTCATGGATTTTGATTGTGGGCTGGTTCGGTTTCAACGTGATGAGCGCGCAGACCCTGGACAAAATGTCCGGTTTGGTGGCCGTCAATTCGCTGATGGCCATGGTTGGCGGAACCCTGGCGGCCTTGGTTCTGGGCAAAAATGACCCGGGTTTTGTCCACAACGGCCCTCTGGCGGGCCTGGTGGCGGTCTGCGCCGGTTCTGACCTGATGCACCCACTTGGTGCACTGGTGGTGGGTGCTGTGGCGGGTGGCTTGTTCGTGGTCATGTTCACCCTGACCCAGAACAAATGGAAAATCGATGATGTGCTGGGTGTTTGGCCTTTGCACGGCATTTGTGGTGCATGGGGTGGTCTGGCGGCAGGCATTTTTGGCAGCACCACCTTGGGCGGTTTGGGGGGCGTCAACCTGGTGGCCCAGTTGATGGGGACGGCTTTGGGCGTGGCTTGGGCCTTGCTGGGTGGCGTGGTGATTTATGGCATCCTGAAGATCACCATGGGATTGAAACTCAGCCAAGAAGAAGAGTACGACGGGGCCGATTTGAGCATCCACAAAATCAGCGCCACCCCTGACCGCGAGGTGAGTTGGTAAAACAACAAAAAACGGGTGCATGCCCCGCTTTAATGGGGTATGCGGGGGTTTCCCCATTGCCTTTTCCATGGTTTTGTTGCTCATAATTGATTGACTTTGACGCGTCCTGCCAAGAAGTCATGTCTGCGGTGCCCCATCAGTTTCGCTTTCCTTCCGATGTTTTCAGGTATGTCGAATGCGTTGTCGAAGCCCCATCGCTTTTTTATTGTGTTTCGAGGAGTCCCTTTCATGGGCAACAAACTTTACGTCGGCAACCTGCCTTATTCGGTGCGTGACAGCGACCTGGAACAAGCCTTCGGTGAATTCGGTGCTGTGACCAGCGCCAAAGTCATGATGGAACGTGACACGGGCCGCTCCAAAGGCTTCGGCTTTGTGGAAATGGGCAGCGACGATGAGGCCCAAGCCGCCATCAACGGCATGAATGGCCAGCCCTTGGGCGGACGCAATGTGGTTGTGAATGAAGCGCGCCCCATGGAGGCACGCCCACCCCGCTCGGGTGGCGGCGGCTTCGGTGGTGGTGGCGGCGGTGGCTATGGCGGTGGTCGCCGTGAAGGTGGCGGCGGTTATGGTGGCGGTCGCGAAGGCGGCGGCGGTGGCGGTGGCGGTTACGGCGGCGGCCGTGAAGGCGGCGGCGGTTATGGTGGCGGTCGCCGTGAAGGCGGCGGTGGCTACGGCGGCGGCGAAGGTGGTGGCGGTGGTTTCCGCAGCCCCTACGGCTCAGGCCCCCGAGGGGGTGGCGGTCGCCGTGAAGGCGGTGGCGGCGGCTACGGCGGCAACGGCGGTGGCGGCTACTGACCCACTGGCTGGCGATCTTGGCCCGTCGCCTCTGACAAGCCCTGCAATGCAGGGCTTTTTGCTTTTCAGGGCTTGCGTGCGCCAGGCGCCAGGATGGTTTTCACCTGGCCTTGCATGGCGTACTGGCCGTTGCGGGTGTCAAAGTCCATGCTCTGGGCGCTGAAGACATCGCCACCCCGAACGATTTCAACCGGAATGCTGGACACCAGCCGCTCTTCGTCGAGCAGGGCGGTCAAGGCCTGACCTTGGAGGGTGATGCGAGGGCCTCGGCTATCGGCGGCCCGAACGGCCAGCACATCGCCACTCAAAGTGACTTGCTGTTCGGACTCCCTGGAGACGCCTTGGCGGGCCTGTGCCTGCAAGCGCGTGCCGACTTCGTTTTCGGCAAAGATCCGGATGTCCTGGATGTGCAGCTCCTGGCTGGCCGGGAAATGCGTGGCACTTTGGCCGGCAATTTCGCGGGTCATGCGGCCGGTGGCGTCAAAGGATTTGACCGTGAATTTTTCCAGCCGGTAATCCGGATCCTGGCGCGTTTGTTTGTCGATGCCCGGGGGCAGCAACTCGGGCATGCTGCGCACCAGCCACCAACTGCCCAGGGCCAGCAAGGCAAACAGGATCAGGGGCAGGTATATGGTGAGTTGGTCCAGCGAGCGCCGCAGACGCATCCATGCGTTCATGCGGAGGCACCCGGATGGTCGTGCAGGCCCACATCGGCGAGCAAAGCGGCGTAATGCCCCCCGGCCACCAACAGCAAGTCGCAAAAAGCGCGGGCAGCACCTTCACCGCCGCGTTGGGTGGTGGTGTGGTGGGCCAACGCCAAGGCCTGGGCATGGGCGTTGGCCGGGGCACAGGCAAAGGCCGCACGTTGCATCACGGGCAAATCCGGCCAGTCATCGCCGATGGCGGCGGCCTGTGACCAGTTCAGGCCCAGCTCGCTCAGGAAGGCTTCTGCGGCGGGCCGCTTGTCTTCGGTGCCAAAGCGCACATGGGTGATGCCCAGTGCCTTCAGACGCAAGCGCAAGGGCGCGGAGTCACGCCCGGTGATGACCACCGGGGTGATGCCCGCCTTCTGCAGCAATTTCAGTCCCTGCCCGTCCAGGCTGTTGAAGCGTTTGAGGGTCTCGCCGGATTCGGAAAAGTACAAGCCCCCATCGGTCAACACGCCGTCCACGTCAAAAAATGCAACGCGAATGCCCTGCGCCATGAGCAGCAGCTCGGGGGGGTAGTGCAGTGCGGGGGTCAGGCTTTGCATGGTCAGATCACCTTGGCCCGCATCAGGTCGTTGGAGTTGATGGCGCCGCAAAGCAGGCCTTCGGCGTTGACCACCAGGATGCTGGTGATGCGGTGCAGCTCCATCATCTCGGCGGCTTCCACCGCCAAGGCGTCGTGGCGTATGGTGCGCGGGTTCGGGTGCATCACCTCATGGGCCTTCAGGCCGCGCAGGTCCACCCCTTTTTCGATCAAGCGGCGCAAATCACCGTCGGTGAAAACGCCCACCACCTGGCCATTGGGCTGGGTCACTGCGGTCGCGCCCAGGCCCTTGGCGCTCATCTCGCGCATCATGGCGGTGAACCCGGCATCGGGCCTGACTTGGGGCACATCGTCGCCTTGCCGCATCACGTCCGACACATGCGTGAGCAATTTGCGGCCCAACGAGCCACCAGGGTGTGAGCGGGCGAAGTCTTCCGGCTTGAAGCCCCGAGCATCGAGCAAGGCCACGGCCAAGGCGTCGCCCATGGCCAACTGGGCCGTTGTGCTCGCGGTGGGGGCCAGGTTCAAAGGGCAGGCTTCTTTGCTGACCGAACAATCGATCACCACGTCGGCGTGGCGGGCCAAAGAGGAATTCAAGCCACCCGTCAGGGCGATCAGGGGAACGCCCTGGCGCTTGAGCACAGGCAGGATCGCCACCAGCTCGTCGCTTTCGCCGCTGTTGGACAGGGCCATCACCACATCCACCGACTTGATCATCCCCAGATCGCCGTGACTGGCCTCACCCGGATGAACAAACATGGCTGGGGTACCGGTGGACGCCAGCGTGGCGGCGATCTTGCGCCCGATGTGCCCGCTTTTGCCCATGCCCATCACCACCACACGGCCCTGCACGGCCAGCACCATGTTGACCGCCTTGACGAAGCTGTCGTCCAGACGGTCCTTGAGCAAAAGCAGGGCAGCCGCTTCAATGTCCAGGGTCTCGCGGGCGAGTTGCAGGGTGTTCGTGGGGTGGGCGCGCATGGGACCCATTTTATCGGCTCAGCCGCCAGCGGGCTTGTTAACATCGGCCCCACCGCATAAGCGCCGTGCGCACAAGGCCTGGTGCTGGTGCAGGCCCTCTTCAAAGACACCCAGCGAGAGCTTCAAGACATGGAAGACCTGAACGTCAACGCTTATCTGAAAAGCCATATCCGGACCGTGCCGGATTGGCCGGCGCCGGGGGTGCAGTTTCGCGACATCACACCTTTGCTGCAAGACCCGCGTGTTTTCCGGGTGCTGATCGATGCATTTGTGCACCGCTACATGGCACCGGGCCTGCGCCCCGATGTGGTGGCTGGCCTGGACGCGCGGGGTTTTATTCTGGGCTCGGTGGTGGCCTACGAGTTGGGGCTGGGCTTTGTGCCCATCCGCAAGAAAGGCAAGTTGCCCTTCAGCACCGTGGAGGAGACCTACGAACTGGAATACGGCAGTGCCACGGTCGAGCTGCACACCGATGCCGTCCAGCCCGGCCAGCGGGTCTTGCTCATCGATGACCTGATTGCCACCGGCGGGACGATGCTGGCGGGCAAGAAGCTGCTGGAAAAGCTGGGGGCCAGCGTGATCGAGGGCGCGGCCATTGTGGACCTGCCCGAGCTCGGGGGGTCTTCCCGCATCCAGGCCAGTGGTCTGAAGTTGTTCACGCTCGTGTCCTTCGAGGGGCATTGAGGGCTGTCGCCCATGTCGCTGACAAGCCTGGGGCGCTCGTTTTATGCTGAGCCTTCATCACTTGGCCCGAAATTGCCCATGAGCACCCACCCCACCTCCCCAACTGCTGCTGCCGACGACCGCGTTCCTTATGCCAAACCCCAGCCCTGGGGCATGGCCCCGGACATGGTGGTCCACGATGTGCAAACCGAAGACGAGCGCTTGTGGGCGCCGGTCGGGGCGGGCATCTGGTCGCGCCCTTTGCACCTGAATGTCAGCGGGGGTTTTTATGTGCACCTGCTCAAGGTCAAGCGCTCGGGCCTGTTGCAGCGTCACCGCCACTCGGGCATGGTGCATGCCCATGTGTTGCGCGGTAAATGGCTGTATCTGGAGCACGACTGGGTGGCCGAAGAAGGCAGCTATGTGTTCGAGCCCCCCGGTGAGACCCACACCCTGGTGGTGCCCGACGATTGCCAGGACATGGTGACGCTGTTCACTGTGCATGGCGCGCTCATGTATGTGGACACCCAGGGCAATGCCACGGGCTACGACGATGTGTTCACTCGCATTGAAAAGTACAGGGCCCATTTCGAGGCGGTCGGCCTGGGCGCGGATCACGTCAAGCGGTTCATGCGTTGAGTGGCCGCTCCTGAAATGCAAAAACCGCCCTGACGGGCGGTTTTTTTATCAGGGCCATGCCAGGCTGGCTTCACAGGGGCTTTTTGATCCAGTTGGCGATCTCGCCAATGATGCCGCGGCGAAAAGCCAACACGCACACCACAAAGATCACACCTTGCACGATGGTCACCCAGGCGCCGAGCTGGGCCAGGTAATTCTGCATGCTCACGATCACGGCAGCGCCCGCGACAGGCCCGAACAATGTGCCCATGCCACCCACCAGGGTCATCAGCACCACTTCGCCCGACATCGACCAGTGCACATCGGTCAGGGAAGCCAGCTGGAACACCAGCGACTTGGTGGCACCCGCTGTGCCGGCGATGGCGCCCGAGATGACAAAGGCCAGCAGTTTGAATTTGTCGGTGTCGTAGCCCAAAGAGGTGGCGCGGTCCTGGTGTTCGCGGATGGCCTTGAGGATCTGACCGAATGGCGAATGGATGACGCGCCAGATGAACAGGAAGCCGAGAATGAAGATCGTGAACACGAACATGTACATGTTCATGTTGTCGGCCAGATCGATGACACCAAAAAGCTTGCCGCGGGGCACGCTTTGAATGCCGTCTTCACCCCCGGTGAACGGCGCCTGCAGCGAGAAGAAAAAGATCATCTGGGCCAGTGCCAGGGTGATCATCGCAAAGTAGATGCCCTGGCGGCGAATCGCCAGGGAGCCGACCACATAAGCCAGCACCAGCGAACACAGGGTGCCAAACAAGACGGCGAATTCGGGGTTCAGGCCCCAGACCTTGGCGGCGTGGGCAGAAGCGTAGCCCGCACTGCCCAAGAACATGGCGTGTCCAAAGGACAGCAGGCCCCCGAAGCCCAGCAGCAGGTTGAAGGCGCAGGCAAACAGGGCAAAGCACATGACCTTCATCAGGAAGATCGGGTAGACCCAGATGGGGGCGATGGAGAAAGCCAGCACCATGATGGCAAACGCCACCCAAAGAGATCGCGAAGACGATGAGGTCGCAGAGGCAATTGCAGAGTTCGACATGGCGCTTTACTTCTGGGTACCGAACAGGCCGGCGGGCTTGATGAGCAAAACAATGGCCATGATCACGAAAATCACGGTCGAAGAAGCTTCGGGGTAGAACACCTTGGTCAGGCCTTCGATCAGGCCCAGACCGAAGCCGGTGACGATGGCCCCCATGATGGAGCCCATGCCGCCGATCACCACCACCGCAAACACCACAATGATCAGATCAGCGCCCATGGTGGGGTTGACCTGGTAGATGGGCGCAGCCATGACGCCCGCCAAGGCGGCCAGGCCCACGCCAAAGCCATAAGTCAAGGTGATCATGCGTGGCACATTGATGCCAAAGGACTGAACCAGACTGGGGTTTTCGGTGGCCGCCCGCAAATAGGCGCCCAATTTGGTGCGTTCGATCACATACCAGGTGGCCAGACACACCACCAGCGATGCGACGATGACCCAGGCCCGGTATTTGGGCAGGAACATGAAGCCGGTGTTGATGGCGCCCTTGAAGACTTCGGGCACCGGATAAGGCATGCCCGAGGAGCCGAATTCGTGGCGGAACAGGCCCTGGATGATCAGCGCCAATCCGAAGGTGAGCAGCAGCCCATACAGGTGGTCCAGCTTGTACAGCTGTTTGAGCATGGTGCGCTCGATCAGCACCCCTGTGGCGCCCACCACGATCGGTGTGACCACCAGGGCCACCCAATAGTTCATGCCCAGATGCTGCAAGCCCAAGTAGGCCACAAAGGCGCCCAGCATGTACTGGGCGCCGTGGGTGAAGTTGATGATGTTGAGCAGGCCGAAAATCACCGCCAGGCCCAGCGAGAGCAGCGCATAAAACGAACCGTTGATCAGTCCGATCAGCAATTGCCCGAACAGGGCTTGCGAGGGAATGCCAAAAATTTCCATGGCGGTGACTTTGGTTAGCTCAGGACAGAGTGTTTACTTTTTGACCAGTGGGCACTCGCTCTCGGAGAGCGGGCGGAATGCCTCGTTGGCTGGGATGGTGGCTGCCAACTTGTAGTAGTCGTAAGGACCCTTGGACTCGGACGGCTTTTTCACCTCGAACAGGTATGCGGGGTGGATCTTGCGGCCATCGGCACGCACACTGCCTTTGCCAAACAAGGGGTCGTCGGTAGGCAGCTCTTTCATCTTTTCTGCCACTTTGGTGCCGTCATCGGTCTTGGCGGCTTCCACGGCCTTCAGGTAATGCAGCACGCTGGAGTAAACACCGGCTTGCACCATGGACGGCATCTTGCCGCTGTTGGCGGCTGCAAAGCGGCGTGACCAGGCGCGGGTCTGGTCGTTCAGGTCCCAGTAGAAGGTCTCGGTCAGCATCAGGCCTTGTGCCACGTTCAGGCCCAGAGAGTGCACATCGGGCAGGAACACCAGCAAACCGGCCAGGTTCTGGCCACCGCGGGTGATGCCAAATTCGGCGGCTTGCTTGATCGAGTTGGTGGTGTCACCGCCGGCGTTGGCCAGACCAATGATCTTGGCTTTGGAGGCTTGGGCTTGCAGCAGGAAAGACGAGAAGTCTTGGGTGGGGAAGGGTGTGCGGACCTTGCCGACCACGCGGCCGCCGTTCTTGGTCACCACGGCCTCGGTGTCACGCTCCAGGGCGTGGCCGAAGGCGTAGTCAGCGGTCAGGAAGAACCAGGTGTTGCCGCCGTTTCGGACAATGGCTTTGCCGGTGCCGTTGGCCAGCATCCAGGTGTCATAAGCCCAGTGGATGGTGTTGGCGTTGCAGGCCTTGCCGGACAGATCGGACGTGGCCGAGCCGGAGTTGACGTGCAGCTTGCCTTTTTCGCGGGCGATCTGCGCCACGGCCAGGCCCACCGAGGAGGTGGGCACGTCGGCGATCATGTCGACCTTGTCGGTGTCAAACCACTGGCGGGCAATGTTGGAGCCGACGTCGGGTTTGTTCTGGTGGTCGGCACCGACCACCTCGATTCTGAGCCTGGAGCCGGTGGCCTTGACGTAGTCTTCAACCGCCATGCGGGCGGCCAGCAGCGAGCCCGGACCGGTGATGTCGGAGTACAGGCCCGACATGTCGTTGAGCACACCGATTTTGACGGTGTTGTCGGAAATCTGCGCTTGGGCGGCACCGCCGAATGCACAGGCCGCAGCAGCGGCGAGGGTGAGAAGTTTGCGTTTCATGGTGTTGTCTCCAGGTTGAAAAATCAGACGCCGAGGTACTCGTTGAGCATGTTCATCTTGTTGGGCAACTCCACCGAAGTGAAGCCCTCTACGATTTGCCCGTGCTCCATCACGTAGAACCGGTCGGCCAGTGGCGCTGCAAAGCGGAAGTTTTGCTCCACCATGATGATGGTGTAGCCCTTGGCCTTGAGGGACTTGATCATGCGGGCCAGCGCCTGCACGATGACGGGTGCCAAGCCCTCTGAAATTTCATCCAGCAGCAAAAAGCGTGCGCCCGTGCGCAAGATGCGCCCGACGGCCAGCATCTGTTGCTCGCCGCCCGACAGGCGGGTGCCGGGGCTGTTTTTGCGCTCCAGCAGGTTGGGGAACATGTCGTAAATTTCATCCAGCCCCATGCCACCACTGGCGATCACGGGGGGGAGCAACAGGTTTTCTTCACAGGTCAGAGAAGCAAAAATGCCACGCTCTTCGGGGCAGTAACCGATGCCCAATTTGGCAATTTGGTGCGGGGCCAGGCTGACCGATTCGGTGCCGTTGATCGTGATGCTGCCGGTGCGCTTGCCCACCAGACCCAGAATCGACTTGATGGTGGTGGTGCGGCCGGCGCCATTGCGGCCCAGCAGGGTGACCACCTCGCCTTCGTTGACGGTCAGGTTGACGCCGTGCAGGATGTGCGACTCGCCATACCAGGCGTGCAGGTCGTTGATTCGCAGAAATTCTTTGGGCTCAGCCATGGGCCCCCTCCAGCTGGTTGTCGGCCGTGCCCATATAGGCCTCAAGCACTTGTGGGTTCTGGGAAACTTCGGCGTAAGGCCCCTCCGCAATCACCTGGCCGCGTTGCAGCACGCTGATGGTGTCGGCGATCTTGGAGACCACGTTCATGTTGTGCTCCACCATCAAGATGGTGCGGTTGGCGCCGACTTTCTTGATGAGCTGCGTGACGCGGTCGACGTCTTCGTGGCCCATGCCCTGTGTGGGCTCGTCCAGCAGCATCAGCTCGGGCTCCATGGCCAGCGTGGTGGCAATTTCCAGGGCGCGTTTGCGGCCGTAGGGCAACTCCACCGCCATCAGGTGGGCCATGTCTTGCAAGTCCACTTCTGCCAACAATTCCATGGCCCGGCTGTTCAGGTTGTCGAGCACGCGCTCGGAGCGCCAGAACTGCATGGACAAACCGGCCCCGCGTTGCAGGGCGATGCGCACGTTCTCCACCACCGACAGGTTCGGGAAGGTGGCCGAAATCTGAAAAGACCGGACGATGCCGCGGCGGGCAATCTGAGCGGGTTTTTCGCCGGTGATGTCGCGGCCATTGAACAGAATTTGCCCGCGTGTCGGGATCAGGAACTTGGTCAGCAGGTTGAAAACCGTGGTCTTGCCGGCGCCGTTGGGCCCGATCAAGGCATGGATCTGCCCGCGCTTGACGCCCAGGTTGACGTCGTTGACGGCAACAAAGCCTTTGAACTCTTTGACAAGTTCCCGGGTTTCGAGAATGAAATCTGTGGACATGGCTTGTGAACAAGGTTCCGATGGAGGGCATGCCGCAAAGCTGCGGCAAAGCGTGGTGCATTCTGGGTTCTGCACCGCTGTTCAGGGCTAGTGGTTATCCCGAACGCTTGTCTCTCAAGTGTCTGGCGATTGAAATGCTTTAAATCAAAGGTGAAAAAAAGCTCAACTCAGAACCATGCCGCCGTCCAGGTGGATGGACTGCCCGGTCATGCCCCGGGACTCGTGCGAGCCCAGGTAGACCGCCAGCGAGGCGATTTCGTCGGGCTGCAGCACCCGGCCCAGAGGCACCCGGGCCAGCGCGGCTTTGACCATTTCCTCGCCGCTGATGCCTGCACTTTGGGCCACCTGGGCTTTGAGTTCTTCGACCATGTCGGTCTGGATGAAGCCCGGGCAGATCGCGTTGACGGTCACCTGGTAGGGGCTTGCCTCGAGCGCCAGGCAGCGCGTGAGCCCCACCACCGCGTGCTTGCTCACGTTGTAGGCGCTTTGGTTGCGCGAGCCCCATTTGCCAGCGGTCGACGCCATGTTGATGATGCGCCCATGCTGGCGCGCCTGCATGCCTGGCAGGCAGGCCTGGGTGAAGTGCAGCACGCCAAACAGGTTCACATCCAGCAGGTCCTGGAAGTCTTGCGGGGCGTAGTCCATGAAGGGCTTGGCGCGGTAGATGCCGGCGTTGTTCACCAGCACGTCCACCCGCCCAAAGCGCTCTTGCACGGCGGCCACGGCCGCAAAGCAGGCGTCGCGGTCGGTCACGTTCAGGCCCACCGTCATGATGCGCTCTGCAGGCAGCCCCAAAGCGTCCTGGACTTCGCGCAAGCGGGCCGTGTCGGTGGCGACCAGGCACAGGCTGGCGCCTTCGGCCGCATAGGCCTGGGCAATGGCGCGGCCGATGCCGCGGCTGGCGCCCGTGACGATGGCGACTTGTTGGTCCAGGCGGCGGCTCATGGGGCGTGTCCTTGGGTGAGGGGGTCAGATCATGGCCGGGCTTTTGCGTGGGCTGCGGCCGCTGCTTTCGCCCGGGCCACCGCCGGCCTTGGCCGTGGCTTGGCGCAGCACCTGCAGGTAACCGTCGGCCAGTTCCATGTGGGGGCCCAGGCCTTGCGCGATCAGCATGCGGTGGGCGGCGGGCAGCTTCCAGCACGGGGTGAACACGAACAGGTGGTGTTCCAGGTGGTAGTTGACCCAGTAAGGCGCCAGCACCATGCGCATGCCCCAGTGCGTGAGCGTCGTGCGGGTGTTGCGCAGGCGGTCGTCGTTGTCGCCCACCACCGCGTGCTCGGCGATGTTGCGGATGCGGCTGATGACCTGGTACCAGGTGAGCAAGGGCAAGAGCCACAGCACCAAGTAAGCCCACCAAACCCCGGCCGCGGTCAGGACGCCCAGGAGGACCAGGTTGGTCAGCAGGAAATGCTTTTCTGCCTGCAACAGGTTTTTGATGCGCTGCCAGCGGCTGGGGTCCTCACCCATTTCGGCGCGGAAGAATTCCATGCGGCGCTGGTAGCCGGTCACGCCCAGGATGTCGCGCCGCATCTTGCGCCAGAAGCTTTGCCGGGTGATGGGAAAGGGCGCCGACAGGACCAGGTCCGGGTCGTCGGGCTGCTGGGTGTGGCGGTGGTGGCTCAGGTGGTAGGGGCGGTACTGCGCCAGGCTGGCGCCCACCGGCCAGCCGCACAAAAAGGCACCCAGGGTGTCGTTCAGGCGCGTGTTCTTGAACAAGGCGCGGTGCGCCGCGTCGTGCATCAAGATGGCCAAACCCAGTTGGCGCCCGCCGATCAAGACGATGGCCAGCACAAAGGTCAGCGGGTTGGGCCACCGCACAAACAAGGCCATGGCCAGCGCAATCACCCCCCAGGCGTGCAGCACCAGCCAGGCGCCCATGAGGTCAGAGCGCGCGCGCAGGTAAGCGTCTTGCTCGGCGGTCAACTGCGGTGTGGGGGCGGTGGACATGGGTCTGGGTGGTTGGCGCCCTGGGGCGCGCAAGCCTGCATCTTCAGACCAAAAGGCAGGTGTTTCAGTCGCTCGCGCGACGAACACCCGCATGGCGCACATGGGGCCTCATGTCAGGGGCATTGCTGGGGGGCCGGGT
>Ga0255127_1000156_pt1 | contig 37101 bp, 31 predicted proteins | sample Law_Miss_RepB_8d_FD_188555 | JGI IMG/M metagenome (GOLD analysis project Ga0255127, IMG submission 188555) | Freshwater microbial communities from St. Lawrence River, New York, United States - Law_Miss_RepB_8d | ecosystem: Environmental > Aquatic > Freshwater > River | place: USA: New York...
ATGCAAGACGCGGCACAGGCGGCGCGCTTGCGGGGCTTGCGGGGGGCGGCCGCCGGAGCAGCCCCTGCATTGGCCACCGCCGCCGCCTGTGCCGCGTCTTGCATGGCCTGGCCCGCTATCTGCTGGAACTGCTGGGTCAAGGCGCCCCACCACTGCATGGGATCGACCACTCCGGCAGGCGCCGCCGATGGGCCGCTGGAAGACGCTCGCCGGGCTGACTTCTTGGCGGCGGGGCGCTCGGATGCCGGTGCCTCGGCCGGCGAAGGATCGGGTGTGCGGGGGGGGACCTCAAGGCCGGCAAACGTGGACTTGGCGCGCGCGGGAGGCGCCGACGCTGGCGACACGCCCCCCATCGCAGACCACGCCTGAGCGGCAGCCTGGGTGGCATCGCCCAGGTTCAGGTTCATGGACTTCAGGGTGGACAAGGTCATCTTCTGCACTTGCAGGGCCTGAATGGTGGCCGCCAGCGCCTTCGCGTTCTGGTCAAGCCAGAACTGAACCGCTTTCAATTCCTCGATGCGCTTGTCAAGCTCTTCCACATTGAGGGTGGGCGCCACCCACGACCCCAGGTTGGGCACGGAGGCTTGAGCGGCACCACCCGCGTTTCCGCTCAGGCTGCGCAGAAACTCGAAGCCGGGCACGAATTGGCCGAATCCGCCAGAGAATGGGTCGCTCATGGTCAATCTCCTGCTTATGTGAGGACGTTCGAGCATGCCACAGGCGGGGTCGCCTTGACCTGCACCGATGAACGCCAAAGGGCTTGACCTGAGTCAAGGCCGCCCATACGGTTGGCAACCATCATTGTTGCGAAAGGACACGCGCATGAGCACCCCCATTTCCGACACCTTCCTGGCCCAGTTGCAGCAGATGCGCTCGGACCTCATCGCCCGCCTGCGCGCACAGCGCGGGGGCACCATGGGCCGGCCGGAGGCCGCGTCGGCCAACCGCGAGGTCGTCGGTGACGACTGGGCCAAGGCCAACGAAGAGATCGACCTGAAGATCGGCTTGGAAGAGCTGGAGTCCGCCGAGCTGGTGGCCATTGACGCGGCGCTCAAGCGCGTGGCCGATGGCAGCTATGGCCTGTGCGTGCAATGCGGCGCGTCCATCCCGGCCGCTCGCCTGCATGCCAACCCAATCGCGCTGCGCTGCATCAATTGTCAGACCGACGAAGAACGGCACAACCCCACCCCGCACGCCAGCCTGTGAGCCTGGCCCAGGTGAAGCACCTGAGGCCTTCGGCGCTGGGTATGCTCGCGCCATGAACCTCAGCACCCCCTCCACCACGCTGCCAGCGCGCAGCCTGTTCCACTTTGCTTTTCACGTGACCGCCCTGGACGAGGCGCGCCGCTTCTATGGCGGCGTGCTCGGGTGCCGCGAGGGGCGCAGCACCGACACCTGGGTCGACTTTGACTTCTTCAGCCACCAGATCTCGCTGCACCTGGGCACGCCGTTTCCCACGGCGCGCACCGGCCGAGTGGGCGATCACCTGGTGCCCATGCCGCACTTCGGCCTGGTGCTGCTGTTGCCCGAGTGGCAGGCGCTGGCCGACCGATTGAAGGCCGCCGGCACCCAGTTCGTGCTGCCGCCTCAGGCGCGCTTCGCCGGTGAGCCGGGCGAGCAATGGACGATGTTCTTCTGCGACCCCTTCGGCAACCCGATCGAGGTCAAGGGCTTCGCCACCTTGGACCAGATCTTCGCTGCCTGATCAATCCAGCGGCGCAATGGTCTGGTCAATCGCACCAAAGAGGCTGTGGCCGTCGCGGCCCTTCATTTCGATGCGAATCGTGTCGCCAAAGCGCATGTAGTCGGTGGCGGGCTTGCCGTCCAACACCGTTTCGATGGCTCGCTTTTCGGCAATGCAGCTGTAGCCCTTGGGCCATTCGCGGCGCCCCTCCACCTCGATGGGTTTGTTGCTCACGGTTCCACTGCCCACGATGGAGCCGGCGCGCACCCGGCGGGTCTTGGCCATGTGGGCGATGAGCTGCCCGAAGTGAAAAGTCATCTCCGGCCCGGCGTCGCACATGCCCACCTTGCGGCCATTCCAGGTGCACAGCAGGGGCAGGTGCACACGGCCGCCTTGCCAAGCCTCACCCAGTTCGTCCGGCGTGATGGCCACCGGGCTGAAGGCGGTGGCGGGCTTGCTCTGGAAAAAGCCAAAGCCCTTGGCCAGTTCGTCGGGAATGAGGTGGCGCAGGGACACGTCATTGGCCAGCATGAGCAGGCGCACGCTCTCCAGCCCCTGCTCGGGTGTGGCACCCATGGGCACATCACCCGTGATCACCGCGATCTCGGCCTCGAAGTCGATGCCAAACGATTCGCTGGGCACGACCACGTCGTCGCACGGCCCCAGGAAATCGTCACTGCCGCCCTGGTACATGAGCGGGTCGCTGTAGAAGCTTTTGGGCACCTCGCTCTGGCGGGCGGCACGCACCAGTTCCACGTGGTTGAGGTAGGCCGAGCCGTCGGCCCATTGATAGGCCCGTGGCAGCGGTGCCATGCATTGCGCAGGGTCAAAGGGAAAGGCATGCCGCGCCTTGCCCTGGTTCAGCGCCACGTACAGGTCGTGCAATTGCGGGCTGAAGAAGTTCCAGTCGTCCAGGGCCTGCTGCAGGCGGTTGGCGATGCCAGTCGCATAATGGGCCGAGCTCAGGTCGCGCGAAACGACCACCAGCTGTCCATCGCGCGATCCGTCTTTGTAGGTCGCCAGTTTCATCTTGTTCTCCTGCTGCACCAAGGCTTTGTCCGCAGTGGCCACACCCATGCGCGAGCGCCAAATTCTAGGTGAACCCCATTCGCCGGCCGACCGCCCAGAACGGCCTGGTCACGCCGTCAGGCCCGGCCCGTCGGTGGCGGTGGTGTTGGTCTTGACCGCGTTGGTGTTGCTGGCGCACGCCGCCTTGGTGGTGGACGGCTGGCCTGCGCTGAGCAGGCCCACCGCGACGCCGAGCGCGGTGCCAACCCATGCCGTCAGCCAAGATGGGGAAAGCGCAGACACCGCGCCTGAGCCCCCTCGATCGGCCAAGTCGCCGGCCATACACGTGACCCAGGTGCGCTGGATCGCGGCCACGCCGACACCGAGCGACCGCCCCCGACCACCGCCAAATACAACAGCCCCCGTTCGACCTCAGGCGCCGACACCCGCACCGCCACCGGCGCCCACGGCCATTGCCCCAGCGCCCGAGCCCTCCAACGCCCAGGCGGCCCCGTCATCGTCGCCTGAGCCCGTCGAGGTGGCACAGGCACCTGCCGTTGTCCCCACCGAGGAGATTGCCAGCGCCTCAGCGCCGACGGCCCCGGTCGAGCGGGCAACGACCACCCCATTGCCAGCGGCGCACCCGCCCACCAGTGCCCACCTGGTCTACGAAGTCCAGGGCGCGGCCAAAGGACTGCGTTATCAGGCCGACGGCGAGCTGATCTGGAAGCTGCAAGGCGATCGCTATGAAGCGCGCATGGAAGTGAAGATGTTCCTGCTGGGCAGCCGGGTTCAGACCAGCACCGGCACCCTCGGCCCCGAGGGCCTGCGGCCCGAGCGCTTTGCCGACATCCGACGCGGCGAACGGGCCACGCACTTCGAACGCGACACCGGCCGCATCCGCTTCAGCAGCAATGCTCCCGAAGTCGCCCTTCAAGATGGCGCACAGGACCGGTTGAGCCTGTTTCTGCAGCTGGCCGGGCTGCTGCAGGCCAGCCCCAGGAAAGAGGGCGACACGCTGAGCTTCCAGGTGGCGGGCACTGGCGGGGCCGAGACTTGGCGTTTTGAGGTCGGCCCTGAGGAAACCTTGGCCTTACCCGCGGGCGACATCGCAGCCCGGCGGGTGGTTCGCCGCCCCAGAGACACCTACGACACCCTGGTGGAAATGTGGTTCGCCCCCTCGCTGCACCACTTGCCGGTGCGGCTTCGGCTCACGCAGGCCAACGGCGATGTGGCCGATCAGTTGCTGCGCGCCCTGCCTTGACGATGCGCGCACGCCACAAGGTGAGCGCATCGCCTTGAAATTGCCCCCACCGCCCCCCACTTCCTGTCAAGCTGTGCTGAAGCCCCGAGCAAGAAAGCCGATATCCCGGGAGAGAGGCACACGAATGCAGCGACCAGAGGACAATTCAGCCATGCACATGCTTTACGACTCGGAAGATTTCGCGGTGGTCCACATTCAGGCCGATGCCCCGGCCGAAGGCGAGGCCCAGGTGAACGACGGGCCGCAAATCCCGCGCCACGGCTTTGAGATCGTGGACAAACGGTCGGGCAAAGAGGTCTACCTCGACGGCTCCTGGGCCGAAATGTTCCAGCAGCAGATCAACGCCTGGCAGCGCAACACCCCATCGCAAGAAGAGGTGGAGAGCACGCTCGAAGGCTACGCCACCCTGGCACAGATGCCGGTGGTAATGCACTGACACCCCGCCTCGTCCCCCCACAAGCACCCGGCCTCGCGCCGGGTTTTTTGTGTCCGCCCACCGCCTCACGCCATTGACCCGTAGCATCGCCCGCATGGCACCCCGAACCCTGGCCACCGCCCTTCTCGCCTGCGCACTGCTGACGGCCTGCGCGGCCACCGTCGACAACGCCGGGCGGTCTTTTCAAGACCTCGTCACCGGCATGGGCGCACCGGCGCTGTTGCTTGTGGGGGAACAACACGACGCCATCGCCCACCAGCGACTGCAGAGGCAGCTGATCAAGGCCCTGGGCGGTGAGCACCGTCTGGCCGCGGTGGTCATGGAAATGGCCGAGCAGGGCAAAAGCACCGCGGGGCTTGCCCCAAGCGCCAGCGAAGCCGAGGTTCGTCAGGCACTGGACTGGAGCGAACAGACCGGATGGCCGTGGCCGGTCTACGGTCCGGTGGTGATGTCGGCCGTGCGACAAGGGATCCCAGTGCACGGAGGCAACCTGCCGCGCCAAGCCATGCGCTCGGCCATACAAGACCCGTCACTGGACCAGCTGCTTTCGCCCAGCTCCCTGGCGCAGCAAGAGGAAGGCATCCGCCAAGGCCACTGCGGCTTGCTGCCCGATTCGCAGATCCCCTCCATGGTGCGCGTTCAGATTGCACGCGATCGAACCTTGGCCCGCACCGCGGAAAACCTGGTGCAACCGGGCAAAACCGTGATGCTTATCGCCGGCCAGGGCCACGTGCGGCGCGACCTGGGTGTGCCCGTGCACCTGCCGGCGGAACTGAGCCAATACATCGTGATGGCCCGCACCCAGGCAGAAGCCGAGCACACCGGCGACCTTCCTGCCGACAGCACCTGGACCACCGATGCCCCGCCGGCCAAAGACCATTGCGCCGAACTGAAGCGCCAACTCGGCCGCTGAGCGCGGCCGGTCGAAGCGTTCAGGCCGGCAGGCGGCGAATGGCGTCGACCAGGGTTGAGACCATGGTCTCGATGTGCTCACGCTCCACGATGTAGGGCGGCGCGAACACCAGGTTGTCGCCGGCGTTGCGCACCAGCACGCCCCGGTGGAAGCAGTCCAGGAACACGTCGTAGGCGCGCTTGCCGGGCATGCCCGGCTGGGGGGCCAGTTCTACCGCGGCGGCCAGGCCCAGGCTGCGGATGCCGATCACGTGCGGCAGACCCTTGAGCGCGCTGTGGATGGCGTCGCCCAGCACTTGCCCCATCTGGCCGGCGCGCTCGAACAGGTTTTCTTGCTGGTACAGCTCCAGCGTGGCGATGGCCGCCGCGCAGGCCACCGGGTGGCCGGAGTAGGTGTAGCCGTGGAAGAACTCGATGGCGTGTTCGGGCGCGCTGCCGTGGGCGCCCATCATGGCGTCGTAAATGCGGTCTGAGCAGATGACGCCGCCCAGCGGGATGACACCATTGGTGACGCACTTGGCGAAGTTCAGCATGTCGGGCTGCACGCCATACCAGTCGGAGGCGAAGGCGGTGCCCAGGCGCCCGAAGCCGGTGATGACCTCGTCAAAGATGAGGAGGATGCCGTGGCGGTCGCAGATCTCGCGCAGGCGCTTGAGGTAACCCTGCGGCGGGATGTACCAGCCCGCGCTGCCGGCCACCGGTTCCACGATGACAGCGGCCACGTTGCTCGGGTCGTGCAGCGGCAGGAGGCGGTTTTCCAGTTCCAGCAAGGGATCTTCCTGCCAGACCGGCTCCTGGTGGTGGATGTAGGCGTGGTTGACCGGGTCGTGGATGAAGCGCATGTGGTCCACGCGCGGCAGCAGACCCGAGCCATAGACCTTGCGGTTGGCCGGAATGCCGCCCACCGACATGCCGCCGAAGCCCACGCCGTGGTAACCACGCTCGCGGCCGATGAACAGGTTGCGGTGGCCCTCACCTCGCGCCCGGTGGTAGGCCAGCGCCACCTTGAGCGAGGTGTCGGCGGCCTCGCTGCCCGAGTTGCAGAACAGCACCTTGTTGAGGTCGCCCGGCGCCATGGCGGCGATCATCTCGGCCGCCCGGAAGGCCTTGTCGTTCGAGGCGTTGAAGGCGGTGGAATAGTCCAGCGTGTCGAGCTGCTGCTTGATGGCGTCGCTGATGGGCTTGCGGTTGTGGCCCGCGCCCACGCACCAGAGGCTGGAGATGCCATCGATCACCTGGCGCCCGTCGTGCGTGGTGAAGTGCATGCCGTCGGCCGCCACAAAGACGCGCGGGTCTTTGTGGAAGCTGCGGTTGGGCGTGAAGGGCAACCACTGGTTGTCCATGCGAAGCTCTTGGTAAGCCATGGCGGCGACTCCTGCGGCAAAAAGCAAAACGACCATTCTGGCACTGCCCAGGCAGCCCGGTGGCGCCATTCCCAAGGCCGTGCGCAGGCCCACCGCGCCACTTGCTGCGACAATCGGCGCCGCCATGGACAACACCTACGTTCTGAACCTTTCCTGCCAGGACCGCCCTGGCATCGTGCACGCCGTCTCGGGCTTTCTGTTTGAGAACGGCGGCAACATTGAAGAGGCGGCCCAGTACAACGACCACGACACCGGTCTGTTTTTCATGCGCGTGCAATTCGGTTGCGCGCAACTGACGGTGGACGAGCTGCGCCAGCGCCTGGGCGATTTCGGCCAGACGCTGTCGATGTCGTGGAGCCTGCACCTGCTCAACGAACCGGTTCGCACCGTGATTTTCGTCAGCAAGGACGGCCACTGCCTCAACGACCTGCTGTTCCGCTGGAAGAGTGGGCTGCTGCCGCTGGACATCCGCGCCATCGTCAGCAACCACCGCGACTTCTACCAGCTGGCGGCCAGCTACAACGTGCCGTTCCACCACGTGCCCATCACCGCCGCCACCAAGGCGCAGGCCGAGGCGCGGCAGCTGGAGATCATCCGCGGCGAGGGGGCCGAGCTGGTGGTGCTGGCGCGCTACATGCAGATCCTGTCGGACAACATGTGCCGCGAACTCTCCGGCCGCGCCATCAACATCCACCACAGCTTCCTGCCCAGCTTCAAGGGTGCCAAGCCCTATTTCCAGGCCCATGACCGGGGCGTGAAGCTCATCGGCGCCACCGCGCATTATGTGACGGCCGATCTGGACGAGGGCCCGATCATCGAACAGGACGTGGCCCGCGTGGACCACACCGACACGGTGGCCGACCTCACCGCCCTGGGCCGTGACACCGAGAGCATGGTGCTGGCCCGCGCGGTGAAATGGCACAGCGAGCACCGCGTGCTGCTCAACGGCCACAAGACCGTGGTCTTCAAGTAAGCACAGGCCCGCCCCGACCATGCGCATTCCGCCCATCCAGTGCCTGCTGACCTTTGAGGCCCTGGCGCGGTTGCGCAGCGTCACCCAGGCCAGCGACGAGCTGTGCGTGACGCCCAGCGCGGTGAGCCACCGCATCAAGCAGCTGGAGCAGATACTGGGCACCAAGCTGTTCGGGCGAGCCGACTTTTCGCTTACCACCGAGGGCAGCGAATACCTGGCGCATGTGCGCGATGGCCTGGCCTCGCTGCAGAAATTCCCCAGCCAATCGGCCAGTCCGGGCCGGCGCAAGCTGCGCCTGGCGGTCACGCCCACGTTCGCACGCTCGGTGCTGCTGCCGCGACTCAAGCAGTTCAGCGACGCCTACCCCGAGATCGACCTCACGCTGCAGGTGAGCATTCCGCTGCTGGACGTGGTGGCCGAAGACGCCGACCTGATGGTGCGCTACGGCAGCGGCCGCTACGCCGATGTGGAGCATGTGTGCCTGAGCAAGGACGAGGTGTCGCCCATGGCCTCGCCCGCCTTCATCCGCGAGCACGGCCCGTTCGAGAGCCCGGAAGACCTGGAAGGGGTTCCGCTGCTGCGCAGCCCGCTTGAGCCCTGGCGCACCTGGTACGCCGCGCACGAGCTGGACTGGCCCGAGCCCACCGAGGGTTCGCAGTTCAACGACATCGGCCTGATGTGCGACGCCGCCGCCGCGGGCATGGGCGTGGGCCTGCTGCGCTACAAGCTGGCCGCCCCCTGGCTGGAAAACGGCAGCCTGGTGCCGGTGTACCCACGCCGGGTGCCCAGCCCCCACGCGCACTACCTGTGCTGGCGCACCGGCACCATGGACCGCTGGGAGTGCGCGGCCTTCGCCGAGTGGATCCAGAAGGCGATGCCCTGAGGCACCGCCTTCTGTCCAGTCTTATTCGATGGTGAGGCGCTGCCCGGCCGCCGCCCCGCGCTTGGGCAGGGTCAGGCGCAACAAACCGTTTTCAAACTTGGCCTTGGCAGCGGCGCTGTCAATGTCCTGCGGCATCTGGAAGCTGCGGGCCACCGACCCGAAGTAGCGCTCGCTGCGCAGCACCTTCTCGTCGGCCGTCTGCTGGTCAAGCTGCTTGACCTCGGCTCGCAGGGTGACGATGTTGCCCTCCACCGCCACATGGATGTCTTCCTTCGCGATACCGGGCAACTCGGCCTCGACGGTGTAGGCGTCGGCGCTTTCTTTCACGTCCACGCGAATCTGCGTGGGCAGCGGGTCGCCGTGCAAAGGCTTGACGTAAAAGCCCGGGGCCACGTCCTTGAAGAAGTCGTCAAAAAAGCCGCCGCGGGTGATCAGACCGTTCATCTCGTTCCTCCAATCGGGTAGTGGGCTGGGGCGTCAGGGAATTGGCGCCTATTCAAAAAATAGTGCTGGCGGGCTGGCATTTCAAGAGGCTGGCGCGCGCGCCGCTCAACGGACGCTGCAAGGAAATTCAACCCGGGCGCCCCAGCGCCCTCCTACACTGAGCGCCAGGTTTCCTCACCCAGACTGACCATGAACGCCCCCCTCCCCACCCCTGCGTTGTCACCAGTCGAGCGCGCCGCCCGCCAAGCCGAGGTGGTCAATGCCTTGCGATCGCTCGTGCCAGCGCATGCCCTGCTCTGGCAATCGGAAGACACGGTGCCCTACGAATGCGATGGCCTGACGGCCTACCGCGAACGGCCCTTGGTGGTGGTGCTGCCGGAAACCGAGGAACAGGTCGCGGCGGTGCTGCGCACCTGCCACGCACTGAATGTGCCGGTGGTGGCGCGTGGCGCCGGCACCGGCCTGTCGGGCGGCGCCATGCCGCACGCGCTGGGCGTGGTTTTGTCGCTGGCGCGCTTCAATCGCATCGTGAAGATGGACGCCTTGTCGCAAACCGCCGTGGTGCAGGCGGGCGTGCGCAACCTGGCCATCAGCGAGGCCGCCGCACCCCTGGGCCTGTATTACGCCCCCGACCCGAGCAGCCAGATTGCCTGCACCATCGGCGGCAACGTGGCCGAGAACTCGGGCGGGGTTCACTGCCTGAAGTACGGCCTGACCTTGCACAACGTGCTCAAGGTGCGCGGCTTCACCGTCGAGGGCGAGCCCATTGCCTTCGGCAGCGAGGCCCTGGACGCCCCGGGACTTGACCTGCTGCCCGTGGTGATCGGCAGCGAGGGCATGCTCGCGGTGGTCACCGAGGTCACCGTCAAGCTGGTGCCACGGCCGCAGCTGGCGCGCTGCATCATGGCCAGCTTCGACGACGTGCGCCAAGCGGGCGATGCGGTGGCCGCCGTGATTGCCGCCGGCATCATTCCCGCCGGCCTGGAAATGATGGACAAGCCCATGACCGCCGCCGTGGAAGATTTCGTGCACGCGGGCTACGACCTGGACGCCGCGGCCATTCTGCTGTGCGAGAGCGATGGCACGCCCGAAGAGGTCGAAGAGGAAATCGGGCGCATGAGCGAGGTGCTGCGCCGTTGTGGGGCATCGCGCCTGTCGGTCAGCCGCGACGAGGCCGAGCGCCTGCGGTTCTGGAGCGGGCGCAAGAACGCCTTTCCCGCTTCGGGACGCATCAGCCCCGACTACATGTGCATGGACTCCACCATCCCGCGCAAGCGCCTGGCCGAGATGCTGCTGGCCATTGCCGAGATGGAGAAGAAGTACTCGCTGCGCTGCGTCAACGTGTTCCACGCGGGCGACGGCAACCTGCACCCCTTGATCCTGTTCGATGCCAATGACCCCGACCAGCTGCACCGGTGCGAGCAGTTTGGCGCCGACATCCTGGAGACCAGTGTCGCCATGGGGGGCACGGTCACGGGTGAGCACGGCGTGGGCATTGAAAAGGTGAACAGCATGTGCGTGCAGTTCACGGCGCAGGAGTCTGAGCTGATGTTCGCCGTCAAGCGAGCCTTTGATACCCAAGGTCTATTGAACCCAGGCAAGGTGGTGCCAACCCTGCACCGTTGCGCCGAGTACGGGAAGATGGTGGTACGAGGAGGGCGTTTGGCCCACAGCGATTTGCCTCGTTTCTGAAGCGGAGGACACGACACGAATTCCCAAGACACTGGGGTACAGTGCCGGGCATGAGTGTGCTCTTCCCCTCGCCTGACAACCAGCCCCATCCGCATCAACCGGGCCTGGGCTGGGCCGCACGCGAGCAGGCCCTTCTGCATGAGATCGAGGCTCTTCGCGCCGAGAATTTGCACCTGCGCAAGGTCTATGCGAAGGAATTGACCCAAGGACTGAGCAAGGCCGCGACCGGTTACCCCCGTCCCGATCATGTGCTTCCTCTTCCACTGGAACACGTCCTTGTCTCGGGCTCTGGTAGCGAACGCCGTGACGGGCGCCTGGCTTACGAAGCCCTTTTCCTCGCGCTCTCCAGCGCCTTTCCGATCGGCGTCTTTCGAACCGACCACGCTGGAGTGCTAACACATGTTGACGCGCAACTCGAGCAGATCTTCGGACTGACCAAAGCAGACTTTCCCAATTTCGGGTGGATGGCTCTTGTGCACCCGGAAGACCAGCACAAGGTACGCAGCGCCTGGGAGCACGCCGTTGCCGATCACGAAGCACTCAGCGTTGAGTTTCGCATCGTGCGCGATGGTGCTGTTCGCCATTTGCTCGTGCGCAATGCCCAATTGCATGACGACACTGGCCAAGTGATCAGCCAGCTGGGCTTTGTGCAAGACATCACCCATCTGCGCCAACTGGAGGCGGACGCCAGGATCAAGGACGAACTCAATCGCCAGATCATTGCCAGTAGCCCAGACTGCACCAAGGTACTTAACCTGCAAGGGCAAGTGCTAGAGATGACAGCCCAGGGGTGCAGGCTCGTTGAGGTCGACAACTTCGACGACGTCCGCCTCAGCGACTGGGCCACCTGGTGGCCAGACGCAGGCCAACAGGTGGCACGTGATGCCATCACCACCGCCGGCCAAGGGAAAAGCGCGAGGTTCGTCGCCTTTGGCAAGACATTCAAAGGCAATGACCGTTGGTGGGACAACATGGTCTCACCCATTTGCGACGCTCATGGCAAGCCGATCATGCTGCTGGTGGTGTCGCGAGACATCACCGAGCTGCACCGCCAACAGGAAGAAATCCGCACATTCAACAGCGAACTGGAATCACGTGTGCGAGAGCGCACTGAAGCCCTTGCGCAAGCAAATGAGCGCGTCAACGAGGCACTGAAGGAAGCCGAGCAACTCTATGACCGAGCGCCCTGCGGCTATCACTCGGTGAACGCAGACGGTATCTTCGTCATGATGAACCAGACCGAGTTGGACTGGTTGGGTTACACGCGGGAGGAGGTCATCGGCAAGATGCGCTTTCGCGACTTTGGCTTGCAAGAACACTGGGCGATGGCCCACGAGCGGCTGCAATGCATGCTCAGGGGCGAGAAGATCGAGCCGATGGAGTTCGCCATGCGTCGCCGCGATGGCAGCATCTTTGTGGCGTTGATCAGCAGCACAGCGGTGATGGATGAGCAGGGTCGGTTTGTCCGCACCAACAACACCGTGGTTGATATCACGCAGCGAAAAGTGGCGGAAGACGCATTGGCCGCGCAGACGCGTTTTCTGAAAACCATCACCGACACCGTGCCGGTGCAACTGGCTTATTTCGACCGCGATCTGAATTGCCGTTTTGCCAACGCCAGCTACGCGCGCTGGCGCGATGCCGAACCGGATGCCCTGCTAGGCCGCCATCTGCGTGACATTGCGCAACGCCACGACTACGACTTGGCCAAGCCGCGCATGCGGGCAGCCCTTCGCGGTGCGTCGCAGCGTTTTGAAGGCGAGCGCGAGCTTCCCGATGGGCAGCGCTTCTACGCCAGCATTGAGTACACGCCATTCGTACACGATGAGCAGGTTCTCGGGGTGATCGTGCAAATGGTCGACATCACCGATCGCAAGGCCTCAGAAGACCGCGTGACCCTGGCCAACACTCAGCTGGCCGAAGCGCTCAACCAGGCCAGAGCGCTCTACAACCAGGCACCTTGTGGGTACCACTCGCTCGATCTGCACGGCACGTTCGTGTCAATCAACGACACCGAACTTGAGTGGCTGGGCTATCGGCGAGAGGAAATGGTGGGGCGCAAGAACTTTCGGGACGTGATCCCGGCTTCACAGATTCCACTGCTGGAAGCTCGCATGCAACGCTTGCTGCTCGATGACGCCCTCGAAGGCGTTGAATACGAGTTGCGCCGGCGCGATGGCAGTACTTTTTACGCGCTGCTCTCGTCAACACCGGTGAGAGATGCCAAGGGCCAGTTCCTGCGCTCGAACACCACGGTAGTCGACATTTCGCGCCGCAAGGCAGCGGAGGTCGCCTTGCGCGAGAGCCAACGATTTCTGCAGAACATCACCGATCACGTCCCGGGGCTTATTGCCTACGTGGACCACCAACTTGTGGTGCGATTCGCCAATGCAGAGCACCTTCGGGTGTTTGCCAAGGACCCGCGTGAAATCGTCGGGCGGTCAATGGCGTCGGTGATGTCGCCCCAGGTTTGGCCAGAGGTAGAACCGCTGATACGCGCTGCATTGCAGGGCCAGGCGCAGCACCACGAGACATGGATGTTGGCGGCCAATGGCTTGCCCCTGTACATGAGCGCAAGTTTCCTGCCAGACATCAGCGAGGGGCAAGTCAGGGGCATTTTTGTGCAGCTCATTGACATCACCGAGCGCAAACGAGTGGAGGAGCGCGTGCTGCACCTCAACGACGAGTTGGAGGTGCGCATTCGCGAGCGCTCGGCAGAGCTCATCGAAAGTGAGCAGCGCTTCCGCCTGATGGTGGACAACCTGCGCGACTACTGCATCTATTTCATGGACGCCGCCGGCGTCATCACCGACTGGACGGACAGCGCGCAACGCATGGACGGCTACCCCCCGGCCCAGATGCAAGGCAAGCACTTCGGTGTGCTGTTCAACGGCACCGACCCGCAGGCTGGTCAGACAGAAGCCAACAAGGTGCTGCGCCTGGCCGCTTCACGCGGGCAGCATGACGGGCAAACCTGGCACACGCGCAAAGACGGCACCCGTTACTGGGCGCACTCGGTGCTGATCGCCTTGCGCGACAACGGAGGCGAACTGCGGGGCTTCGCCAAGATCAACCGCGACATGACCGACGCCAAGCGGCTAAACGACCTGCTGCGCAACATCAACGACGAGTTAGAGCAGCGGGTGGTGGAGCGGACCGAACAACTGGTGGCGGCCAACCGAGATTTGGAGTCGTTTTCGTATTCGGTCTCCCATGACTTGCGCTCACCTCTGCGCCATATCGCCAGCTTCGTGACACTGCTCGAGGAACACCTTGGTGAGCAGGTGGATGAGGTGAGTGCGCGCTACCTGGGGACGATCTCAAACTCAGCCCGCCACATGAGCCAGCTTATCGATGGGCTGCTTGCATTCTCGCGGTTGGGTCGAGCTGCCATCAACCTTGCACCAGTGGATTTGACGCTGCTGGTTAACACGGCGGTGTCACAAATCGAGCACGAGACCACTGGCCGTGCAGTGGAGTGGACCATTGCCTCTGATCTGCCGGTGGTGCACGCTGACGCGCTGCTGCTGCGTGAGGTCTGGGCCAACTTGCTGGGCAATGCGGTCAAATACACACGCCCTCGCGATCTAGCCAAGATTGAAATCACTTGGCAGATGGACCCTGTGTTGGGCTATGTGTTCTCCGTTCGTGACAATGGCGTAGGTTTTGATACAAAATATTCCCAGAAACTCTTTGGGGTATTTCAGCGCCTGCATCGGGCCACCGAATTTGAGGGAACGGGCATTGGTTTGGCGCTCACCCGCCGAATTGTCGAGAGACACGGCGGGAGCATCTGGGCGGAAAGCCAGCCAGGCCGAGGCAGTGTTTTCCACTTCTCGCTTCCGTTTGATGGCCCTCGCGAAGCAGAAACGCCCAACGATCATCCCCCCGTGTCATTGGAACCATGAGCAAGAACGCAGACGTCATCCTCTTGGTTGAAGACAACGCCGCCGATGCCGAGTTGACGACCATGGTGCTGGCCCGGTATGGCTTCCAACACTTGGTCACGCACGTATCCGATGGCCAACAAGCCATGGACTACCTCTACAGGCGAAACGAGTTTGCGGACCGCACCGGCGCCTTGCCTGCACTCATTCTTCTTGACCTGAAAATGCCTTTGCTGGATGGCATCGGTGTGCTGGAGCAGGTCAAAGGCTCCGAGCTATTGCACAACATTCCAGTGGTGGTTCTGACTTCATCCACTGAGCCCAGCGATCTGCTAAAGGCCTACAACGCCGGGACGAACGCCTACATCGCCAAGCCAACAGATTTCTCCCAGTTTCTGGCATCGATGAAACACGTTTGCGAATTCTGGCTGAAGATCAACCAAACGGCGCCACAACCTTCGATCGCCTCAGCGCGCAGTACGGGTTTCGGCGACCTGCTTTGATTCGCGCGCGATGTATCGCACGCAATAGCAGTCGACTGCCAGACCGATCTGGCGTCACCCCTTAAGCAATACCCGTTTTGGCTCAGTAAATGTCTGAATCGGCCCACTCGGAAGATGGGCTGTTACTGTCGTTGCGGGGCGTGACGTTGAGATTGAGCACAAACACGACCTCGCCACCGAAACGTCCCACGCCCAGACTTTTCATGAGTTGCTGCTCTTGCTCGGGGCGCTCCATGCGCAGAAAGCAAATGGCCTGTTTGGTGCCTTCGTGCATGGCCGTGAGGATGTCCAGCCGCGTGATGCGACCGAACTCGCTGCACAGCTGGTGCAGCGCAGACTTCAGGCTGGATACATCGCTGTGTTGCTTCAGGGCTGCCAATGCGCTCATGGACATCTCCGACTCAGGTCAGGCACCCGGCGGTGGTGAAATTTGTTAATGGCCTGCGTACTTCAGGGGTACAAAAGCAGAGCGACAATGGTAGTCGAGTTGCAACAGGTTCCAACACACTTGTTACAAATATCCGTGGCGCAACCGAGTTGCGTGAAACTGTTCACGCGAGACCTCGCGGCGCCAAGTGCGCATGATCAAGCGCACCTCCAAGGGGTGGCTATGCTTGACCCGGTCACAAACTGAGTCTTCCTGCTTATGTCTTCCCCCCCAAACAAGCCGGATCCCGATCAGGGGCTGTCCCCATTGAAGCCCCTGGTGGCAGTGGCGTGCCGCCTCCTTGGTTGCGAAGCCGCTGTGATCAGCCTGCCAGAGGCAGGAGGAGCGATGTGGTGGCATGGCACCGATCAAGCGGGGGCAGAGGCGGCCATTACGCAAGCGGCAATTGCGCCTGGCACACCCCAGAGGGAGAGCGATCAACAAATCCGCTGGCCTCAATTGATTCGCCTGAGCCTTGCAGGGGACGGCGAGTCGACTGACAGCGAGCCGGCCTTGTTGGTCTGCGGCCGCCCAAGCCAGGGCGGCACGGAGTCACTGGCACAACTTCAGGCGATGGGGCAACAGACCTGGGCCTTGATAAAGCGCAGCCAGGAAGCGATGCGCCAGCAGGCCAATCTGCTGCGTGACACGCGCAGCCGCCAGGACCTGACCGAGCACACGGGGGGTGTGGGCAGCTGGTCGCTCTGGACAGACTCCGCGGCACTTGAGCACTCCAGCGAGTTCGCCACCATCCTGGGGCTGCGCGACGGCCAGGCCCTGCCGGACCGCAATGCCTTGATTGAGCGCTACAGCCCCGATTGGCGGGCGGGCATTCGGCAGTGGCTCGATCGCTGCGCGCTCTCGGGCGAAGGCTTCGACGAAGAGATGCAGATTCTGGTGGAGGGCGGGCACCACAAATGGGTTCGCACCGTGGGCACGGCAGTGCGCGACGAGCACGGGCGGGTGGTGCGCATCCAAGGGGCGGTGCAAGACATCGCCGCGCAGAAACAGGCCCAGCAAGACACCTTGCGCCTGGCCATGCGGCTGACGACCACCCTGGCCAGCATCACCGAAGCCTTCGTGACGCTCGATCGCCAGTGCTGCTTCACCTACCTGAACCAGGAGAGCGAGCGGCTGCTGCAGAAGACCACGGGTGAACTGCTGGGGCTGGAGGTGTGGCACGACTTCAACCCGGCGCTGGCGCAGCGCATGCGCAGCAGCCTGCAGCGGGCACTGGAGTCAAACCGCCGGGTGGAATTCGAGGATTTCTTCCCGCTGCTGGGCAAGTGGCTGGAGGTGCGGGCCTACCCGTTCACCGAGGGCCTGGCGGTTTACTTCCGGGACGTGACCGAGCGCCGCCGATCACAGGAGCAGCTGATGCTGCTGGAGACCAGCGTCTCTCGACTCAACGACATCGTGCTCATTGCCGAAACCGGCGCCAGCCACCAGCAGGAGCCGCGCATCGTGTTCGTCAACGATGCCTTCGAGCAGCACACCGGCTACGCCAGCAGCGATGTGCTGGACCAGTCACCGCGCATGCTGCTGGAGCTGGGGCCCACCGTCACCAAGCTGCAGGAACTGGCGCGCGGGCTGCAACAGACCCAGAAGGCGCGCACCGAGTTGATGATCAAGCGCAAGAACGGCGCGCTGTTCTGGGTGGAACTGGAAGTGGTGTCGGTGCAGGCCAATGCCGATGAGGTGACGCACTGGGTGGCGGTGGGCCGCGACATCACCCAGCGCAAGACCGCCGAAGACATGATTCGCCACCTGGCGTTCTACGATGCGCTCACCGACCTGCCCAACCGCCAACTGCTGCTGGACCGGCTGCAGCAGGCGCTGGCCTCCAGTGCCCGCACGGGCGTCTATGGTGCGCTGATGTTCATTGACCTGGACAACTTCAAGGTGCTCAACGACACACTGGGGCACCACATTGGCGATCAGTTGCTGCAGCGCGTGGCACACCGCCTGATCAACAGCGTGCGCAAGACCGACACGGTGGCGCGCCTGGGTGGCGACGAGTTCGTGGTGATGGTGGACGACCTGAGCACCGACACGGAAACCGCCGCCTACAAGGCGCGCCGACTGGCCGAAAAGGTGCTCAATGCGCTGCGCGAACCCTTCCAACTGACGGGACACCAGCATTTCGCCACCCCCAGCATCGGTGTGACGCCATTCAATGGCGAACAAAGCGACGTGGCCGAACTGCTCAAACAAGCCGACCTGGCGATGTTCCAGGCCAAGTCAATGGGTCGGAACCAGTTGTGCTTCTTTGACCCGGACATGCAGGCCAGCATGAGCCACCACGCCACCATTCGCTCAGACCTGCGCGTGGCCTTGCGTGAGCAGCAATTCACCCTGCACTTCCAACCCCAGGTGGACCGGCTGGGCGTGATCACCGGGGTGGAGGCGCTGGTGCGCTGGCAGCACCCGCAGCGCGGCCTGATGCAACCGGCCGAGTTCATTCCGGTGGCCGAAGACACGGGCCTGATCTTGCCGCTGGGCCAGTGGGTGCTGGAGCAGGCCTGTGAACAACTATCGCGCTGGGCCCTTCGCCCTGAGACGGGCAACCTGAGCATCGCGGTGAACGTGAGCGTGCGCCAGTTCCGCCACCCCGACTTCGTGGACTCGGTGATGGCCGCCATCTCGCGCACCGGCATCCGGCCGCACCGGCTGAAGCTGGAACTCACCGAAAGCCTGCTGGCGGACCGCATGGAGATCACCATCGAGAAGATGGGCATGCTAAAAGGTCTGGGCGTCACGCTGTCGCTGGACGACTTCGGCGTGGGTTATTCGTCGCTCTCGTGCCTCAAGCGCCTGCCGCTGGACCAGCTCAAGATCGACAAGGGCTTCGTGGCCGATGTGCTGACCGACCCCAACGACGCGGCCATCTCAAGGGCCATCATCACGCTGGCCCAGAGCCTGAGCCTGCAGGTGGTGGCCGAGGGCGTGGAGACGGTGGAGCAGCGCGACTTTCTGGCCTACCAGGGCTGCGACCAGTTCCAGGGCCACCTGTTCTCACGCCCGCTGCCCATCGAGGCGCTCGAATCCCTGCTCACGCAACCGGGTTCGAGCCTTCTGGTGCTGGGCTGAGGCCTGGCGGGCGCGCCACCAGCAGCTCCACGTTGCCGCCAGCGGCGGCCGTGTTCACGCTGACCGCCTGCTCGGCACAGAAGCGCGAGAGATACAAAGGTCCACCGGCCTTGGGCCCGGTGCCGCTGAGCCCCTCGCCACCAAAGGGCTGCATGCCCACCACCGCCCCCACCATGTTGCGGTTCACGTAGACATTGCCCACGCGGGCCAGTCGGGCCAAAGACTCGGCCCGGCCATCGATGCGCGAGTGAATGCCCAAGGTCAGGCCGTAGCCGAGGGCGTTGATAGCCTGCACCAGCTCGGCGGGGTCGCTACGCCAGCGCAGCACCTGCAACACCGGACCGAAAATCTCCTCGCGCACCTCGCTCACGCGGGCCACCTCCAGCACCTGCGGCGCGAGCCAGGGCGCTGGCACATCGCTGTGCACCAGCCAGGCCTTGGTGGCCCGCTGACGCAAGGCCTGTAGCTGGCGTTGCACGCCTTCGTGCGCCGCCATGTCGATCAGAGGACCGACGTCGGTCGAGAAATCGGCTGGGTCGCCCAGGCGCAGTGTTCGGGCAGCGCCCACCACCATCTCGATCACCGCATCGGCCACGGCCTCGTGCACGCACAGCAGTCGCAGGCACGAGCAGCGCTGCCCGGCGCTGCGAAAGGCGCTTTGCACCACCGCATCGGCTACCTGCTCAGGAAGGGCCGTGCTGTCCACCACCATGGCGTTCACGCCACCGGTCTCGGCAATCAACGCCGTGATGGGCCCGGGCTGCTGCGCCAGCGTCTGCTGAATGGCCTTGGCCACTGTGGTGGAGCCGGTAAAAGCCACGCCCGCCACACCGGCCTGGGCCACCAGCGCGGCCCCGACCGATTCGCCCGGGCCGCACAGGCACTGCAGCACGGCCTCGGGCACACCCGCCTCGTGCAAGAGGCGAACGGCCGCCAGGGCCACGGCCGGTGTCTGTTCGGCGGGCTTGGCCAGCACCGCGTTGCCGGTGACCAGGGCCGCCGCCACCTGCCCCACGAAGATGGCCAGGGGGAAGTTCCAGGGGCTGATGCAGACCCACACGCCGTGCCCCCGCAAGCGCCAGGTGTTGCGCTCGCCCGCCACGCCCGGCAGGGCCTGGGGCGCCATCACGCGCTCGGCCTCGGCGGCGTAATAGCGCAGAAAGTCGATCGCCTCGCGCACCTCGGCCACCGCATCGGGCCATGTCTTGCGGCCTTCGCGCACCACAAGCGCGCACCAATCGGGCAGATCGGCCTGCAGGGCATCGGCCGCATGGCGCAGGCAGGCCGCGCGCTGGGCCACGGGCCTGGCCTCCCATTCGACAAAGGCCTTGGACGCCCGCTCCAGGGCCTGGGGAATCTGCGCCACCGTTGCCTCGTGCACAGAGGGCAGCAGCGTGTGCGACCAGGCCTGACTCAGTTCGCGGCGGTGCCCGGCCACGGCCAGGTCAAGGCCCTGGCTGTTGCGTCGCTGCGGGCCAGCCACGTCACGCGGCAAGGGGAAGGGGCTGGCCTCTGCGCGGGCCCAGGGCGAGGCCAGCAGCACGTCTTCGCTGACGCGCGCATTGGCCAGCTGGTGCACAAAGGACGTGTTGGCGCCGTTCTCCAATAGGCGCCGCACCAGGTAGGCCAGCAAATCGCTGGCCTGTCCCACCGGCGCGTACACGCGGCAAGGCAACGGGTGCTGCCGCATGACCTCACGGTAGAGGGCCTCGCCCATGCCATGCAGTCGCTGGAACTCAAAGCCGGTGGTGCGGCCCTTGGCCAACTGCAGGACAGCGGCCACGGTGGCGGCGTTGTGGGTGGCGAACTGCGGATAGACCCCATCGCCGCCGGCCAACAAGGCCTGGGCGCAGGCAAGGTAGCTCAGGTCGGTGTGCGCCTTGTCGGTGAACACGGGGTAGGCCCGCAGGCCCAACTGTTGGGCTCGCTGAATTTCGCCGTCCCAGTAAGCGCCCTTCACCAAACGACATTGCATGCGCAGGCCCAAGGCCTGGGCCCGCGTGAGCAGGTGCGAGACCACCGCCAGGGCGCGCGTCTGGTAGGCCTGCACCACCAGACCCAGCCCGCCCCATTGCGGCTGCTTCGCGGCCACGCGTTGGGCGAGTTCGTCGAACACCGCCAGCGACAACTCCAGCCGATCGGCTTCCTCCGCGTCGATGGTCAGGCCGATGTCGGCCGCGGCGGCCTGTTCGCACAAGGCCCATACGCGCGGCACCAGCTCGGCCATCACCCGTTCGCGTTGCAGGGGGTCGTAGCGAGGGTGCAGGGCGCTGAGCTTGATGGACACGCCATCACGACCTTGAAGCGAATCGCCCGCGCGTGCCTCGCGGGCCAGCACCTCAATGGCCTGGCGGTAATGCGCCAGGTGCCGCTGGGCATCGGCCTCGGTGCGCGCGCCTTCGCCGAGCCTGTCGAAGCTGAAGCGCCAGGCCGGCCCACGTTCCCGTGCCCGCCTGGCTCGGGCGACAGCGTCTGCCATGGTCTCGGCCAGGACGAACTGGCGCCCGAACAGGCGCACGGCGCGACGGGCCAGCACCACCAGCGCCCGCGAGCGCCAGGCGGCCAGCCCTTCTGGCCATCGCCCACTGGGCGGGGCAGCGCCTTGGCCCGCTGCCCGCAGCAAGGCCGCCGTCGCCCCCTCCACGCCACCCTGTTGCGCCCAGTCGGCCCGCCCCAGGTGATCGGCCACCAAGGCCGCCGCGGTGGGCGCATCGGGCACGCGCAACAAGGCCTCGGCCAGGCGCATCAGGGCCAGGCCTTCGGTACTGCCCAAGGGGAAGGCCTGAAGCAGGCGATCCAGCGCCCAGGGCGCCTGAGGTGCTGCCCGCACCGCCTGCACCCAGGGCGACGCCACGCGGCGAACCGCCGACCAATCAAGCCCGTCGCCCAAGGCGCGCTGCGCCTCGGCCAAGGCGTCGGACTCGGATCGGTCGGGAGGTGGCAAGACATCGCGGTCGATTCCCATGGTGGCCCCCGCTTTCGGTTGGCATGAGCTGGCGCCATCTTGAACCAAGACCGACGGAATTGCCCACCATGAAATGGCCCAATACCCCGTCGGGATGGGGCCTGGCCGCCATGCGCGGCACCCACCGTCTCAGGCGGCCGCCACCTTGCGTTCGCGATGCCCGAACACCGCCCGGCCCACCCGAACCATGGTGGAGCCCGCCGCCACGGCGGCCTCCAGGTCGTCGCTCATGCCCAGGGAGAGGGTGTCGAGGTCCAGACCATGGGCCCGCAGTTCGTCAAACAACGCCTTGGCGCGCAGGAACAAGGCGCGCTGGGTCTCAAAGTCGGGCGCCGGCTCGGGAATGGCCATCAGCCCGCGCAGGCGCAAGCGGGGCAAGGCCGCCATCGCCTGGGCCAGTTCGAGCGCGTCGCCGGCGGCCACGCCTGATTTGTTGGCGCCACCGTCCACGTTCACCTGAATACACACCTGCAGCGGCGGCAGCTGCGCTGGGCGCTGCTCGTTCAAGCGCTGCGCGATCTTGAGCCGATCGATCGACTGCACCCAATCAAAATGCTCGGCAACCAATCGCGTCTTATTGCTTTGCAAAGGGCCGATGCAGTGCCACACGATGTGCGGGCAGGCACCCAAGGCGCGCACCTGCTCGACCTTCTCGACGCCCTCCTGCACGTAGTTTTCCCCGAAAGCTTGCTGACCGGCGGCGTAGGCCTGACGGACGGCATCGGCCTCGAAGGTCTTGGAAACCGCCAGCAAAGTAACCTCATTGACGGACCGCCCAGCAGCATTGCAAGCCTGTTGCAGGCGCGCCCTGACGCGGTGGAGGTTGTCTTCAATCGTCGTCATAATCGTTTTCAGTACCCAACAGCAAGGACCGCCCCGGGATGGACATCACCCAATTGCTGGCCTTCAGCGTCAAGAACAAGGCATCGGATCTCCACCTCTCGGCGGGGCTGCCGCCCATGATACGGGTGCATGGTGATGTGAGGCGGATCAACACGCCGCCCCTGGACCACAAGGCGGTGCACGCCATGGTCTACGACATCATGAACGACAGCCAGCGCAAGCACTACGAGGAATTCCTCGAAGTGGACTTCTCGTTCGAGATCGAGGGCCTGGCACGTTTTCGCGTGAACGCCTTCAACCACAACCGGGGCGCCGGCGCGGTGTTCCGCACGATTCCCAGCAAGATCCTGACGCTGGAGCAGCTCAACGCCCCCAAGATTTTTGCCGACCTGGCGCTGCGCCCGCGCGGCCTGGTGCTGGTGACCGGCCCCACCGGCTCGGGCAAGTCGACCACGCTGGCGGCCATGATCAACCACCTCAACGAGACCGAGTACGGCCACATCCTCACGGTGGAAGACCCGGTGGAATTCGTGCACGAGTCGAAGAAGTGCCTGGTGAACCAGCGCGAGGTGGGGCCTCACACCCTGAGCTTCAACAACGCGCTGCGCTCGGCCCTGCGCGAAGACCCGGACGCGATCCTCGTGGGCGAGATGCGCGACCTGGAGACCATTCGCCTGGCCATGACGGCCGCCGAGACCGGCCACCTGGTGTTCGGCACGCTGCACACCAGCAGCGCCGCCAAGACCATTGACCGCATCATCGACGTGTTCCCGGCCGAAGAAAAAGACATGGTGCGTGCCATGCTGTCGGAGTCGCTGGTGGCGGTGATCTCGCAGACGCTGTGCAAGCTCAAAGATGGCTCGGGCCGCGTGGCTGCGCACGAGATCATGCTGGGCACCAGCGCCATTCGCAACCTCATTCGCGAGGCGAAAGTGGCGCAGATGTACTCGGCCATTCAGACCGGCAACAACGTGGGCATGCAGACCCTCGACCAGAACCTCACCGACCTCGTGCGGCGCCACATCATCAGTCCCGCCGAGGCACGCAGCAAAGCGAAGATCCCCGAGAATTTCCCGGGTTGATCAGGGAGACCCCACACATGGAACGCGATCAAGCGTCGAAATTCATCAATGACCTGCTTCGGTTGATGCTCAGCCGCAGCGGCAGCGACCTGTTCATCACCGCCGAGTTTCCGCCGGCGATCAAGGTGGACGGCTCGGTGGTGAAGGTGTCGCCGCAACCGCTGTCGGGTGCCCACACCCTGGCGCTGGCGCGCGCCATCATGAACGACAAGCAGGCCGCCGAGTTCGAGCGCACCAAGGAGTGCAACTTCGCGATCTCGCCACCGGGGGTTGGGCGCTTTCGCGTGAGCGCCTTCATCCAGCAAGGCAAGGTGGGCATGGTGCTGCGCACGATTCCGGCCACCTTGCCCACGATCGACCAACTCGGTCTGCCCCAGGTGCTCAAGGACGTGGTGATGAGCAAGCGTGGCCTGTGCATCCTGGTGGGCGCCACCGGGTCGGGCAAGTCCACCTCGCTGGCGGCCATGGTGGACTGGCGAAACGAGCACAGCCACGGCCACATCATCACCATCGAAGACCCGGTGGAGTTCGTGCACCCGCACAAGAACTGCGTGGTCACGCAACGCGAGGTGGGCCTGGACACCGACAGCTGGGAAGCGGCCCTGAAAAACACGCTGCGCCAGGCGCCAGACGTGATCCTGATGGGCGAGATCCGCGACCGCGAAACCATGGAGCACGCCATCCAGTTCGCGGAAACGGGCCACCTCTGTCTGGCGACGCTGCACGCCAACAGCGCCAACCAGGCGTTGGACCGGGTGATCAACTTCTTCCCGGAAGACCGCCGTGCCCAACTGTTGATGGACCTGTCGCTGAACCTGCGCGCCCTCATCTCCCAGCGCCTCGTGCCGCGCCAGGACAACAAGGGCCGCTTCGCGGCGGTGGAGATCATGCTCAACTCCCCGCTGATCGCCGACCTGATCTTCAAGGGCGAAGTGGCCGAGATCAAGGAGATCATGAAGAAGAGCACCAACATCGGCATGCAGACCTTCGACCAGGCGCTCTTCAATGCCTTCGAGGCCAACCTCATCACGCTGGAAGACGCGCTGCGCAACGCCGACTCCATCAATGACCTGCGCCTGCAGGTCAAGCTCAACAGCCAGCGCGCCAAATCCCTGGACTTGGCCGCGGGCACCGAGCACCTCTCCATCATTTGATCTACAGTCGTCGATCCCCCAACTCCAACAACCAGAGACAAGGTTTGACGATGAGCATCGCCGAGCGCAGCTACGACACCGTTCCCCCGCAATCTGTGGCCTTTCTGGGCCTGGGCGTCATGGGCTACCCCATGGCCGGCCACCTGGCCCGCGCCGGGCACCAGATCACGGTCTACAACCGCACCTTCGCCAAGGCCCAGGCCTGGGCCAAGGAATTCGGTGGCACGGCCAAGGCCACGCCGCGCGAGGCGGCCCAGGGCGCCAGCATCGTGTTCGCCTGCGTAGGCAATGACGATGACCTGCGCTCGATCACCCTGGGCGCCGATGGCGCCCTGGCGGGCATGCAACCCGGCGCCATCTTCGTGGACCACACCACCGCCTCGGCCGACGTGGCGCGCGAGCTGTACGGCGCGGCGCGCAACCTGGGCCTGGCCTTTGTGGACGCGCCGGTCTCGGGCGGCCAGGCAGGCGCCCAGAACGGCGCGCTCACCGTGATGTGCGGTGGCGACCAGGCCGCCTTCGATGCGGTCAAGCCGGTGGCCATGGCCTTCTCTCGCGCCTTCACCCTGATGGGGGGCAGCGGCGCCGGCCAGCTCACCAAGATGGTCAATCAGATCTGCATTGCCGGTCTGGTGCAGGGCCTGTCGGAAGCCATCGCCTTCGGCCAGAAGGCTGGCCTGAACATGGAACAGGTGCTCGACGTGATCGGCAAAGGCGCGGCGCAAAGCTGGCAAATGGACAACCGCGGCAAGACCATGGTGGCCGACAAGTTTGACTTCGGCTTCGCCGTGGACTGGATGCGCAAAGACCTGGGCCTGGTGCTGGACGAGGCCAAGCGCAACGGCGCGCGCCTGCCAGTCACGGCCCTGGTGGACCAGTTCTACGCCGACGTGCAAGCCATGGGCGGCAACCGGCTGGACACCTCCAGCCTGATCAAGCGCCTGCGCTGATTCGCGTGCGGCAAGCCAAACGAAAAGGGGCCGGTGGCCCCCTTTTTATTGGTCGCGCGTGGCGGTAATCAGTTGTTGCCGCCCTCGGCCTTGCGCTTGGCGGCGTCTTCCTCGGCCTTCACGGGCGAGGCCAGCTTGGCCAGCTCTTCCTCGGTGATGATCTCGAACACGCGCACCACGCGGGTCACGCCCGAAATGTTGCGGGCGATGTCGGTGGCGCGGTTGGCTTCGCGCTGGGTCACGCGGCCCATGAGGTACACGGTGCCGCGGGTGGTGACCACCTTGAAGGCGCTGGCCGACAGGTCCTTGGCGTCCACCATGCCGGCCTTCACCTGGCCGGTGATGATGGCGTCGTTCGAGCGCTGGCCCAGGCTGGGCGAGTTGACCACCCCGATCTCGTTCACGATGCTGCGCACGTTGTCCACGCCGGCCACCACGCGCTCGGCCTCGGCCTTGACGTTGGCGTTGGCTGCCTCGCCAGTGAGCAAAACCTGGCGGTTGTAGCTGGTGACCGCGATGTTGGCGCGTTCACCGAACTGCTCACGCAGGCGATTGGCGGCGCGCAGCTCGATGCCTTGGTCGTCAAGCTGGGCACCTGAGGTGCGGCGGTCCACCGCCACCAGAGCGGTGCCCACGGCGGCGCCACCCACCACCAAGGGCGCACAAGCCGGCAACAGAACGCCCAGCGCCACGGCGGTGGACAGAGTGGCCAAGGTTCGACGGGTCATCGGTTTCATGAAAGGCTCTCCGGTTCGGTAAAGGGTTCGTCGGGCAGGCCCAGCAGTTGCACGTCAACGCCATCGCACAAGGCATTGAGCACCAGCTGGTGCACCTCGTGCACGCGGGCTGGGTGTTCACTGGGCACACAGATGTGAACGTCGGTGTCGCGCAGGGCCGGGGCCAGCACGCCGCCACGCCCCCCGGTCAGGGCCACCACCACCATGTCGCGCTCGTGCGCGGCCTCCACGGCGGCCAGCAGGTTGGCCCCCTGGCCGTTGTACGAGGCCACCACCAGCACATCGCCCGCCTGGCCCAGCGCACGCACTTGGCGCGAGAAGATGGAACGGGCGTCGAAGTCGGTGGAAATGGCGGTGACCAAGGTGGCGTCGGCCGAGAGGGCCAGGGCGGCCAACTCGGGACGCTCGCGCTCGAAGCGGCCCACAAAGGCGGCGGCGAACAACTGGGCGGCGGCCGACGAGGCGCCATTGCCGCAAGCCAATACCTTGCCCCCACCGGTCACGCAGGCCAGGACGGCGCCGGTGGCGGCCTCCACGGCGGGTGCCAGCACTTGCGCGCACTGGTACTTGAGGTCGGCACTGTCGATGAACTGTTGCTGGATGCGTTGCAAAAGCATGGGCGCGATGATAGCGGCGGGGGGTGTATCAAAAGGCGACGGTCGCATCAAAAGCCGCGCGCAGCCACTCGATGCGAGCCCCTTCGATGAGCACGGCATCGAAGCGGCATGGCGGTTGTGACCCCAGGCGCAGCAAAAAGTGCCGCGCCGCCAGCACGATGCGCTGTTGTTTGCGCGGCGTGATGCTGGCGCTGGCGCCGCCGCGCGAGGCGTCGGCCCGCTGGCGCACCTCGACGAACACCAGCGTGCCGTCGGGCTCCCGCATAATCAGGTCGACCTCGCCCCCACCGCGCCCTGGCGTGCGGAAGTTGCGTTGCACCAGGCGCAGGCCGTGGCCCTGCAGGTGCGCCAGGGCCCTGTCCTCGGCGGCGTCTCCCCGGGCCTTGGTCGTCAGTCCCGCCCATTTGTCCAAGAGCTTCACGTGTCCACCCCCTCCCCTTCTTTGTCGAGCACCGCCGCCGAGGCGGCCGGGCGCCAGGATTATCCGCAGGGCACCCTGTACATGGTGGCCACCCCTATCGGCAACCTGGCCGACATCGGTCTGCGCGCCCTGCACGTGCTGGGCCTGGTCGACACGGTGGCCTGCGAGGACACGCGCCACACCGCCAGCCTGCTCACCAGCTACGGCCTGCACAAGCCGCTGCTGGCGGTACACGAGCACAACGAGGCCGAGGCCGCGCAGGCGGTGGTGCAGCGCCTGCGCGACGGCCAGCGCGTGGCCTATGTGAGCGATGCCGGCACGCCCGGCGTGAGCGACCCCGGCGCGCGCCTGGTGGACGCGGTGACGGCGGCGGGTCTGCGTTGCGTGCCGGTGCCCGGGCCCAGCAGCGTCACGGCGCTGCTCAGCGTGGCCGGTCACACGGGCTGGGACGGGCGTTTTGTGTTCATGGGCTTTCTCTCGCCCAAGGCCAGCGAGCGCCAGCGCGAGGTGCAGGCCATCGCGGCCGATGCCCGCGCCTGCGTGCTGCTGGAAGCACCGCACCGCATTGAGGCCCTGGCGCGCGACCTGGCGACACTGGGCGAGCGGCCAGTGACGGTGGGCCGCGAACTGACCAAACAGTTTGAAGAGGTGGCGCGGGTGAGCGCTGGTGAGCTGCCCGGCTGGCTGGGCACCAACGCCAACCGCACGCGCGGCGAGTTCGTGCTGGTGGTGCACCCGCAGGCACAGGCCGCCAGTGCCGAGGGCGAACTGGATGCCGCCACCTTGCGCGCGCTCGACCTGTTGTTGGCCGAGCTGCCGCTCAAATCGGCGGTGAAGCTGTGCGCCGAACTCACAGGGGCACCGCGAAATGCGGTGTACCAGGCCGCGCTGGCGCGCCGCGGCCACGACTGACACCAGCGTTCAGCGATCCAGCCGGGTGATGGGGCCACCCTGGGCAGTGGGCTGCGCCGGGGCCTGGCCCTCGCGCACCTCGGTGGCCTGCACGTCCACCACATCGCCACCGGCCGCACCTCGGAAGACACCGCTGGCGTAACGCTGCTGGGCCTGGCGAAACTGCTGGAACATCACCACCGGCGCGGGTTTGCGGCCGGTGATGAGCGACCACAACGACATGGCCAGCACCACCACCAAAGAGGCCACGAGCAGGCTGAGCAGGAAGATGGTCGCGGCCACGCCAAGCAGCACGCGCAACAGGCCACGCGCGAGGCGGCCCAGGAAATCGCTGGAAGAATTCATGTGGTTCAGAGCCCAGGGGGCCAGGAGAGTTCCGGGCCTGCGCTGGGCACGATCGGGCGCGACCACGGGCAGGAACAGGCCGATACAGATGGAGGCGCGGCCTGCGTTTGCAAGGGACTAGCCCATTGAGCCGACGCGAGGCGCTGCTATCCTCAACCGCACCCTGCCCGACCGACACAGCCCCCGAACCATGAAAACCTTGACCCGATATTTCCTGCGCGGCCTCATCACGTTCTTGCCGGTGGCGCTCACGATTTACGTGCTGTACCTGTTCGTGGTGTGGACCGAGAACCTGGCCATGCGCGCGGTGGGGCCGCTGGTGGGCGACTTCTACCTGCCGGGCCTGGGCATCGTGCTGGGCGCGGCGGCCATTTTCGGGCTGGGGGTGCTGGTGTCGCTGCCGGTGGTGGCGCGGCTGCTGTCGGTGTTTGAGTTGCCCTTCACCAACCTGCCGGTGGTGAAGAGCATCTACTCGTCGCTCAAGAACTTTGCCGATTACTTCGCCCCGCACGAGCAAGACGCGCAACAGGTGGTGCTGCTGAAGATGCCGGGCAACGAGCTGTCCATCGTGGGGCTGGTGACGCGCCAGTCGTTCAAGGGGCTGCCAGGCGCGCTGGGCGAGCTGGACCAGGTGGCCGTGTACCTGCCCATGGGTTACATGATCGGCGGCTACACCGTGTTCGTGCCGCGCAGTTGGACCATGCCCATCGAGATGTCGGTGGAAGAGGCCATGCGCTCGTCGCTGATCGCCTGGATGGCCTCGTCGAACCGCAGCGGGGGCTGACGTGAGCATCCGCCACCTCGACGCCTTGCTCAGTCCGGCCTCGGTGGCGCTGATCGGCGCGTCGGTGAGGCCCGGCAGCGTGGGCGCCACGGTGTGGCGCAACCTGCGCGCTGGTGGCTTTGGCGGCCGGCTCTATGCCGTCAACGCCCGGCACCAATCCCTAGATGGCGAGCCGTTGTTTGCCTGCGTGGCCGACCTGCCCGAGGCGCCCGAGCTGGCGGTGGTGTGCACCCCGCCGGCCACTGTGCCGGGGTTGATCGCCGAACTGGGCGCGCGCGGCACACGGGCGGCGGTGGTCATCACCGCCGGCCTGAGCGCCGAGCAGAAGCAAGCCATGCTGGACGCGGCGCGGGTGCACACGCTGCGCATCCTGGGGCCCAACGGCATCGGGCTTTTGTCACCGCACGTGGGGCTGAACGCCAGCTTCGCGCCTTGCGGCGCGGCCAAGGGCTCGCTGGCCTTTGTGTCGCAGTCGGGCGCGCTGGTCACGGCCATGCTGGACTGGGCGGGCTCGCGCGGCATCGGCTTTTCGCACTTTGTCTCGCTGGGCGACAGCGCCGACGTGGACTTTGCCGACCTGCTGGACTACCTGGGCAGCGACGGCCGCACCCGTGCCATCCTGCTCTACGCCGAGAGCGTGCGGGGGGCGCGCAAGTTTCTGTCGGCCGCGCGCGCGGCGGCGCGCAACAAGCCGGTGATCGTGGTGAAGGCCGGGCGCTCCAGCGCCGGGCAGCAGGCCGCGGCCTCGCACACGGGGGCGCTGGCCGGGTCGGACGCGGTGTTTGACGCCGCCGTGGCCCGCGCGGGCCTGCTGCGCGTGGACACGCTGCAAGACCTGTTTCTGGCCGCCGAGACGCTGGCGCGCTGGCGCGACCAGGGCATCGAGCACCTGAGCATCCTCACCAACGGCGGTGGCGCGGGGGTGCTGGCCGCCGACGCCGCCGCGCAAGCCGGCGTGCCGCTGAGTGGCTTGTCGCCCGAGCGGATCGCCCAGCTCGACGCCGTGCTGCCGGCCAACTGGTCGCGGGGCAACCCGGTGGACATCATTGGCGACGCGCCGGTGGCGCGCTACGTGGACACGCTCTCGGCCCTGCTGGCCGACCGACAAGCCGCCGTGCTGCTGGTGCACGCGCCCACGGCCATCGTGCCCAGCGACGAGATCGCGCAGGCGGTGCTGCCGCTGGCCCAGGCCCACCCCGGCCGGGTGCTGGGCTGCTGGCTGGGCGGCAACACCGTGGCCGCGGCCCGCGCCCGCTGCCGGGCCGCGGGCCTGCCCGATTTCGACACACCCGAAGACGCGGTGCGCGCCGTGGCCCTGCTGCGCACCTGGCGCGAGCACCAGGCCGAGTTGCTGCAAACACCGCCCGCGCGCAGCCTGGGCAACGGTGCGGACCTGGCCACCATCCGGCGCCTCGTCGATGCCGTGCTGGCCGACGGGCGCGAGCTGCTCACCGAGGCCGAGGCCAAGGCCCTCCTGGCCGCCGCTGGCGTGCCCACCGTGCCCACGCGGGTGGTGCTGCCCGACGCTGACGCCGCCGTGGCGGCGGCGCAGGCGCTGGGCTGGCCGGTGGCGTTGAAGGTGTTGTCGCGGCAGATCACGCACAAGTCGGACGTGGGCGGGGTGCGGCTGGGCATTGGCAACGCCGACGAATTGCGCGCCGCCGTGGCCGCCATGCTGGCGCGCGTGCAGCAGGCCCGGCCCGACGCCACCATCGACGGCTTCACCGTGCAACCCATGGTGCGCCTGAAGCACGCGCACGAGCTGATCGTGGGCGCCAGCGTCGATCCCCTGTTCGGCCCGGTGCTGCTGTTCGGCGCGGGCGGCACGGCGGTTGAGGTGCTGGCCGACCGCGCCCTGGCCCTGCCGCCGCTGAACCGGCCCCTGGCCCTGGCGCAGATCGCGCGCACGCGGGTGGCCCGGCTGCTGAAGGGCTACCGCGACGAGCCCGCCGCTGACGTGGACGCCGTGGCCGAGGCGCTGATCGCCGTGTCCGACCTGCTGGCCGCGCTGCCCGAGCTGGCCGAGCTGGACATCAACCCCCTGCTGGCCCACCCTGGGGGCGTGGTGGCGCTGGACGCTCGGGTGCGCGTGTCGGCTCGCCGGCCAGCCGGCGCGGCGGCGTTCGCCATTGCGCCTTACCCGCAGCACCTGGTGCAAACCTTGGCCTGGCAGGGCCTGACGCTCACGCTGCGGCCCATTCGCGCCGAAGACGAACCACAACACCTGGCCTTTCTGCAGCGGCTCGACCCAGACGACATTCGACTGCGCGTGTTCTACAGCCGCCGCCACATCGAGCACAGCGAGCTGGCGCGGCTGACGCAGATCGACTACGACCGCGAGATGGCCTTCGTCGTCACCCGCCCCTTGCCTGAGGGCGGCGAAGAAACGCTGGGCACGGCCCGTGCCTCGGTGGACCCCGACAACCAGGACGCCGAGTTCGGCGTGATCGTGCGTTCAGACCTGAAAGGCCTGGGCCTGGGGGCCCTGCTGATGAAGGCGCTGATCGAGCACCTGCGCCAGCGCGGCACCCGCCGCCTGGTGGGCACCGTGCTCACCCGCAACACCGGCATGCTGGGCCTGGCCCGCCACCTGGGCTTCACCGAGACCGCCAACCCAGAAGACCCCGACAGCGCCGAGACGCGCCGCGTGACGCTGGCGTTGCAGCCCCAATAGCGCCGATCGCCACCCGACGCTCACCGGCGCTCGGGTTTTTGAGCGGGCTTTTGCGCGAGGGCCCGTGAGCGTGTCAAATACCGGCACCCCCTGTTGGTATTTGACCGCATGCCCAACCGCCGCATCGTCCTTGCCTGCGCAGCCGCCCTGGCCGCCCCGCACCTTCGCCTGGCCCGAGCCAGCAGTGGGCCGCTGCGCCCCACGCCCAGCCAGACCGAAGGACCGTTCTACCCGGTGAGCCTGCCGGCCGATACCGACGGCGACCTGCTGCGCAATGGCAGCGCTGTTTACCAGCGTGGCACGCCGGCCTGGGTGGAGGGCACGGTGGTGGACCTGAACGGCGCGCCGCTGGCGGGCGCCGTGGTGGAGATCTGGCAATGCGACCACGCCGGCCACTACCACCACCCCGGCGATGGCGGCCGGGCCGATCCGGCGTTTCAGGGCTTCGGCCGCGTGGTGGTGGGCCGCGATGGGCGCTACCGCTTTCGCACGCTCAAGCCGGTGCCCTACAGCGGGCGCACGCCGCACATCCACGCGAAGGTTTGGCTGGACCGCATGGAATTGCTCACCACCCAGTTGTACGTGGCCGATGACCCGGGCAACGCCAAAGACTTTCTCTGGCGGCGCCTGAGCGCGGTGGACCGAGAGGCACTGACCGTGCCGTTCCAGTCCGGCGCCAATGGCCTGACTGCCCGCTTCCCCATCGTGGTTCAGGCCTGAGGCGCGGCGCATGGATTCCTTGACGCAAATGGCGCTGGGCGCTGCCGTGACCGTGGCGGTGATGGGGCGGCGCACCGCCGCCTGGAAAGCCGCGGCCTGGGGCGCGCTGGCGGGCACCCTGCCTGATCTGGACGCCTTCATCGACCACGGCGACGCCGTGCTCAACATGACGCTGCATCGCGCCGACAGCCACTCGCTGCTGTGGCTCACGCTGGGTGCGCCCGTGCTGGCCTGGATCGTCTCGCGCTGGCAGGGCGAGGCGGCCTTGTTCAAGCGCTGGTGGCTGGCCCTGTGGCTGGCCTTGTTCACGCACCCCCTGCTGGACACCATGACGGTGTATGGCACGCAACTGCTGCGGCCCTTCACCGACCACCCCTTCGCCGTGGGCAGCGTGTTCATCATCGACCCGGCCTATACCCTGCCGCTGCTGGTGGGGCTGATCGCCGCCATGGCGGCCTGGCGCGGCAAGGGGCTGCGCTGGAACCTGGCGGGCCTGGCGCTGAGCACGCTCTACCTGGGCTGGAGCCTGGGCGCACAGCAGTGGGCCACGGTACAGGCGCGCGCCTCGCTGGCCGAGGCGGGCATTGAGGCCCAGCGCCTGCTGGTCACGCCCGCACCCTTCAACACGGTGCTGTGGCGCCTGGTGGCCATGACGCCAGAGAGCTACTTCGAGGGCCACGTGAGCCTGCTGGACAACGGCACGCGCATCCGCTGGACCGAGCACAGCCGGGGCGCCGAGCTGGAGGGCGTGCTGGGCGAGCACGACGCGGTGCGCCGCGTGGCCACCTTCAGCCACGGCTTCTACAGCCTGACCACACTGAACGGTGGTTACCAGGTGACCGACCTGCGCATGGGGCAGGAGCCGAGCTACACCTTCCGTTTTGAGATCGACCCGCAGCAGCCGGAACGGCCCGCGGTGATGGCCGGTGCGCGGCCCGATCTGGACGTGGCCCTGCCCTGGCTGTGGCAGCGCCTGCGCGGCCTTGACGTGCCCTCGCCCGGCGCGCTGGCCCTGGGCGAGGGCACGGTGGGCCAGCCGCCCGGCCTCAGCGCCCCAGTGCGCTGAGGCGCGAGGGCTGCACGATCTCGATCCAGTAGCCGTCGGGGTCTTGGATGAAGGCCACGTCTTTCATCTTGCCCTGGTCGGGGCGCTTCACGTACGTCACGCCGTTCTGGTCAAACCAGGCCACGGCGGCGTCGAGGTCGGGCACCGAGAAGCAGAGGTGACCGAAGCCCTGGGGCTGGGCGTTGCCGTTGTGGTACTTGAAATCGGCCTGGGTCTCGGTGCCCCAGTTGTGGGTGAGTTCGAGCACGCCGCGCTGGCTGAAGGTCCAGCTCGTGCGCTGGCCCACGTCGTCGGGCGCCTCGCCGTCTTCCGGGCGAGCCAGGAAGTACAGCGAGAACGACATTTCGGGAAAGTCGAGTTTGCGCAGCAGGCGCATGCCCATGACGCGGGTGTAGAAGTCCAGCGCGGTGGTCGGGTCTTTCACGCGCAGCATGGAATGGTTGAAGACGAAGCCGCGCGTGGCGGCGTCGGGCTGGGCGCAGACGCCCGGCTGGTGTTCGGTGGTGAAGCTCATGGGCGAGATTGTCCTCGCCCGTCCAAGAGCTCAGGGCCCCTGGGGAGATCAGACCAGCAGCAGCGTGCTGGCGATGATGGCCACGCCCAGGCCCAGGTTGATGCCCACCCAGGTGCGGATGGAGGCCAGCGCCGCGCCACCAGCGGGCCAGTCTTGCGCCGCCACGGCGCGCGAGAGGCGCTTGAACAGGGCGAAGCGGATGTGGCCGAAGATGAGCACCATCAGCACGCCCAGGCCGGCCATGATGTGCCAGCTCAGCGGCATGTTGAAGGGCAGGCCGGCCTGCACGGTTTCCTTGGCCACGCGGCCGATCATCCACACGCCCGAGCCCAGCACCACGATCGCGGCCACCAGCACGGCGCCGAAGAAGCGCTGCAGGGCGCCGTGCATCAGCGTGATGCGCTGCGCCGGCTCCAGCGACAGGGCCGCCGGGCGCAGGAAGAAGTGGGCGAAGACCATGCCACCGATCCAGACGACGATGGACAGCACGTGCAGCAGCTTGAGGACGTTGTAGAGCATGGCGATGGTTTTGGGGGGTTCAGACGTCGGTGACGACACCGTGTTGGCGGCGCTGCAACCGGTAGGGCGGCAGGCCTTGCAGCATGCGCCGCCCGTAGGATTGGCGCAGCAGCCGGGGATCGTAGCAAACGACCACCGCCTCGTCGGTCTCGCTGCGCAATGCCCGCCCGGTCCACTGGAGCAATCGCGCGCCGGTGGCCGGCACCACCAGTTCCACGAAGGGGTCGCGGCCCTGGCTCTTGAGCCAGTCGGCCCGCGCCTGGCTCACCGGGTCGCTGGGCGAGGCAAAGGGCAGCTTGGTGATGAACACCCATTCGCACAGCTCGCCGGGCAGGTCCAGGCCCTCGCCGAAGGACTGCAGGCCGAACAGGATGGAGGGCTCGCCATCTGACACGCGCTGGGCGTGGCGGCGCAGCAGCACGGTGCGCGAGGCCTCGCCCTGCACCAGCACGCGCTCGCGCAGGCGGGCGTGTTCGCCGCGCTCCAGCAGGGCCTGGGCCTGCGCCATCTGGGCGCGCGAGGTGAACAGCACCAGGGCGCCGCGCTTGACCTGGCGCAGGTCGTCCATCAAGAGGCCCAGCATCTCGCGGGTGTAGCTGTCCACCTCGCGCGGGTCGGCCTGGGTCTGCTCCACGATGAGGCGGCCCTGGCGCGCGTGGTCAAACGGGCTTTGCACCTCGCGCGTGGCCACGGCTGCGTCCCAGGCCAGGCCCGACTCGTGCAGAAAGTGGGTGAAGCCACCACAGGTGACCAGCGAGGCGGACGTGACCACCGCGCCGCGCACCTGCTTCCACAGGTGGTACGACAGCAGGCTGCCGGGCTGCAGCGGGCAGGCGTGCGCGGTGAGGGTGACCAGGCCGTGCTGCACGCCGGCCTCCAGCCACTTGGCCAGCGGGGGTTGGCCGTCGCCCATGCCCTGGGTCCAGAGCGCCGCCGTTTCCTGCGCGTTTTGCAGGCGCGGGGCGAAGCCGCCCAGGCGGCTGTAGAGCTGGGCGCAGCGCGCGGCGTCGCCTGGGTTCTCGCGGGCATTGGCCTTGAGCTGGCTGGCGATGGCCTCGCTCACTTTCAACAGGGCGCTGGCCGTGGCCTGCATGCGCATGACGACCTCCAGCCAGCCCTCGGGCAGCACGCCGCCCTCGAAGCGGTCGGTGACGGGCGGGGCATCGGGTCGACGCTCGCCCCAGCCGGGCAGGTTGCCAATGCGGGCCATGGCCAGGCGGGCCAGGTCGCCAATGGCGCCCTTGAGGTCTTTGGCGAGCTGGGCGACGTCAGCCCCCGGCGTGTGGGCGATGGCGCTGGCCACCTCTTCCACCGCGCGGGGCAGGCGGTCGAGCCATTGGGTACGCATCAGGTCCACATGGGCGGTGAACTGGCCCTGGGCCACCTGGCCCAGGTGGTGCGCCTCGTCGAACACGAGGTAGCAGTCTTGCGGGTTGGGCAGGGCGTGCAGGCCCAGGGTGGAGAGCAGCAGGTCGTGGTTGACCACGATCACCTGCGCCTGGGCCAGCTTGGCCCGCGCCTGGTAGTAGCTGCAGCCGTTGTAACTGGGGCAGTGGCGGGCGGTGCAGGTGTGACGCTCGGCGGCCACGGGGGCCCACAGGCCGGGGTCGGGTTGCTCGTCGAGGCGGTCGCGGTCGCCGTCCCAGTCGCCTTGGTCGAGCATCTGGGCCCACTGGTTGTAGTGGCGCGCGCGCTCTTGCCATTTGTCGGCCGTGGCGGCGCTGGCGCCTTCTTCGGTGTCGAACAGGTCGGCGTGGGCCGGGTCGCCGCCACCGAGTTGGTCAAGCTTGAGGCGGCACACGTAGCGCCCGCGCCCCTTGGCCAGGGCAAAGGCAAAGGGCTGCGGCAATGCGGCCGAGAGCGCCGGCAGGTCTTTGGCGATGAGCTGCTCTTGCAGGGCCACGGTGGCGGTGCTGATGATCACACGCTTTTGCTGGGCCAGGGCCAGCGGAATCACGGTGGCCGCGTAGGCGGCCGACTTGCCCACGCCGGTGCCGGCCTGCACCACGGCGATGCCACGGTCGGGCTGGCCCGCCTCGCCCGACACCGATTCGTCGCCCAGGCGCACGCCGGCCAGGGTGGCGGCGATGTGGGCGGCCATTTCGCGCTGGCCAGGGCGCGAGCGGAAACCGGGGGCCTTGGCGACCAGGTGGTCAAAGGCGGCCAGGGCCAGGGCCTCGCGTGTGATGGCGCCGTCGGCGCTGGGGGTGGGGGTGTCGTCGCTCATGGGA
>Ga0255127_1000157_pt1 | contig 36873 bp, 16 predicted proteins | sample Law_Miss_RepB_8d_FD_188555 | JGI IMG/M metagenome (GOLD analysis project Ga0255127, IMG submission 188555) | Freshwater microbial communities from St. Lawrence River, New York, United States - Law_Miss_RepB_8d | ecosystem: Environmental > Aquatic > Freshwater > River | place: USA: New York...
CCCATGCCGCCCATTCCGCCACCGCCCATGCCACCCATTCCGCCGCCACCCATGCCCATGCCACCCATGCCACCGCCGCCCATCCCAATGCCCTGTGCCACTACAGGAACAGCGCCGAAGGTTTCTGGCAGGACAATATCAAGCGATTCCCCAGACTTGTTCTTGAAAATCAAGTTCGCTTGGGTGGAGTCTTTTCCAATGTAATCGACTTGGATCAACCCTTGATCCATCGCATCAAACATCTCCACCGTACGGGCTTCGCCAGCTTTAGCCGGCCCTGATTTCCTCACTTTACCAGCTACTGCGACGGTTTTCCCGCCTTTTGAAGGTTCCGCATTCTCGTTTGCTTGAAGGGTTGGCCCCCCTAAAAACGTTGCAACAGGGGCAAAAGCCAATAAAAGAGCGAGGCGGCGGAAAAGCGTTTTCATCGCAGGGAACCTTTGAATGGGAACCTAAACTGTTGGAATTCGACTAACGGACTTGTTCTAACTAGTCGTTATTCGGCAAGCAATCTCTGTGCCATTCGAAAAAAGTTGCTCGCCAACCCTCGTCAGCGTAATCGGTTTGATCGAAAAATCCATTGTTTTTCGGATAAAAAACGCCGTCAGAGCTCCCGCAATCGTCAAAAACAAACTTCTTCTACAAAAAAGGCTTCTCGGATTGCGTTGCAAGAATGTTGCGGTTTGATACCTTCAAGTGTTCAGAAATGCGTGAGCATCGCGCAAAATCACCGAGGTCTCTAATTCGAAGAGGGAAGTCACTCCATGTCTATGTATGTTGGCGAAGCGTTGGTCGGCGATGGAAATGAAATTGCACACATCGACTTGATGATCGGTAGCAAAGAAGGGCCAGTTGGGGTGGCTTTCGCCAACGCCTTGGCAACCCAAAGCAGTGGTCACACCAATTTGCTCGCAGTCTTGGCTCCTAACGTTGCTGTTAAGCCTTCGACCGTGATGATCACCAAGGTGACGATCAAGGGTATGAAGCAAGCTGTTCAGATGTTTGGCCCTGCCCAAGCTGCTGTTGCAAAGGCTGTAGCCGATAGCGTTGCTAACGGCACGATTCCTAAGGATCAAGCTGAGAAGTTGGTCATCGTCTGCGGCGTGTTCATTCACCCAGCCGCTACCGACGATCGCAAGATCTATGATTACAACTACCAAGCAACCTTTGATGCCATCGCCAACGCGATGAAGGGCTTGCCCACCGCTGAAGAAATGGTCGCCCAAAAGGATACGGCTTCGCACCCGTTCAAGGGATTCTAATTGGCTCGATGCAATCGCAACGGCTATCTTATTTAACCAGGCGCTTCCAAAGTAAGTGCCTGGTTTTTTTGTTTCGTGCTACCGGAGGATTCATCCCGCAATGTCCTTTCTCAACGACTTGAAAGTTCTCTATCACTTGGTTCTTCGTCCGGTTCGCGGGAAAGACCATGCGCAGCGGATGGAGAATTTTTATGCCGGTCAAGCCGCCCATTACGACGACTTTCGCAAACGCCTTTTACAAGGTCGCGAAGACGTCTATCGCAAACTCGGCGAGCAATGCGAAGGAACTTGGGTCGATTTCGGTGGCGGGACCGGAGCGAACTTGGAATTCATCGGCGAGCCGATTCGTAAATTCGACAAAATCTATGTAGTGGACTTGGCGGAGTCTCTTTTAGGAGTCGTCGGCCAAAGAGTTGCTAAACATGGGTGGACCAATGTTGAAGGTGTCGCGGCTGATGCGACGACTTGGACTCCCCCCACAAATCAAGGCTTCGCCGATGTCGTGACTTTTTCGTATTCACTTACGATGATTCCCGATTGGTTCGCAGCAATTGAAAACGCAAAGCGGATTCTCAAGCCCGGTGGTCGTATTGGTGTGATTGACTTCTATGTCTCTCGCAAATACCCACAAGATTCACATGCTCGGCACGGTTGGTCAACGCGTTCGTTTTGGCCTTTGTGGTTTTCGAACGACAACGTCTTTCCAAGCCCAGATCATTTGCCGTTTCTAGCCCGTCACTTTGAAACCTCTTGGTTGCAAGAGAAACGTGCCAAGGTGCCTTACATGCCTCTGGTTCGAACACCGTACTACCAATTCATCGGTCGCAAATCAGCTTGAGCCTAACCACTGCGTGGGGTTACTGCGATGTTCGAGTTCACTTGCCCTTACTGCTCGCATCGATCGACGGTCTCCGATGAGTACTTGGGCAAGCGTGGTCCGTGCGTTGAGTGTGGATTGCAAGTGGTTATGCCCACTCGATCCCCGTCAGGACGATTGATCGCTGGACTTCAGTCCCAGCAGGCTTCCGAGCTGCACGTCAGCCCTGGCTCACAGAGCTCAACTAGCTCTGCTAAATCAGTCGATGCGACCGGTTCGCAAACGCTTGGTGATACCATGCCGAGTAATGTTGTGCTGGCTAGTCCCATGCGCCGATGGATCTTCATCGCCACAGCCGCTTCAGCGCTTCTCGTATTGCTCTTCGGAGCAACATTCGGTCTCGCTGAATTTCGACGTTTGGTTCGCTTTCAAGCGATTCGGGAGGATTACGCACGTATGAAGACGATTGTCGATGCACTTGATGCGTACTACGATCTTCACGGAAGCTATCCAACTCCGGTTGTACGTGACAGCGCAGGAGTACCGTTGTATTCTTGGCGAGTATTAATCCTGCCACAGCTTGGTTATCAAGAGCTCTTCGATGCATTTCAACTTGATCAGCCTTGGGACAGTCCTGCGAACACCACTCTCGTTGCTCAGATGCCCAAGGAGTACTGTTCTGTTAGCTCGCCGGATGCTTGGGTGAACCATGAACCAAACTTTTACTTGATCACTGGGCAGGGGACTCTCTTTCCTAACACCGGTCCCGTCGATCGTGCAATGGTCAACGATGTTCCAACAATGTTAGTGGTTCAGAGTTGCAATGGTGCTATCACTTGGAGTCAACCAGGTGACGTTGAGATAAACAAAAGCAGTTTGCAAGTCGGCTCAATTCCACAGGAACAAATCGGCGGAATGCATCGCATTCCGAAGTCCGCTTTTTCGCGTTCATCTCAGTCGCCAGAGTCGCTCGCGCTGGGTGTGAGCGTGGGAGGAGAAGAGCTGTGGATTACGGATCAAACACCAAAGCGTGTGGTAGAGGCTTTGGTGACTCCGAATGGTTGGGAGCGATTGGATCCAAAGGAGTGGAAGTCACCGGTTTCATCCAGCGAGAATATCCCTTGATAGCATTTAACGCCGAGGAAATTCGCGGTGCTCCGGCGTAAGAGTTCTTGCACGGCTATCCAACTGGAGGACGGTAAGCCCAAGCAAAAGACAGGGAAAACTGCTAAGCGAAGTGGACTTTAGCCAAAATGGAAAAAATGGTGTTGACGCCGTGAGGTTAAATTGAAGATACTCTTTGCCCGAGCTACGGACGGCTCGACATTGGGGCAGTTGCTGCATCGCGGTAGTAGCGAAATACCATTTTCCCGCGTCCAAGTAAACCCAGAAATCTTATGGCATCGCGATTTGATAATGCGACGAAGGAGCAAGTGCGTGCCGCCTTGAACATCGTCGACGTGATCGGTAGCTACGTCGAAGTGCGGCGACAGGGCCGTGGTTTCGTCGCGCGATGCCCGTTCCACGACGATCGCCGTCCCAGCATGCAGATACATCCAGAGCGACAGAGTTGGAAGTGCTGGGTGTGCGATGTGGGTGGCGATGTCTTTAGTTTTGTGATGCAACGTGAAGGGATGTCGTTTCCGGAAGCGATGCAGTTTCTTTCCGAGCGTGCAGGGATTTACATCGAACCACCCGAGGCGCCGCGATTCCCGACAACTCAGGCGTCAGGTTTCAAGCCATCGGATTCGAGCTTGCCGCAATCTTCGAGTGCCAATATTGCGAAAACCGGTATTGGTAAATCGGGGAATGCCAAAACAAGTGAGGCAAAAGGTATTGGGTCGAGTGGAAGTGCCCCCTCGAGCGACTTGAGTGTTCCGAGTACTAAGTCTTCGATGGTTCCAAGCGGCGAGTTTCCACCTTCGTTATCCGTTCCCGAGCGAACGGTAGAGAAGCGTCAGTTGTACCGAGCGATGGAGTGGGTTGTTCGCGAGTACCGCAGTTTGTTGGGGGGAATGCAGGGGGCAGGTGAAGCGTCAGCGAGTCGCAATGAGGTCGCTCAGCGCGCGAGAGAATATCTGTTGGAACGCGGTTTGACTTCGGAGATTGTCGATCGGTTTCAGTTGGGTTATGCGCCAAGTTCTTGGAGTTGGTTGGTAGATAGGGCAGTAGGGCAGGGAATAAGTGTCGATGCATTGGAGAAGGTTGGGGTATTAGGAGTCAGTGAAAAAGGGACGCGATACGATCGTTTCCGTGATCGGCTGATTTTTCCTATATACGATCCGCAGTCCCGTCCCATTGCGCTCGGCGGTCGCATTTTGCCGGGTGGTCCGAGCGATGTGGCGAAGTACATCAATTGCAGCGAGACGAGGCTTTATCATAAGAACCAGACGCTCTACGGGTTGAATCATGCCAGGGAGCGAATCACGAAGAGCCGAGTGGCATTGGTGATGGAAGGATATACCGATGTGATGATGGCCCATCAGCATGGCATCGACAATGCTGTGGCTTGTTGCGGCACGGCTTTGACGGAAAACCATATTCGTTTGCTCAAACGTTACTGTGATACCGTTGTCTTGGTCCTCGACGGGGACGAAGCTGGTCGACGTCGGACTCAAGAAGTCCTCGAGTTGTTTCTTGTCGAGGAGATGGACTTGCGGATCCTGACTCTTCCAGAGGAGCTTGATCCTTGTGATTTTTTGGTCCGTTATGGCGGAGAGCCGATGCGGGAGTTGATCGACAAGTCGGTCGACGCGTTGGAGTTCAAGATACAGACAGCTTGCACAGGATTTGATCCATTGCTTGATACGCATCGAGCAACGCTTGCTTTGGAGAGCGTGCTTGGGGCGATGTCGAAGATGCCGGTAAGGTTATCCGACAGTCGGGTGAAATTGCGGCAGGAGCAAATCCTCTCGAGGCTAGCTCGGCAATTTGGCGTTGGGCTTACAGAAGTACGCTCGAGACTTCTTGAGTTGCGCGAGCGAGCCGAGCGTTATGAGCGATTGCGAGCGGATGCGAAGCATTTGCGACCTGGAGGGTTGCAAGACGAAGAAGAGTTGGTTGAAGAGCAGGAGTATCGATATCGAGAGCTTTCGCCGGTGGAGTTGGAATTGCTGGAAATTCTGGTGCTTCATTCGGAGTTAGTCCCTTTTGCTATTGAGCGTTTTCCTGTCAAGCAGCTTGCTTCGAGCACAGCTCGAGGAGTTTTTCAGTTGTACATCGATTTGGATTTCGAGGGTGGGGCGTTGGACTACGCAAGTGTTTTAGCGGCCGCCGAGGATCCGGACTTGAAGAGTGTTTTGGAGAGCATTCAAGAAGTTGCGCTGGTGAAGGCGAGCAAGGCTCTGCTTGATGCAGAGGCTCGTTTGCATTCCTTGTGCGAGCACTGGGGTGATCAAGGTGAAGCAACGCACCGTGATTCCCAGCGGCAGGCTTTAGAGAACGGACTACTCGATGAAGACAAACAGCTCGATGTGTTAGAGTCGTTGATTCGTCAAGCGAGATTGCGTCATGGGATTGAACCGACGGGCCCAACACCGACTGGGCCTTGAGTGATTCCCGATTTTAAGAAAGACCGATCCATCGATGACGAGCCAAACGGCAACGGATGATTTTGTGACTTAAGAAATTTTTACTGTTAGAAGACCCAGCGATAGAACAACGGATGTTCGATCGAGATCTTTTTCCACTATGCCAAAGGAGTTGAGCACATGGAAAGCCAAATGTTGGAACTGCGTGCGTTGGTTGCATTGGGACGAAACCAAGGCTTTTTGACATACGATCAAGTCAGCGAGTACTTGCCTGATGAAGCGAGTTCAGCAGAGAAACTCGATGAATTGTTGGTTGCTCTTGAGCGTGTTGGTGTCGAGATCATCGATTCGGATGACAAACGGGTTGAGAGTTATGATCAATCGCAGCAGAGCGGATCGATTGATGAACGCATGCGTCGAGCGGGCTTGAAGCTTGTTACGGAAGAGTCAAACGAAACGCAACGTCCTGTCAAAGAACTTCCCCTGGCACCTGCTGAGCGAACTCGGGTTCCAAGCGATCCGGTGCGAGTTTATTTGAGCCAGATGAGCGAGATTCCTTTGCTTACCCGCGAGCAAGAAATTTCGTTGGCAAAGAAGATTGAAATTACGCGTCGCAAGTTTCGACGCGCTGTGCTTGGGAATGATTTTGCGCTTCGGCACACCGTGGAGATACTTCGCAAGGTTTCTTTGGGGGTCCTTCCTTTCGACCGAACTATCAAAGTATCGTTGACTGAGCAGTTGACCAAAGAGCAAGTCAGTGGTCGGATGCCATTGAATATCGCAACACTAGATCGCTTGATCGAAGAGAACCGACGGGACTTTCATTCCATCGTAAGACGCAGCACGCCAGAAGGGGTCAAGGCTGTGGCAAGGCAGTCGTATCAGCGTCGTCGACTGAAGTCGCTAGTGCTTGTAGAAGAGCTCAGTTTGCGATCGCGTCGTGTTATTCCTTTGATGCGGCAACTTGAACAATACTCGCAGCGAATGGATTACTTGCAAGCCAAGGTTCGCGAGTTGCGTGAATCCGGATCGCATCCTTTGGAGCTGGATCGTTACAGACGCGAACTGCGTCATCTGATTATGACCACCCAAGAGTCACCGCGATCCTTGCGAGCGCGAGTGGAAGAGTTCCGGAAGAACTTTCGCGAATACGAAGCGGTTAAGCGTCAGTTGTCCAGCGGCAATCTTCGGCTCGTCGTTTCGATCGCAAAGAAGTATCGCAATCGAGGTATGAGCTTTTTGGATTTGATTCAAGAGGGCAATACTGGGTTGATGCGCGCGGTAGACAAGTACGAGTATCGACGCGGGTTTAAATTTTCCACGTATGCGACTTGGTGGATACGCCAAGCGATTACCAGAGCGATTGCAGACCAAGCGCGTACGATCCGAATTCCGGTTCACATGATCGATGTGTTGAGCAAGCTGCGAAACATCGAGAAGCAACTGACACATGAGTTGCAACGTACTCCATCGATTTACGAAATCGCCGACGCGGCTCAAATTGCTCCCGAGGAGGTTCAGCGTGTGATGGATATCGGACGCAATCCAGCGAGTTTGGATCGGCCGGTTGGAGAAGGGGAGGATAGTGTGTTCGGAGAATTCATCGAGGATCCTTCGAGCGATAATCCTTTGCGTAATGCCAATAACGGAGTGTTGCGAGATCGCATCGATTCATTGCTCAAGACTTTGACTTTCCGCGAGCGAGAGATAATCCGATTGCGGTACGGTTTGACCGACGGATATTCGTATACGCTTGAAGAAGTTGGTCGAATTTTCAAGGTGACCAGAGAGCGGGTTCGGCAAATTGAATCCAAGGCGGTAGCGAAGTTGCAGAACCCTGTCCGTTCCAAGATGCTTGAAGGTTTTCTCAAGCAGGTGGCTTAGGCTGCTGGATCTCCCATCAGCTTGTTTCAAGGTGGATGCCCCTCGGCTGGGCGTCCATGAGTTGAGATGATAATAGCTCGAACATCGGTTGCGGCAAGCAAAGCGGCGGTGCGACAAGTAAAGCGGCACCGTAGAAAACGGCACCGTAGACCTTTTCGGGTTGTTATGGGTCGTTTATGCTTTTCTGCGGGCTGGCGAAGTCAGAGCGTTGAAGATCGTCGTAAGAACGTGATTTTGTCAGATCGTCATTGAGCCAATTTAGAGGTTTTTAGGATGCAAGAGACACCTTTTCGGGTCGAGTATGCACCGCGAGTGCATCGGTTGCCACCGTATTTGTTTGGGCGCATCAACAACTTGCTCTATCAAAAAAGGCGTGCCGGCCAGGATGTGATCGATATGGGGATGGGTAATCCCAGTGATCCGCCTGATCCACTGGTTATCGAAAAGCTCTCTGAAGCGGCTTCGGACGTCCGAAATCATGGGTATTCGAAGAGTAACGGTATTTTAAATCTGCGAAGAGAGCTCACTAGCAAGTATTTGCGCAAGTACGGCGTTAGGCTTGATCCGGAAACCGAGACCATCGTCTGTTTGGGGTCTAAAGAAGGTTTTTCGCACATGTTGTTGGCGATGATTGGGGCAGGGGATACGGCGATCATCCCCGCACCTTTCTTCCCCGTTCACATGTATGGTGTGATTCTGGCATCGGGCAACGTGGTATCGCTCGATGTTTCGAATACGGAGCGATATCTTTCGAATATCGCTTATACTTGCGAGCATTTTTATCCCAAGCCCAAGATGCTCATCGTCAATTATCCGCATAACCCATCGACGGTGACGGTAGAGCCAGAGTTCTACACGGATGTCGTCAAGTTAGCCAAGAAATATGGTTTGATGGTCATCAGCGACTTCGCTTATGCGGACGTTGCTTATGATGGCTACCAGCCACCCTCGTTCCTTTCTGCACCGGGAGCGAAAGATGTCGGTGTTGAATTCACGACGATGAGTAAGGGGTACAACATGGCCGGCTGGCGAGTCGGTTTTTGTGCTGGCAACGCCGAGATGATTCGTGGGTTGTCGACCATCAAGGGATACTACGACTACGGGATGTTCCAGGCCATTCAGATTGCGGCTATTGTGGCGTTGCGAGATACGGAAGCGACTGTTGAGAAGCAGTCGTTGATTTATCAAGGTCGGCGAGATGTGTTATTGCAAGGGCTTCGACGCATCGGATGGGAAGCCGCGACGCCAAGGGCGGGTATGTTTGTGTGGGCCAAGATTCCTGAGCCTTGGGCATCAAGCATGAATTCTATCGATTTCGCAATGCATTTGCTTGAGCAAGGCAATGTTGCGGTAAGCCCAGGGGGTGGTTTCGGCCCTTCGGGTGAAGGCTATTTGCGACTTTCGCTTGTTGAGAACGAAGCGCGGTTGCGGCAAGCAGTTCGGCACATTGCTTCTTGCCTCGAGAAGACCTCCCCACCCCAAGTTCAAAGGGCGTAAGCATCCATGTCGTCTGATTCCAACAAACCCACATCGATGAAGCCCAAGGTTCAGATTTCGCTCGATCTGACGAATCTCGAGGATGCCTTAGTGACGGCGCAAGCCGCGATGGAGGTGGGAGTTGATTGGCTTGAGGCAGGTACGCCGTTGATTTTGGCTGAGGGGCTGCGGGCGGTTCGCGGGCTGCGCGAACGCTTTCCGGGAGTCCCGATTGTGGCGGACTTGAAGACCATGGATGGCGGTTATCTCGAAGCGGAGATGATGGCAAAGGCTGGGGCTACGCATGTGGTAGTCATGGCGCGGGCCCATGAAGAGACGATCAAGTGTGTCGTCAAAGCTGGAAGAGATTTCGGCATTGGAGTCATGGGTGATAATCTTGGTTATGAGACGATGGTTGACGGAGCGAAGCGACTCGAGGATTTGGGATGTGGCTATGTCATCCACCACATCGGTTACGACGAGCGACGGGGGATCGCAGCGATGGGGAAGCGTCCTCCGAATCCTTTGGACGAATTGCGCGAGGTTGTCGCGGCGGTTCAAGTTCCGGTGCAGGCTGTTGGCGGATTGACCTTGGAGCAAGCCATCAGCACCCCGAGATATGGAGCACCGTTGGTTGTCATTGGAGCCCCGTTGGTGATCGACGGTGAGCGATTTTCGCAGGCTTCGAATGATCCTTTCGCCGTGTTGCGAAGGATCTGTGAAGAAGTTCATGCGTTTGGAGAAGTAGCAATCGGTCCGAGGGCGGGATAAGAAGGCAGGATAAACGGTGCTCTGGTGAGTGAAATGCACGTTTTGCTTGAGATGTCAAATTGCGCCTAAAGTATCGATAATTCCGGCATTTATCGAGTCAACATTTGCTCATTTAACGTTACACTTATATGACGAGGCTTGTTTTTCCTGGTCTGCGAGTGTCAACCGGTCATTTTGGCTGATTTTGTTTCTATCAGACCCTGTCGACTTGTTCTTGTACAAAGCGGGTTTTTCCGGAAAATCCGCCCGAAGATCGGCGAAACTCCAGTACGGTCTTTGGTCCCAGAATTATCAGTAGATACGCGTTTCACAACGATTCTCGTGAGGCGAATGAATGTTACAACAAAATGAAGACGGCGGGTTCGTCAAAGCTACCGCCAGCCAAAACAAGATCAACGCTTCCCTTCACTTTCCAGCCTTGTGGATCACCCTCGGGGTGCTTGCACTGTTGGTGCCAAGTTTGTTTCTGCTGCATAGGCTTCAGATTGGTAGGTTGGAACAAGATCTTTTGGATCGGGTTGAGGCCGCGAAAACTAAGGGTGATTATCCAGAGGCGATCAAGTTTCTCTCGCGTTACTTGAAATATCGTCCGAACTCTGCGAAGCAAGAGGTCGAGTTCACGCAGTTGGTCTCGGAAGGGGGCGCAAGCGACATTCCTCCTGCCAATTTGGTTGGGATGCTGTACCAAGCCATTAGCAAATGCGAACTCAATCCTGGGTTGGAAGACCGCATTCCTGAGTTGCGAGAGAAGCTGTTCAATCTCTTGACGTACGATGCTGCACGTCTCGGCGAAGCCGTCGAGCAGATTGCAAAGATTACGACCAATGAGCAATCACCCAAATGGGACAAGAAACTTGCTGAAATTCGCTTTAGAGCTTTATCAGCGGGACTTCAGGATCCATCAATTGGGAGAATCAAGGGAGCGCCGAAGTGGGTGGAGACTCGCTGCGCAACGGATCCGGTAGATCACGTCTTGAGTACTTTGGAAGCAAACAAAGGGGATGTCAACCTTACGGCGATGATCGCAAATGCAGCGATCCTTAACCCGACTATGTTGGTCAAATCGCGATTGGCCAAAGAGGAAAAAGCTGACTTAGAAACTCTAACTCGCAACAAGCTCCTAGAGATGCTTGAGCTCAATGGCGAGGAGCCGGAAGCTTGGATTATCGATTACCAAGTTAACTCCCGAATCAGCCCCGACTTGGCTAACGTGAATATTCGTAAAGCGCTGGAGTTATTCCCAGATAACGCGGAGATTAAGAAGCAGGGGGCAGTCCACTTCATGACCCGCTTGCAATCGGGTAGTCAATCGAAAAATGAGCCGATGGTTGCCGAGTCGATTGCTAAGGGAGAGCAGCTTTTGACCGATTTGCGTCAAGGTGCGGGGTTACGATCTGGCTTCACGTATTTGTCACTCTATGAGCTTTACGTTGCCAAAGGCGAATTAGACAAAGCATTACAATCGCTCGAAGATGGTATCCGAGTTTGCGAACCCCCATTGGCTCTACTGCATATCCGCCGAGCTGGCCACTTCAATCAGACGAAGAATTACGAGAAGGCTAAAGAAGCCCTTGCGGACATGGATGAGACCTACCGCAGAGAGTCACCGACTTATTCCGCAGTGTTGCAAGCGGAGTTGGGACGTTCGATGAAGGAGCAGCATTTGCTATACTTCTCCGGAACGGGGAATCTTGTCGCAGTTTCGAATCAGCTCGACGACCTTGTTGTAGGAACGGCTTCAAGCGACTCGAACACGGAGTTTCGAATCCAAGCTTTTGCGGCTGAGAACTTCCGGAAAATCGGTTATTGGGAGAAGGCTGCGAATGCGTATCTAAAAGCCCTTTCTTTGAGTCCGAATCAGCCTGACTTGCGGCGTGGTGCGGCGGAGTCGTTGGTAAAACTCAATCGGTCAACAGAAGCATCAGAGCAATACCGTTTGATTGAGAGAAAACAATTCTCAGACTGGATCCAGCTTGCTCGCTTAGAGTTGCTTCAGCAGACCAAGGATTTGTCTTTTGGAAGCGGGCAGTGGGATTCGATTCAGAAATTGATTGACCTAGCTGCTGAATCAGCCAAGGATACAAATCCTCGGCCAGCGAGTTATTGGATGGTTGATTTGTTGCAGGCTGAGTTGGATGTTCGTCGAACACAGCCAGCGCAGCAACGCGAAGTTATTGAGAAGAATGTTCCGAAGCTTGTTGCTCTATGCAACGAGAATCCGGACTCGGAATACCTTTGGTTTAATACCATCGGCTTATTCTCTTTTTGGGGTGAATTTGATGAATCGAAAAAGCTTCAAGATGACTATGCGTCGCGCAACCCCAACAGTATCGATGCGATCCTCTCCCGCACAACGGATCTGCTCAATGAAGGGAAGAGAAACGAAGCTCGGAAGCTTATCTTGGAAAAGCTCCCTGGTTTCCCGAGTAACTTGCGGTTGATCCAAGCCGTCATCGGCTTGACGCGACTCGATGAGGATTTCTATCCAACGGTTCAGAAGCTTCTCGATAACTGCGAAAATGATTTCTCGGCGGTTAGCGATCTATGCGAGAACCTTTTGAGGCTCCCCCAGTTCTCCGGTGAGCTAGTCGAAGAGAAATCACCTGAAAACTTGAAGAAAACGGAAATCTGGGACTCTGGAATAGTGCTTGCCGAAAACCGTTTACGACAACTTGAAGGCGAGACTGGCGTACAATGGAAATACGTCAAAGCCCGCCGTTCTTTGGTCAAGTCTCGGTTTGATGACCGCCCAGACTTCTCAACGGTGATGCGGCTCCTTGCAGACATCGAAGCCGCTCGACCCGATTGGTCGCAGTTGTACATTCTCAATGGAATTCTCAACGAGCAGCTAAAGGAACCCAACAAGGCCATTCTCGCCTACCAAGCTGCAATTAGCCTTGGTTCAGACGACTTGAAGGTTTTTGAACGTTTGATTGAGTTGCTTTATCGCGACGGTCGATTTGAAGAAGCCGAGAATTTCATCGCTAAGCTTGGGGTTGTTTCCAACTTGTCGAATCGAATTTCTTCAGTCGCTCTTCGACTCTCTGAACGCAATCGAGCGAACACCCTCGATATTGCTAAATCGGGTGTAGACGCGCGTCCTTTCGACCCACTCGCTTGGATCTGGTACAGCCGAGTCTTGGAGAGTTCTTCGAGAGAAATGAATCCGGAGAATCGGGAAGCACAACTCAAGCTTGCCGAAGATGCACTTGCGAGAGCGAGCGAAATCGATCCTAACGGTTTAGAACCGATCAAAGCTTATTTCCAACACTATGCGCTGACCCGCCAGCGAGCAAAGATCGAGGAGCTCGTCGGGAAGATTCATGCCAATGAAGCGTTGCAGCCCGCCCAGGATCGCTGGATGACGCTCGGTACGATCTACATGTACCTCAGCGACCTGCAAATGGCTGATTCCTGTTTCAATCAAGCACAAGCGGCTGGCGGACCCGAGGATCGCATCGGGTTTCTCAAAGCTGAGGTGCTCAATCGATTGGGCAAAAGAAACGAGGCGATCGATCTGATTCTGGATCTTGTGCAAAAACGCCCTGAGCAAAAAGACATCCGTCACTTCGCAGCACTGATGCTTGGACGCCGAAACAACCCAGACGATTGGACTACGATCGAACGCGTCCTGACCTCTCCGCCATTTGGAAACATGGTCGAAGACAAATTGCTATATGCAAGATTATTGATGGATAAGAAGACGTATGCTGATTTGGAGAAAGCCAAAACAATTCTCCAAAGCGTCGCTAATTTGAAGAATCGATCTACTTCAGATGTAATGTTCACGCTTGGTTTAATCAATCGCAACCTCTTCGATATGTCCACCCGCGACGAAGCGAAGGGGGCCGATTTGAAGATCTATCAAGATTCCGCCGAAGCCTCATTGAAGGTTGCTGCCAATAGCTCGCCACCGGATGAAGTGAAGATCGCGACTTATATCGCCTTCCTTCTAGATCAGAAACGCAACACAGATGCGGAATCGTATATCGATCGATTGATCTCTCTTGCGCCGAAATCCCGTAGCACCTATATCCTTCGAGTTCTTCTCCAGTCATCGAAAGATGGTAAACCGGCGGAAGGGATCATCGATGAATGGATGGAGAGCTTGACCGGAAAATACGAGAATCCGAAAGATTTCAGCACTTACGAAAACATGGATCTCATGTTCGCCGGCGCGATGTTTGAAGTCGCGAGCGATGAGGCTCGAGCGGACCAAGTCGTGGAAAACCTCATCGAGCGAAAGACCGAGAGTGCGCGAGAATATCTGCTGTATCTTTTGCGACATGAAGTCGGGCAACTCCGCAATGCCGCGATGAAACGCATCGTCAAGCATTTCGACGAGTTGCAGTTCACTCCGCAAGACATCATGTCCACGCTACTGATTTCCTTGTCGTTGCCCTTCGAGAAGAGTTCGGTTGAAGCTTACAAAGAAACCCTCAGCAAGGTCATGGAGAACTCCAAGTCGTTTGATCCAGTTCTCGCTCGGCTCGTCGGTGATTTCTACATCATGAAAAGTGACTTCCCTGCTGCCCGCAAGGCATACGAAGCCCTTGCGAATGCGGAGCCAGAGAATATCGTCGCTTTGAACAACCTAGCGAACATTCTCGTCGAACAAGGTCCAGAGAATGCACCTCAAGCACTCGAGTACATCGATCGCGCGTTGAAGATTATGCCTAACGAAGCACCTTTGCTCGACTCGAAAGGGACCATTCTCATCATGATGAAGAAGTATGATGAGGCTGCTAAAGCCCTTGAGCTCGCAACCGCAAAGGGGGGCGATCCTCGATCGGCGCTGCATTGGTATGTGGCACTCGCTCGCGGTGGAAGAGAGGCGGAAGCAAATAAGATCAAATCGAAGATCAACGTCAAGGCGCTTCGCGATGTACACCTGTCCGCTGAGGATAAAGAAGTACTGAGCAAGCTTCAGTAATTCGTCGACAGTTGCGTGTATTGAGTAGTTACTCGCCTTGGCCTTATTGCCAAGACGAGTTTAACTGCATGATTGCGTAGGCTTCGAAAACACTAAGCTCCGAATTTGCCCATTCTGCCTGCATTCGATAGGGCCAAGGCCATCAGGTATTGGGCTTCGAATTGTCCCAAGCCACCGGTGATACAAGTCGTCTCGTTGAACGTCTTGTGGGGGTCAGGTCGGCAGCAGTCGGATACCAGCAAGGTTGGGACTGGGTGCCACGAATGGCTCTTTAAGTAGCTTGGAGTGCTGTGATCACCGGTAACGATGAGGACAGCTGGACCAAGTTTTTCGATGGCGGGCATGAGAGAGTCGAGTTCTTCGATCCGAGAAACTTTCTCATCGAAATTGCCATCTTCTCCGGTGCTATCGGTGTACTTGAAGTGGATAAAGAAGAAATCGTATTTCTCCCAGTTGTCTCGCAATACATCGATTTGTTCGGCGAGGGTTTGAGCAGAGCCGACGATATCCATCCCGACGAGTCGCGCTAAGCCTTTGTACATTGGGTAGACGGCGATTGCCGCAGACTTCAGTCCGTAGACTTCTTTATAGGAAGGCAACGTAGGCTTGCTCGCAAAGCCTCTCATTGTGTGGAAGTTCGCTTTTGGATGACCGGCGAGAAGTGCCTTGGCTTGTCGTAGAAACTCTTTGGCTACTTCGGCTGTCTTTGCGCTTGCAGCATCGAGTGCGACGGGATCAAGGGGAGCGACACCTGTTTTCTGTGGGTCGGTGTCAGCGACATTACCTGACAAGCCAGGGCCGCGAAAAACTACGACGAACCGGTGTTCCTTGACCGGCTCAACGAAGATTTCCACTCCGGGTATTTTGACTTGTCGCAAAGAGATCGCTAGCGGAGCGCTCTCTTCACTGCTGATCCGGCCGGCTCGGCGGTCTGTAATTCGACCTTGAGAGTCAATCGTGCAAAAATTGCAACGGATAGCAACGTCACCTTCTTGAAGCTCAAAGCCGATACCGGTGGCTTCCAATGCACCGCGGCCGATGAGGTATTTCAGAGGGTCGTATCCGAAGAGTCCCAAGTGTCCTGGGCCGCTTCCGGGGGCGATACCGGGTTTGACTGGGATGCTTGCGCCTTGAACACCTCGGGTGGCAAGTTGATCCAAGTTTGGAGTTTTGGCTGTTTCCAATTCAGTCAGCCCGCCGGGGCTCATCGGTAGGCCGCCCAATCCGTCGGCCACCAACATCACGATTTTACTGCCATTATCCAAGTTCAAATCACGGGTTAAAGTGTGGATGTCCATCGGTCGAATCACTGCTCCATTTCGGATCGTAAGAAGATCAGGTCATTGGGAGCCAAGTCGCCAGGAACCCAGAAATCAATCGTTTTTAATTGCGACTTAGTCTGCTTGTTTAACAAATCCTGGGTGATCGGCAAGGTCGAACCCTCTAGACACTAGGCGATTTCATCGTTTCGAGTTAGTCTTAAGCGACGATTTTCGTGTTGTTTTTTCCTTTCGAACCTCCGCACTGTCCCATCCTATGATCCGAAAGTCCCTCCGGTTTACCAACGATTCTTGGTTTGTGAACTCCCTTCGCATCTCCGCGTTGGCCCTTTGTGTGCCAGTGGGCGTTCTATCAACGCCTTGTGGTTACGCGAATGAGCCGGCAGGTCAGGAAGCTACTGCAGCAGCAGGTACCATTCCGGGTATCAGCGCTTCGGAGCCGAAAGAAGGGCCCTTTGTTAAGCTTGCGGATGGGACGTTTATGGTTCCCTATGTGCAAACGGTCGACCAGACTGAAATTCGATTCGAGATGATCCCTATCCCTGGGGGTGAAGTTGTGATCGGTTCGCCGGAAAGCGAGCCTAGCCGAGGTGCCGATGAAGGTCCGCAGTTTACTGTGGTTGTTGAGCCGTTCTGGATGGCGAAAACCGAATTGACTTGGGCTGAATACAAAACATTCTTGAAAACCTACGACATTTTCAAGCGGCTTTCACGGCAAGGGGTGCGCAAAGCATCCGGACTCGCGCAAGCAGATGCGATCACTGTACCTACACCGTTGTACGAACCGAGCCATACTTATGAGCATGGTGATGATCCTCGTCAACCAGCGGTGACAATGACTCAGTATGCCGCCAAGCAATACTGCAAGTGGCTCAGTGGGATCTCCACCATTGAGTACCGATTGCCTTTAGAAACCGAGTGGGAGTACGCAGCGCGTGCTGGAACGAAATCGGCTTATTCATTTGGCGATAACCCAGCAGACCTCGATCAATATGCAGCCTTTGCGGATAACAGTCCCGAGGGAGCTCCGAAGGTGGGGAGCAAAAAGCCAAATCCGTTCGGTTTGTACGACATGCATGGTAGTGTTTGGGAATGGACGGTTGATCACCACTCTTCGGAAGGCTACGGCGAGCGAGCCGGCAAGAAGCTCACAGCGCAAGAGTCGTTTGATCCGCCAAAGCAGAAAGATAGCCGCACGGTTCGCGGTGGTGGCTGGCAGGATCCTCCAGAACGCCTTCGCTCAGCAGCTAGACTTGGGTCGGCCGATGAAGACTGGAAAGACTACGATCCGAACGTTCCGAAGAGCCCTTGGTGGTACACTACAGATCCAGCTCGCATGGTCGGCATGCGGCTTGTGCGATCCCATAAGCCGCTTTCCGAGTCCGAAAAGAAGATTCACTGGGAAATCGATAATGAGGACACACGCGAGGATGTCGACTTCCGACTCCAAGAGGGGCGTGGTGCGATCGGTATCCCAGTCCCTGAACTGACCGAAGAGTTCAAGCGAAAGAGGTAGTTCGAGTATGGGCTAAGTGCCCTTCGACACCCCACAAGCGGGCTCACATCGTTAGAATAAGTGGGTCAGGTCGCTCAGACCTAGGCCCCACAGGACAACGTCATCCTCTCGTCAAGCGAAGAGCCTTCATGAACGCACCGAATGCATCGAATCCAACCGCGGCACGGACACCCTTTCAATGGGACTGGAACTTGCCGCGTCTCTTTATACGTGCTTGCCGCGCGAAGGGGGAGAAAATCAAGGTCGTCGATTCTATGGGGCTTAAGCTCTCTGGAAACGACCTGTTGCTTAAAACGCTGGTTCTGAAAAGAGTCATCGATCGCGAAATTCTTAAAGTTAGATCCAACGGTCTTACTGAGAAGAACGTAGGTGTATTTCTTCCGCCAACGGCGTCGGCTGTGATTGCTAACATGGCCCTGACTTTATCGCGGAGAGTCGCGGTAAACTTGAATTACTCCGCATCCGAAGACATCATCAATCGATGTGTCGAACAAGCGGGCATAAAGCATGTGCTCACAAGCCGCAAGTTTCTTGATCGGTTTAACGTCAAGTTCAATGCTGAAGTGGTTTGCATCGAAGACCTCCTACCAAAAGTGATGGTCTGGGACAAACTCTTTGGTTTCATGCAGTCGAAATTTTTCTCCGAGGGGATGTTATCGTCGATTTTCCAGCTTGGGAAAAACAAACCAGATGATGTGTTGACCATTATCTTTACTTCGGGTTCGACCGGAGTTCCTAAAGGCGTTCCGCTGACCTTCAATAACATCGCATCGAACGTCCAAGGTTTCGATAAAATCATTGGAGTAGATGAAAACGATTGTTTCCTAGGAATTCTTCCTTTCTTCCATTCGTTCGGTTACACCGTAACGCTATGGGGAGCGATGACTCTCCCATCTTCCGGCACTTATCACTTGAACCCGCTTGAACCTAAGCAGATTGGCAAGCTTATTAACGACAATCGTTGCACGGTTGTGCTTGGTACGCCAACGTTTCTGCGAGGTTTCTTGAAACGTATTGAACCGGAGCAGTTCAAGAGTGTTGAAGTCGTTGTCGTGGGTGCTGAGAAGATGCCGATCCCACTAGCGGATGCTTTCGAGGAACGGTTTGGTGTTCGCCCAATCGAAGGATACGGAGCGACCGAACTGAGTCCAGTTGTTTCGGTCAATGTGCCTCCCAAGCGAGCGAAAACGCCGGAAGCTCAATTAGGGACACGCGAAGGATCCGTAGGACGTCCCATCCCGGGCGTGCTTGCTCGAACAGTCTCGCTCGATGACTCCAGCGTTGTATTGACTCACAACGAAACTGGAATGCTTGAATTCACCGGTCCAAACGTGATGCCGGGTTATCTCAATCAACCGCAGATGACTGCGAAGGTCATGCATGATGGTTGGTATATTTCGGGGGATGTCGGGCACATCGATTCCGACGGATTCATTTACATCACGGGGCGTGAAAGCCGATTTTCAAAGATCGGCGGTGAGATGGTTCCGCATATTCAAGTCGAAGAGGAAATAGCAAAACTCGTCGGTGGAAACGATGACGAGAAGACGACGGTCGCGGTGTGCGGTGTCCCTGACGAAAAGAAAGGGGAACGACTTGTGGTCCTTTATACTTCCCTCTCGCATGAGCCTTCGGACATCGTCAAGAAACTCATCGCTGCCGGGCTTCCTTCGATCTACGTTCCAAACGCTGATAGCTTCATCAAAGTTGATGAGATCCCAATGCTTGGTTCCGGAAAACTCGACTTGAGGAATCTTCAGAAGCTTGCGCTCGAGAAAGTAGGCTAAGTGCCAACCATGAACAAGGATGATCCGAGCTTGCTGAAAGACCGCTCTTTTTGGGGAATTGCCGTAACACAGTTCCTTGGAGCGTTCAACGATAACCTATACAAACAATTGATGCTCTTGATGGCGATCCCAGGCGTGGGGGCTTTGATTCAAGGGGATCGGCAGGGATGGGCGACAACAGCCTTTTCCCTTCCGTTTGTGTTGCTGAGTTCGATCGCTGGATTTCTTTCCGATCGCTATAGCAAAAGCAAGATAGTTGTTCTTTGTAAGATTGCCGAAATTGTTATTACGCTCTTGGCCGTTCTGGCGTTCTTGTTTTACGGTCGCGTAGGCGATTATGGAACTTGGAGTGTGTTGGTCCTCATGGGGATTCACAGCACTTTCTTTGGACCAGCGAAATATGGGATCCTTCCGGAGCTTTTTGCGCATAAAGACCTCCCGCGTGCCAATGGACTGATTTTAATGTCCACCTTTTTGGCGATTATTCTCGGGGTTGTGCTCGCTGGTGGGATCAAGGACGCATTGGTGGTGGTCAATGCCGATGGCTCGCAAGATTTCAGCAGGCTATGGATCGGCTCGCTTGCGTGTACCGTGGTTGCTATGGTCGGAACATTTACGTCGTTCATGATTCGCAAAACAAAGCCCGCTCAACCTCAAGCGGTGTTTCAAACTTCGGATGCTGTCGCATCGGAACCTATTCGAGCCCTTCTGGGAAAAGATCGACCGCTGCTTCTGGCGATCATCGTATCGAGTCTCTTTTGGCTCGTCGGGGGATTGGTGATGCCTGTCGTCAATCGCTTGGGCAAGTCTCAGCTTGAGCTTCAGTCCGACATGAAAACAAGTATTCTCACAGGTGGCTTGGCCATCGGGATCATTCTCGGTGCGGTCAGTGCGAACTTGGTACTCAAGAGGTTTCGTCCAGATCGCCAAGTCAGCTTGGGGGTATGTATCATGCTCCTAGCGATGGGATTGCTTTCCCTCTGGGAGCCCGGTGGGGGCTTGGTGCTCGGCTACAACGGAGCGTTGATTGCGTTGATCGTCATGGGGATAGGGGCGGCTGTGTTTGTGATTCCACTACAGGTCTTCTTGCAAGAGCGACCGCCGGCGGAACTCAAGGGGCGGTTGATCGGTACCATGAACTTTGCAAATTTCACCGGTATCCTCCTGGCAGGACCGATCTATCAGCTTTTTGTTGCGATCGCCGACTCGATGGGGTGGCCAGTATGTTCCGTTTTCGCGATGATGGCCGCATTGCTCGTCCCTATCTTGCTGTTCTATCGACTGCCACACTCCCAGGGTTCGACTGCTACTACACACTAATCCAACGAACCTAATGCGACAGTTCCAAAACGACGAAGAGTACTTCCAACAATGGGAATGGTTTTTGAAACTAGAAGCCGATGCCGAGCGATCTCGGCTCGCTTCCCGACGCGCTAGTCGCTCTGAGAGAGGAATGCCGGCGCGGGTCATCGAGTCCCGAGGGGACACGTTGATGCATATGGTGGTGGCTGACCATCGAACAGGACTCGGTGGGCGAACCATTCTGACGTTCACGAAACGCCAGCAGCAGCAAGTTCTCCCGTGGAATCGCTTTCGTGTTGGAGCCCCTGTCGTTGCTTCCAACGAAGAATCCTTTCACGAAGTGGGTAATGGGGTCGTCACCGCTCGATCTGGCACATCGATCGACGTGGTTTTCGATGATTGGCCCGAAGCGAAATTCTTTCGACTTGAGCTCTCTTCGGACGAAGTTACGCGCAGAAGATTGTCTGCGGCGATGCGGCAAGCGGCCGAGGGGCGAGCGAGACTTTCGCAATGGCGCAACCTGCTGATCGGAGATCGTGAACCGGAGTTCTATCCCCTGCGAGATGTCGGCCAAATCGAATCGCGTCTGAGTCAGACACGGTTGAATCCATCGCAGAAACAGGCAATTGTCCATGCATTGAGCGCTAATGATTTCGCCATCATTCACGGGCCTCCGGGAACGGGTAAGACTACCACCGTTGCTGAACTCATTCGTCAAGCTTGCGAACGAGGCGATAAAGTCCTCGCTTGCGCACCGAGCAACACTGGTGTCGATAACTTACTAGAGAAATTAATCTCCCTTGGGGTCGACGCGGTGCGGATCGGACACCCGGCCCGAGTTCTGGAGAACTTGCAACAGCATACCCTTGATGCACTCGTCGATAGCGATCCGGGTATGAGGGTGGTGCGAGACATGCAGCGTGAAGCGGATCGAATCCTCGATCGCGCTGGGAAATGGACTCGTGGTCGCCCCGTGCCTGGAGCTCGCGACGATTTGCGAGCTGAAGCAAAACGGTTGCGAAGCGATGCACGACTACTTGAGCAATCGATCGTCGATTCAAAACTCGACTCTGCGGATGTCATTTGTGCAACGACGAACTATGATCCTGACGTACTAGGACACCGTACCTTTGATTTAGGTGTTATCGACGAAGCCTGTCAAAGCACGGAACCAGGATATTGGCCGGTGGTGTTGCGAGCAGAGCGATTGATCTTCGCGGGGGATCATTGCCAGTTACCACCGACGGTCTTGAGCACCGAGTCGATCCGACAAGGGTTCTCGGTAAGTATGATGGAACGACTTGTTGAGAAATGGCGCGATATTGCGACTCGTCAATTGACTGTCCAGTACCGCATGCACCGAGACATCATGCAGTTCCCTTCGGAGCATTTCTACAACGGTTCCCTTATCGCCGATCCAACGGTTGCCGAGCACACTCTCGAGGACTTCTTGTTTAGTCCAAAGCCACCGATGACATCTGCTCCCGTTTCGTTTGTGGATACTGCCGGGGCGGATTGGAATGAGGAAATTGATCCCGAAGGGGAAAGTAAGTTCAATGCGCAGGAAGCTCGTTGGGTGATTGCGCAGATACGTGATTTACTGGATGCTGGAATCAAACAAGAAGACATTGCGGTAATCGCGCCGTATTCGGCACAAGTCCGTTACATACGAGATCGGTGCGATTTCTCAGCCGTTGAAATCGATACCGTCGATGGCTTTCAAGGTCGCGAAAAAGAAGTCGTCATTATCAGCCTTGTCCGCTCGAACACGATCGGGGAAGTCGGATTCCTCGCCGATAAGCGACGAATGAATGTCGCCATGACACGCGCTAAGCGGAAACTGATTGCAATCGGCGATAGCTCTACGCTTGCACAAAACCCATTCTTCGAAGAATGGATCGAATACTGCCAAGCAAAAGGATTTTATCAATCAATTTGGGAATTCGGCCCAAATGAAGCCGACGAGTGACCAGAGGTGTCACACGGGTCGACGATCATCAACCCACCTTCTAACCCGAAAGATCGATCATGGAACTCTCCTTCCTTGGATGGGATCAACCCGTCCTCCAATCCGCTGTTGCGTACTTGATGGATCGCTATGCCAAAGGTACGAACTGGGATATGAACCATGTCTTGGTCGTGCTCCCGGGGTCTTTAGCAAGCCGACGTCTGCAAGTTCTCATAGCCCAGCGGGCTGCCGAAGATAACCTAGTTCTTCGCCCCCCACGGTTTCTTACTCTCGGGAAGCTTCCCGAAGAGCTTTATCAAGCTAAGCTGCCGTTCGCATCTGAATTGACGCAAGTCATGGCGTGGGTGCAAGTCCTTCGTTCCACTCCATCGGATCAGTTGCAACCCCTTCTCTTCGAAGTCCCCACGAGTGATCAACTCGGAGTGTGGATGGATCTAGCTCGCTTGCTCGGCTCTCTTCACCGTGAACTCGCATCTGACTTATTGGACTTTAAAGATGTTGCTGCACAGCTAGCGGGCACAGCCGAAGAGCCCCGTTGGCAGATCCTCGCTAAACTTCAAAGAAAGTACCTTGATGTACTTCATGAAGCCGGATTGTGGGACGTTCAATCCGCACGCCGCTTCGCGCTCGAACATGGCGAAGTGGGACACGGTCCTGCCGAATACAATCGCCACGAAGTGGTGTTGGTCGGAACCGTGGACTTGAACCGTGCGCAACGCCAATTTCTTGCCGCAATCTCGTCGAGTGTTCAAGTCCTCGTTGGAGCACCGGAATCTTTCGCCGAAGGCTTCGACCGCGACGGAACTCTGCGAAGTGGGTTTTGGCAAAACTTGGAAATTCCGATCGAGCAAACACATATCCATGTTCGTACAACTGCGGCTGAAGCAGCGCATGAACTCGCCGTACAGCTTGCGAAACTTGGAGATCAGCGTACCGTCCGAGAGATCACCGTCGGAGTTCCTGATCCGACTCTCGTTCCAGTACTACAAGAGACACTCGCGAAAAGTACCCTTCCTCTTCGCTATGGCCCCGGGATTCCAGTCTTTCAATCACCTCCGATGAAAGTGCTGTTGGCCGTCGAAGAATATTTGCTCGATTCCAGCATCGATACATTTTTGCGACTCATCCGCCTACCGTGGCTTGAACAATGGCTAGCGCAGCATGTTCAGCTTGAGCCCACCACTAAGCCCGATTCCACTAGTAAGCCCGATTCCAATAGTAAGTTAGTATCCAAAGAGAAGTTGGATTCTAAGAATCAGTTGGATCAGAAGACGCATTCGCCGCAATCGTTACCGACCAACTTTCTAAGCGTCGTCGATGACTACCTTCAGCAAACTCTTCTGCGATCGGTCTCGGTGCCGAAGTGGCCCGAAGGGCGAGGTCGAGAGGTCTTCGTTGGAGTCGTAGAAGCTATCGACCGATGGCTTGCACCGCTTCGCGAAGGTAGACGCCGACTTTCGCAATGGGATAATCCATTGCGAAATCTATTTGGGGAACTGACCTCCGGCACGCAGATCGATCGCAACGAGACGGAAGGTAATCTCATCCTGCGGGGGTGTCGCGAGATCAACGGCGTATTGGATCGACTTAGTACGGTTCCTCCGAATCTCGACGTGGAAATCGAACTCAATGAAGCATTCGCTTGGGTTCAGCAGCAGTTAAGGGGAGTGCAGATTCCCCCCGTTCCCGCAGAGCATTGCATTGAAATGTTAGGGTGGCTTGATATAGCCCTTGATGATGCACCGGTTTTGATGCTTACCGGGATGCACGATGGTGTGATCCCCGAAAGTGTGAACTCCGACGCATTTCTTCCGAATCGCCTTCGAAGCGAACTTGGACTGCTAGACAACGCTCGCCGCTATGCCCGTGATGCTTATGTGATGATGACCTGCTTGCATACGCGCGAGCAAGTTGAATTCATTATGAATCGGTTGAGTGCCGTAGGGGATCCGCTGACTCCAAGTCGTTTGATGATGGCTGTTCCGACCGAGGATCTTCCCGTCCGGGTGGGCCATTTGATTTCCGAATCGGGAAATGATGGGCCAGTGGTTCATGGTTGGAGTGCGCGACAGGGGCAGTCTTACATTCCTATTCCTTTACCTGATCCCCAAAGAAAAGTCGGTGATATGGCTGTCACCGATTTCAAAAAATACAATGACTGCCCCTACCGATACTATTTGCAAAGGGTGTGTAGAGCCAAGCACGTGAAACACGCTCCACTGGAACTCGACGGTGGAGGTTTCGGTGATATGGTTCACGTACTGTTAGAAGGGCTCAAAGATTCGCCCGTTGCAGAGAGCACCGATTCGAAGGCGATCAGCGATTGGCTTGAAAGCGAACTCGAAGTTCTCGTCGAACGCAAGTTTGGTGTTGCATTACCTCCTGCATTAACGATCCAGGTTGAACAAGCCAAGCAGCGACTCGCTGTGTTCTCCGAGCATCAAGCCAACTGGGCGCAGCAAGGTTGGCGCATTCGTCACATCGAGCATACCGTCAAGCGCGGTGAGGGGATTATTTGGGAGCTTGAAGATGGAAGAATGGAGCTCCACGGGCGTATTGACCGTATCGATTACAACATCGAGACCAAGCAGTACGCCGTGTTGGACTACAAGACCGGTGATACGACGGAAATCCCGCGAAAAAACCATCTCAAGGCAGATGGGACGTGGAAGGATTGGCAGTTGCCCCTATACGGAACGCTGATTTCAAAACTTGATATTCACGACTTGAGCAACGTATTGTTCGGATACATCTTGCTTCCTAAGAATATCAGCGAAACCGAATTCGTATTCGCAGACTTTAGTTCCCAAGAACATTTTGAAGCGATAGCTTCTGCGAAGGAGATAGCAGGCAAAGTCCTAAGAGGTGAATTCTGGCCACCTGAGAATTCAATCAATATGGAGTGGGATGACTATCGCTTCATCACCCAACGCACAGTGGTTCGTCCCTGGAGTTGGGAGTTAGAGAGTAAGCTAGAGAAGACTCAGGGGGAGCAATCCACCTCGACACAAGTTGAACCGACTGGTCAGGCTGCAGCTACCGAGCAATCCGAATCGAGGTCTGCGACGAGACAGGCTAAAGGTAGATCTGCGATTATTCCTCGTCGCATCAACGTCGAGCCAGTGTTCGCTGAGGGCGAACCGAGCGAAGAGTGGTTTCAACCGAGCATGATTTTGGCGTCGGCTGGGACGGGGAAGACGTATCAACTCGCGTCGCGTGCCGCGCGGTTGTTGTTTACAAACCAGCCACTCGATTCGATTCTTGCGACGACCTTTACCCGAAAAGCAGCTGGAGAGATTCTTCATCGAATTCTTGGTTGGCTATCGGAGGGGAGCCAAAGCGAGGCCGGTTTGCAGCGACTTCGTGGAATCATTTCACCGTTGCAAATCGAAAAAGAACATGTCCGATATCAACTTGCGCGGCTGTGCTCTCATCTACACCGGTTCCGAGTAAGTACACTCGATAGTTTCTATTCGCAGCTTGCGAAATCGTTTGCGCTCGAGCTCCGAATGCCGCCCGGTTGGACCCTTCTCGATACTCCCCAAGAGGAGCTACTTAAGCGCGAAGCGATCACTCAGTTATTCGATACGATCGAACATCGACACTTGCGGGAATTGATCGCTCAGTTATCCAAAGGGCAAGCGGTGCGCGGCGTGCGAGTGGAAATTGAAAATGTGATCAATGACGCCTACGAGCTCTTCCGTCAGGCCCCCAAGGAGGCTTGGACAAATTTACCGACGCCAGCGGCCCCGGAACAAGCGAGGCTTGAGAAGGCACTAGCGGCTCTTGCAAGCATGGAGTTAAAGAACAAGAGCCAGACTAACGCTAAGGAAGTCGCGAGAACGATGTACTTGGCGCAGGATTGGGAAGGCTTTCTGGCGAAGACCATCGTGTCAGCTTGTCAGGAACCGGTACCTACATACAGTCGCTCCGAGTTACAAGACGACTACGTTCACGCTATGCGGGTGCTGATTCAGCATGCATTGAGTGTATTGGGAGCAATAAGGAGCAAGCAGAATATTGCAGCTTATGAGATCCTCGCTATTTATGACAAATGCTTGAATCGCCTGAAGCAACAACGACGCGTGGTGACCTTCTCCGATATCTCTGAACGGCTTGCGGCATGGATGAAATCGATTGTTGAAAAGCATGAAGAAAGCCAATCGAAAGATCCACTCCCTGAAATGGAGAGCATTGCGCACCGCATGGATAGTCCGATCGATCATCTGTTGCTCGATGAATTCCAAGACACCTCGCCAGCTCAGTGGCAGATTCTGAAACCCTTTGCAGAAGCCATCGTAGCGAATCAGAACCGCAATAAGAAACGGACTTCGTTTTTCTGCGTGGGTGATACCAAACAAGCGATTTACGCTTGGCGCGGAGGGGTTTCAGAAATCTTTGAATCTGTCGGTGAGCAAATTCAGAATATTCATAACGAAAAACTCTCCGAGAGTTTTCGCAGTTCACCCGTGATCATGAAGTTCGTCAATGAGGTGTTCCGGGGATTGGCTCGTCACCCCAATTATCTCAGCGATGATGAATCCAAAGCCCCCGAAGGTTTTTCGCACCCAGCTATCGATCAATGGGTAAATCGATACTTTATCGATCACTCGACTCAACGGCATGAGTTACCTGGTGTGGTTGAAATCTGGAATGCTCGAGAGCGGGACTCAGAAGTCGACGGTGAGGAATCGTTCTACTCGATCGATGATGACATCGCAGATGCAATCGCCGATCTTCATCGTCGATCTGATTCGATTACTATCGGTGTCCTTACTCGTACGAATACCGATGTCGCTAAACTGATTTCACTGTTGAAGGATCGTGGTGTGGAGGCCAGTCAGGAAGGGGGGAATCCACTTGTCGATACCGCGCCGGTGCTTGTCGTCTACAGCGCCCTACAACTTGCCGAACATCCTGGTGATTCCCTTGCTTATTTCCATGTGATGAATTCTCCATTGAAGTCATATTGGGACGAGGAGGTTGCCAAAGATCCGGTGCAGATTTCTTGTACGCTTCGCGCTAAACTTGACGCGATCGGATTTGGAGCTACTGTCAGCTCACTGGTCAATCACCTCGCTCCTGAATGCACCGAGCGAGATCAAGAACGTATGTTGCAGCTTGTCGACCAAGCATACCGGTTTGACGCTGCTGAGCAGTCTCAGATCAATGAATTTCTCGATCGGATCGAATCAACCCGCGTTGCTCTTCCAGGGGAGAGTAAAGTTCGTGTGATGACGATCCACCAATCGAAAGGTTTGGAGTTCGATGCGGTTTTCATCCCCGCACTTGATCAACAAATTATCAAGCAGTCAGCGAAGCTTATCGCAATGCGCGCCGCTCGAACCGGTCCACCGATTGCAATCATGCGAAGTGTCAGCAAGGAGCTTCGAATGTATTTGCCCATTGAATGGAAAATCGCATGCCAAGAAGCGATGGCCGCGCAACTAGGAGAAGCGTTGTGCTTGTTCTACGTGGCCTTGACGCGAGCTAGAAATGCACTTTACCTGTACGCTATGCCGAGTAAGAACCCTGTCAAGCAATGGGGCTCAGCACTGCAATCTGTCTTTGGTGACGAACAATCTCGGATCCAACCCGGCGCTCTGCTTTATCGATTTGGAGAAGTGGATTGGGTCGAAAAACTTCCGATTGATCAGAAAGAACGTGAGAAGGTCGACCAGCCTAGGTCATCCGAGACAGGTCAGAATCTTTCGATCGATTTGGTGCGACCGTCCGATAGTAAAAAGGGAACAAAGTGGATGGCTCCAAGCCGACCCGATGCCCAAGAGTCTTCAGAGAGTCCAACCCTTGAGTCCCTATATCAGGTATGGAAAGAAGAAGATGTCAGTGGCATTATTATCGGTAAAGTGGTTCACCGATGGTTTGAAGAGGTTTGTCCATGGATCGAAGATGTGCAGCCTGATAGGTCCGAACTCCTTCGACTTGCTGCTACAGCGCTGACACGCGACGAGATGACACAACTTCGTCTCGAGCAAATCGCCGATCGATTCCTTGCCTACTGCAATAGCCCAACCATTCGGCAAATGCTAAGTCGAGATCGCTACGCGTCCTGGCATCAGCCCGCACCTTTGAGGTTGGAAGTCACCAACGAACGACGACTCCTCCAGTGGATGGACGGGCAGCTCATCCGAGGGATTATCGATCGGTGCGTCTTAGGATTTGACGGGTCTTCCGGAGGGAAATCATCGGGCGGCCGTGTGGTGCGAGCGGAGATTATCGATTTCAAGACCGACCTGAGACCGCAGAATGTCCCTATAGAGCAATGGATACAAGAGAGGACTCTGCACCACAAATTCCAGTTACAAGCCTATCGTAAGGTATTGTGCCGCCAGTTCCGGTTGCATCCCGAAATGGTAACGCTTAGCCTTGTGCTCCTCAGCGAACCTGTTGTGGTGCCGATTGAATAACTGTAGGGAGGTGAAGATATCGGTTTCGGTTGTGAAACCAGCGTTTTTGGGAGTACAATTATGGCGTGCCCCTCCGACCACCTGTTCTGGTATCGCTTAGTGACTTCGAAAGAAGCAATCCCTCAAGTTAACTCATGGCATTTCCTGAAAACAACGCAGTAACACCGAACGATAACTCACCACAAGACTCGAAAACTAAAGACCAAGTCGCCGTTGAGTATGAGCATTCAACAAATCTTCCCGGTGTTCTGCAGCAACTCAACCTTTCCGTTTTGATATCAACGTATCAAGCGGGAAAGCTTGTTGTCGTTGGAAGTTCAAATAATACTCCAGCGTTCTCGTTTCATACGTTTGATCAAGTGATGGGAGTCGCAGTTGCACGCGATCAAATCGCTATCGGATCGCGTCGACAGATTCACTTCCTAAATGCAGCGCATGATGTTGCACCCAATGTTCCTCCACAAAAATATTACGATGGTTGTTTCCTAGCTAGGAATAGTTTTGTTACCGGTAGTATCCACGGACATGATTTGGCATTTGGGAACGAAGGCTTGTGGGTCGTAAACACCCTGTTCTCGTGTTTATGTACTCTGGATGAATCTTACAATTTCTTCCCGCGATGGCGTCCTCCCTTTATCTCTCAGCTCATCGATCAAGACCGTTGCCACCTCAACGGGCTTGCGATGGAAAATGGTGTGCCGCGATTTGTCACCGTGTTAGGGCAAACCGATCAACCTGCTGGCTGGAGAGAAAGAAAACGGGATGGAGGAGCAATTCTCGATGTGCCCAGTGGGGAAGTGGTATGTCAGGGGCTGTGCATGCCCCATTCCCCGCGTATTCATCAAGGCAAACTTTGGGTTCTGAATTCAGGGCGCGGTGAGCTTTCGATTGTCGATACTAAGTCTGGGCATGTTCAAGCCGTTGCTGGTCTTCCAGGTTACACACGCGGTTTAGCTTTTTACGGAAACTATGCCTTTGTTGGGCTTTCTCGTATCCGTGAAACCAATATTTTCGGTGGCCTACCTATCGGAGAGAATCCAGAGTCCCTGAACTGCGGTTTGGGGATCGTAGAACTGACCACGGGACGAACGATAGCAACTTTGCGTTTTAAGACAGGCGTCGAAGAGCTCTTCGCTGTCGATGTATTGCCGAATATCCGAAACCCAAAGATTGTTGGACCAGCGCCCGCGAAAGGCGAAGACGAAGAAGTCTGGATCGTTCCTCCGTTGAATATGCAAACCATGCAACCTCGGCGTTCCGTCAAAGCGCCTGTGGGATCCATTGAACATACCAGTCCAGCGACAACTGCACTGGGGCCCAAAAACTCAGGGCAAACCACTGCTCAACCGCAGAGTCTCTCCGATGACTCGCTCGTCGCATTGACCGAGAAAATCCAGATCGGTGAACGAGCTCATGCGCAGGGCAATTTAAAGGAAGCTCACGATGCGCTTCGAGCAGCTCTCGAGATGGCACCCCGCTCGGCAGATCTCTTAAATCGACTTGGTAATCTCTATCAAGACATGGGTGATCAAGCATCTGCATTGAATCTTTACCAGAAAGCCACCGAGGAAAGTCCTGATTTTGCACCCGCACATCAAAATCTCGGTGTGTTGTGCCAAGTCATGAATCAACCCTTGCGAGCTTTGAATCATTTCGGGATGGCGCAAAGTGCGAATCCGCAAGCCATGAACATAGTTCTGGGAGCGAAAGTCCTGCCGATCGTCTACGAGAATAAAGAGCAGGTTACTTACTGGAGAAATCGGTATGCGACTTGTGTCGATGCTCTTGTAAAGGATCGCATTGAGATCGACACAACGCATGCTCTAGCCGACACGGCGTTTTATCTCGTATATCAAGGAGAAAACGATCGTGACATTATGAAGAACCTCGGTAAAGTCTATCGAGGTGTGCAATGCACGGAGCGTAAAGAGAAAATCAAACCCGCTGGCAAGAAACCAAAGATCGGTTTTCTATCCACCTATTTCAAAGACCATACCATTGGACGACTTAATCTCGGTCGTATCCAGCACTTGGCTGGAAAAAACATCGACGTATCGGTTGTCTCATTGATGCGAGCATCCGATTCGATGGCTCAAGCTTTCAGCTCTGCGGCGGATCAGTATGTCGTAGTGCCTCGAAATGTCGATGCGGCGCGAAGGCAAATCGCAGATCTGAAACTCGACGCCTTGATCTTTACGGATATCGGCATGGATGCGATGACACAGAGCCTTTGCTATTCCAGAATGGCGCCGATTCAAGCCGCGACTTGGGGGCACCCAGTAACGAGCGGTAGCCCGATGATCGATTATTTCATTTCGAGCAAGCTGGCTGAACCGGAAGATGCCATCAGCCACTATACAGAACAGCTTGTAGAACTAGCCAACATGGGCGTCTACTATCATCGCCCAGTTCTTTCGGGTCCAAAACGGACCAAAGAGTTCTTTGGCCTAAGCCCCAACCAGCACGCTTACGTATGCCCTCAAACAGCGTTTAAATTCCATCCCGACTTTGACCAAGCTCTTGCGGGGATTCTCGAAGCAGATCCGCTTGCCGAACTCATCCTGATCGAAGGACGCGTTGCGGCTTGGACTCAAGCTCTCAAGCACCGTTGGGAACGGACGTTACCTGATGGACTGAGGCGTGTGAAATTCCTGCCAACGATGCCGAATCCAGACTTTCTCCAGCTTCTCGCCTGTGCAGACGTATTGCTTGATCCATTCCCGTTCTGCGGAGGCAATTCGAGCTACGAAGCGTTCGCGGTAGGCACGCCGGTAGTTACTCTGCCAGGACGATTCTTGAGAGGACGCTTGACCTACGCGATGCTGCAACGCATGGGGATCACTTCATTGCATGCGTCATCTGTTTCCGATTACGTTCGGATCGCGGTCGAACTTGGGTGCGACCCGAGCAAGAATCAAGCTTGCCGCAAACAGATCAGCGAATCGGCAGGGGTGCTTTTTGACAACCCTGACGACGCGAGTGTTTGGGAATCGCTGTTCCAAAGCTGGATAGGTTAACTGTTGCTGTATTACCCGTTGATTTCACGCCATCTCGCTGCGGCGTAGCCGACAACTCTCGAAGAGTCACCGGTAACGCTTACGCTCGTGTCATACCCAAGTTCCTCGATGGTTGTAGCAACACCGAGTTCCTTTAGGGTTTGCATGACAAGTGCGGCTGGAACGACGCCGCACATGCTGATTTCGTTTTCACGGCAAGTATCGAACAGCAGCTTCGCGTCCCCTGACTTTAAAGCATCGAGGGCCAAGCGATCTTTTCGTCGGTTCTCTTCGTCGCTGGCGAAATGATTCATGTCGCTTGAAACAACCAATAAAACATTTCCTTGTGTCTCTCGCAATACATCGGAGAGTTGCTTTGCAGCTACCTCGATGTCGGACCAATTGGCTCCCCCCATGGCGATGCACACCAATTGAGGCCGACTGGCTTTCGCACTTACGATCCGATCGAGAATTGGAAGTTGAACTTCGGCTCCATGCTCGCGCAAGTGTGCGGCTGCGTCTAGTTCCATCCCGGTGACGCGGGAGGCGATTTTGCGACTTAGTTCTTGGTCTATGTCGAATCCCTTGGTTCCGGGGAGTTCCCAATGTTTAGCTGACGAGACAGACCAATCGGCTCCAAGTCCGGTATGTTTCGGGCCAACAATGATTACGGTGGGAGGGATCTCACAGCTTTTCCAACCTTCGGTTGCTAATTGTCCGCTGTACTTCAGCCCCGCATGCGGAACCATGATTGCGCGTACATCGGTTGCTGGTTCGGATTTTGAGTTGGAATCAAACTGACTTAGCACGCTTTGCAATTCATCATGGTTTGCTGGATAAAAACTACCCCCTAGCACTGCCTTTCTCGAACGATCGCTCGGATCGACACCGGGGATGTTCGATGCAAGTAACGAGCTTGCTGTCGACATACATCCGAGCGAAAGAATCGTTACTGGCATCGTGCGAGATTTGACCATCGCTGCTGCTTCTTGGGCCAATGCATGCGGGGTCTTGGATTTGTCGAACGCTACAGCGACCCGCTCCCCGCAAATCGCTAGGATCCCGCGTTGACTTGGATCAATCCCGTCTAAGTCGCAGTCGCTCAATTTGTCGTGCAACTTTCCGCCATCCCAGTCGTTGGTATGTAACGAGCCGTGATGAGCTGGACTGTAGAGCACGCTTACGGCGATATCGATATCGACCGATTTGTCAAAACGTGTACGTCGCAATGTTTCTTCTGCAACGCGGCTGAGGTCGAATACGGTCGACTGCAAGGGGACTCCGGGGCGGAGTGAGGTCTGTATCCAATGAGCCATTGGAGTCTGAGTATCGAGATCCACTGCCGAGAGGACGATTCCATGAACGGTACCATCCATGGCGTCTAGCACGTAATAGTTCGGCGTCGAACCATGCGAAAACGCGATCATGTTCTGGACGACCGCTCCCTTGAGCTTCATCAAACTTGTAAAGTCTCCTGGAACATACGCTTCGGGTAAGGTATCGGGCAATCCAAGTTCACGGAAACTCCCGCCGATTTCAAGGCCTTCGAATAAGTCCAATTCGACCGATGGGTCTTTCCAAGCGTCGTTTGGCAAGGAAGCTTTGCGGCATATTCCTGCCAAGTATTGTGCAACATCCCAGTTTTGTTCGACTGGAACACTCGGCAGGAGCAAACCAGCTCGCTGTCCATAAACGCTGCTTGCCTTCGATGAAATCCGCAACCCATGTTTCCCGATCTCGATCGCTTTGTCTCTCTGCTGTGAGGGAACGGAACATGGGACGGGTGCCGAGAGCAAAGTTACATGACATGAGAGGAAAGGAAGTTCTACGCTGGCGATAGCCGGCATGCGGGGATCTTCCTTGGCTGTCCGTTCGGCGGATTCGGTCAATGCATCGCGCAGAGTTGTGGGACGACCGAGAAATCCACAACAACCTCGCAGTGTCTTCCCTCGTTTGAGTGTTGTAAAACAGCCGGTGACATACTGCCCAGCTAAGTCACCTAAAGCATCAAAAATATCGGTATTCACGCGCAGCTTTAGGACCTTCGCGGCGACGATCTTGGCGGCAATGTCTTGGATGGTTTTCCGTTGCTCTTCGCTCAACGCTTGAAAATTCAATACAGGGAGTTTCTCAATGTTAGGGTTTTGCATCGCGTTAGCCGTTATTCCTGAATGGTATGCTGTTTCTGAAGAGGATACCGTTTTTAAAGGTGATTTGGTTTTTAAGGATGGGTTAATCGTCAATGGAGTAACCGATTGAAATGGCCGCATGTCGATTGGAAGCCTTTTACGACCCCAAGTTCCCACACTGCTTTGAAATCGGCCCGCCAGCTTACCTTGGCAAGCTTTACAGCGGTCGCCGACGAGTTCGACTTTTCGGATTTCGTACCAGTCTCGTTCAATCAGCATTTCTCCGCAACCCGGGCAATACGTCGAAGCGTGCTTCGGATCGTGGACGTTCCCCACGTAGACGTGATTTATCCCGTGAGATTTCGCAATCAAATACGCATCCAGCAAAGTCTGATGAGGGGTCGCTGGCCGATCCATCATCCGAAAATCTGGGTGGAACGCTGAAAAGTGGATTGGTACATCAGGTCCAAGGGTTTTGACGATCCAATCGCACATCCGTTTGATCTCATCCTGCGAATCATTTGCACCAGGAATTACGAGGTTCGTTAGCTCGAACCAAACATCTGTCTCATGCTTGAGATATCTCAAAGTATCGAGCACGGGCTCTAATCGCGAATAAGTGATCTTGCGATAGAACTCCTCGGAGAACGCTTTCAAGTCGACGTTGGCGGCATCCATCCATCGGAAAAACTCACCCCTAGCTTGTGGCTCAATGTAACCTGCGGTCACTGCCACCGTAGCGATCGATCGTTCACGGCAAGCCATGGCTGTATCGATCGCATACTCTGCCCACACGACCGGATCGTTGTAAGTAAAAGCCACGCTGCGGCACTGATAGTGCAAAGCAGCGGCAGCGATTGAGTCGGGAGTGGCTTCCTGAGATAGCTTGCTCACCTCGCGCGATTTACTGATGTCCCAGTTCTGGCAGAACTGACATCCTAAATTGCAACCCGCCGTACCAAACGATAAGACACTTGTGCCAGGGTAAAAGTGATTCAACGGTTTCTTTTCGATCGGATCGATACAGAACCCGGTGCTTCGACCATACGTGTCGAGCACCATCGCTCCATTTTCAATCTTTCGTACAAAGCAAAACCCTCGATCCCCTTCCTTCATCCTGCATTTGCGAGGACACAGATCGCAAACGATCCGGGTTGTGTCATGAGTCGGCCCAGCTAGGCCGTTTGGGTTCAATTCTTTTGTCGATTCAACTGCATATTCGGCTGCGGTGTCACCTGTGTTATCAAGGTGCCACCAAAGTCCTGGAGAAGCCCCCAGTCGGTCCGATGCTGGATCTTTCATGCAAGCGACCTACAGCTGAAATGCATCTTCTTCGGCTTGCTCGGCATAGAGTGGCATGTAGCGATAATAGACTTCTAGCATCATGGTTGCCATACATGTGCAGTACAAACGCCCCCCAGCTTGGGAGCTGATTCCTTCGTCAAAGTACCAGCTACCTGCTCCGTGCCCATTCTGGACTTGTGAGCCAATCAGCAGACCCTTCATTTTTTCATTCCACGATTCCCACTCCGTTCCGCCGTACTGTTTGAGGACTTGAGTGGCATAGTAATTGAAGTAGCTATCTCCGGCGCGGGGGCCCGACTCGACGAACTTGGCTACCGCTGCTTTGATGGATGGCTCTTCTTTGTTCCATCCTGAATACATACGGCAAAGTACGCCGCAAGCGGTCATTGCTGGGCGGTAGTCCGTAGGATTCATTTTCTTGGAATCGAGCGAGTAGTGATATCCAAATCCGCCAGGAACCATCATGGTATCAAGGAAGAAATTGGCTTTGCGGACTGTATCGATGTCGTAATTTAAACCCGACATCGCGGCACTTTTGATGGCCATCATCTGCCAACCGACTACCGAGGTATCGCCTGGCATCTTGCCTTCGGGGAACGGCGAATAGTGCCAGCCACCGGTTTGTGGGTTTTGAGCAAGTGTCATGTAATTGATACTTAGCTGTGCAGCTTCAAGCAACCGTGGGTCGCGGGTCATTCCATAAGCTTCGCACATCGCGATCGAAGCGATGCCGTGGGCGTACATGTCATCGAGCCCTTTACCGTGTCCGTCGCCGACCCACCAAGCTCCAAAACCACCTTGAACCTTCATGCTTTGAATCAAAAAGCTAAGTCCTTTGAAAACCGTCTCTTTGTATTCACCTTCCATGTGCGTCTGGCCGGCGCCGAGGAAGCACATCAGTGCCATGCCGGTCGCCGCATTCATGCTTGGGCCCCGCTCGCCTGGTCGATCGCATTTACCGCCGCATACGAGTCCGTGGGTAAATGTCCAAGCTCCGGTTTGAGGATTTTGATGTTCGGCTAACCACTTCAGAGCCATCGATACGGCTCGTTCGGTTTCGGTTGTTCCACCGAACTTTTTGAGCATCTCACGTTTCGTCTCTTTGGAGCGACTGTTGAGGGACGCTCGCATCGCCGCACTGCTTTGAGCTGCGAGGCTAGAAGCGGGTGCTAAGGATTCGCTCAAGCTCGACATCGATACCGCAGGGGCTTCTGCCACCAGACTGCTCATATCCATTTCGACTTTGGCATCCACAGCGGTCGGCTCAACGGATGGAACATCCGAAGGCACATCTTCCGATTCTGTCTGCATTTCGGCAGTCGAATCATCCATCGAGAACTCTTCTAACGCATCGGATTCGCTTCCGATCGGTTCACCAACGTTGAGCAGCAAGCTGATTTCTTTGGTGATCGGTTCGATGTTCCAAGCGGCTAGAGCAAGGATTGCCGCCACGTGTACGACGGTGCTGATCGCCCAGCTTGGAGCGGC